>Ga0307312_10001455_pt1 | contig 12097 bp, 9 predicted proteins | sample ER_DNA_202_FD_194489 | JGI IMG/M metagenome (GOLD analysis project Ga0307312, IMG submission 194489) | Bulk soil microbial communities from the East River watershed near Crested Butte, Colorado, United States - ER_DNA_202 | ecosystem: Environmental > Terrestrial > Soil > Floodplain | place: USA...
GATGAACGTGAAGCGGGCGCCGACGAACCAGGCGGGTGTCCGGAAGGCGATCGCCTACCTGATGCCGAGGAAGTCGATCGCCGACCGCGTCTACAACGGGACGGTCAAACCGCTCTACTCGATGGTTCCCGAAGGTCTTCCCGGGCACACCGCTGCCTTCGAGACCACGTACGGCGCGTCGCCCGACCAGGCGAAGGCGAAGTCAGCGCTCGCCGGGATCAAGACGCCGGTCGATCTCACGCTCTGGTACACGCCCACGCACTACGGCGACGCCTCCGCGGACGAGTTCGCCGAGATCCAGCGGGCGCTCCAGAGCAGCGGGCTCTTCAAGGTGACGCTCAAGTCGGCCGAGTGGGCGCAGTACAGCGACGCCCTCGGCAAGCAGTACGGGGCCTTCCAGCTCGGCTGGTTCCCGGACTACCCGGACGGCGAGAACTACCTGCTGCCGTTCTACGACTCGAAGAGCAACTTCACTTCGAACAACTACGACAACGCGTCGATGAACTCGCTGCTCGCCAAGGAGCAGGGGACGAAGTCGGTCTCCGCCCGCGACGACGTGATGGGTCAGGCCCAGCAGCTCGCGGCGAAGGACGCACCGATCATCCCCTACTGGCAGGGATCGATGATCTCGGTCTCGAGCAAGGACGTGCAGGGCATCGACGACACGCTCGATCCCACGTTCATCATGCGCTTCTGGCTGCTCTCGAAGAGCTAGCCGCCTAGAGACGAACGAGCTTGCGCCGGCGGGCCTGGAGGTCCGCCGGCTCAGGCTCCTCCACGACGCCCTTTGCGTCTTCCCGGTCGGTGGAGTGGAGGATGCGGCCCTCCCCGAGCCAGAAGGCGATGTGGGTCGTCTGGTCGTCGCCATACGTGACGAGGTGGCCCGGCTTCAGCTCGCCGTCGGGGACCTCCTCGCCGGCCTCCTCCTGCTGGTCGGCATCGCGCGGGACGATCCGGCCCAGGCGGCGGTAGGCCATGTGCACGAGGCCGGAGCAGTCGATCCCGCGCTCGGTCATGCCGCCCCACTCGTACGGCGTGCCGAGGTAGGCACGTGCCTCCTCGACCGGGTCGCCGGTGCGCGGCAGGCCCGGCCACTCGCCGTCCGGCTCGTCTCCGAGCGCGTCGGCGCGGATCCAGCCTGGATACCCGTAGGCCGTGCGGATGCGCGCCCACTCGTCGCGCGTCTCCTCGACCGCGACCGGCTCACCGGCGAGAGCCTGCGTGACCTGCTCGGCTGCGTCGTCGGGCTCCGCGCGCACCGGCGCGACCTCGACGGCGCAGACTCGTAGTTGCGTCAGGCTGCGACCGTCTGGAGCTCGCGCAGGGCCGCGAGCCGCGCGAGGGCCTGGCCCTCGAGCTGGCGCACACGCTCGCGCGTCAGATCGAGCTCGTGACCGATCGCCTCGAGCGTCCAGGGCTCGCCCTCGAAGCCGAAGCGCAGCTCGAGAATGCGCCGCTCGCGCTCGGGGAGAGCATCGAGTGCGCGCCGCACGCCCTGGCGGCGGAGCGACTCCTCGGCCTCCTCGAACGGATCGGCAGCCTCGCGGTCGGCGAACAGGTCGCCGAGCTCGCCCTCGTCGTCCGCGCCCACGGTCTGGTTCAGCGAGACCGAGGCCTGCGCGGCACCGAGCGCCTCGTCGACGTGCTGGAGCGGCAGGCCGGTGGCCTCCGCAAGCTCTTCTTTCGTCGCCTCGCGGCCGAGCTCGACCTCGAGCCGGCGCGCCGCGCGGCCGAGCTTCTGCTGCCGCTCGACGACGTGCACGGGCACGCGGATCGTGCGCGCGTGGTTTGCGACCGCGCGCTGCACCGACTGGCGGATCCACCAGGTCGCGTACGTCGAGAACTTGTAGCCGCGCCGCCAGTCGAACTTCTCGACCGCGCGGTTGAGCCCGAGCGTGCCCTCCTGGATCAGGTCCAGGAACGGGACGCCCAGTCCGCGGTAGCCCTTCGCGATCGAGACCACGAGGCGCAGGTTCGACTCGATCATCCGGCGCTTGGCCGTCAGGTCGCCGCGCTCGATCCCCTTCGCGAGCATGACCTCCTCGGCCGCGGTCAGCAGCTTGTGCCTGCCGATGTCGGCGAGGAAGAGCTGCAGGCTGTCGGCGGCGCCGACCATCGCCTGCGCCTGCGCGGCGACGGGCTCGGGCGCCGCAGGCTTCTCCGGCTCCGGCTCTTCGGCAGGCTCACGTACCTCGAGACCGGTGGTCTCGAGCTCACGCGTCAGCAGCTCGACCTCGTCGTCGGCGAGGTCGTGTTCGAGCGCGAAAGCCTCGAGCTCGGCGGGGAGCACGAAACCGCGCTCCTCGGCTCCTTCGAGCAGAGCGCGCGCGGGCTCAGTCTCCAGCAGTTCCTGAAGTTGATGCTGAGTCAATTTCTCCTCTTGGGTGTTAGACGGCGTACCTGCCCCGATCTTTCGCACTGTAGGCGGATTGTCCTCGGCTGGCCAGGGGAACCGTCCTTTGCGGCGGCCTGCCGGTCGAAACGCAGTACTCGTACTTCCTATTCCGCGACGGCGGCCTCTTTGGTTTGCGCTCTTGCCGGAAAGTCGAACTCCACCTTGCCTTCACCATTCAAGACGAGGCGCGCGCGAAAAGGTTTGCCGGCACGTGATCGGAAGCCTGAGATGACCTCCTTGGTCTTGCCCTCCTCGAGCAGCTGGCGGGCGAGCTCTGGGGTCAGCGTGCGGCCGGCGACCCGCTTCCAGATGACGAAGCCGCAGCCGGGCTCTTCGCGGCTCTTCCAGCTCGTGCAGCCGTAGGCCTTCGAGTTCTCCCTGATGATCTCGCCGGTCACCGCGCCGCAGCGCGGGCACGGCCCGAGCTCGACGCGCTCCGGGCGCAGCTTCTCCTTGTCGAGCGCGGCAATCTTCTCGACGGTCGCGCGCGTGAAGTCCTCGATGTCCTTGATGAACTTGCTGCGGTCGTCGTCACCGTGCTCGATGTCGGTGAGGCGCTTCTCCCAGTCGCCGGTCAGCTCGGGCGAGGTGAGCGGGTGCTCCTCGAGCATCGTGATCACCTGCAGGCCCTTCGGCGTCGGGGTGAGGTCCTTGCCGGCGCGCTCGATGTATTCGCGGCGGATCAGCGTCTCGATCGTCTCCGCGCGCGTCGCCGGGGTGCCGAGGCCGCTCTCCTTCATCGCCTCGCGCAGCTCCTCGTCGTCGATCAGCTTGCCTGCGGTCTCCATCGCCGAGAGCAGGGTCGCCTCCGAGTAGCGCGGCGGAGGCTTCGTCTCCTTGGCCTCGACCTCGGCCGAGGCGCACTTGACCTTCTGGCCCTGCTCGAGCGGCGGCAGCTCGGCGCTTTCGTTCTCGCCTTCCTCGTCCTGGCGCGCGGCCTGCTGATCGGCCTCGGACAGGAGCCCGTAGACGCCGCGCCAGCCGGCCTCGAGGGTGACCTTGCCGCGCGTGCGGAAGCGCTCCTCCTCGACGAGCGTGACGATCGTCGTGCGCGCGTAGCGCGCGGGCGGGTGGAAGACCGAGAGGAAGCGGCGGGCGACGAGGTCGAAGATGCGGCGCTCGTCGGGCGAGAAGCGGCTGACGTCGTGCTCGACGTCGGTCGGGATGATCGCGTGGTGGTCGCCGACCTTCGAGTCGGCGACGACGCGGCCGAGCGGCAGCTGCTGGAGCTCGAGCACGTAGCGCGCAGCCGCGGCGTACTCGCCGATCGGCTGCAGCGTGGCCGCGGTCGGCTTGAGCTGCGGGACGAGGTCGCCGGACAGCCAGCGTGAGCTCGTTCGCGGATAGGTGATCGCCTTCTTGTCCTCGTAGAGCGACTGCGCGGCCTGCAGGGTGCGGCGCGCCGAGAAGCCGAAGCGGCGGTTCGCGTCGCGCTGCAGCGCGGTCAGGTCGTAGAGGAGCGGAGCGCGCTCGGACTGCTCCTTGCGCTCGACCGACTCGACGACGCCCTCGGCGCCCGAGGCCTTCGCCGCGATCTCGTCGGCGCGCTTCCCGTCCTTCAGGCGCGTCTCGTCGCCCTCGAACCAGAGGCCTTCGTAGCGAGGATCGAACTGCGCGTGCACGAGCCAGTACGGCTCCGGCACGAAAACCTGGATCTCGCGCTCGCGCTTCACGAGCAGCGCCAGCGTGGGGGTCTGGACGCGGCCGAGCGAGACGACGCCCCCGACCCACGCGCGGCCGCGGATCGTGGCGGCCCGTGTCGCGTTCATGCCGACGAGCCAGTCCGCCTCGGAACGGGAGCGCGCGGCGGCCTCGAGCTGGCGCAGCTGCTCACCCGGGCGGAGCTTCTCGAAGCCGTCCTTGATCGCGGTCTTCGTCATCGAGCTGATCCAGAGGCGCTCGACGGGCTTGTCGACTCCGGAGGTCTCGTAGATGTAGGCGAAGATCAGCTCGCCCTCGCGGCCGGCGTCGCAGGCGTTCACCACGCGCTCGACGTCGTCGCGCTGCAGCAGCTTGTGGATGACCTTGAGCTGCTTCTCCGCCTTCTTGTCGCGCGGGCGCAGCTTGAACTCCTCGGGGAGGATCGGCAGGTCTGCCATGCGCCACTTCTTGAAGCGCTCGTCGTAGTCCTCGGGGTTGATCAGCTCCACAAGGTGGCCGACCGCGAAGGTGATCACGGTGTCGTCCGACTCGAGGTAGCTGTCGTGGTTCTCGAAGTTTCCGGGGAGCGCATCGGCGAGGTCGCGGGCGACCGAAGGCTTCTCGGCGATTACAAGGGTCTTCATCCGGTCCACCTTAGCGAACGCCCTGCGGCCAACCCTAGTGGCCGAAAACGCGCATGTTGCCTACGGAAATGTGACGATTGCGTGCTCATGGTCTCACCGCTCTACCTGGTCGTAGGGACACTCAGCGCGCCGTTCGTGAAGGGTCTCTTCCGGCTCCGCACGCGGGGGCTCGAGCACATCCCCGAGGGCGGCTTCGTGCTGGCCGCGAACCACACGTCGAACTTCGATCCTTGGCCGTTGGGGGTCCCGTTCCTGCCTCGGCGGCAGCTTCGCTTCATGGCGAAGTCGGAATTGTTCAACCCGCTGCTCTCGCCGATCCTGCGCGCGGGAGGCGCCTTCAAGGTGCGCCGCGGAGAGGGCGACCTGGAGGCGATCCGCACGGCGGTCGACCTCGTCAACGAGGGCGAGATCGTGGTCATGTTCCCGGAGGGGACTCGATTGAAGAAAGGGCTGCGGAAGAAACGCCGGGCCCGCCCGCACACGGGCGCGGCGCGAATTGCGCTTAGCGCCGGCGTGCCGCTCGTGCCGGCCGCGATCGGTGGGACCGACCGGCTCAGGCGCCTCGGCCCGCTGCGGGTGGCCTACGGCGAGCCGATCGAGCTGTCCGACCTGGAGGAGCTCGATGTCAAGGAGGCCTCCTCGATCGCGACGGAGCGGCTGATGGAGTCGATCGACGGCCTGAGGGCGACGCTGTGAAGCCGCTCCTCATCGTAGACGGGGACTCGCTCGCGCACCGCGCCTACCACGCGATGCCGAAGTCGATCCGCCTCAACGGCGTGCTCGGCTTCGCGAACATGCTCACGCGCCTGTGGGAGGCGGAGCAGCCGCGCGCGGTGCTCGTCGGCTGGGACACCTACGAGATCCCGACCTACCGCCACCAGGCCTTCGAGCCCTACCAGAGCGGTCGCGTCTTCGAGGAGTCGCTGCTCGAACAGCTCAAGCTGATGCCGCAACTCGTGTCCGCGCTCGGGTTCGCGAACGCCAAGGAAGGGGGCTACGAGGCGGACGACTTCCTCGGCGCGGCCGTGGCTTCGGAGGAAGCGCGCGGCGGCGAGGCGCTCGTCGCGACCTCCGACCGCGACATGTTCCAGCTCGCGAGCAAGCGGACGACGATCCTGCAGCCGGTGCGCGGCGTCTCCGAGCTCGCCCGGATCGGCCCGCCCGAGGTGCGGGAGCGCTACGGCGTCGACCCCGAGCAGGTGCCGGACTTCATCGCGCTCCGCGGCGACCCCTCCGACAAGCTCCCCGGCGCGGCCGGCGTCGGCCCGAAGAAGGCCGCCGACGTGCTCCGCGAGCACCACACTCTCGAGGACGCGCTCGCTGCAGGACGGTTCTCAGCGGAGGCGGAGGATCTGCGCCTCTACCGGCGAATAGCCACCGTTGACGCCTCTGCCCCGCTCCCTCCCCTCAATGACCAAAGCCCCATGTGGGCAGAGGCGTCTTCTCTCGCAGCCGACTGGGGCCTGAACGGGCTCGCCGAGCGCCTGGCAAAGTTGGCCTAACGGAGCTCGTAAGCCACCCCTCGCTGGCCGAGCTCCACCCGACGGAGCCGCACGTCGAGACGCGCGAGCGGCTGCTCGTGCTCCTGGACGCGTTCGAGGTCGTCGAGGGTCGCCCGGCCTCGCGTGAACAGATAGAACGCTGCCACGACGCCGGCTACCTCGACCGGCTCGAGGCCCTGAACGCGCCGACGATGCTCGATCCGGACACCGTCGCCTCCGAGACGAGCTACCAGGCGGCGCTGCTCGCCGCGGGGTGCGCGGTCGGAGCCGTCGACCGGAGCGGCTTCGCCCTCGTCCGCCCGCCCGGCCACCACGCCCGGCCCGCGCGGGCGATGGGCTTCTGCCTCGTGAACAACGTCGCGGTGGCCGCCCGCTACGCGCAGGCCGAGCTGGGGCTGGAGCGCGTCGCGATCGTCGACTGGGACGTGCACCACGGCAACGGCACGGAGGAAATCTTCCGAGGAGACCCGTCGGTGCTATTCGCCTCGCTGCACCAGTGGCCGTTCTACCCGGGCACTGGCGGGCCGGGCGACGAGGACGAGACGACCGTCAACGTGCCGCTCCCCGCGGGCTCCGGCGACGAGGACTACCTGCGCGCGTTCGCCGAACGCGTCGAGCCGGCCGTGCGCGCCTTCGAGCCCGAGCTCGTGCTCGTCTCGGCCGGGTTCGACGCGCACGTCGACGACCCGCTCGCCGGAATGCGCGTCACCGCAACGGGCTTCAGGGAGCTCGCGAGCCGCTCGGCAGCGCTCGGGCCGCGGGTTGCGGCCGTGCTGGAGGGCGGCTACGACCCCCGCACGCTGCCGTCGCTCGTCGAAGCGGCGCTCGAAGGCTTCCGAAAATGACAACGGCCGGCCCGTGGGGGCCGGCCGCCTAAGCCGAGAGAAGCACAGAGCCACCGCGCTCCAACACCCTCAAGGTGGTGTCGAGCTGAGTATCGGCTCGCAAGGGGCCTGGTTGTGGGGGAATGGCATCCCCCACGGTGGGTGAATGTGACTAGGAGGGTTTGGCGGAATAGCGCTCGTCGACGGAGCGCGCTGGTCGTTCCGAGGCAAGGACGCAGGGAGCTAGGCCGCGCGGGCCGTGGCCAAGGCGTCGAGGGCCTCGCGGCGCGACGACACGTTCAGCTTCCGGAGCAGGCTCTTGACGTGCGAGCGCACGGTGTGCTCGGAGATGAACAGCCGCTCCGCAATCTCGTCCGTGCTCAGGTGCTCGTCCAGCAGGAGCAGCACCTCGAGCTCGCGCGCGCTCAGCGACTGCGCGATCGCGTCGGGGACGCCCCGGCCGACTCCTCCCTCGCGCACCTGCTCGAGCAGGCGCCTCGCGACCTCGCCGGAGAGAGCGGCCTCGCCCTCGGCGACGCCCCGCAGGAACTCGGCGATCCGCTCGGGCGGCTCGCTTTTCAGCAGGTAGCCGGCCGCGCCGCCCCGGATCGCGGCGAGCAGGTTCTCCTCGGTTCCGGAAGCGGTGAGGACGACGACCTCGGTCTCGGGAGCGGCCTCGCGCAGCCTCGGCAGCGCCTGCAAGCCGTCGAGGCCGGGCATCGAGAGGTCGAGCAGCACGAGATCCGGCAGCAGCCGGCGCGCGAGCTCGATCGCCTCCTCGCCGTCCGCAGCCTCGCCGGCCACGGTGAAACCGTGCCCCTCGAGCAGCGCCGACAGCGCGGCGCGCGTAATCGGGTGGTCGTCGACGATCAGGATCCGCATGCAGGCCTTATCGGCACGGGCTCGTTTGCCGACAAGTGCTTTATGCGGCGCGAAGAGCGCGACGACTATCAGGCCTGGCTCTGGAGCACGGTCCTCCTGATCGGGCTGCTCGGCGCTGCCCTCGCGCTGTTCGTCGCCTACCCGAGCCTGCGCAACACCTACCAGCTGGCTCAGGCCCGGCTCGTGCTCGACACCGCCGTGATGCTGGCGGCGGCGATCGTCGCGCTGCTGGCCGGAATCCGTTTCTCCGTGGACGGCCGGCGGCTCGACCTGCTGCTCTGCGGCGGGTTCACCGCTGCCGCCGCCTCGATGCTCGTCTTCACGATCGGCCCCGTGCTCGGCGGGGAGCCGCTGGGCCGCACCGAGGCCTGGGCCGGGGTCGGCGGGCGCCTGTTCGCCTGGTCGCTGATCGCCGCGGCCCCGTTCTCAAAGCGCCGAATCAGCACGCGCGGCCGGGCGCTCGGGGAGATGCTGCTCGGCGTCGCGATCGTGCTCGTGCTCTCGTGGGGCATCGCATCGAAGGCCGGGGCTTCGCTGCCGTCCCTCTCGATCGACCGCGAAGAGGACCAGCCGCTCCTGCTGATGATCTCGCTCGCCGCCAGGGCCCTGCTCGCGCTGACCGCGATGGTCGGCTTCGGCCTCCGCTTCCGCGCACGCGGCAACGACCTCGACCGCTGGCTCTGCCTTGGAGCCACGCTGGCGCTGTTCGCGGAGCTGCACTACCTGTTCACGCCGATGCTCTCGGCCGGCTCGATCTCGCAGGGCGACTTCCTGCGCCTGCTCTCGTACGGTGTGCTGCTCGTCGGCGTGTGGCGCGCGATCCGCCATGCGGAGTTCGGCCGCGCCGTGGCCGAGGAGCGGGCCCGTGTCGCGCGCGAGATCCACGACGGCCTAGCGCAGTACCTGTTCGCGGTCTCGACCCATGCCAGCATGCTCGAGAGCGGCGCCGACCCGAAGAAGACGCTCGCCCAGCTGAAGGAGGCCGCGGCCGCCGCGCAGCAGGAGGCGCGTTTCGCCGTGCTGGCCCTCTCTTCCGCAGGCGGCTCGGCGCCGTTCGACTCGGCGCTCCGCCGATACGTGGATTTCCTCACTGCCGACGGGCAGCTCGAGGTCGACCTCGAGATCGCGGACGGCGTACGGCTGGCTCCGGACGAGCAGATCGAGGTCTTCCGCATCGTCCAGGAGGGCCTCGCCAATGCGCGCAAGCACGCGGGCGCGCGTCACGCGGAAGTGCGGATCGAGGAGCGCGCCGGCGAGCGCTTCGTGACCGTTGTCGACGACGGCTCGGGCTTCGACGAGCAGCAGATCGCCGCGGGCCAGGGCCTGAAGAACATGCGGGCACGGGCGGCCTCGATCGGCGGCGGCTTTCGGCTCGTCTCGGCTCCTGGAAACGGAACCTCGCTCGAAGTCGTCCTGCGCGCCTGATGCGAATACGCCTTTCAACGCACATTTCAGGGTTGAAATTCACGTAGAAATGCGACTCGTAAACCAACTTGTAAAGATCGGGCCGGCACTGCGCCAGGATTTGGGCGAATGGGTATCGAATCACCGAATGCCATTCGCAGCCGTCATAGCTGCGGCCGTGGCACTCGGGGGGAATCAACTGGTCGCCTCGGCGCAGACGAGCGCGGCGCTCGCTCCCCGGACCGCCTGCCGCGGCCAATCCGCCGTCATGGCCCCTGCGGCGGTCCAGCTCCGCGCCATGCGCTGCCTGATCAACTGGGCGCGCACGCACGGAGGACGGGGTCGCGTGCGGGACAACGCCGAGCTCGACCGCTCGGCCGCGATGCGGGCCGCCGACATCCGGCGCTGCCAGGACTTCTCGCACACTCCGTGTGGCCAGAGCTTCACCGACGTCTTCACCACCGTCCACTACTTCACCGGCGCGGTTAGCGTCGGCGAGAACCTCGCCTGGGGCCAGGGCCGGCTCGGGTCGGCCCGCACGACGATGGCCAACTGGCTCGCCTCGCCCGGCCACCGGCAGATCCTGTACGCGCCGCAGTGGCGCGATCTGGGGGTCGCGCGAGTCCACGGAAGCCTCTTCGGACGCGCGAATGTGACCGTCTGGGTGGCCCAGTTCGGCCGCCGTCCAGGGCTGTTGCCGGGGCCCTAGCCGTACGGCCCTTGACTGATTCCCCGGTTCCTACAAAGATCAACGAGACGGAACCCGGGCGTCTGTGGGGATTCGCCGGGGGAAAACGGGAGAGAGGGGAGTCAACAAGGTGTCGAGAACGACGCGGCCCCGGCCTCGCCGGGGCACTATCGCTGTCGCGCTGCTCGTCTTGGTCGGTCTGCTTGCCATCGCCGTTAGCGGCGTGGCTTCCGGGGCCGGGTCCAAGATGTCAGTCGCGGCGAAGTTGAGACCGGCTTCGACGTACGCCGCCGCCAAGCACGGCAGCGTCGCGAAGACCGATCCCTCGTTGCTCGGGCGCTCGGATTCGAAGCTCGTCAACGTGATGGTGAAGTACGCGTTCCAGGCGACAGCGTCGTACGCGGGGGGCGTCAAGGGCCTGAAGGCGACGAGCCCGCGCGTAACGCACAAGTCGCTCGCCAAGAACTCCAAGGCGGTCAAGCGCTACCAGCGCTGGGCGAACGCCAAGGTGAAGCGGATCAACCGCGCGGTCAAGCGCTCCGTGCGCGGGGTGAAGATCGGCCGCGCCTACACGATCGCCTACGGCGGCGTCGCGGCTCGCGTTCCTGCGAACCGGATCGCGAAGCTGCTGTCGATCCCGGGCGTGCTCGCGGTGCAGAAGGACACGCTCAACCATCCGCTCGACGACAACACCAGCTTCATCGGCGCGACCAACGTGTGGCCGACGCTCGGTGGACAGGACAACGCCGGCAGCAACGTTGTCGTCGGCGTGATCGACACCGGCGTGTGGCCGGAGAGCCCGTTCTTCATCAATCGCGGCCTCCCGGCACCTCCGCATCCGCTGTCGTTCTACCACTGCGACTTCGGCGACGGCACGGACGTGGCGCACCTCGGGCCGACGTTCGCGTGCAACAACAAGCTGATCGGCGCGTACAACTTCACGCAGACGTACATGTCGATCCAGAACTCCGACGGACAGGAGTTCTGCAACAACACGACGCACGTGTGCTCCGCGCGTGACTCCGAAGGTCACGGCACGCACACCACGTCGACCGCGGCCGGCGATCGCGTCGATTCGGCGCCGCTGTACGGCATCGACCGTGGCCCGGTAAGCGGTATCGCTCCGGGCGCGCACGTAATCGCGTTCCGCGTCTGCCTCGTGAACGGCTGCTTCAGCTCCGACTCCGTGAACGCGGTGCAGCAAGCGATCCACGACGGCGTGAACGTGCTCAACTTCTCGATCTCGGGCGGGGCGAATCCGTATACGGACCCGGTCGAGCTCGCTTTCCTGGACGCTTGGAACGCGGGAATCTCGGTCAACGCCTCGGCCGGCAACAGCGGCCCGGGCGCGGGAACCTCCGACCACGGCGGGCCGTGGACGACGACCGTTGGCGCCTCGACGGGCCCGCGGGAGTTCCGCTCCACGCTGCACCTGACCGCTGACGGCGGTGCCACCTTCGACATGCCGGGCATCACGCTCACGAACGGCATCTCGTCGGCGACCCCGGTCGTCCTGGCCCAGACCCTCCCGGGCGAGGACGCGCTCTGCCAGTCGACGCTTGCCGCGGGCACCGCGACCGGCAAGGTCGTGATGTGCCAGCGCGGCGTGAACGGCCGCATCGACAAGGGCCGCAGGGTCCTCGCCGGCGGCGCTGTAGGAATGATCCTCTACAACGCCATCAAGCAGGACCAGGAGTCCGACAACCACTACCTGCCCGCCATTCACGTCGACGGCCCGAGCACGGCGCTGCTTGCGTTCGTCAACGGTCACACGAACGTGAAGGCGACGTGGGCGCAGGGCACCGCGCAGCCGGGCGTGGCCGACATGATGGCCTCGTTCTCGTCACGCGGACCGCTCGGCGACTGGATCAAGCCTGACATCACGGCTCCGGGCGTCCAGGTGCTCGCGGGTCACACCCCGCAGCCCGACCAGACGACGGCCGACAACGGACCGCCAGGGAACCTCTTCCAGGCGATCGCCGGTACGTCGATGTCGAGCCCGCACGCGGCCGGTGTCTCGGCCCTCGTGAAGGCCTCGCATCCGTCATGGACGCCTGCTCAGATCAAGTCGGCGATCATGACTTCGTCTGTGCAGACCGTGATCAAGGAAGACGGCG
>Ga0307312_10001456_pt1 | contig 12097 bp, 13 predicted proteins | sample ER_DNA_202_FD_194489 | JGI IMG/M metagenome (GOLD analysis project Ga0307312, IMG submission 194489) | Bulk soil microbial communities from the East River watershed near Crested Butte, Colorado, United States - ER_DNA_202 | ecosystem: Environmental > Terrestrial > Soil > Floodplain | place...
CGAAGTGATCTCTGAGGGGCACTGGAAGCTGTTCCCGCCTAAGCGCTGACTCTGTGCCGAAGGGCCAGATCGAACTGGCGACACATGGTTCTTCAGCCGTTTGGTCAAATCGAATCGACTGAGTGCCCCCCTTAGAACAACGAAGCGTCGAATGCTGCGCTTGGCTCCCGCGTCATCTCGTCCACGCGAATGCCCTGAGCCACGAGCTCGATTCGCTGGAGCAACGGAGCATCGCGTACGCGCGTAAGTGCTGCGGCAGCCGCCGCTGAGCAGGAGGTCCCGCGACGACAACTTGCCGACCGTCGGACGTGCGAGGACTTCGACGTCACCGACCGCATCGCGACGCGTGACAATTGCGCATTCGAAGGGAGAGCAAGTACATGAAGCGAGCGAAGAATGTTGACGAATACATTGCAGGTGCAGTAAAGGAAGCGCAGCCGAAGCTCAGGCAGGTCCGGGCCGCGATCAGAGAGGTCGCACCGGAAGCCGTTGAGAGCATCAGCTACGGGATGCCCTTCTACAGCTACAAGGGCGAGGTGGGGTTCAAGAACCGACTCGTCTACTTCGGTCTTCAGAAGTCGAGGCTTGTGTTCTACATGCGCCCTCAAGACTTAGAGGAGCCCGTGAACGCGTTGGCGGAGTACAAGTCCACCAAATCAGCTCTCTGGTTCCCCTTGGATCAAGCGATCCCCGTCTCACTGATCAAGAAACTCGTCAAGAACGCTATGACGAGGCACGAGGCCGGCGAACGAGACATGCCTGCAAGAGGAGGGAAACGTCGGCCAGGGCGAGGCTCGTAACGGGACTAGATGAGGCGCTTCACAAACTTCTCGATAGTTGAAGACATCCGTTCGACAGAGCGACTTTCAAGACTATTGACGCTGAGACCATTGCGCTTCGAGCCTGAATCGCGGTATCAGCCGTGGTATCGGGAGCGAATCCGCGAATCGCGCCGCGCGCGATTCTTCGGCCGTATTGCTCGACCGACTGAGCTACCTCGGCGGAGCCCTCATTTCACGCGGTCCGGCCGACAGTCAGGAAGCGAGCATCACTTCGGGCCGAGGATCGCGAGCGCGCTGAAGCCATTCCCGGGCATCGCGGCGAATGCGCCGTCGCTGATCCGGTACGCGTGCAGCGCGGGCGTCGGGGCGGCCTCCTGGGCAACGAGCCAATCGCCCGAGCGTAAGACCCGGAACGCGCCGAATCGTCCGCGGTCCGTGCGCTCCACCTTCGTGCCGTTGTAGATCACGACGCTGCCGTCGTACTCGCCGTTCTCGGCGCGCCACGCGACGAGCCGGCCATCCTCCAGCAACGCGAGGCCCTTTTCATTGCGCACGTCCGACGGCGTAAGTCGCTGCTCCGACGCTGTCTTCAACACCACATACGTGCAGCAGAAGCTCGATGACGAGTATCCGGTCCCCGGATCGACCGGCTCCGACTCCAATAGGTCGCGCCCCTTGCCCCCGTCGATGAGGCGGTAGAGCGAGAGCTTCGTGAGCGTCGTGCCGTCGAGAATCCAGGTCCCTGCTTCGGCGTCCGGTCGCACGAAGCTCAGACTGTTCTTCGGCCGCCAGACCATGACCCCTTCGCCGGTCAGGCGCAGCTCGAAGGCGACGCCATAGCGCTCGTCGATCTGCGTTGTCGTGTTGGTCCGAAGGTCGAGCGCCATGAGCTTGGTCATCGAGATGGGCGCGGACGGCTCGCTCCGGCCCAACGTCACGTACACCGCTCCACCCGTTCCGGTCAGCGCGTACGTGGCGTTCTCGGTCTTCGCTATTGCCGCGACCCTTCCCGTCTCGTCGTCGTACAGGTACAGCGTCGGGGTGCCGGCGCTGGAGCAAAGGAACAATGCCTGGCGGCCGTAGGCCACGAGGTTGGAGACCGAGCCGTCGCACGCGTGCACCTTCTGGCCGGCCGGCTGTCCATTGAGGAGCTGGAAGTAGAGATCGCCGCTGTTCGTCCCGACGATGAACGGCAGGTCCGGGAACGCGACGGTCGGAGCGGACGGCGAGGCGGAGGCCGATGGCGTTCCGGTAGCGACGGAGCTCGTGGCAGGGGGCGCGGCAGTCGGGGAGCTTGTGGCTGAGGAACCCGCGCTGTCCCCGCATGACGCCAGCAGGAGGGCACACAGGAGCGAGGCGCAGACAGTTAATTTCACGAGTACACCGTGGTCCAAATCTACTCTGAAGAAATGCCTGATTCGTCACCCAGGCTAAGTCTGGGCAGCGGCCGGGCCGTCGCACATTGGTTCACGCCCCTCGCCGGGTCAGCGCGGATGCACACCTTTCGCGAATTCGCCACGAAACTCGTTCTGTGCCGAGGGCCAGAATCGAACTGGCGACACATGGTTCTTCAGATCATGACTCGTCATACCTGATTCGTAGTCAGGTTCGCCTGCCCTGTGCTGTTGTTTGGTTCGCTTGGATCGTTTACCAAGCATGAACAGGCGGCCCCGGACGATCCTATCGGCTCCGCCATCCGCTCCTCGCGCGGAGGGTTCGGGGTCGATCAGCTCTCTACCAGGAGACGTTTCTGTCGAGCGGAAGACCGGACTCGAACCCGCTATCCGCCCTCATCTGCGTTCGCGACGGTGGGCTGGACGTGCTGCGCCGCGCTGCGTAGGTCACGTCCGACGGGATAGACGGGCTACGGTGCCGTGAGTGGGTTTGTTGCCTTTGGCCCGATGTGGTCTAGCCACGGCCCCTGGCCGTCCGTCACAAACACCAATGCTCGTTCATAAATCGGGGGCGGCGCGTTAGGGGGACGGGAAGGAACGAAGTTCGCAAAGTCTCCATCGAAGTAGCAGAAGAGCACGCCATCGTTTGGCGGCAGGCCTGCCCACCGTGAAACGAGAGGGCGTGGCCCATTCGGACCGTTCTTGGTCATCTCCCAGTTCGCCGCCGCCCCCGCTGTCGTGGGCAACGCGGCGACCAACGTCAGGGTGTTCGAGTAGACCTCAACGACTGGCCTGCCCTCGGTGTCGCACTTCTGCGCCCCGGGGCTTTGCGCAGCACCTGGCGATGTAGTTCCTGTCCCGGGAGAGCCAGCGGTGGAGCCGCAGGCGACGGCAACGGCGAGCAGAAGCGCGGCGGCGAGCGGCAATCTCAAGATGGCCTCCTGTCGTGTCTCAGACACGACCCCAACGGTCGTCGGTCGGGTCCTACGAGGATAGACGTCGACACGAGGCGGAGGTTCCAATCTAAAAATCGGGCGGGACCCGCGCCGTTGGCCCCCTCGCCACCCCCTCGCGTGTCCGCGACGGCGCGCTGGACCTGCTGCGTCGGGGCCGCGTAACGCTACGCGCGAGGGACGGAGGGCGGCCCGGGCTGCCCCACATCAGTGAGCATCCTGAGCGTGAGCAGCTCGAGACTCGCCGCACTACTCGACCAGGACTAGATCGGGCCTGCTGCCCGCCTCGTGGTTCTTCTTTAAGGTCGCCTCTTACACGCGTTTCCGTGTGAAGCTTGTCTCAGTTCGTGCGTGAGATCTTCGCTAGGCCGCTTCTCTCGACCTCATCCCTTTCACGGAAGAGGTCAGGGTTCGAGAATCTTGCCGGGCTCCCGCTCTGGATAGGGAACACGCCGGGAGAACGCTGGCCATCTACCTGATTGCGAATCAGGTCACGCGCGATGACTAACGGTACAAGCGCCGGCGGCTCGAGCCTTCCCTGTAGGAGATTTGCAGCGCTGTAAGTTCAAGGATCTCGCCGTGCGCGTGGCGTTGTGAGAAGTGGTTGAGAAGCGCGGGCTGTCCGCTCGAAAGGAAGAAGCCGTCCGGTGGGTTTGAGGCGCTGAATATCACGCTCCGCTGGAACATCTGCCGAAGCGCCTCCTGGTCACCTCGGCGCAGCAGGTGGAGCCCGCCATCACGGACGCGCAGGGCGCGGACCGAACGCGGCTGCGGACAGGGGGTTCGAGTCGCGTCTTCTCTTCTGTTGGCGCCCTACCGGTCCGATTCCGGTCGCTTTGTCTGGACCTCGAACGTGTCCGCGCGGAGGCGGAGACATTCGTTGCAGATTTGCGCTCCCTTCGCCGGCCCAGCGACAACGAAGTCGACAAGGGACCTGTCCTTCCCACAGAAAGAGCACCGCACGGAAGGACCAGGGGCATCCCTCATCGACTCAACTCTAAGGTCGGAAGCAGTCTGCCCTCCTCATGCTGCGTGGCGTAGCAGTTCGAGGCCGCCATCGCGGACCCGCAGGCTGGCGACGGCGGGTTGGAGTCCGATCTTCCGCTCGACGTGAGACCTGACAGCAGATCGGGTGGAATGACCGCCTTTTCATGTCCGTCAGCACGCCTGACTCCCGATCAGGCGCCCCCGCTCCGCGTTGGTTGACAGACCAAATGGGCCGTGCGTCAGTCTCTTAGAAGGAAGAATTACGGGTACATCGCGACGATCCACGCAAGCCGATAACTTCCGCCAAGATCTAGCGTGTCAAGTCGAAACTGGACCCAGACATCGGAGCCAACCGTTGCCCCGCTATCGACTAGAGAACTCGCACCGACTCCACCCGCCTTGTTGTAGATCGTGCTGTCATCGCGTCTTAGCACGACGACACGGTCGTTCCAGGACTGATCACTGCAGCAAACCGAACCGACGGTCCTGAATCGGACCGTGACCGTTGAGTCAGAGAGCGTGATGAGCGTCGCGTAGCCGACGATGGTGTCGGCCGGCGCGCCTAGAGGCGGCGGTCGGTACAGCAGGAGGCTCGACCAGAGCCAACGGCCGCCGACTTGCCTTAGCAGGATGTCGGCGCGCTGCTCAGCCCAACCGTGGAAGTCGAGGGCCAGAGCGGTCACGTACTTCTCCCCGACTGGGCGTGAGATACCAGCGTCGTGAACGGCGGATGCATCGACACGCCACGTCGCATTTGACGAATTGGAGAGCCAATCCACCGCCTCGGTCAGAGACATCGGATCGGTCTGCGCCTGTTCGTACCAACGCACATACCAACCGGTGGACGCGACAAGGCGGAGCAGGAGCGCGTAGTCGCGCCCCTCGAGCGCCTGCTTTGCTGCGGCAGCCGCCGCGTCAGCGGAGGCAAATCCCGCAGCCGCCGAGCTCGGCGGCGACGAGGCTTGCGGTGGCGTTGCCTGAGCAGCGCCTGAGGTGGTGGCCGCCGGCGACGGCGGCACCTGGCGGAGCGAGTTGATCACGCCCGCGCCGATCGCCGCTGAGACGACCATCACGATGGTGAAGGCGACTGCGGAGAGCATCCCCCCGTATCGCCGACCACGATCCCCGGCGACCGGTGGCAACGGTCGGATGACCATCGGCCCGTCGGATCGGCTTATCAGCGCGCGGACGCGTTCCTCCTCCAAGATTGGATCACGATCGTCGCTCATCGCCTGAAACCTCTTTCAAGTCGCTGGTAGGCGGCGATGAAATTCGCGCGCCCACGGGCCAAGCGTGACTTCACGCCTTCTTCACTGACGCCGGTGAGCGAGGCGACCTCCGCGCGGCTGAACCCACTTTGGTAGTGGAGTACGAGCGCGATGGCCTGGTCCCTAGGGATGCTGCGCAGTGCATGCTGGATTTGCGCAGCCGATGCATCGAATGCCTCGGACGCACTGCGCTCCTGACCTCCGAACGGCAGGAACGCGATCAAGGAGCGACGCTGCAGCTCGTTCCGGGCAAGGTTCGTGGCGATCTTGTAGAGCCAAGCGCGTACCGAACCCGGTTCGCGCAGGTCGTTCTCTGACCGCATCGCCCGCAAGAATGTGTCCTGCACCAGATCTGCTGCCCGCTCGCGATCACCCAGCAGTTTGACCATGAAGCGCGCCAACTCCTCCGAGTGACGTTCGTAGAGCTCGCCCCAATTCAGCCCAATGTCACCTATGGGCGAGCTCACGGCCTCTCGTCGCCCTTCCCCAGACGTAGACCAGCGGCCGGCCTCAAAAGGGGGCAACTCGACACGTATTCATGGAGCACGCGCCTGGCAGGCTAAATGCGGCGGCCACTGGCGCCGTGCTTTTTTTGGCTCTTCGCGAATGTGCCCCCGTTTGGGCTCGATCAACTGTCTCATTCAGGGAGGGCCCGAGGGTGGACCGGACCCTCGCACGGCATCGGCCTTTGACGACAGAGCCGTTGTCGGGAGGTTCGGTCACCAGATGAGGCGCCGGAGGTCGAAATGAAAGGCTTACGTGCAACGACGACGGTCGTGGCCGCGATCGTTCTGAGCGCGGCGATTGCCGCACCACGCAGCGCAGCTGCGCACGGCGCCGAAACATCTGCGTCGCCGACGGTGTTGACCGCAGCGTGTACCTCAAGCGTTGGTCCGGGCATCCCGCCGCCGACGAGCGTGCCCTCGGGCCTGCCCGGATTCCACGCCTCGTGGTATGGGCAGAGCGGCTACATGACGCTGTGCGCGGGCGAGTCGATGACCGCCACGGTGGCCATGTACAACTCGGGCTCGCGCGGATGGGTCAACGGCGTGATGGGCCAGGTGGCTTATCTGGGCACCTGGAATCCGACTCCAGGACAAGACCAGCCGAGCACATTTGGCGGCGACGGCACAAACGGCTCGCCGAACACCTCGTGGCCTCGGTACAACCGCGTGGCGGTACAGCCCGTGAGTTACGTCGGGCCAAATCAAATCGCGTGGTTCCAGTTCGCCGTACGGGCGCCGGCAACGGCGGGGACCTACCGCTTCTACATCCGGCCACTTATCGAAGGTGCGCAATGGATGGAGGACTTTGGCATCTACTGGCAGATCACCGTGCCCGGGGCCGCTGACGCGACCCAGTACACGAACTCCACTTGGGGCTACGCGTTGACGCTGCCCTCGCCCTACCGGCATTCGGATCTGCTTTCCTTCAAGTCGCCGCCACCGGATCCCGGGCAGCCAAAGGGATCCGACGTGTTCACGGCGCGGACGGTCGATGATGAGGCTGCGAATTCGACTCCCTGCGAGACCGGGTGCCCCGCATGGAGCTACGTGGCGGTTGTCGAGGTTTCGACCGACGCTGGATCGATGACTCCACGACAGTGGTACGACTCCGGACGTGTCGGGTTCAACTCAGGCGAGCAGGTCGAAGACACCACCGTGTCTGGCCGGCCAGCGTTAAAGATCACCAACGGAGCCCGCTACGTCGTCGAGTACATCGTCGCCAAGGATGGGCGCATGTATGTGATCGGTTATCGCCCACGCATCTTCGACCGGTATCCGCCGCCGCCGGGCGCATCTAACGAAAAGCTCGACGCAATCCTCGCTTCGTTTACCTTTGTCTAACGCTTGCGAGATCACAAATGGATTGGTCGACGATCGGCCTTGGTCGTGGCGTCGCAAATCCTCATGGTCGTCGGAATCGCGATCGTTCGGTTCGTGTTGCCGAAACCTCGCGTTGATTCGCCTCCTCGAGAGCTACGACCGACTCGAAGACGCTCGTATCCTCGTGCCCGCGATCCCGCGATCGGGTGGCTGTGACCATTCCGGGTTTCGAGACGTTGTACAGGGTGTGGGCCATGACCGAGCTCATGCTGGACGCACTCGTTCGACGCCAGCCCCGAGCGGCGCGGGCAGTTCCGGAGCGATGAGGGCGCGGTCGGCGTAAGGGTCACCTTGTATTGACGCCTGTGACGAGCCGCTCGAGCCGGTAGCTTCCATTCGTCTTTGCGACCGGATCGAAGGTCACGTTCGCAAGGAGCTGGGGGGTTCGTAGTCCTGGTAGTTCATCAAGCGTGAGAGCACTGCGGCCCGCGAGACCGGCTGCCCAGGCATAAGCGGTGTTCTCGTCGGTCTCGAACACGAGACCCGCGATGAGAGCTTGTCCAGCAGCGGGTTGTATCTCAATTGAGTGGCCGCGAACGGCGATCACGGACCCCACGATCGTCTGCGAGCCCGGAGCGAGGATTCGGTCGGGGAGTGCGTCGAACCCGTCTGGCCAATTTGCAACGCCCTGGCCTCCCCCGAGGAGGGCACCGGCGTAGGCGTCAAAGAAGGCGATCGCGGAATGCAGCGTTTCCCCCGGCCCAACGATGCAGCGGAATCCGCAGTTCACATCGCCGCTTGCGGCGACGACCCAAAACAATGTGCCTTGAGGCGCGGCGAGCGGCGGCGTGGCGTTCAAATCGGCCGACGACACGAGTTTCGCCTCATAGCGCTGGAGACGCGGGTACAGCCCGGTGGACGAGCGGACCGACGCGAGCACCGATTGGCGCGAAACCACGCTGGACGCCGGGACCGCTGACTCGGTTGCGGTCACGATCCCCGTTGTTGGTGCTGGGGAGGCGAGGGTCGATCCGCCGAGTTCTCCGCGTACTCGGAGAAGCGCAAAACTGGCGACAAGCGCCAAACCGACAAGCGCCGCCGTAACTGCGGCCCGACCAATGACCATCCCCAAGCGTGCACGAGACCGCTGTTGCGGCACCCAGCGCGACTCCGGAAACACCGGTAGCCGCTCGAGGTCACGTCGGATGATGCGTTCAATCTCGTCAGACAACGCTGATCCCCTTTCGCATCCGCACAAGGGCTTTCGCGATCGTCGCGCTAACGGTCCCGGGCCGAACTTCGAACAGCTCGGCGGTCTCCGCATGCGTGAAGCCGAGGTAGTAGTGGGCGACGACGATCGCCCGTTGACGTTCGGTCAGCAGGCTGAGCAGTCGGCCCGCCTCCAATCGGTCGAGGGCACTCGCGGTCTCGTCTGTGTCGGCTGTTGCCTCTACGTCGCCTAGGCGCAAGAACGACCACGGTCTGCGCCGCGCACGCCGCAAGGCGACACGGAACAGCCAACCAGCAACGTTATTGGCGGGGTCGGGCGGATGGAGCAGGCCCTCAAGAAAGGCGTCATGCAAGACGTCCTCGCTGAGCGACGCATCCCGGAGTGTGGCAAGCAACGCCCGATACACGCGCGGGACCGCGCCCTTGTACAAAGCCTCCCAGTCGGCCTGATCCATCTACTTATGTAATGCAGTTCAAACACTAGATTCATTACCGGAGGTGCGTAGCGGTACAGAGAGCCCACGACGAGAGGAACCGCGTAACAACGTTCTCGCAGCGGCTGCCTCCGGCCTGAGGCGCATTACGCCAGCAACGGCCTCCGGGGTCAGGTAACGGCCTCGACTCGTGACCTGGGTGTGGATGTCAGCGTCCCGCGAATCGAAAACTCACCTGACTTCGAGAACACCTGGTTCGTAGTCAGATCATCTCGAGCACCTGAGCGAGAATTTCTGGCCATGGTCTATCGCAAAGGCGAGCCTCTCATTGAGAGGGTCCTTACGGAGCTGTGCGTCATCTATGGCTTCTGCCTCAAACCGGACGACCACGCGGCAATGCTGGAAATGTCCATCGACGATCTCGATGCATGGACCAGAGCTGTTTTTGAGCGCGAGGGCCTCCTGGATCCTTTTGAGAAGCGGTTGTGGCAGGACGTGCGCAATCACGTGGGTCAGCGACTAACTCATCGTGCCTGACCGAGGTCCGACCTGATCTGCAATCAGGTACTCGTCACGTCGAGCGCAAGACGGGCCTCTCCGCGCATTAGGCCCCTTCCTAACTTCTGATTCGGGGGAAGGCGCCTAGGCGCGGCACCGAACGTGTGAGGCCGCAAAGAAGCGGCGAGTTCGCACGGTGTCGAGGCGAAGGCAATCCGTACCCTATCCGCAAGAAGAACAGCGGGAGCAACCGGGAGTAAGCCTGAAAACGTGGACGCCCTTGGAATGCTGGGACTGGTACTTCAGCTCCTCCGCGCACTTCCGCTCCGCGACGTAGCGCGGGCGGCACGGGGACGACCGCCACTGGAGGCGGTCGTTCGGCCGAATGCGGTCATCGCTGGGCACTACGCGTGGACGGCGATCCGCAGTGAGCTCCTTCCGAGATCACCCACGATCGGTGATCTGAACGCGGCCGCGATCCGCGGTTCACCGATCGTTCCGACCACGCTCGTCGTGGCCCCGCGGAACACATTGGGGCCATCGGCGGGGGCGATTCGGCTACAGGAGCTTACGTTCTGGCTTCGCGATCGTGCGCCGACACCGGAACTCGAGGAGTACGCCTTGCTAGTAGATACCATTCCTAGCGCGGGTCCGACAGCGAGAGCTGATGCCCACATCAGCCTTACCTTTCACCACAATTTGCGTCAGCCGGTGCCGCTCTTTCGTACGCTCGCCGCGCAAGGCGCAACGGAGCGTTTCGTCGACATCGTTCCTGACCAGGAGTACGAGCTCGCGCTGTACCCGAACGCCACCGCACCTGGGCTCTACACGTTCGATCTCTTGGCCGAGTGCTCGTACCGGGGTCGGATTTGGCACCAGCCACTCCGAAGAGGCCATCAGCTTCTCGTGGTGACCGACCACGACCTCGCTCGGTTCTCGTCGATCTACCAGACATACGCCGGTATGTCGCTCTCGGGGGTCTTTGACGCAGGCGCGGAGCTGCCTCAGTTGCTCTGGGATCGAACGCAACATCTCCAGAGCATCGACAACACACCGCTTGCGCCGGGTTCGAGTATTCGCGTCACCGGAGCAATCACACCGCCCGAGTCATATCAAAAGAAGCCAGGACAAAATCGCGGTCCGACCGACGCCACCTAGTCTTCGCGCCGGGCGTCGACCTCGATACCCGCCGTGCGCCAGAGATCCTGAAGCGTTGCGTCATGCGCCGCCAGCACCCGCGATACCCTCGTGCTGGCAACCCCAAGCTTCGTCAACCCCTCGCGCCCGAGCTTCGATAATGCGGTCTTTGGATAGCGTCGGAGTGACGCTGCAAGACGCTCGTTGATAAAACGCTCCAGGGCCTGCGTCGCGGTACTTGCCTCATCCGCCTCGCCGTGCTGCGGCCAATAGCCTCCGTGGATGACCCGACCGCGCACAGACTGGGTCTTGTGCCACCAACCACCCACGGCCGTGCCCGGGTCATCGGGGTCCCAGTTGCCACCCAGACGTTCGTGGTAGTCGCGGCGGACTCTCAACTTGAGTCCACCACGAGGATCGCCGGCCAGGTCAGCGAATGCCTGTAAAGGCTTGCCTTCCTCGACCAGCAGCAGGCGCAACACGGTGTTTAGCAGGAGCTCGCCGACCGAGGCCAGGGCGATCACTTGACTGGCGTTGTCGCCGGCGCGGTGGGCGCGCTGGGCCGCGAGACCAAGCCGTGTCGATTGGATGAAGGGATTTCCGATCGTCACGAGTCGCGTGAAGGCGCTCACTCGTGACATGGCTGCTGGGTCCAGGAAGGTTTTCGCTGCTGGGACGTTCAGGTTCAGGAGATACAAAACAGGACCGCGGTCGTATCCGCTGTTCAGCGGTCGTGTCGCGAGCATTGCGACGGGATCGAGGCTGCGAGGCGAGGCGAACTCGAACTCGGGGTCCCTAGCGGAAGTCGCATAGGCGAGAAGCAGACGATTCAGCCCGCGTAGGCAGCGCTCGAAACACGCTGAGGCCACATCCGGCGCCTCGCGGTCAACATCCGCGAGGCCTGCTTGAGTGACGAGTTCGACCACGGTCTGGTAGTTCGGCGGTGGTGGTGGTCCCGGCGGTCTCACGTTCGCCTTCAACCCGAAGACCTGATCAGCCACGGCGCTAATCGGATCGGCCAGATCGGGTAGGTGGCCAGCATGTGATCTCTGCCACACGCGGACGCTCATGAAAGGTTGACGCAGATTGTGCTCGAGCTGATTCCCGTCACGGTCGACCAGCGGACCACTGTCATTGACCGGGCTCATCGCCGCCAGCTGATCCCAAGCGGGACCAAGGTCGCCGTCCAACACGAAGGCGAAGCTCGAGCCGCTGTTGATCGGCAACTGCCATGGCAGCCGCACGATGAACGCAGCTAGCCGCAGTTGATCGCTGGGAAACAGCCACGACCAATCGCGCGCTGAAGGACCGTAGCGGTGCGGAACCGAACTAGGCATGCGTCGACGCTACACGAGGATGTGGCCTCGCCAGAATCAGTCATGACGATGGTTCTCGCGCAGGTCCTAGGGACGGCCAAGTAGGGGCACGCAGTTACCCGCATGACGGCGTGCTTGGCGATACGGCGCGTCGTTTTTCGCTTTGCTTGAGAAGCTGAACTCCGACACCGGATGGGTACGCGTATCTGACGGCCTATGGATCGCGCTTGGCGGGTGCAAAACGGCGAAAGCGCCCGACGACTGCAGTGACT
>Ga0307312_10001457_pt1 | contig 12093 bp, 10 predicted proteins | sample ER_DNA_202_FD_194489 | JGI IMG/M metagenome (GOLD analysis project Ga0307312, IMG submission 194489) | Bulk soil microbial communities from the East River watershed near Crested Butte, Colorado, United States - ER_DNA_202 | ecosystem: Environmental > Terrestrial > Soil > Floodplain | place...
TCTTGCCCTCCGAGCGACAGATGACGCTGTACTTACCGTCGAACCACTCACAGGTGTCGGACGAGGTAAACTTTCCACCAGGACCCATCGGACCCGGCTTCAGCTCCCCCTCTGCGTTCCATTTTCCGACGAAATACCCGAGCCGTGCGTGCTCAGGGCCTGGCTTGGGTGCTTGGGGCGCCTGCGCCGTCGTGGACTGCAGGTTGACGGCCGACACCATAGCCAATGCAGTAAGCAAGTTAAGCGGTGTTTTCATTGCTCCTCCCTATGGACGGTAGGAATTCCATCACAGGTGGAACTTGCGGCGGTGGTTCGGGGTGCGTCAATCCATTCTCGAGGGCGGGGCGTCTTTCGTTATGGCAAAATACGCAGCGGCGCGGCGTGGGTCCGGAGTTCGGCAGGTGGATCGGTGGGGAGCACGCCGGTCACCAGGTAGTCACCGGGTCCGACAGGCGCCCCGAGATTGGTCCGCTGAGGCCAGGTGTCGTGGAACTCGAGGACTGCGCCGGGTGCGAGCGACCGCACCTGTAGCACGGCGGGGACGATGGCCCCCTCCAACCGGCGCCACACCGGTGTGCCGTCACGCCGGGTGACGATGATATCGAACGCGGCCGGACGGCCCTGTAGATAGAGGTCGGCGGCCCGCCGATCCGGGTTCGTCAGCCGAAGCGTGATCGGCACTCCTTCGCCCACGCGTGCGCGAGGCGGCAACGCGATGTGAAGCGTCATCGAACCGAGAAGAATGCCCAGCAGGCTCAGGGCGTAGAGCAGCACGGCCAAAGCGCTAGAACGTGGTCAGCGCCCCGAGCTCCCGCTCGATGTTCGACATCGGGCTATAGGCGTAAAGGGTGCCCACACCGTTCTGGTTGCAGTCGCAGCCCCAGAGGATGCCCGCCAGGGTAACATTGCTGCTGCCCTTGAACACCGGCCCCCCGCTGTCGCCGCTGCGCACACGTGCGGAAACGATGTTCTGGCAGAGCTGGACGATATCGGTGCCTGTGACCTGGATGTTCACGCACTTGTTGGTGACTTTGCCGGTGGTCCAGCCGGAGGTGCGACCAACCTTACCGACAGTCTGGCCCACGGAGGCGCTGCCCTCGGCGGTGATGCTGAAGTTGCCGTTGATCGTAACGGAGCCATTATTGGGCCCGGTCGTCTTGGCAATCTTCCCGAGACTGGAGGTGGTGGTGGACGCGTACGCCGCCCGCGACGCATCGCTGAATCGGCAGCGAAAGCCAACGGGACATCCGGTCTTATTCGGGGAATAGCCCGGGTCGCTCACCTCGGTGGCGATCTTGGTAGGGGCCGTGGTTTGGAGGGGCTGATAGTACGGAGTTGCTTCCACGCCGCCCTGATGATTGGTGCAGTGGGAGGCCGTGATAAAGGACCTCTGGCCATTGCGGACCGCGTTGAAGCCCAGCGTGCACAAGAAGCCGGGGAAGTTGATCTGGAGCCCCCCCACCGCGGGACGCACCTTGCCTCGAAGCGTCGCCGCCAAACGGATCGGCTCGGTCTCCTGGACAACAACGGCCTCCTGTGGAATTCCCAGCCGGGCTACGACTCCCCGGATCCGCGCGCTCGCACCCCGCTCGACTCCAATCGTGACTCTGTTACTTGCCTCGTCGGCATCGACGAAGACGCCACCCGGCACGCCCAGAACCCCGGTGGACGCCTGGGCCGACCAGCGTTCGAGCTGAGCCCAATCGTACCTGGCGGGGATCACCCGAAGCTGCGAAGCCGCGAGGCCCTGGGCTCTCAAGAACGGCGCCAGCGCTCGCTCGGCGTTGCCCCGCTCGGCCGCATTCTTGAGGTACACGACCGGGATGCCGCGATCATCCAGGTAGAAGCCCCCAAAACCGGGGACGGCCCGGGCCAGGGAGACGGGGTCATCGGTGGCGCCCTGGATAGCCGGCTGGAAGGATGGAGATTCCGGCTGCGTGGGAGCGACCGGCTCATTTTGATCGGAACAGGCGCCAGCCAGGAGCAAGGCCCCGGCCGTGAACGCCTGGAAAAACCTGCGGCCGTTCATATTAGCAAACCTCGGACCGTGGAGGGAGAGTCAGGGGGAACCCCAGCTTCACGTTACCACCGAAAGAGTCGTCGCGCCATTCCTCTATCGCCAGCGGAAGAGCTTCAGGGCCAGGACGAAGCTGCCGACCATCCAGGCCAGAATGATGGCCAGCTCCCCGGTGACCATGTGCCAGCCGGCCCCCCGAAGGATGTTCGCCCGGAGCGCGTCGATCACCGCCGTGAGCGGCAAAGCCTGGATGAAAGGCTGAATCTGTTCGGGAAAGCGGGATGCCGAGAAGAACACCCCCGAAAAGATCCACATGGGGAGCATCACCAGGTTCATCAGCCCGGAGGCGCCTTCCATGGTCTGCGCCCGGGAAGCAATCAGGAGTCCCAGCGAAGCAAAGGCCAGCGATGACACCAGACAGATTGTCGCGAGCAGCGGCAGCGACCCCCGCAGGGGGATGCCGAACACCAGCACCCCGAATCCCAGCAGGAGAGTGACCTCGATTACGAGCAGGGTAAGCCGGGAGAGCACAAACGACGCGAGGTACTGAGACCGCGACATCGGCGTAGCGATCAGGCGCTTGAGCAGCCGCTTTTTCCGGGCATCCACAATGGCAAAACCCAGTCCCCAGATGCCGCTCCCCATCAGGTTCATCCCCAGCAGCCCAGGCACCAGGAAGTCGATGTAGCGCGCACCGCGCTCCCGGACCAGCTGGTCGCGGACCGCGAGCGGATTCCGGCGTCCAGAGGCGCGCTGGAGCACATCGTCCACCACCAGTCGCGCAGTCCGGCTTTCCGGCCGGCTGTCGTCGTAACGGTACTCCAACTGGCCGGAAGCGGACGGCACGACGACCATGGCCACGTTGCCGATGCGCAGTGCCTCCGAGGCGGCCGAGTCAGTCAGGAGCGAGACATCCAGCCCGTCGGCCCGGCGCAGCGCATCGGCCAGTGGGGCGGCCTGACCCGTCGTTACTACTGCCACGACGGTGCGGTCGGCGGCTCGGTTCCGAAAGGCGATGCCAAGCCCCGCGGCGAGCAGGACCGGAAAGATGAATACCCAGAACACCGCTTCCGGCTCCCGAAAGAACTCCCGGTACCGTACCCGCGTGAGCTGTACTAGCGGGTGGCCGGTCCAGCGACGACCGGGCTCACTCATCGCGGAGATGTCGCCCGGTGAGCGACACGAAGACGTCTTCCAGCGTGGCGGAGTGGGTCCGGAGCTCGGCCAGTTGGGCACCTTGGCGCCGCAGCTCGGCAAGGAGCGAGGGCATGGCCCGGTGGAGCTCCGATACCTGCAACCGGTAGGTCCCGTTCCGGCGCTCGGCCGCGCATACCCCGTCGATCGCGCGGAGTAAGGTCTCATCGATAGCCGACGGCTCGGCCAGCGCGAACTCGACCACGTGCTCGGCCTCGAGCCGGGCGATGAGCGCCTGGGGGGTGCCGAGGGCGATCATCCGGCCGTGGTCCACGATCGCAACCCGGTCGCAGAGCCGCTCGGCTTCATCCATATAGTGGGTAGTGAGGAGAATGGAGCGGCCGTCGGCCTTGAACCGCTCGATCAGCTCCCAGAGCTGGCGGCGAGATTGGGGGTCGAGTCCGGTAGTCGGTTCATCGAGGAAGAGCAGCTCGGGATCTCCCACCAGCGCGCAGGCCAGGGCCAGCCGCTGCTTCTGCCCGCCGGAAAGGCTACCCACGCGCGATTGCGCCTTCTCCTGCAGCTGGACCATGGCGATGACTTCTGCCGGCGAGGGGCCTCGGTCGTAGAAACTGCGGAAAAGCTGCACCGTCTCATCGACCGTGAGCTTTTCGGAGAATTGAGTCTCCTGAAGGGAAATCCCGAGCCGCTGACGCAGCTCGCGATCCTGGTGGCCCCAGCCACGGCCAAGCACCAGCACCTCGCCGCTATCGGGCGTGTTGAGCCCCTCGCAGATCTCGACGGTGGTGGTTTTGCCGGCACCGTTGGGCCCGAGCAGGCCGAAGCACTCGCCCGAGTGGACCTCGAGATCGAGGCCGTCAACGGCGACGACATCCTGGTAGGCCTTACGGAGATTGCGGACCTGGAGTGCAATGCCCTGGTGAGGCGTCCTCATGCGAGGAATCATAACGCCACCCCTGAAGCAGTGGCGCGTCGCGCACGGACCTCAATCTTGCGGGCGCTTCGTCCACGTATTGCGGATGGTTTTCCAGGCTCGTTGCCATTCGTCCGGCTGCACCAGGAGCATGTAGCCGGCGAGGATGCCGCCCATGTAGACGGCGGCCTGGATCAACGGGGAGGGATCGGAAGCAGCGATGAAGAGCATGTCGATTACCTCGTCATTCCTGTGTTCTGAAACATCTGGGCGTTGAGCGCCTGAGTGATCCGCTCTCGCGAGTCCACCAGGTGCGCGTGGGTATAGGCGTCAAGGTCGATGGTTCGCTGGGCCATTGCCCGGTCCAGCTCGGTCGCTAGGTCCGCCAGCGTGGCCCGAGCCAACGTGCGTGCATCCTCCGGGGTGTTGGGCAGCGGATTCACCAACATCCGGATCAGGCTATTCAGGTAGAGCCGCTGCAGGTCGCGCCGGACAGACTCCACGTTGCGCGGCAGGCTCGGCTGGCCACCAGGGCCGGGATATCCGATCTCGGCCCAGATCGCGGTGGTGAGCGTCGAGAACAGCTCCGGGATGGTGACGGTCGGCTCGCTCTCGGTCGCGCGCAGCTCAGCGTCCCGAATGCGCTCCAGCACCACCGGGTCGAGCAGCTGGGCGAGGAGGGCGGACTGCTGCGTCGTCGCCCAGTCATGCAGGGGGAAATCGATTCGTCCGTCGCCCGGATTCGAGCCCCAGTGCCGCCAGCGGTCCGGTCCGAGGTGGCTCAGCAACGCGGGCGGGAAGCGGTACGCCTTCTCGCCGAATCCGGCTTCGGTGATGAACCTGAGTGCTTCGCGCTGAACGCTTGCCGGCAGGGTCACGAAGGCAGGCCGGGCAGCCGGGTCCCCGCGGTGGTCGCGAGCCGTCATTGCACCGCCCAGATACTTGGTCGTGACCAGCAGCGCGTACCACCGGTCCGTCAACAGATCGGCAAAGGTCGAACGCAGGCGGGCGTATCCCTGTCCCGGAGCCACCATTCTGGTGTCGAGCGAATCGAACAACCCGTTGATCAGCGTGACCCGCTCGCGGGCCCACCCCAGCGGATCATCGGTCTGGTCGTAGCGCGACACGGTGGGATCGATCCCGAGCCCGCCAAAGCCCGCGTCCTCATCGGTGCCGTAGAGATGGGAGGGTTCGGCGGCCTCGGCGGCGATGCCCTGGAGCGCCTTGACCTCGGCCTCGGGACTCCATGAGGAGGGCACTCCTTCCGAGCCCTTGGCCAGGGCGACGACCGGCTCGCTGGGACCGAATGGCGTATAGCCGTAGCGTATGGCCCAGCGATCGTAGGAACCGATCGTCGGGGCGTAGAAGTCGCCCTGCTTCTTCGGGTCGAGCGAGAGTGCCGGCGGATTGTAGTCCATCACCGACACCCCGAGCCCGTTCGCCTTGGTATACGACCGATCGCTCAGCTGGGCGCGAGTCACCCCGGCGGAGCCACGGAAGTTGTGCCGGAGGCCAAGAGTGTGTCCCACCTCGTGCATGATCAGCGCCTTGAGCGCCTGACCGATGTACAGCCGGAGCGCAGAGGCGGCCTCCGGCTTGTTGCCTGCCGCCGCGAGCAGCGCCCGGGTCACCGTGCCCTGACGGCGCAGGCCTTCTCCCAGGCTGCAAAGGCGGCTGTCTCCGTTTATTGCGCTTGCGGCCGAGTCCTCGAGGAAGGCGGAGCGCATCGCCAGCTGGGGCGTCACGTACTCGCCCGACTCGCCGCGCCAGGTCTGAATCCACGAGGCGGAGACTAGCACGTCGGCGTTCAGGATCTCGCCGGTGCGGGGATCCACGTTCGACGGGCCGACGGCATAGACGCTTCGATTAGTGGCGGTCCAGCGCACGGTCGAGAAGCGGGCGTCCTCCGCGCTCCAGAGCGTGTCCTCCGGCGCGTCGAGAACCTGAATCGCGTTGCGGAAACCGGCCTCCTCGAAGGCGTGGTTCCATTCCAGAATCCCCGCCCGCACCCATGGCTTCCACTCGGTCGGGACGGTGCGATCGATATAGTAGACGATCGGCTTGACTGGCTCGCTCAGCGCGGCCCCGGGGTTCTGCTTCTCCAGCCGCCAGCGGTTCACGAAGCGAACAAAGAAGCTCTCGGCGGTATCCCGGGAGAAATCCTTGATTGCCGACACGAAATACCCCACTCGCTCGTCGGCGTAGCGGGGTCGCATTGCAGTGGTTGGCAGCTCGAGGAGGGAATAGTGAACCCCGACCGGGATCCAGCGGTAGTCGGCGACGGCCTCGAGACCCAGATTGCGGTTCGCCTGATAGGTGAGCCGGACCTCGGCTTCCAGGTTTCCAGGGAAGAGGCGAAGGCGCTCGAGGCTCGAGCGATCCTTATCGAGAAAGAACGTGCCGGTGAGCTTCCGCTGAACGGCCACGCCCTGGAAGAAGGCGCCGAGATCGGCCCAGTCAGACAGCAGGAATGGCGCGACGTCGACCAGGATCTCGTTGTTGTCGCGCATGGTGGCGATGGGGAACGACTGCGCGACCGAGTGACCGAAGGAGTAGGCAACGGCCCGAGCCATCGGGGTCCCTGGTGCCGCGACAAAGTGGGGGTTCACCACCCAGAGCTCAATCCGATCCCCGGCCCGGTGGAACCGGACCAGATCGGATCGCACCGAGGTCCCTCCATCGAGGCCGAGCTCGCCGATTCCCTGGGACAGCTGGGTGACCAGGAGGTAGTCCCGGTCGAGCTGACCCGGCGTAAGCGCCAGGTAGGCGTTGTCCCGTTTCCTATAGATGGTGAAGATGCCGCTCTGGATCTGGGCGCCCTTGGTCACCTCGGAGAAGGACTTCCAGGGCTCATCTTTTCGGTCGTCGTTCTGCGGAATCGCGACGTCTCGTCCCGTTCGGACGATCGCCGTCGTATCAGCCGACGCAGCCGGGCGCGAGGGACTCGGCGAATCCGGCTGCTGCGCGTGGGCGCTGATGGCGCCGCACCCGGCGAGAAACACGCCGAGTAACCATCTAGCTGATTGGGACACGGCAACTCCGGACGACAGAGGACAAGAGTGAAGCGGCCCGCGGTGGGACCAGGTCTGAGGAGGGAAAGGGCAAGTTGGGGGCCGCTATCGAAGTGACGGTAAACCGAGGATTTCAGAGGGGTTGCGGGGCACTGACCTTTCAAAAAGCCTGCCCCGGGGGCAAAAAGCGGTGGGGAGGAGGGAAAGGGGGTAGGGGTCCGCCCTCCTTGTGTTGGGACCGCGACCCAGGACATTTTGCAGGGCCCTCGTTACTCCCCTCCCTCTTCTGCCCCTCCTAGCTCCGCCGCGCGGGAGCGCGTGAATGACGCAAAGATCTGCGGCCGCGACTGAAGTCGCGCGGGGCCTCTGGCAACGCGCCGTCGGCGACTCCACCACGCCCGAGGATGTCGCAGCGGCTGCGACCCGCATGTGTACCGAGCTCCGTGCGGGGCTCAGCCGCTGGGTCGGAGCCATGGGCTATCGCGCGCTCATCGATCGAGCGCTGTTGCTGGCGCGGGCGGAGCATCCAGCGCTCAGCAGTCTGTCGTGCCACGGAGGAGACGAGCCGGTGACCACGGCTGGCGTGCGGGCGCATAGCGCCGCCGAGGTGGCGACCGGCATGGTGGCGTTGGTGGCTGCGTTGGTCGAGCTGCTGGGCCGCATCATCGGAGAAGAGATGGCCGTGCGTTTGGTGGAGCACATTGGCATGAAGAGCGAGACAGACAGAAAGACACCGAGCCCGCGCGGCATCGTGAGCACTGAGTCCAAAGGAGGGCGTGATGCCCGTGTTGGCTAAGAAGCGGCCCCGAAAGCAGGCGAGACGCGGACACGAACGTCCTGTGCTGGAGCTCATGGACACGGGGGTGCCCGGGCTGAACGAGGTCCTGGGCGGAGGCCTGCCGGAGCTCTCATTCAATCTGATCGCGGGTGGTCCGGGCTCGGGGAAGACCACACTGACGATGCAGCTCCTGTTCGCCAATGCGACTGCCGAGCGGCCCGCCGTGTACTTCACGCTCCTTGGAGAGACGGGGTTGAAGATGCTGCGCTACCAGCAGCAGTTCGACTTCTTCGATCTGAAGCGGGTCGGTTCGGAGGTGTACTTTCTGAATCTCAACGAGGAGGCGCTGACCGGCGACCTGGACGGCGTGCTGGCGCGGATCACCGAGGAAATCGATCGTCTACATCCCGGCGTCGTCGTCGTCGACTCGTTCCGGTCGCTGATGCGCGCACAGGGGACGGACCGCGAGCTCGAGCATTTCGTGCAGCAGCTGGCGATGAAGCTGACGACCTGGGAGGTCACCTCGTTCCTCATCGGGGAATACTCGGAGTCCGAGCTCAGGGATCCGGTCTTCACCGTCGCCGACGGCATCCTCTGGCTCTCCCAGGAGTTGAGTCGGAACTCGGTGGTCCGAAGACTGCGGGTCGTGAAGGCGCGCGGCATGGCATCGATGCCAGGCCTCCACACCATGCGGATGACCCACGCAGGAATACAGGTGTTCCCCCGCACTCCCGAGCGCATCGGAGATATCCACCCGGCCGTACAGAAGCGGCTGTCGACTGGAGTAGCTGGCCTGGACGAGATGATGGGCGGTGGCATTCCGGTCGGCGATTCCCTGGTCCTGGCGGGTCCGACCGGCACTGGCAAGACCACGTTCGCGATGAAGTTCATCGCAGCCGGGCTCGCCGCGGGCGAGACCGCGGTGATCGCGATCTTCGAGGAGCATCCGGACATCTACCTCCAGCGGGCCAAGAGCGTCGACGTGGACCTGCGCCAGGCGGTGAAGGAAAACAAGCTCCGCATCATCTATCTCCGGCCGCTCGACCTCTCGGTCGACGAGACGCTGGACGAGATCCGGTCCGCGGTCCAGCTGCTCGGCGCGACTCGCGTCGTCATCGATTCGCTCTCAGGCTTCGAGATGGCGCTCGCCCCGGCCTTCCGCGAGGATTTCCGCGAGTCGCTCTACCGGCTCATCGGCGCCCTCACCGGCATCGGCGTCACTATGTACTCGACCGTCGAGGTCGTGGAGGGAGGCGACGGAAGCGCCGGGCTCCAGCTCACCGGGTACCAGGTCTCGTTCCTGACCGACGACATCATTAGCCAGCGCTATGTGGAGATCGAAGGCGAGCTCAAGAAGGCGCTGGTGGTGGTGAAGATGCGGGGCAGCGCCCATAGCCGCGAGTTCCGGACGTACGAGATCACGGCTACCGGAGTGCAGCTGCGCGAATCGCTCCGGGAATACGACAGCATCATCACCGGCATGCCCAAGCGCCAGTTCCGTATCCCGCCCCCGCCCCATCCCGGGTTGACGGAGGAGGAGGTGCTCGTACTCGAAATGGTTACCCGGGCGGAAGCGATGTCTCCGTCCGAGCTCGCCAAGGAGACGGGGCTGCCTTCGAGCGGCATCGATGTCATCCTCGAGCGTCTGGTCCAGCTCCACTACGTAAGCCGCAAGGGGGCCCGTTACGAGCCCGAGTCGCGTCGGCGCTCGACGTGATCGAACACGAGAGACGGCGAGGAGACTCGGAGCGCGAGGATCGTTACCAACAGCTGGTGGAGCTCGCGCCCGAGACCATTCTGATCCACGACGGCGAGCGGATCGTCCTCGCCAACGCCGCCGCCGTCCGGCTGGCGGGTGCCACCCATCGGGATCAGCTCGTCGGCCAGCCGATCGACAGCTTCCTCAATCCACCCTACCTCAAAGCAGTCGAGGCCCACCTTCTGGGGTCGGGCGATGTGGTGACGCGGGTGCCGCCTGTTCGGGACGCCTTTCGCCGGCTCGATGGGTCCGAGGTCGAGGTCGAAGTGACCGCGATTGCGTTCCTGGACCACGGCCGTCCCTCGGCCCACCTCGTCGTCCACGACATCACCGAGCGCCTCGCACTGCAGGAGTCGACAAGGCAGGCGGACGAGCAGCTCCAGCAGGCGCAGAAGATGGAAGCGGTGGGCTCGCTCGCGGGCGGAGTCGCCCACGAGGTCAACAACATGATGTCTGTGATACTGGGCTTTAGCGAGTTCCTGCTCCGCGCCCCGGCCATGGCGGAGGATCAGCTCTCCGAGGTCCGGCATATCGTGCGAGCGGCCGAACGCACCGCGGCGGTGACGCGCCAGCTCCTCGCCTTCAGCCGCCGCAGCTTCCATCAGCCGCAGGTCCTCAATCTCGGCCCGGCCATGGACGAGCTCGAGCCTGTCGTCCGTCGGCTGCTGGGCGAGGAACGGCATCTTGCCTTCGCGTCCGATGCCTCGCCTCGGGTACGGCTAGACAAGGGCCAACTCGAGCAGGTGATCGTGAATCTCGCCATCAACGCTCGCGACGCGATGCCGCCGGGCGGCACGCTCACCATCACGACGGCGGAGACCAACCTGCCGAAGGGGGTCGCCTCTGCTGACGGTGTCGCCATCCCGCCCGGACGCTATGCACTCGTCGTCGTGCGGGACACGGGCATGGGTATGGACACCGCGACCCAGGCACGTGCCTTCGAACCATTCTTCACCACCAAGCCAGTCGGCAGGGGGACGGGGCTCGGCCTTGCCGCGGCCGAGGGCCTCATGAAGCAGAACGACGGGTACATCACGGTGGCGAGCGCTCCCGGGCGGGGCGCCACGTTCACGCTGTTCCTGCCCGTCCTGTCCGACGACGCCGTCGTCGAGCGGCGGAGGGAGCCGCGGGGGGAGCTGCCGCCTCTCGGCGGAGAGGCAGCGCAACCCGGAGCAATCATCCTCCTGGTCGAAGACGAGCCGGCGGTCCGGTCGGTTGCCGCGCGGAGCTTGGAGCTTGGAGGCTTCCGAGTCCTCCAGGCGTCGGGTGGGGCCGCCGCGCTCGAGTTGATGGATGGGCAGGAGCAGCCCGACCTCGTACTGACCGACATTATGATGCCCGGAATAGGTGGGGCCGAGTTGGCCCGGCGCCTGAGGGAACGCTGGCCGGCGCTACCGATTCTCTTTATGTCGGGCTACTCGGTGGACGATCTCCGACGGCAGGGCGCCATCGGCCTCGAGCGGGTGATCATCCAGAAGCCGTTCACTCCCGAGGGACTGGTCCGGAGTGTGACTGCGGCCCTCTCGCGGGCGGAAACGAGCCAAGCGGCGTCTTCTTGACCTAAACAAATCGTGCGGCTACATTTGCGGGCTATGCCGACTATCAATCAGCTCATCCGGCACGGCCGGAAAGACGTCCTAGCCAAAGACAAGGCGCCAGCCCTCCGGTCCAACCCGCAAAAGCGCGGCGTGTGCACCCGGGTCTATACCACCACGCCGAAGAAGCCGAACTCGGCGCTTCGGAAGGTCGCCCGCGTGCGGCTCACCAACGGCTTCGAGGTCACGGCCTACATCCCCGGCGAGGGCCACAACCTCCAGGAGCACTCGATCGTGCTCATCCGTGGCGGCCGGGTGAAGGACCTGCCGGGCGTGCGCTACCACATCGTGCGCGGCACGCTGGATTCCGCCGGGGTAAATGATCGCAGGAAGAGCCGGTCCAAGTATGGCGCCAAGCGGCCGAAGGCGGCTGGCTCCGCCCCGGCGGCCAAGGGAGGCAACAAGTGAGTCGGCGTAACAAGTCGGTCAAGCGGCCGGTACCGCCCGATCCCCGGTACGACAGCCAGACCGTGTCCAAGTTCGTCAACAACCTGATGTACGAGGGGAAGAAGAGCCTGGCCGAGGGGATCTTCTACACGGCCATGGATCTGATCGAAGAGCGCACCAGCCAGCCGGGGGTGTCCGTCTTCAAGCAGGCAGTGAACAATGCCAAGCCGACACTCGAGGTGAAGAGCCGCCGGGTGGGTGGCGCGTCGCTGCAGGTACCGGTCGAGGTGCGGCCGGATCGCCGGACCGCTCTCGCCATGCGGTGGATCATCTCGTTCTCCCGGGCCCGCACCGAAAAGACCATGGCCGAGCGGCTCGCGGCCGAGTTGATTCTCGCGTCGAAGGGCGAGGGGAACACGATCAAGAAGAAGGAAGACACGCACCGGATGGCGGAAGCGAACCGGGCGTTTGCGCATTA
>Ga0307312_10001458_pt1 | contig 12093 bp, 12 predicted proteins | sample ER_DNA_202_FD_194489 | JGI IMG/M metagenome (GOLD analysis project Ga0307312, IMG submission 194489) | Bulk soil microbial communities from the East River watershed near Crested Butte, Colorado, United States - ER_DNA_202 | ecosystem: Environmental > Terrestrial > Soil > Floodplain | place...
CTCTAAGAGCGAGCTTCGCTCGTCTCGACCCCGTAAGAACGGGGAGAGGGAGAAGATGTGCTCAAGCCGTCAGGCCCCGGCGTGATGGCCTGGTAGTGTCCCCTTGCTTCTCGCTGCTATACAGCCCCAATGATCCGTTCCTTCCTCACCGTATCGATTGGCACGCTGGCCTCGCGGCTATTGGGATTCGCGCGCGATGCGATGATTGCGGCGCTGCTCGGCACCGGGCCGGTCGCGGATGCGTTCCTGATCGCCTTTCAGCTGGTCAATGTGGTCCGGCGGCTGTTGACGGAGGGCGCGTTGAACGCGGCGCTGGTGCCGGCCTGGTTGCGCGTGCGAGAGACGGGAGGCGCGGTGGCGGCCGCCGCATTTGCCGGCCGCATCCTCGGCACCGTCAGCGCGGCGCTGATCGCGGCGGCAGCCTTGATCGGGCTGCTGATGCCGTTAGTCATTGCCGCGCTGGCGCCGGGGTTTGTCGGATACAAGACGCTGCAGCTCGCGGTCAATGATGCCCGCCTGATGCTGCCCTATCTGGCCTTTGCCGGGCCGGCCGCGGTGATGATGGCGCTGATGAGCGCGCAGCATAGATTTGCGCTGACGGCGTTCTCGCCGCTCTTGTTCAACGTCGCGCTGATATCGGTGATGATCGCGCTGCTCGGCTGGCGACAGGACCCTGCCTATGCAGCGACGATCATCGCCGCCACGGTCGGCATCGCCGGGCTGTTGCAATTGCTGATCCTGCTGACGCGCCGTGGTGGCGGCAGCATTGCCACGCCGCTGCGCATTTCGTTCGACGCCGACATGCGCGGCTTTCTCGGCAAGGCAATCCCCGGCATGATCGCAAATAGCGGGCCGCAATTGCTTGTCGTTGGCGGAGCGATCATCGCGTCGTCATCGCCCTCGGCGGTGTCGTGGCTGTATTTCGCCAACCGCCTGATCGAGCTGCCGCTCGGCATTGTCGGCGTTGCCATGGGTACCGTGCTGGTGCCCGAATTGACGCGCGCACTGTGCGGCAATGACCGCATCGCCATTGCCCAGGCCGAATCGCGCGGGCTCGAGCTCGCCCTTGGACTAACCTTGCCGGCAACGCTGGGATTGATCGTGCTGAGCGAGCCGATCGTGCGGATGCTGTTCGAGCACGGCGCGTTCACCACGCTGGACACCGCAGCCACCGCGCACGCGCTGATGTGGCTTGCGCTCGGCCTGCCGGCCCAAGTGCTTATCAAGGCGCTGTCGCCGGCATTTTTCGCACGCGAGGACACGCTCACGCCGCTGCTCTCGGTGTTAAAGGGATTTGCGGTCGCACTCGTTTTGTCTGTTGTACTCGGTCAAATCTTCGGCCCGAGCGGGATCGCGGCCGGCATCGCGCTCGGGGCATGGAGCAGCGCATTCGCATTGGTCCGGCGGGTTGCCGCGACCTTCGGATTTTCCATGGATGCCGCGGCGCGCCGTCGGCTGCCGCGCATCGTAGCGGCCGCGCTGGCGATGGGCGGACTGCTGTGGCTGATCGCGACGTTCGCGCTGCCGCTGACCGCGAACGCGCATGGCCTCGCACAGGCCATTGTTCTGCTTATATTGATTGGCGGCGGAATGGCGATTTACGGCCTGCATCTCGCCCTGTTCGGCGTGCTCGCCTGGGGCGACGCGTTGCGCGCGATCCGCCAAACCAAGCCCTCCGACTTGCGCGACTGATGCCCGCGTGGCAATGGACGGCGCAAAGCGCCTGTTGGCATGGGACGGCGCGACACAGGCATGCGCGGGAAATTGACAATGGCGATCGTTGAGCGGGTTTTTTCAGGCGTCCAGCCGACGGGCAATCTGCATCTCGGCAATTATCTCGGCGCCATCGTCAACTTCGTGAAGCTGCAGGAGACCCACAACTGCCTCTATTGCGTCGTCGACATGCATGCGCTGACCCAGCCGGTGGAAGTGTGGGGCGGGCCGGCGGAACTCGCGCGCAATACCCGCGAAGTGACCGCGGCCTTTATCGCGTCTGGCATCGACCCGAAGAAACACATCGTGTTCAACCAGAGCCAGGTGTCCGGACACGCGGAACTGGCCTGGATCTTCAACTGCGTGGCGCGGGTCGGCTGGCTCAACCGCATGACGCAGTTCAAGGAAAAGGCCGGCAAGGATCGCGAGGCCGCGTCGGTGGGACTCTACGACTATCCGGTGCTGATGGCGGCCGACATCCTGCTCTATCGCGCCACCCACGTGCCGGTCGGCGAAGACCAGAAGCAACACCTCGAATTGTCCCGCGATATCGCGCAGAAATTCAACAATGATTTCGGCGACTCGATCCGCGGCCACGGGCATAGCGACGGATTGTTCTTTCCCCTGCCGGAGCCCCTGATCACCGGTCCCGCGACGCGGGTAATGTCGTTGCGCGACGGCACCAAGAAAATGTCGAAATCGGATGCGTCGGACAATTCGCGGATCAACCTCACCGACGATGCCGACACCATCGCGCAGAAGATCCGCAAGGCGAAGACCGATCCGGAGCCGCTGCCGTCTGAAGAAAAGGGTCTTGAGGGGCGCCCCGAGGCCGACAACCTCGTCGGGATTTACGCCGCCCTGTCGGGCCGCGCCAAGGCCGACGTGCTCGGCGAATTCGGCGGTGGGCAGTTTTCGAGTTTCAAGAATGCATTGGTCGAGCTCTGCGTCGCAAAACTGTCTCCAATTGCCTCCGAAATGAAGCGGCTGGTCGCGGACCCCGGCCACGTCGATTCCATCCTGGTCGACGGCGCCGATCGGGCGCGCGCCATCGCCGCCGAAACCATGAAGACGACGAAAGACATCGTCGGTTTTGTCCGCAAAAGCTAGCTTTCGATACCTCTGCCATAATTGACGCAGCGCAGTGTTTAACCGCGCTTGTCCAAGACGGCTGCGCCGTGGCAGCATGCGGCGGTTTGGCGCAGCATCGGGACATGCATGACCACCCAGCGACGAAGCTACGAGACGGGTCACAAGCCAAAATGCCTGGTTATCGTTGACGACAGCGCGGAATGGGACCGCGCGGTTTACTACGCCAGCCGCTGGGCGATCCGGGTCGGCGGCGGCGTGGTGATGCTGCGCATCATCGAGACCGAGGACCAGAACCAGCAATGGCTCGGGGTCGCCGACATCATGCGCGCCGAGGCGCATGAGGAAGCCGATGCCGCGCTCGATCGCGCGGCCGGCCGCGCCAATGGCATCGCCGCGATTACGCCCGAGCGCGTGATCCGTGAGGGCGACCCGACCGACCAGATCCTCGACGTCATCGACAAGGACGTCGATATCGCAATGCTGGTGCTGGCCGCCAATCCAGGGCCTGAGGGCCCCGGCCCGATCATCTCCACCATGGCCAAGACGGTCGGCTCGTTCCCGATCCCCGTCACCATCGTATCCGGCGATTTGAGCGACGAGGAGATCGACGGCCTGTCGTAGATTTCGTCGTTCCCGCGAACGCGGGAACCCATACGCCGCGGCCTATCATTTTGGGCACACGGGGAGACGGCTTCTGCAACAACAAAGGCCTGTGGTTATGGGTCCCCGCGTTCGCGGGGACGACCAGCATGGGAGCCATCCCGCCCCTTGACGGTGCGTTTGCCGTCGCCATCTGCTAGGAGAGAGACCACGTGCCGGCCTTGAACCGGCGACGCCGGAGAAAACCATGTTCATTCAGACCGAAGCCACGCCCAATCCCGCCACGGTTAAATTCATTCCCGGCCGCGCCGTGCTCGGCAGCGGCACCATGGAATTTACCAGCCGCGAGGCCGCGGCGCGCTCGCCGCTCGCCGAGAAACTGTTCGGCGTGCCCGGCGTCACCAGCGTGTTTTACGGCTCCGACTTCGTTACCGTGACCAAGGACGACAGCGACTGGCAGCATCTCAAGCCGGCGATCCTCGGTGCCATCATGGAGCACTACATGTCCGGCGCGCCACTGTTGGCCGACGGCAGTACCGGGAGCGACGACGCTGCCGACGAGGAGGGCGAATTCTTCAATGAAGATGACGCCGAAACAGTTGCGACCATCAAGGACCTGATCGAGACCAGGGTGCGCCCGGCGGTCGCCGGCGACGGCGGCGACATCACGTTCCGCGGCTTCAAGGACGGCATCGTCTATCTCAACATGAAGGGTTCCTGTTCCGGCTGCCCGTCATCCACCGCGACGCTGCAGCACGGTATCCAGAACCTGCTCAAGCATTTTGTGCCCGACGTGGTCGAAGTCCGGCCGGTGTGATTTCGATTGCAGCTTACTTACCCTCCCCTGGAGGGGGAGGGTCGACGCGAATGAAATGAGCGGCGGGGTGGGGTGAGACTGTCACCCCACCCCGTATCGCATCTTGCTTCGCGCGATGCGAGCCGACCCTCCCCCTCCAGGGGAGGGTGAAGCAGAACGGTATTGACGAAGTGTGACGTGACGATTGCGGGTCTGTTATACGTCTCCCCATGCTGATCCTCGCCATCGATACCGCGCTCGATGCCTGTGCCGCCGGCGTGTTGGATACCGACGCCGGCAAGCTGATCGCGCAGGAGTCGCAGGCGATGAAGCGTGGCCACGCCGAAGCCCTGATGCCGCTGATCGCGCGGGTCATGAACGAGTCCGGCATCGCGTTCGCATCGCTGGACCGCATCGCGGTGAGCACCGGCCCCGGCAGCTTTACCGGCTTGCGGGTCGGTCTTTCCGCCGGGCGCGGCATCGCGCTGGCCGCCAACAAGCCGGTGGTCGGACTGACCACGCTGACGGCCTATGCCGCCCCCGTCGTCAGCCAGAACGGCGAGCAACCGGTCATCTCCGCCATCGATGCCCGGCATGACCAGGTGTACTTTCAGGTGGTCAGCGGCAATGGCAGCGCGCTGATCCGGCCGTGCGTTGCGCCGATCGAGGAGGCGCTGGACGCCGCGCGGTTCGGCGCGCCGCATCTGGTCGGCAATGCCGCCAACATTCTTGCCGAGCGCTGGCCGGCACATGCGCCGCCGCCCTTCAGGGTCGACGCGCAATCGGCGCCCGATATCGCCTGGGTGGCGTGGCTCGGGGCCGCGGTCACCCCGGACACCGCGCCAGCCCGCCCGTTTTATCTGCGGGCGCCCGATGCCAAGATTCCAAAGGATCCGCTGCCGAAAGCCTCGCAGCCATCGGCGCCATGATGGCGTGGCTGTCCGAATTATGGAGCGGCGGAACCGTGGCGGTCGAGCCCGCAAGCTTGCGCGATGCCCCGAAACTCGCCGAGCTTCACGGCGCCTCGTTTCACCGCGGCTGGGGCGAGAGCGAATTCGAGGCCATGCTGACCGAACGCAACACGCTGGTGCACCGCCTTAGGATGGGACGGAAAACAATAGGCTTTGCGGTATCGCGCATGGCGGCCGACGAGGCGGAAATACTCTCGATCGCCGTTGATGCCGGTCATCGCGGCCGTGGCCTGTCGCGCACCCTGCTGCTGACGCATCTTGGCCATCTCGCCGGCCGCGGCGTGCGCAGCGTGTTCCTCGAGGTCGAGGAAAATAATCAGCCGGCGCGGAGACTTTACCAACGGGCCGGATTTGCCATTGCCGGGCGCCGCGAACGCTATTACCGGCAGGCGAGCGGGGAACAATTGAACGCACTTCTGATGCGCCGCGACTTGTCGTGACGCGCCGGCGGTGGCACAACAGGCCTCATTGAAGGCGAGCCCCATGACCGCACTGAAATCCACGCCCGCGCTCAAGGCCACCGGCATCGAAGCCCGCTGCGCCGCTACCGGGATGCGCATGACCGAGCAGCGCCGCGTCATCGCGCGCGTGCTGGCGGAGGCGGTCGATCATCCCGACGTCGAGGAACTGTATCGCCGCTGCGTCGCGGTCGACGACAAGATCTCGATCTCGACGGTGTATCGCACCGTAAAGCTGTTCGAGGACGCCGGCATCATCGAACGGCATGACTTTCGCGAGGGCCGCGCCCGCTACGAACAGATGCGCGACAGCCATCACGACCATCTGATCAATCTGCGCGACGGCAAGGTGATCGAATTCACCAACGAAGAAATCGAAAAGCTGCAGGCCGAAATCGCCCGCAAGCTCGGCTACAAGCTGGTCGATCACCGGCTCGAGCTGTATTGCGTTCCCTTGGACGACGACAAGTCCTAAGCGCGCGCATTTTGATCAGCCCTCGCCAATGCAATTGCCGTCATTCCGGGATGCGCCTCTTGGCCCAGGCCCCGAATGACGATCTGGCGTTGGATTTTCCGCGCTTTAGCCTATATTTGAACTCCGTGCCGCATTGGCGCCGTTTCACGCACAGCATCCAGGTTCCATGAACGCGCCGCGCAAGCTGCATATCAAGTCATATGGTTGTCAGATGAATGTCTACGATGCGCAACGCATGGTGGACACGCTGGCAGGGGAAGGCTTTGTCGAGACCGCAAGCGTGGACGATGCGGATCTGGTTATCCTCAACACCTGTCACATCCGCGAAAAGGCTTCCGAGAAAGTCTATTCGGAACTGGGACGGCTGCGCCTCGTCAAGGATGAAGCCGCGCGCAACGGCCGCCAGATGAATATTGCGGTGGCCGGCTGCGTCGCGCAGGCCGAAGGCAATGAGATCATCCGCCGCGCGCCCGTCGTGGACGTTGTGGTGGGGCCGCAAAGTTATCACCATCTGCCGCAACTGCTCGCGTGCGCGAAGAGCCACGGCCGCGCGCTGGAAACCGAATTCCCGGTCGAAGACAAATTTGGATTTTTGCCGCCGCCGAAACCCGATGCGATCCGGGCGCGCGGCATTTCGTCGTTCGTCACCGTGCAGGAAGGCTGCGATAAATTCTGCACGTTCTGCGTGGTGCCTTACACCCGCGGCGCCGAGGTCTCGCGTCCGGTCACGAAAATCGTCGACGACGTGCTCCGGCTCGCCGACCATGGCGTGCGCGAAATCACCTTGATCGGGCAGAACGTCAATGCCTTTCACGGCGAAGGACCGGACGGCCGGGTCTGGTCGCTCGGCACCTTGCTGCGTAGCCTCGCCGAAATTCCCGGCATCGTCCGCTTGCGCTACTCGACCAGCCATCCTCGCGACGTCGACGCGACATTGATCGAAGCGCACCGCGAGCTGCCGGCGCTGATGCCGTTCGTGCATCTTCCGGTACAATCCGGCTCCGACCGGGTTCTCGCGGCCATGAACCGCAAGCATACCGCCAATGATTACCGCCGCGTCATCGACCGGTTTCGCGCCGCGCGGCAAGATATTGCATTTTCATCGGATTTTATCGTGGGCTTCCCCGGCGAGACTGAGGAAGATTTCCTGGCCACCCTCGCACTGGTCACACAAATCGGATACGCTGGCGCCTATTCGTTCAAATATTCGCCGCGGCCCGGGACGCCGGCGGCGGACATGCGGGAGATGGTGTCAGCGGCTGAGATGGACGAGCGATTGGTGCGGCTCCAGGAATTGATCGACAGCCAGCAATCGGCCTTCAATATGGCTGCGATTGGCAACACCGTGGATGTGCTGTTCGAACGCGCAGCCCGCAATCCCGGCCAGATCGTCGGCCGCACCGCCTATCTGCAGCCGGCGCATGTGACGGCCTCGCCCGATATTATCGGACAGGTTTTGCCGGTCAGGATCGAAAGCCTCGAGCGCTACAGCCTGCTCGGCCAGATCGCGACGACTGCCGGCGTGAGACCCTTGAAAACCGCGTTTTCCCAAATGACATCTTCTCAAATGACAACCGGAACCTGAACCCTTGCCAAAAAGCGCATCGGATTCGCCTTCGCTCGCTCCCAGCCGCAAACTTGACCGCGACATGCAAATCCCGCCCGAGACGCAAGTCGTCATCGACTTCGACGACAATCGCGCCGCCTCGGCGCTGGTCGGACCCTACGGACAGAATCTCGCGCAGATCGAGCGCCGACTCGGCGTCGTGGTCGATTCGCGCGGCAATCACATCACCATCGCCGGATCGCGCGACGGCTGCGACGCCGCGCGGCGCGTCCTGGAAACGCTTTATGCGCAGGCGACGCAAGGCCACGATCTGGCGCAGGGCGATGTCGAGGGCGCGATCCGCGCCGTGATCGCGCAAGGCTCGCTGTTCGAATTCGACGCCAAGACCGTCAAATCGGCGTTCGAGACCATCAATTTGCGAAAACGCCCGGTGCGGGCGCGCACGGCAGCCCAGGACTCCTACATTCGCGCGCTCAAGCGCCACGAACTGGTGTTTGGCGTCGGCCCGGCGGGTACCGGCAAGACCTGGCTGGCGGTAGCGCACGCCGCACAATTGTTCGAACGAAAGGAAGTCGACCGCATTATCCTGTCGCGGCCCGCGGTCGAGGCCGGCGAGCGGCTGGGCTTTTTGCCCGGCGATTTACGGGAAAAGGTCGATCCCTACTTACGGCCGATTTATGATGCGCTGTACGACCTGATGGATTCGCGGATCGTGGAACGGGCGCTGCAGGCCGGCGAAATCGAGATCGCGCCGCTGGCTTTCATGCGCGGCCGGACCCTGACCAACGCCGTCATCATTCTGGACGAAGCCCAAAACACCACCGCGATGCAGATGAAGATGTTTTTGACACGGCTTGGCGAAAACAGCCGCATGATCATCACCGGCGATCCCAGCCAGGTCGATCTGCCGCACGGCCAGACTTCGGGTCTGGCGGAAGCCACAAAACTGCTCGATGGCGTCGAGGGCATTGCGCAAGTGAAATTCACGGCCGAGGACGTGATCCGCCATGAATTGGTGGCACGGATCGTCGCCGCCTATGAAGGAGTGCCGCAGCGGCCGGCAACCAGCAAGCCCTGATGCGAAAACCTTTCGCCGAGCGCGCGCCGGAGGCAATTGCCGGCCGCAACAGAAATTCCGGACCGATGGCGCGATTTGCCCTTCCCATAACCGAGGTTCTCGTTGTCGCCGACTGCTGGCAGACCGAACCGGGCGCCGAGGCCGTCATCCAGCGCGCCGTTACGGCCGCGGCCGAGATCGTCAATGCGGATACCGGCGAAGCCGAAATCGCCGTCATGCTAACCGACGACGCCGGAATTCGCACCCTCAACAGCAATTGGCGTGGCATCGACAAACCGACCAACGTGCTGTCGTTTCCGGCGTTGCAGGCCAGCCCAGGCGGCCCGGACGATGCGCCGCGCATGCTCGGCGACATCGCCATCGCCTATGAAACGACGCGCAAGGAAGCTGATGACGAACAAAGGCCGTTCGATCATCATCTCAGCCATCTGGCGGTCCATGGTTTCCTGCACTTGATCGGTTACGATCACGAAAAAGACGACGACGCCGAAGCGATGGAAACGCTCGAGCAGGAGATCCTGGCGCACCTCGGCATTCCCGATCCCTATGCGGATCGAGACTCGGACGGGAAGCGGGAGCGGATGGACTGAGATGGCGGACTCCGAACCCACCCACGACAATCCGCGCAATACGCGCAACCTGCCGGCGGTGGTGCCGCAAGGCGAAGTCGAGCGTCCCGCCGCCGACAACTGGCTGACGCGCGCGATCCGCACGCTGTTCGGATGGAAACCGGGATCGGTGCGCGACGATCTGCAGGTCGTGCTCGATGCCTCGACCCCCGATGAGGTGGGCTTTTCCGCCATCGAGCGCACCATGCTGCGCAATATCCTCAGCCTGCATGAACGGCGCATCGCCGACGTCATGGTGCATCGCGCCGATATCGTCGCGGTCAAGCGCGACATTCCGCTCGGCGAATTGATGAGCCTGTTCGAAAGCGCGGCGCATTCGCGCCTGGTGGTCTACAACGAAACCCTCGACGATCCCGAAGGCATCGTCCACATCCGCGATCTCCTGGCGTTCATGACCGCGAAAGCGCGTGTATCGGATTCAAGCAAGGCCAAGCGCAAGAAGCCCTTCCCCGCCGGTCTCGATCTGCGTGCGGTCGAACTCGCGCTGCCGCTGTCGGAGGCCAACATCATCCGGAAACTGCTTTTCGTGCCGCCGTCGATGCGCGCGATCGACCTGTTGGCGCAGATGCAGGCCTCGCGCATCCATTTGGCGCTGGTGGTGGATGAATATGGCGGCACCGATGGCCTGGTGTCGATCGAGGACATCGTCGAACAGATCGTCGGCGAGATCGACGACGAGCACGACAGCGACGAGCCGCCGGCGATCATACGGCAGGCGGATAATTCCTTCATCGCCGACGCGCGCGCCAGCCTCGACGACGTCCGCTCGGTGATCGGCGAGGATTTCGTCACCGGCGAGGCCGGAGAGGAAGTGGAGACGCTTGGCGGCTATCTCGTGACCCATGTCGGCCGCCTGCCGGTGCGTGGCGAAGTCATTTCAGGCCCCGGCAATTTCGAAATCGAAGTGCTCGACGCCGATCCGAGGCGCGTCAAGCGCCTGCGCATCGCAGCGCGCAAGGAACGCCCGCCGGTGCGCACGCAGCGCGAGAGCCGCCGCCGCGAAGCCCCGCCGGAGCCGGGTTCCGCACAGGCCAATGATAATGCGGGCCCACCAACGGGCGATGGAGCCGGCTCGCAGTGAAAGCCATGGACAAACTTCGCGCGGTCGGTCTTGCGATCATCCTGTCATGGGGCTGGAAGCGCGCCGCCATTGCGCTCGTCGCGGGGGCGCTGTCGTCGCTTGCGATGGCGCCGTTCAATGCGTGGCCCGTGCTGTTCCTGACTTTTCCGGTAATGGTCTGGCTGATCGACGGCGCGGGCGGCGGCCGCCTGCAGGGTCTGCCCGCGGCGGCGATGGCCGGCTGGTGGTTTGGTCTCGGTTATTTCGTGCCGGGACTGTACTGGATCGGCAATGCGTTCCTGGTCGACGCACCGACCTTCGCATGGCTGATGCCGTTCGCCGTGCTGGGCCTGCCCGCTTATCTGGCGCTGTTCCCGGCCTTCGGCTTCGGCCTTGCCCGGCTGATATGGAGCAAGGATGGTTCGCGGGTGATCGCGCTTGCCGCAAGTCTGACGGCAAGCGAATGGCTGCGCGGTCATGTGCTCACCGGCTTTCCATGGAATGCGTTCGGCTACGCGCTTACCAACCCCTTGGCGCTGGCGCAGCTGGCGTCGCTGATCGGCCTGTGGGGTCTGACATTTCTGAGCGTCGCGATTTTTGCCAGCCCGGCCGTGTTGATCGACGGTAATTCACGCGGGCGGAGACCTTGGGCCGCGCCGGTGATGGCGCTGCTGGTGCTCATGGCGATGGGCATTTTCGGTGCGGTCCGCTTGGGTCTGCAGCCGACCACCACCGTTGCGAATGTAAAACTGCGGATCATGCAGCCCAACCTGCAGCAGGACGTCAAGTTCAACTACGCCGCCAAGGCGGAGGTGATGCGAAAATATCTGACGCTCTCCGATCGCGCGTCCGGGCCGCAATCCACCGGCGTGCGTGACGCCAGCATCCTGATCTGGCCGGAATCGGCGTTCCCGTTTTTCCTGACGCGCGAGGCCGATGCGTTGGCGCAGATCGACGATCTGTTGCCCAAGGGCACCATTCTGATCACCGGCTCGGTGCGCGCGCCCGATTTGCCGCCGGGCACCAGGATCACGCGCGCCTACAATTCAATTTACGCCATCGACCATGACGGCAGCGTGCTGTCGATTTACGACAAGTTGCACCTGGTGCCGTTCGGCGAATTTCTGCCGTTCCAGGACTGGATGGAAAAGCTCGGCTTTGTGCAGCTGACCAGGGTTCAGGGCGGATTCATTCCGGGCACGGGGCGCCGCGCGATGGAGATACCAAACGCTCCCCGCGCGCTCCCCTTGATCTGTTATGAGGCGATCTTTCCCGATGAAGTTGCCGCGCGCGGCGATCGCCCCGGCTGGATCATCAACCTGACCAATGACGGATGGTTTGGAATCTCAACCGGCCCCTACCAGCACTTGCAACAGGCGCGGCTGCGCGCAATCGAACAGGGACTGCCGGTGCTTCGTGCGGCGAACACGGGCATCTCCGCCGTGATCGATCCGATGGGACGAATCGTCGCGCGGCTCGGGCTCGGCGTCGAAGGCGTATTGGATTCGAGCCTGCCGGCTGCAATTGCGCCGACCATTTACGCGCGCAGCGGCGACATCCCCACAGCCATGATCGTCGCCGCCGCCTTGATTCTCGTCATTCGCCGGCGCGTCGCCAAACGAAGCAGGCTTTGACGGTGCCACCGCCTGAGGCA
>Ga0307312_10001460_pt1 | contig 12084 bp, 5 predicted proteins | sample ER_DNA_202_FD_194489 | JGI IMG/M metagenome (GOLD analysis project Ga0307312, IMG submission 194489) | Bulk soil microbial communities from the East River watershed near Crested Butte, Colorado, United States - ER_DNA_202 | ecosystem: Environmental > Terrestrial > Soil > Floodplain | place: USA...
GCATAGAGGTCAAGAACAAGATCGTTGTGGCGCTGGTGAACGATCCCGGTCTTCGCGACTCAACGATCTTTCGAGGACCGATCCTCACCTACTACGGACGCTGGACCTACAAGATCGAAGAAGCACAACGCCAGGGTGCTGCCGGCATCCTCATGATCCACACGACCGAAAGTGCCACCTATCCGTGGAGCACGGTACAGTCGAGCTGGACCGGACCCCAGGTGCGGGTCGAGGAGCCGCCACAGTCGCTCCTCGTAGCCGGGTGGCTGAGCCAGGATGCAGCGTCCAAGCTCTTCCGCCAGGGTGGCCAGGACCTCGCGGGCCTCATGGACCAGGCCGCCCGCCGCGGGTTCAGACCAATGCCTCTTGGGCTCCAAATCGACGCCACCGTGCGAAGCGGCATTCGCCGATCCGAGACCAGCAACGTGCTCGGGCGGTGGCCCGGCCGGGGGCCGCTGGCGCGTGAGGCGGTGCTGATCGGGGGTCACTACGATCACTTCGGGATCGGCGCTCCGGTAGACGGCGACTCGATCTACAACGGCGCCGAAGACAATGCGTCGGGCACTGCTGCGGTTCTGACCGCGGCCGAGGCCTTCGCGAGGAGCGGCGTGCGGACTGGCCGGTCGATCGTCTTCATCGGGTTTACGGCGGAAGAAGCCGGGCTGCTCGGATCCCAGGCACTCGTCGCCAAGCCAACCATACCCCTGAGCCGCATCGCCACGATTCTGAACCTCGACGTGATGAACATGTACGGTCGCACGCGAGACGTCTCGGCCCTCGGGCTGGATCAGTCCTCCCTCGGAGGCGTGTTCACCCGTGCCGCAGCCGCGGAGGGGCTCACCGTCACCGTAAACCGTGACGCCCTGATTCGTGGGTCCTACTTCAGATCGGATCACTTCCCCTTTGCCAAGGCGGGAGTCCCGGGGACGTCGATCGAGAACGGTGAGGAGTACGTCGGTCAGCCGGCGGATTACGGCCACAAGAAGTCGGAGGAGTACACCGACAAGCGGTATCATCAGCCCAGCGACGAGGTACTCCCCGGGTTCAGCTACGACGGCGCTGTTCAGCAGCTTCGGGTCATCGTCCGTACAGCAGTGGCCGTCGCGAATGCCCCCAATCAACCGACCTGGAACAGGAACTCGGAGTTCCGCCAGGCTGGGGAGGCGAGGCAACAGCCGCGGTAGGGCAATCACTAAAACACGAAAAGGACCACGAAAAACACGGAAATGCCCGAAAGAGATGGTGTCTGATGGCACTTTTAGCTGTTTTTCGCACTTTCGTGATTACTTTGTTTAGTTGTCCGAGGTCCTTTTTGCTCGTAACAAGAGCACCTCATCGCTGTTGGTTTTCCCTTCCCGTCTTTCCCGTCTTTCCCGTCTTCCCGTCTTTCCCACCTGTCCTTCCCGTCTTTCCCGTCTCGCACTATCTTTGCCGCCGCCCAGCGCCTGCCCCTTGATCCCCCGGAGCTATTCTGGACCTGCCTTCCGAGCACCGGATCCCACTGACATGGCTGCTCGAGAACGCCGGGGCGTCCATACGGTACCGTACCTACCGTGAGCTGGCGCCCGAGGGCTACGCCTCCCCTGAGGTGGTGGAGACAGCCCAGCAGACCATTCTGGAGTCCAAGGCTGCCCTCGCCGTCGTGAAGAAGCAGAAGGACAATGGCGTTTGGGGCGGAAATCTGCTTGGGTTGGCCACGTCGGTCGCCCACGGGGCAAAGGACGTCGGTACTGTCCCCCAATACCGGCGCCTTCTCCAGCTCGAGTGGCCCCGATCTAGCCGCCCCTTCAAGCTCGCCGACCGGGTCCTCTTCCGGCTTCTGTCGCGTGACGAAGATCCTTCTCTCCTGTTCGAGTTCCAGAAGAGCGTCAAGTCTGACCCCGAGGCTGAAGCCTGGGCCCGCGGGATCATGCGGGAAGCCTCCTCCGCAGCGCTGGCCGAGGCCGGATACGCCGATGATCCCCGCCTCAGGGGTGCAGGGCACAGGATTGCCAGCGCCATCTCCCAATTTCTTCGGAGCCCTCTGGCGGAGAAGCCGTTCGTCAAGGCGGGCAAGCAGATCGTCCTGCATCCGGAAGCCCATCCGCCGAGCTGGTACTCTGTCGCAATGCTGGCATCGATGCCGAACCTGCAACGAGAGAGGGCCGGGTTTACCGAGCGGCTGGGCCACTACCTGGCCCAACCTGCACCGAAGAAGGCCTTCGTGATCCAGGTCGGCAAGAAGACCGTGCGGCCTCAGCACCTCATCCTCGGCGAGCCCATCGAGGCCGACGCCAAGGGACAAGCCAAAGACATCCCTTTGGCATTGCATTACATCGAGCTGCTCGCCAGGATGGGCGCCTTGGAGTGGGCACCGGTGGCGACGAAGGTCCTGGCGCGGCTACTGAAGGATTGCGACGAGACCGGGGTCTGGCGACCCAAGAACCTCCGCTCGTTGCCCAAGCAGGGCAACAAGATCACCTACCACTACTACCCCCTTCACCTCGATGCCAAGACAACCGAGGGAAAGGAGGTGGACATCACCTTTCGCTTGGCGGTCATCGCCAAGGTACTCGGCTGGTCCCTCAGCTTTTCCTGAATAAGTCTTGCGAGCGAATGGGTAGCATGTCATACTACTACCCATGCCTCGCATCGATCTCACTCACTTCGGGTTCACCCCGACGGAGAGCCTGGTCTACGAGGTCCTCCTGACCAGCGGACCCGGGACCGGGTACGCGATCGCGCGGTCGGCGGGTCTGGCACGGGCCAACGCGTACAGCGCCCTCGAGGGGCTCGTCGCCAAGGGAGCCGCCCGCGTGGAGGGAGGGCGACCCCGACAGTATCGCCCCGAGGCACCGGCCGGCCTCATCGCCCGTATCGCGCATAACCATGGCCTTGCCCTCGATCGGCTCAGCACCGACTTGGAGACAATCGCCGTCCCGAGCACGCCTACGGTGGTGGAGATCGAATCCGGGCGAGCCGTGCTGCAGCTGATCACTCACGATGTCGCCCGGGCCGCCCGCTCGGTGGGCCTGCTGGCACCGCCCGATGCGTTTCCTCTCCTCGCTCCGGCGCTGCGTCGCCCGGTTTCAGCCGGTTTGCCGGTTTCCCTCTGGTCCACCGGCCCAGTCGATCTCGGGTTTGCTTCAGTCGAGCTCGTATCTGGAGATCACGGCTGGCCCGGCATGCCGATCATTGCGGTGGTGGACGACCGGAGCGCGATCGTGGGTTTCCGTCAGGGCAACGAGGTTCGCGGCCACTGGAGCACCGCGCCGGCGTTCGTGGCTGCCGCGCGGTTGGCCCTGGAGCAGTTTGGTGCGCCAAATGGGTGATCCACTGGACGCCGCTTTTCTGGAGCTTCAGCGAGAGTACCTCGCGTCCATGCCGGCGCGCCTGGAGGAGTTGCGTGCCGACCTGGCCACGTTGCGCGAGGGCAATACCGAGGCCGTCGGCTCGCTCAAGACCCGTCTCCATCGACTCGCCGGCTCCGGTGGCTCCTTCGGTTTTCTGGATCTCAGTGCCATTGCTCGGGAAGGCGAAGACTATCTCGGCTCCAATCCGGGGTTACCGGACTCCAACGGATTGGCTCTCATCCTCGATCGCCTGGAGGAAGCCGTCCGGCGCTCGGATACGCGCCTCGACGCCTCGGTAGCGGGTAAGCCCCCGGAGCTGGTTCCCCGGGCTTTGCTCGTCATGCGGCCGAGCCCGCAGCGCGAGAGGATCGCGGAGGAGCTGCGGAAGGCGGGATACGAGGTTCGCTCCGGCAACCGGCAGGACGACCCTGCGGCAACGCCCACCGAGCAATTGCCCCACTTACTCGTGATCGGAGGCGAGGCCGGCGATGGCGACCCCTCTGCCGTAGCGTCGGCCTGGACTAATGACTCGAGCCGGCGGCCGGGAGCGGTCGTGCTGGTGGAGACCCTAAGAGGTGTGGACCGCCTCCGTGCCATCGCCGCTGGGGTCGACGCCGTATTTTCTGCCGAACAGGTGGAGCAGAAGCTTCCTCGCTACGCCCGCACCTTCGCCCGGATCGGCCCTCCGCCGTCGAACGTGCTGCTGGTGGATCATGACGCGGTGCTCGCGTCCCGGATTATCCCTGCACTGGAGCAGGCCAACGTCCGGGTGACCCGTTGTCTGCCGACGCAGGCCGTCCCCGAAGTACTCGAACGGGAGATGCCGGACCTCTTGCTGCTCCACACTCGCCTGGTCGGGTTGGATCCCGTCGCGCTCGCCCGGCTGATACGCCAGGACTCCCGCTATTACCTGCTTCCCGTCGTCTTCCTCGGGGACGACACCGTTGCCGAACGGGTAACCGCCCTCCGAGCCGGCGCGGATGACTTTCTTTCGGTAGCGGCCCAGCCTGAGCTTCTGACGCAGACCGTCATTTCCCGGGCGACCCGGGGCCGGCGGCTACGGGAGATGGTCCATCGGGACGGCGTCACCGGCCTCCTCAACCACGCAACCCTGATCGCGGAGTTGGAGACCGCGGTTGACTACAGCCGACGGCACGGCGAGTCGCTCGCATTCGTCCTTTTCGAGCTCGAGGGCTTTCGCAATTTGAATGAACGACTGGGGCCACGGGCGGGAGACGAGGTCCTGCTCCACGTGGCCTCGGTGTTTCGATTCAACGTGCGAGCCAGTGATGTGATCGGCCGCTACGGGTGGGAGGCATTCGGCATGCTGCTGCGGGGTGCCAGCACGGCCGGTGCCGCGGTCCTTGCGGAGAAGCTTCATCGGGTGCTCAGCGAGCAACCGGCTCATACCACCGTCAGTGAGGTGGTCTCGCTTCAGGTGAGGGTCGGATCGGCCGTGTTTCCCCGCGATGGCACGACCGCGGCGGAGCTGACCCAGGCGGCGGACAGAGCGCTTCGAGTAGGCGGGGAAGCGGGGAAGCGGGGAAGCGGGTAAGCAAAAGACCCTCTGGGATGCTCTCCGGAGGGCCATTCGCATAAACCGTACTTCCCCGCTTCCCTGCTTCCTCGCCTAGTGCCTAAACCCCGTCGACAGCGGTAGCACGTCCCGGGGATTCTTCTCGTCCCCGAAGAGCAACCGCCCCTCGCGGAACGTGGCGCCACGGAGCGTGAAGGCGAGCACCTCCCCCAGCTCCTGGACCAGGAAGACCTCGATCTTGTCACGCACTTCCTTCGGCAGATCCTCGAGGTCCGGCTCATTCTCCTTGGGCAGGATGATCCGAGTGATTCCGGCTCGCACTGCGCCGAGGACCTTCTCCTTCACCCCGCCGATGGGCAAGACCCGCCCACGGAGGGTGATCTCGCCCGTCATGGCGATATCGTGCCGGACAGAGCGCCCGGACAAGGCAGACACCACCGACGACGCCATGGTCACTCCTGCCGACGGTCCGTCCTTGGGAATTGCTCCCGCTGGAACGTGGATGTGGATGTCCCGGTCGAACATGTCGTCCGGGATCTGCAACGCCGCCGCATGTGAGCGGGCGTAGGTCCACGCGGCCCGGGCTGACTCCTTCATGACGTCACCCAGCTGACCGGTCAGAACCAGCTCGCCTTTACCGCGCATGGTCGAGGCCTCGACGAACATGATGTCGCCGCCGGTTGGGGTGTAGTACATCCCGGTGGCCACGCCAATCTCGTCTTCGCGAGCCTTCTTCTCCGGATGGACCTTGGGCCGACCGAGCAGGTCGTCCACCATCTCCCGCTCGATGGTGATTTGCTCGACCTCCCGAGCCGCGATCTTCCGGGCCACCTTCCGGGCCAGCCGGCCGATCTCGCGCTCGAGCTGGCGAACTCCCGACTCGCGAGTGTAGCTGGTGATGACCTCCGACAGCGCATCGTCGGTGATGGTCAGCTGTTCCGGACTGACGCCGTTCTCGCTGAACTGGCGAGGGATGAGGTATTTCCGGGCGATCTCCTGCTTCTCGCGCTCGGTGTACCCGGCGAACTCGACGATCTCCATCCGGTCGAGCAACGGGCCGGGGATGTTCTGAATGAAGTTGGCCGTAGCAATGAACAGCACCTCACTCAGATCGAACGGCACGCCGAGGTAGTGATCCACGAAGGTATCGTTCTGAGCCGGGTCGAGCACCTCGAGCAACGCGCTCGCCGGGTCGCCCTGGAACGAGACACCCAGCTTGTCCACCTCGTCGAGCAAGAAAACCGGATTCTTGGTACCGGCCTGCTTCATGCCGTGAATGATCCGTCCCGGCATGGCACCGACGTAAGTGCGCCGGTGGCCCCGAATGTCGGCCTCGTCACGAGCGCCGCCGAGTGAAATGCGGACGTACTTCCGTCCCATCGCCCGGGCGATCGACTTGGCCACCGAGGTCTTGCCGACGCCGGGAGGCCCCACGAAGAGAAGAATGGGACCCTTGGCGATCCGGTCATCCTCGTTGCCCCGGGTCGGCGCATTGGGAGCCGGCACCGTCGCGGTGGCCTGCGGTACGTCGGTGGACTCCCCGGCGGCGACCTCCTCCGCCTTCTGCTCGGCCTTGGTCTCCTCGGGCTGGCCTGCTCCAGGCTCGCCGGCGCGCTCCGCCGCTTCCTGCTGGAGCCGAAGCTGCCGGACGGCCAGGAACTCCAATACCCGATCTTTCACATCGCCGAGGGCGTAGTGGTCCTCGTCGAGGATACGCTGCGCCTCCGGCAACTCGAGGTGCTCTCTGCTCCGCTCGTTCCAGGGCAGCTCGGCGACGTTCTCGAGAAACGTCCGGATGACCTGCGACTCCATCGACTCGCGTCCGATCCGGCTCAGCCGGCCGAATTCCCGGTCGACTTCCTTGCGTGCATCAGGCGTTAAGTCGAGCGCGGCGAGCTTCTCCTTCAGCTCCTGAAGGTCGTCCCGCTCGTCGCCCTCGCCCAGCTCACGCTGAATGGTCTTGAGCTGCTCCCGGAGGAACATCTCCCGCTGCCGCTCGCCCAGCTCTTCCTGTACCTGCGATTTGATGTCCTCCTGCGCATCGAGCACGCCGATCTGGCGCTGGACGTGAACCAGCACCCGCCGGAGCCGCTCCTCGACGCTCAGGGTTTCCAGCAGCATCTGGCGCTGGGCAGGGGTGATGTCTATGTACCCGGCCACGAGATCCGCGAACTTGCCTGGCTCGTTGACCCCCGCGAGGACTTGCTGCACGACCTCATCGGGAAGGCCTGACTTCTGGCCTAGCTCCGCCGCCCGGACCCGGGCCTCCTTGTGCAAGGCGACAAAGGCCGGATCATCGGGGCCGATGGGGAGCATCTCTTCGGCCTCGCGGACGATGGTCTGGAGGTAGCCATCCCGCTCGCTATAGTGGATGGCAATGCCGCGCCGCTCGCCATGGAGCAGGAGCTGCATGCCCGACAGCCCGCGCTGCAGCTGGCCGATGCGGGCGATCGTACCGATGGTATAGAGTGCCTCCGAGGTCACGCTCTCGACGTTCTGCCGCTGGGACACGGCGAAGACCAGACGTTCTGGACCGGCGAGCGCCGCCTCGATAGCGCGCAGCGTTGCCGGCCTCCCAGCGCCGATCGGCGCGGTGACACCCGGAAACAGGACGACCTCCCGCAACGGGAGGACCGGTAGCGTCAATCTTTCAGCCATTCAACTGCTCCTTAAGAGCCCCACTCGGTGCGAAATGACAGTCCCACGGGATCGAACGGCGGATGATTTGCACCGTCCGTGCCACCCAAAGAACACGGCGAAAATGGTTTGGGACCCCAATAGAACCGCTGGCGTGGCCCCAGGGTTCCCATTTTCACCGCAAGCCGGCGGGCGCAGCCTGTTTTTGTCGGTACCGGGGAGCCACGACTGCCAATATGGCCTTTGGTTGCCGCTCGCCCTCTAGGAGTACAGATTGTCTGCCATGCTGGGCGTGCTTCTCTTCGTGTACCAGAGGCAGCGAGGCTCATGACGGAACCGAGCGAGACACCGCTTCCCGCCCGTCTGGCTGAGGCCCTGGGTGCCGCGTATACCATAGAGGGCGAGATTGGGCGGGGCGGAATGGGGGTGGTCTACCGCGCGCGCGACGAGCGTCTTCAGCGCCGTGTCGCCATCAAGGTGCTTCCCCCCGAGCTCGCCTTCCAGCAGGACATCCGTGAGCGCTTCACCCGTGAGGCGCAGACCGCTGCCCGGCTCTCCCATCCGCACATCGTCCCCATCCATAGCGTCGGCGAGGGTCGGGGTCTGGTCTACTTCGTCATGGGCTACGTGGAGGGCGAGTCGGTGGCCGCCCGGATCCGCCGGCGCGGTCAGCTCCCGGTCGAGGAAGCCCGGCGCATCATGAAGGAAACGGCTGACGCGCTGAGCGCCGCCCATTCCCTCTCGGTCATTCACCGCGACATCAAGCCCGACAACATCCTGCTCGAGGGCACCCGCGGCCGGGTCATGGTCACCGACTTCGGTATCGCCAAGGCGCTTTCGTCCACCTCCGGCGCCACGCTGACCGGCATCGGTGTGGCGATAGGCACACCGGCATTCATGAGCCCGGAACAGGCGGCGGGCGAGCGGGACATCGACGGCCGCTCCGATCTGTATAGTCTGGGCATTGTCACGTACCAGATGTTGACCGGAGAACTGCCCTTCAACGCTCCGTCGGTCGCCGGCATTCTGATGAAGCAGATCACCGAAGCCGCACCAGATCTGCGTCGCAAACGGCCCGATATCCCGGAAGACCTGGCCCTGGCGGTGGCTCGATGCCTGGAGAAGGATCCCCAGAACCGCTGGCCCACGGCAGATGCGCTGCGCCGGGCGCTGGAGAGCCGGACGAGTGCGGGCTACGAGCCCACTGGGGTGCAGCGGGGCGCTGCAGCGGGGCAGAGGGGCGGCGCGGCGGCGGGGCAGTGGAAGAACGAAAGTGTAAGACGACCTGAGCGTTTTCCGAAGGACGCGGCACGGCAACGGGGATCGGTGAATGCTCCCCCTCGGAACCGGGAGCTTCCTGCCCCGCTGCCCCGCCGCCCCGCTGCCCGCTCTCGACGCGACCGGCACAACGAGATGCCGGTACCCGACACCGGTGAACCCCGGATCATTCAGAAGGTACGCGGCCAGTTTGCCAGCTGGGCAGCGGTGTCAGCCGGATGTATGGGCATCAACGTGGCCACGGGAATCGACCATCCCTGGTTTCTGTTCCCGATGTTCGGCATGGGAATCGGACTGCTCCGGAACTACGCCACCCTCTGGCAGGCAGGCTACAGCTGGCGAGACGTATTGAGTCGTCCACCCGCTGCGGATGCGCTCGAAACGTTGACCAAAGGTGGGCGCGCAGGTCGTCCAGCCCCCCTGCCGAGCGCGGAAGAGTACGGGTCTCAGCTGCCGGCGGTGATGCAGGTGCACGGGGACAGGGTCGCGATTTTCAAGCTCCTGGCCAGGCTGCCGGCGTCAGAGCGCAAGATGCTACCCGAGATTCAGCAGACGGCGGAGGCGCTCTACGACCGGGCCACCGATCTTGCCCGCACCGTGCACGCCATGGATAGCAATCTGGACTCGGACAGTCTGACCCAGATCGATGAGCGCATCGCGGCGTTGGGGCGGGAGCCGGACGATCCCGAACGGGCTCGCCGTCTGGGACTGCTGGAGCGTCAGCGACAGACGATCGCCGATCTGCGCGGCCGCCGGAGCCAGGTGGCGAGCCACCTCGAGTCCTGTGTCTTGGCCATGCAGAACGTCCGGTTCGACCTGCTGCGGCTTCGTTCGGCGGGGGTCGCGGCGGTGCTGGGCGATCTTACCCAGGCTACCCAGAAAGCGAAGGCGCTCTCCAGGGACGTAGACAATGTGATTGCAGCTGCCGGAGAGATCAGGGAAGTCATGAAATGAGCACTAAGACTTCTCCTGATTGACGGAGCCGGGCCGGTTCCCCATCATGTGTCTACACTATGCAGGAGAGGAGGGCCAGCGGCACTCGCGGGCTAAAGGTACCCGCCCAAGCGAGAGCGGCCAATGATTCGAGCCCACCGATGGATCAGGCCAGGAGAGGCCGTAGTAGAGCGACGCGGGATGACGTCCCGCTGAAGTGGCACCGGGACCCCGAGTTGGAGGCGAGGTCCCGGTCGCTTTTTCTGGCGGGATTAGAACGCGGCCACTTCCATCATCGCGCGCTTGAGACTCTCGACCTGAGGTAGAATCACCTCTTCCAGGTCGGGAGCGTACGCCACGAAAGTGTCGGTGGCTGCTACACGCTTCACCGGCGCGTCGAGATGGGCAAAGGTTTCATCGGCGATCCGGGCCGCTATTTCCGCTCCATAACCCCACGACAGCGAATCCTCGTAGGCAACGATCACCCGGTTTGTCCTGCGCACCGACCCGTAGATCGTGTCCCAATCCACCGGCGAGAGCGATCGGAGATCGATCACTTCGACGCTGACGTCGTGCTGGTCTTCCATCATCTTGGCGGCAATCAGCGTGCGCTGCACCACCGCCCCATAGGTCACCACGGTAAGGTCGGTTCCCTCCCGCACCACCTTGGCCTTGCCGAACGGAATCATGAAGTTGGGTCCGGGATTGGGCGCCTTGTTGTAGGTCTGGCGGTAGAGGTGCTTGTGCTCGAGGAAGAGCACCGGGTCCTCGCAGCGGATTGCCGTGCGGAGAAGCCCGTTGGCGTCGAGAGAGGTCGACGGGCAGACCACCCGGAGCCCGGGAACGCCGGTAAAGACCGCTGCACCCGTTTGCGAATGATAGACCGAGCCGCCCTTGAGATACCCACCATAAGTAACCCGCACCACCACCGGAGCCGAAAACGCGTTATTGGACCGCCACCGCATGAGGGCCAGCTCGTTGCGGAGCTGCATGTACGCCGGCCAGATGTAGTCGAAGAATTGGATCTCGACCACCGGCTTGAGCCCCCGCGTGGCGAGTCCGATCGCGCGCCCGATGATGTTGGCCTCGGCAAGCGGCGAGTTGTAGACCCGGTCACTTCCAAATGCCCGCTGCAGTCCCCAGGTCACCTTGAAGACCCCGCCCTTGCCTTTGACGTCGCCGAGATTCTTCTCGCGGCTGCAGTCGGCTACATCCTCGCCGAAGAGCACGATCCGGGGATCCCGAGTCATTTCATCGCGGAGACAGATGTTCAGCAGGTCCACCATGGTGGTCGGATCACCGATGAACCGGGGATCGTCCTCGGTGTCGAACTGCTCCGATGTGGGGTCGACGTCGGGCGAGTACACGTAGTTGTAAACGGTGTCGGTGCCGGGCTGGGGCGAGGCCAGCGCCACGTCGGCGGCGACTTGCACCTCCTCCTCCACCTGCGTCACGATGGCATCGAGCTCGGCCTGGGTGGCGATGCCCTGGCCGAGCAAGTGCTTGGGGAACCGCACCAGGGGATCCCGTTCGGCATCTGACTGGCGCTCGACCGGCGGCCGGTAGTGAACCTCATCGTCCGAGAGCGAATGGCTGTAGGGACGGATCACATGGGCGTGTACCAGCGCGGGCCCCTTCCGGGCCCGGGCGTATTCCACCGCCTTGGTCAGAACGTCGAAGGAAGCGAGCGCGTCACAGCCGTCCACTTCCTGAATGAGGAGGCCGGGGAATCCCGTGAGCAGTTTGGAGATCGAGCCGCCCGGCGTATTGATCTCGACCGGTACGGAGATCGCGTAGCCGTTGTCCTCCACCAGGAATACCACCGGGAGCTTGAGGTTGGTGGCGGTGTTGAGTGCCTCCCAGAACTCCCCCTCACTGGTGGTGCCATCACCCGTGGTGCAGAGCACCACTTCATCGCCGTGGATCAGCTGCTCCCGGTCCGCGATTCCGGTGATGCGGCTGTAGCGCAGCCACGCCTCGGCGCACCCGACGGCCTGGAGGAACTGGGTCCCGGTGGGGCTCGAGGCGCTGACGATGTTCAGCTCCTTGTGCCCCCAGTGCGAGGGCATCTGGCGGCCACCGGAATTGGGATCGTCGGCAGCGCCGACTGCGGAAAGGAACTGTTCAGTGGGGGTCATACCGAGGCCAAGGCAGAGGGCCCGGTCCCGGTAGTAGGTGTAGAACCAATCGTAGGAGGGGCGAAAGACCTTGGAGGCGGCGGCCAGGACGCCTTCGTGCCCGGCCCCGGAAATCTGGAAGAAGATCTTATTCTGTCGCTTGAGCTGGATCTCCTTGTCGTCGATCCGCCGGGCGAGCAGCATGATTCGGTACAGGTCGAGCAGCTCCAGCTTGTCGAGCCGGGCGGAG
>Ga0307312_10001461_pt1 | contig 12083 bp, 11 predicted proteins | sample ER_DNA_202_FD_194489 | JGI IMG/M metagenome (GOLD analysis project Ga0307312, IMG submission 194489) | Bulk soil microbial communities from the East River watershed near Crested Butte, Colorado, United States - ER_DNA_202 | ecosystem: Environmental > Terrestrial > Soil > Floodplain | place...
TCATGTTGGTCATGCGAGCGTGATTCCGGACGTGGGCTTCCGCCGCGGCCCGGGCCTCGGGCGGCGTGGCGTCATTGTCGAGGGGCGGAATCCGGGGCATGGTTGGAGGGCTCCGTGCGAGTGGGGCAGCGATCGAGTCAATCTAGGGTGGAATTCTGAAGGGGAGAAGAAGTCGCGCCGGTGACCCCCTTAAAGGACACGCCGAGAGGCCACGTGGCGCTTCAGGTACCACTTCCCGCGCGCTGTCGTGAGGTCGTCGTACACGACCTTGCCCGCGCCCGCGCTCGAGTGGAGCATCCGATTGTTACCCACGTAGATCGCCACGTGATCGATTCGCACCCCCTTGCTGGAAAACAACATCAGATCGCCCGGCTTCAGGGAGTCGACCCGAGCGGCCAACGCGTGTCCGGCGGCCGCTTGCTGGCGAGAGGTGCGAGGGAGATCGACGCCGTTGCGGGCGAAGACATACTGCACGAAACCCGAGCAGTCGAAGCCGGTGGCCGGGGTCCCGCCGCCGTAGCGGTAGGGGGTCCCCACATACCGGCCGGCTGTGGCGAGAACGCGGGCGGCACTCGCGCTGCTTGCCCGGGGAAGCCGCGCGGCCGGAGTGCGGCGGGAGCCCCGCGGTGCCGCCCGGACGGTTACCCCGCGTCCGCCGAGCGTGGCGACTACAGCAATGGGACCGAGGGTGGTTCCCACTCGAATCTGCGCTGTCAGCACGCTAGGGACCCCCGCCAGGAGCGGCAGGGCGCAAGCGATAAGCTTCATCGAGCCTCACTCACTAAGGACCGAGACACCCAATGCAGGAGATATGCCAAGATCCTCCAGCAGCAGGCCAGCCTCGGTAATAAACAGATGCCCTTGAGCGCGGTACCCGCCCCGTTGCTCGGCATGCGTCAGCACCAGGCGATGCTTGGCTCGGGTCATCCCCACATACAGCAGGCGGCGGGCCTCCTCAATCTCGTCGTTCCGGTTCTCCTGGATCGCGCGCCAACCCGGGAGGAGCTGGTTCTCAACCCCCACGACGAAGACTCGGGAGAATTCCAGACCCTTGGTCGAGTGGAGTGTCAGCAGATTCAGGCGGTTGGGATCGGTTTCAGCCCCTTCGCTACTCGAGAGCGCCACCCGGCACAACATGTCGTCTATGTGCTCCGTCACGGTTTCCCCAGCACTCGCCTGTATCAGCACTCGGAGGCGCTCAACGGACTCCGGGTAGCGCTCGTTTACCGGCCGGTCGGCGCGTAAGCGCTCCATCAGAGCGCGTCCACCCAGCCGCTCGATCACCTCTTCCAGGCCAAGCGCTCCCTCCACCCCAGCGGCCAACTCGGCGGCATAGATGTCGAGGCAGTCGCTATAGCGGCCCAGGGTGAAGGGCCGGGTAATTTCCCGGAACAGGGCCTCCTCTTTGGAAGGGAAGGATTGGTGATCCAGGGCCAGCGCCAGGCCGAGCTGATCTAGCACATGGACCAAGGCGACCGTCCGCGCGCGACGCATCCTCAGCTCGTTCAGCTTGGGCACGACTGCGGCAAGCACGATCGCATCGTCGAGCGCATGATGCTCCCTCCCGGGCACGATGTTGTACCTCTCGGCGAGATACTTGAGCTTGGCGCTGCCATCTACCACGGCGCGTGCCAGTGGGAGAGTGTCGTAGAAAACCAGATCGTCGAATCCCTCGAGGCCACCGCAGGCGCGCCGCAGCACTGGAACATCGAATTCCTGCCCATTGTGGGCGACGACGAGGTCGTTCCCCACGAACTCGCGGAAACGCTGCCACACATCAGACATCGAAGGCGCGCCGACGAGGTCCCGATCGGTGTAGCCATGTACTTCCGTGGCCTGCGCCGAGATGGGACGCGCGCACGACACCAGGGATTGGAACCGATCCACCACGACGTTGTCCCGAACCCGTACCGCGGCAATGTCGATGATCTGGGAAGATTCGAAATCGAAGTCGCTGGTTTCGAGGTCGAAGGCGACGAAATCGTCGAAGTCGGCCTTTAGGTTGCGGGTATGAACCAATTGAAGCGCCTTGAACAGCCGGAGGGGCAGTCCTCCGCCGGGGCCTTGGCCTGGTCGAAGTACTACGTCCTCGGCGGCGAGAACCTCATCCGGGCCGAGCCGCTGGGTGTTGGTTATCCCGGCCCCTCGGAGCATGGCCATCAGAGGGATCTCGACGCCGCCGCTCGGCTCGACCCAGACTCGGCATCCCGAGGCGACGCACTGCGTCAAGCGCTTCGCCAGGGCAAGGGCAGCCGGGTAGACCGATGGCTCACTCAGGTCGTGGTGGTACTCCTCCAGGGGATTTCGTCCCGCACCGATGGGACGCGCGAGCAGCTCGTCCACCAGGCCGGAGAGCGATTGGTGAGATCGGCCCATTCCCCTCAGATTCTCTAAGTGATAGATCAAGCGCCACACGCGCCTGCGGTCGGCGTCCCCCTTGGGGCGTTGACTGGCAAAGACTCGGAGATTGGCGAGGAAGTCCCTCTCTCGGGATGAAGCCTTTCGAACCTCCTGGCGCACGGCGGCGCTGAGGGCCAGTGCAGCCAGCGCGCCGAGCAGAATTGGGTCATCGGGTGAACGGATGACTCGCAAGGAAGCCACAACCCAGCCGACAACCTTGTCGTCCGCCAGGGCCTGGCCCCGCGCCATCCGGCACGGAATCCCCGCGCAAATCAGCCGCCTCTCGAAATCTCGGCCCATCCAGCGGTACCGGTAGAGGATGGCATAATCCCCCCATCCGGTCTGTGCCGCGGCCCGATCGCTCAGAATGTCCCTGATGAGCCAGGCGGCCTCGGCCTCTTCATTATCGAAGGCGCACGCCAAGACGTCGAAGGGCGACGCCAGCGTGGTATCGATCTGCTTTTCAAAAAGCACCGGGTTGCAGGCGATCAGGCGCCGGGCCGAGTCCAGGATCTGAACGGAGCATCTGCGGTTTTCATTGAGGACGATTGGTTCGCCCAGATTGAAGTCCTCGCGAAACCTTCCAAGGATGCCTGGATCAGCTCCGGTCCATGAGAAAATGGATTGTTCGTCGTCTCCCACGCCGAAGAGACAACGGTGCTTATCGGCCAGACGGCGGACGATGCCATACTGCGTCGGGTTGAGATCCTGGAACTCATCGACCAGCACATAGTCCCAGCGAGACCGCAGCTCGGCGGCCGCGCTCTCATCGGTCCGGAGAAGTTCCTCCGTCAACGTGATGAGGTCGTCGAAATCCGCCAGATTCCGGGATCGCAGAGCCTCCTGGTACTGCCCGAAGAACGCCATGCCGCGGTCGCTCAAGATCTTGCCCTGCAGCCGGTAGAGACTGAATTGCGCTAGGGCCTGGGAGCATCGCCTGGCGGGTATCCGGAGGCGTCGAAGCACCTGCTCCTGGTACTCGTGGTCCGCAATCCCGAAGCCCGGGCGGAGGCCACAGCGCTCGGCGAAGTCCCGGAGAATCATGAGGCAGATTGAGTGCAGCGTGCCCCGGGTGACATCTGCGGCAGTCATCCCGCGGGTTTCGTGTAGACGGGTGGCAATCTCTTCGGCGGCCTTGTTGGTGAAGGTGACCGCGAGGATGCGGCGCGGCTCGAAGTCGAGCCGGCCGATGAGATGGTTGATCCGGCCGATCAGACAGAACGTCTTCCCTGCGCCAGGGCCGGCGATGACCAGCACCGGGCCCAGAGGAGCCTCGATGGCCCTGCGTTGCTGTCTGGTCGGCTCGGAACTCATGCACCGACCCGGCCGAGCACGTGAGATCGGGCCCACTCCACGGCGGTGTCGACCAACTCTCCCATGACTTCGGACGGGGTGCGACCGGAGCGTTTGAGCACTCCGAAGGAGTGGTCGCCGCCGTCCACCACATGCAGCGTCGCGTTGGGCTCGAGTCCTTCGCACACGTCAGTAATCAGATCGACACGGGCAAAGTCGTCGCGGCTGCCCTGGAGGAACAGCATTGGTACATCCACCCGGTCGAGGTGGTCGGCCCGGCTGGTGCCCGGTTGGCCCGGTGGATGGAGCGGGAAACCAAGGAAAACCAGGCCCCTGACACCGGCGAGCGGCGTCTCGGAGGCGGCGCCCGAGGTCATTCTGCCGCCCAACGACTTCCCTCCGGCGATGAGAGGCAGCTCGGGCTCCAGCTCCGCCGCCTTAACTACCGCTGCGCGTACGGTCGCCTGGAGCACGGGGGGATAATCGGGACGCTTACGGCCGGCCTCGAGATAGGGGAACTGATACCGGAGCGTAGCGATGCCGCGGCCCGCAAGCGTTTCCGAGATCGACTCGAGAAAGCGGTGGCGCATGCCGGCTCCTGCTCCGTGTGCGAGCACATACAGGAGCCAGGCATTCGGCGGCCGCACCAGGATAGCGGATACCGGGCCGATCTTGTCGGAGACGACTAGCTGGATGTCCATGCGTAATCCGATGGTGGGCAACGCCTGTCATTTCGCGAGAGCGCAGCGAACGAGAAATCTACTCAGCGTCTTGCCAATCGCTCCAATGCACCGGCTAGATCCGGCTCCTCCTCCAGCACTTCTCTGAGCGGGTCTCGCTTGAGCCTGGTCATTCGCGAGGGCGCCGTCTTGATGGTGAAGGACCGAATGTCCAGACCAGGTTTCACCTCGCTCCAGCGAAGGGGCATGGACACCGGCGCACCGGGAAGCGGGCGCACGCTGAAGGGCGCCACGATCAGACGTCCCGCCCCGATCTGGAGATAGTCGATGTACACCTTGCCGCCTCGACGCGAGACCTGCCTGGTGACCGTCGAGATCTCCGGCAGCTCGGCGGTAATGAGCCGGGCCAGAAGCTCCCCAAGGCTCCGGGCCTCGTCGTAACTGCACTGGCCCCCCAGTGGAATCAGCACGTGCAGCCCCGACGAGCCGCTGGTCTTGACCAGGTTGGGCAGCCCGATCTCCTCGCAAAGGGCGTGCATAGTCTGAGCGACCCTAATCACGTCGGAGAACGGGGCGTCCTTGGGATCCAGGTCCAGGACAGACCAGTCGGGCCGGTCGATCTTCGCCGAGCGGCTGGCCCAGACGTGGAGCGGAATTGTCCCCATGTTGATCAGGTAGAGCAACGAAGCCTCGTCATCACACACGAAGTAATCGATGTCCCGCTCCGCCTGTTCGCTCCACATTCTTTCGGTGCGGATCCAGTCGGGGACGAAACCCGGTGCGTCCTTCTGGAAGAAGGATTTACCCGCGATCCCGTCCGGGTAGCGGGTGAGCACCACGGGCCGGTCGGCCAGATAGGGAAGCATCCAGGGTGAGATCGCGCGGTAATAATCGATCAGGTCGCCCTTGGTGTAGCCGTCGTCGGGCCAAAAGGTCTTGGTGAGGTTGGTGAAAGCGACTTCCCGCGGGGCCGCGGGGCGGGTGCCCTCTGGGCGGGTGGGCAGCCGTGATCGAGAACCTCCCTGCTCGTCCACCTCGTCAGCCCCAGGCCCCTCTGCCAGTTCTTCTGCCCCACTGCCCCGCTGACCCGCTGCCCCGCCTACACATTCCTCCGGCCTCTTGTCGTCCCGGAACCGCAGGAACACCGGCTGCCGGAGCAGTCCCTCATCGGTCCACTCGGTGAACTCCACCTCACATACCTGCCGAGGCTCGACCCAGGTGATTCCCTTGTCGTTCGGAATCGGACCGACGCACGCGGGGTCTGGCCTGCGAGAGGCCTCCAGCTCCCGACGGACCTGCGACAACTGCGTGTCGCTGAATCCGCTTCCCGCTCGCCCGGTGTAGGTGAGCTTCCCCTCGACATATTGCGCCAGCTGTAGTGCCCCGAAGCCGCTTCGGGAGCCCTTGGGCGCGCTGAACCCGACCACGACGAAATCGTCCGACCGGCGGGTCCGGATCTTGAGCCACGTCGCAGAGCGGCCCGCGCGATATGGTGACTCCGCCCGCTTGGCCACGATGCCCTCCAGGCCAAGCTTCTGCACCTGCTCGTAGAGCACTTTGCCTTCGTCCTCGAAGTGATCGAGAAAGCGGATGACTCCAGCCGCCGGGAGCAGCTTTCGGAGCAGCGCCTTGCGCGTCGAGAGCGGCAGCGGCCGCAGGTCGAAGTCATCCACCCCAAGCAGATCGAAGGCGAAGTAGGTGACGGGGTTCTCGACCATGGCGTGGCGGATGTCGGGGCCGCGGCGGAGGCGAGCCCGCTGCTGGAGTCGCTGAAAGCTGGGACGTCCAGCCTCGTCGAGGGCCACTATCTCCCCGTCCAGCAGTAGCCGGTTGCCCGGGAGAGCAGCCAGCGCCCGGATGACCTCGGGAAAACCGCTCGAGAGGTCGTTGCCATTTCGGGAGAGGAGACGGGCCGTCCCGTCTCGGGCCCCCAGCACCCGGTAGCCGTCCAGCTTGAGCTCGAAGAGCCAACCCGAAGCCGTGAAGGCCTTGTCTCTCGCTTCGGCGAGCATCAGCTGCACCGACTCCGGCCGCACCGCGTTGTTCGGCGCACCGAGACGCTCCAGATCCGCCGTGATGCCTGCGGCCGGTGTGCGGCCGGCCTTGAGGTCTTCCACCGTGAGGCCGGATAGAACCGACTCCTCGGGCGGCGCGTCGCCTCCGGAGGACGCGTATCCGTCACGCTCCTTGATGAGCAGCCACTCCTTCTCACCCTTCTTGAGCTTGACCAGCGTCCACATCCCATGGAGCTTGATCCCACGGAGCTCGAAGAGCAGCTTGCCTTTGGCCAGCCCCTCGGCTGGATCGCCTACCGGCAGCCACTGTCCGCGGTCCCAGACGATCACTGCCCCCGCCCCATAGTTTCCTTCCGGGATGAGGCCCTCGAAGTCGCCGTACTCGAGCGGATGGTCTTCCACGTGGACGGCAAGGCGCTTATCCGCCGTGTCGAAGGACGGGCCCTTGGGAACTGCCCAGGAGCGCAGCACCCCCTCCATCTCCAGCCGGAGGTCGAAGTGGAGGCGACGGGCGGCGTGCTTGTGGACCACGAAGAGTCCGCCAGCGCCGGCTGACCCTGTCTCCACTGATCCGGCCGGTTCCGGGGTGCGCTCGAGCGAGCGCTTATCCCGGTAAGGGCCCAGGGGATCGGGTTTGGCGTGCGGCATGGTGAGGAATTTACTTCTGCTTGCGGCCATTGGCTTTGCTGCGTATATAAATTCTATGCCTCCCAGAGCCATCGCCACCGCAAACATCTCCTTCGGGCTGGTATCCGTCCCGGTCCAGCTCTACTCCGCGAGCGAGTCCTCCGCCACGGTCAGCTTCAACATGGTGCACAAGGCGTGCGGCACCCGCCTGAAGCAGCAGTACATCTGCCCCAAGGACGAGGTCGTGGTCGAGAAAGATGAGATCGCCAAGGGATATGAGTTCGCCAAGGGCCAGTACGTCATCTTCTCACCCGAGGAGATCAAGGCCCTGGACGAGAAGGCGACAAACTCTATCGACATTGCCGAGTTTGTTCCCCTAACCGCGGTAGATCGCATCTACCTCGAGAAGGTGTACTACCTGGGCCCCGACAAAGGGGGCGATCGAGCCTACCGGCTGCTCGGCGAGGCGCTCAAGGACACGGGGCGCGCTGCGCTCGGCCAGTACTCCGCCCGCGGCAAGCAGTACCTGGTTCTGGTTCGTCCACTCGATGGCGTGCTGGTCATGGAGCAGCTCCACTATGCGGCCGAGCTTCGTCCGGCGGCAGAAGTGCCGCACCCGGACACGCCGGTGAAGGAGGCTGAACTGGCTCTGGCGCGGCAGCTGATCGAGCAGTCGTCCACCGACGAGTTCCGGCCCGAGAACTATCACGACACGGTGCGGGAGCGGGTGCTGGAGGCCATCCAGAGCAAGGTCGAGGGCCAGGAGATCACCGCCGAGGCTGCTCCAAAGGAAACCAAGATCATCGATCTGATGGACGCGTTGAAGGCGAGCCTGGCCAAGAAGGGTACCAGCACCGACGAGAAGAAGTCCGCCAAGCGGGCGGGCGGGAAAACCGATGAAGCCGACGAGGCGCCGAAGAAACGGAGGGCTGGCAGCAGGGGCTAAAACTGAACAGGCCGGCCGGCAGCAAGCAGCGGTAAGGCAACTTGAGGGAGTATCAGAAGTTGAGTGAATGCGCACCCTCGTAGGTACCAGCGGCTGGTCCTACAAGGAGTGGAAGGGCAGCTTCTACCCACCGAAGCTTCCCCAGGATGAGATGCTCGGTTTCTATGCCTCGCGGTTCTCCACCGTCGAGGTCAACAACTCGTTCTACCGGATCCCATCCGAGAAGGTGCTGATGGGCTGGGCCGAGCGGGTCCCGCCCGAGTTTCGCTTTGTCCTCAAGGCCTCCCGAAGGATCACGCACAACAGTCGCTTGGCCGGAGAGGACGGCTCACTGGAGTACTTCCTTCGAGCGATCAATCCGCTGGCTGACCGCCTCGGCCCCACGCTGTTCCAGCTGCCGCCGACGTTCAAGAAAGACGCGGTGCGCCTCCGCGACTTTCTGGCCCGCTTGCCGAAGCGGTGGAAGGCCGCTGTCGAGTTCCGCCATGCCTCCTGGTTCGATGACGAGGTGTACGATCTGCTCCGCTCCCGCGACGTCGCACTGGTGGCGGTGGATGAGGACGAGAGCGAGGGCAAGGGCGCACCGCTGGTGCCCACGGCCTCCTGGGGTTACTTCAGGCTTCGTCGGACGGCTTACGATACGAGCGCGCTGGAGGCCTGGGCCGCCCGGATCCAACACGCGGAGTGGACGGACGCGTACGTCTTTCTCAAACATGAAGATGGAAGCCCTCGGGGTCCCGGCGCCGCGGAAGATCTGAAACGAATCCTGGGAAGTCCCGGATGAGGTGATGAGGATCACGACCCCTCCGGAAACGGGTGGCTAATGTACCGGTCCCTTGGAAGTCGCGATACCTGAGCGACGGAGGAAAAACCAATGGAGACCAATAGAAGCTGGAAGGAAGAGGACAGCTGGTGGCGCAACAACTTTAGCTCGAGGCCTTACGCTACCGGCCGTGATTACGAAGAGTTTCGCCCGGCATACCAGTACGGGTATGAGTCGGGGCTGCACCACCTGGGCCGTAAGTGGAACGATGTGGAGTCCGATCTCCAGACCGGCTGGGAGAAGTTCGAGGGCCGGCGTGGAGCGGGATCCACCTGGGACAGCGTGAAGCATGCGATACGCGACGCCTGGCACCGGGTAACCGGCCAGCAGGATCTGGACGCCGATCGCATGAGCGAGTCGGAATACGACCGGGTCTCGCAAGGCGGTCGCACCCGCTAATCAGGCATCGGCCCCGCTCCGGGGTCGAGTTGGAACAGCTGGGGCCTAGGGTCGAGAGCGACTCTAGGCCCCAGTCTTTCTTCCGCTTAGGCGCAGTAAACGAGGAGTCATTTCGTGATCTGGAACACCGCGTCATCAAGTCATTGACTGTCTTTTGTACCGTGCGCTGCAGGGCATGTGGCGTACATCTACCGAGCCGGATCAACGGGTATCGGAATTTTGAGATCGCTCCGCGCCGCCACTCGGGGGCGGCCCCTGTGATAGCTGTAAACGGTCAGCAAAAGGAGCTTTACGATGACGATGGCAAACACGGAAACCCGTGGATTTCAGGACCAGGTCACCGGGCAACCGGGTCGCGATAGCGCGCGGGAGCAAATCCGGGAAGTGAAGAACCAGGTAGTAGATCAGGCCAAGAACACCCTTCAACAGGCGAAAGAGCGGGCCAGCTCGAGCCTGGGTGAGAGCAAGAGTCAGTTCGTCAACCAGCTCGGAGCTGCGGCCGAGGCGCTGCGGCGGACCACGGAGCATCTCCGCTCTGAGGACCAGCCGCGTATTGCCGGTCTCACCGACACTCTCGCTCGACAGCTCGACCAGGTATCGAACTACCTTCGGAACAAGGATGCGGCCGCCATGCGGCACGATCTGGAGAATGCCGCCCGCCGTCAGCCGGGCATCGCAATCGGCGGCGCAATTGTGCTCGGGTTGATCGGTGCCCGCTTTCTGAAGAGCTCCGAGAGGCGCCGGGAAAGACAGGGAGGCGGTTATGCCGGAGCTTAGGCAAGAGCGGAGCATCGGCGAGCTGTTCGGGCAGCTCAGCCAGGATATGACCATGCTGGTGAGGCAGGAGGTTCAGCTCGCCCGGACAGAAATGACCGAAAAGATCTCCCGCCTCACCACAAATCTGATCTCCGTGGCAACCGGCGGGTTCGTCGCGTATCTCGGCGGGTTAGCCTTGGTCGGGGCACTCACCCTGGCAATTCGGGATCTGGCCAACATCTCCCTGGCTTGGTCGGCGCTGATCGTCGGAGCTATCCTCGCCATCATCGGCTACCTCATGCTGCAGCGGGGAATGAAGGAGCTGAAGGGGGCGGAACTCGCACCCCGTCGAACCGTGGAAAACATCAAAGATGACGTCCAGTCAATCAAAGACGACGTCCAATGGGCAAAGGAGCAGCGGTCATGAGTGAGTACGAGCGACAAAACCCGGAGCTTGCTTATGGGCCGACGGGCCAGAAATTCGACGCCGATCTCAAGGGGCAGAACGAGAAGAGCCCGGAAGAGATCGAGCTCGAGATCGAACGGACCCGTAACCGCCTGAGCCGGGACATCGATGAGCTGGGCAACAAGCTCAGCCCGCAAAACCTGAAGGAAGAAGCCAAGAGCGCTATCAAAGATGCGGCGCAGGGGGCGGTGTCCAACGTGGGCGAGCAGGCCCGCCGCACGGGCTCTCGCCTGGTGGAAGTCATCCGGGAAAACCCGTTGCCGGTGATCGCCGTCGGGGCCGGGGTGACGTGGCTCTTGACCCAGCGCTCCCACAGTCAGGTGTCGGGCAGCAGGATGGCCCGCTACGCCTACACCGGACCCGAGCGGCGCCAGGGAGATAGCTGGCAGAGCGGTAGCGGGATCCGGGGCCGGGTTGGTGGTGCCGTGAGCGGAGTGAAGGATTCAGTGAGCGAAGCAGCGAGCAGCGTTGCCGAGCGCGCCGGCGAGTTCAAGGAGCGGGCCGGGGAGCGGATCGGCGATTTGGGCAGCGAAGCACGGCAGAAAACCCGCCGGGTCAGGACCAAGATCCAGCACGCGGCGGAGGAGAACCCTCTGGCGGTGGCGATCGGCGCGGCCGTGGTAGGTCTGGCGCTGGGAATGCTCCTTCCGGGCACCCAGCGCGAAGACGAGCTCATGGGCTCGTCCCGGGATCAGCTGGTCGATCGAGCCGAGAGGACAGCTGAACGGGTCAAGGATGCCGCAGTCGAGGCCGGCCGCGACGTCAAGGAGACCGTCCGGACCGAGATCGAGGTGCACAAGCCCGAGTTTAAGCAGGCGGTTCAGGAGGCTGGTCGGACCGTGAAGGAACAGGTCAAGGAATCGGCCAAGCGGGTAAAGAAGGAAGCAAAGGACGCAGCAAGAGAAGCGGGCGGTTGAGCGAGCGGATTGCCAATCGTTTCGGGCGACGCTCCGGCCATGCTCCGGTGAGCTGGTTTGGAGCGTCACTCACATCCAGGGCGGCCTACTCTCCGAGACGAACCAGCTCGCGGCGGGTGAGCAACCACCTCAGCGTGGAAGACCCGGGGGAGAAGGCCGCTACCTCCAGCAGGCAGGCACCTCCCTTCTTCAGCTCGATGAATGCAGTTTTCTTGCCGGCGAGCATGTAGCTGACCAGCGCACTCAGATGGGGCTCGTGTCCTACCAGGGCTACCGTCCCATCCTTTGGCTGGGTTTCGATCCATGTGAGCGTACTGGCCGGATCCTCATTCGGTACCAGCGCGTCCACCGTCACCACCTCGCAGTCGTATTCGCTGGCGATGATCTCTGCCGTCTGGACCGCCCGAACCAGTGGACTGGTGGCGACGACGTCGACGTGCGGCTGCAGGGTGGCCAGACCGGATGCGGCCTGACGCATGTCCTTCTTGCCGTCGGGAGAAAGCGGACGCAGCCGGTCGTCCCGGCCCTCGGCCTCCCAGGCTTCCGGATCTCCCGCCGGACCATGCCGGATTACCAGCACGTTCACACCGAGCTCCTTTTCTCAGTTCCGCTTGATGTACCATGCCCACGGGGAAAGGGGAAGTGAGGCGGCGAGTACCTGGAAAGGAGAGGAGCCCGGGAAACTCCCGGGCTCCTCTTCAATCCGACAGGAAGGCGCAGCCTAGCGTTTGGCCGGACCCGCTGCTTCCTGATCTTCGTCC
>Ga0307312_10001462_pt1 | contig 12083 bp, 12 predicted proteins | sample ER_DNA_202_FD_194489 | JGI IMG/M metagenome (GOLD analysis project Ga0307312, IMG submission 194489) | Bulk soil microbial communities from the East River watershed near Crested Butte, Colorado, United States - ER_DNA_202 | ecosystem: Environmental > Terrestrial > Soil > Floodplain | place...
ATTGCTCCGGTGCCGTTCTTCCTCTGGGGTCAGCAGGTCGAACAGCAGCGTGCCCAATCCGGCGGCGTTGAGGATCGCGGCGACATGTCGACCGCGTGGGCTGTGTCTAGAGCTACCGCTGCCATGTGTGAACACGACGAGGCCCTGGGCATTGTCGGGCACGGTGAGGTGGCTGGCGAGGCGCGCCCGTCCTGAGGACAAAGTGACGTCGCGCTCTTGCTGAGGCCGGTCGCCCCTCGGCGAATCATGCACAAGTATCGAGTCTGCCGGATATGCCGCTGCATTACCGTCACTGCGGCCAACGCGCCTGTTCGGCCTCGGTCACCGGATCGCCAGGCAGGAGCCGGGCATGTACCGAGTTCGCGAGTCTTGGCGTGGCGCCGGCTCCAGCGAGGGCGAGCGGGACAAGGCGTGAGATCGCGAGGAGTTTCGCCCGCAGCGGCCGGAAGATCTCTGGCTGGGTTGCCGCGACGACAACCAGGTCCGGATGCGCGAAGTCAATGGCCGCGTCCAGTTCCTCGATCGGTGTGTTCGCGCCGAGGTAGTCGATGCGCCACCCATTGCGGTTCAACACGATGCCGAAGACCATCAACGCGAGATCGTGCAACTCACCGGATGGGCAGGCGAGGACCGCGCGCGGTCCATGCCCGCTTCCCCAACCGCGAGCTAGCCCCGCGAGCCGGCCCCGAACGACATTGGTCGCGAAATGCTCCTGGGCGATGCTGGCTGCACCACGATGCCAGCGATCACCTAGCTCGGCGAGATAGGGAATGAGTACGTCTCGCAGGACGGTCGCCAGCGAGAATTCGGACATCAGCCGGTCCAATACGGACTGCGCCGCCGGTTCATCGAACGCGTCAAGCGCCTGCCGCAGGGCGGCGGCGAGGTCGACGACAGTTGACGCGGTGGCCGGTAGCGCCTGATCCGCGACGGCGCTCCCATCCTCGCGCAACACGGTGCGCGCCGCCTCGGCGGCGGACAGCCCTTCGGCGAGGCGGACCTGCATCCGACGGATCCGCGCCTCATCCGCCTCTGAGTACAGCCGGAAGCCGCCAGTGGAGCGCGTCGGTTGCAGGAGCCCGTATCTGCTCTCCCACGCCCGCAGCACATGGACGCTGACCCCGAGGCGACGGCTCAGCTCGCCGATCCGCACGAGCGGGCCGTCGTCCTGCAGTTGCTGCATGTGGACACTATACGATCTTTAGACAGACATTTGACAGAACGCGCGCCGGAACCTAGCTTCTTTAGACAAACCTTCGACGGAAGCTTGGCTGATGAAACGGCTCACGAACCACAGAACAATGTTTCGCCGGCGGCCGTCCGTCGCCGTGGTCGGCGCCGGGATCTCCGGTCTCACCGCCGCGTACCTGCTCTCCCGCACCCACGACGTCATCCTCTTCGAAGCGGACGAGCGGCTCGGCGGCCATGCGCACACACACGATGTCGCCGACTCCAACGGCTGGCGGCACACGGTCGACAGCGGTTTCATCGTGCACAACGACCTGACGTATCCGTGGCTGCGCAAGCTGTTCCGCGAACTGGGTGTCGAGGTGCGGCCCACCGAAATGAGCATGAGCGTGCGGTGCGAGGGATGCGGCCTGGAGTACGCCGGCGGACGTGGCGTGCGGGGCGTGTTCAGCCAACGACGCCGGTTGATGGATCCGCGGTTCATTCACATGCTGTGGCAGATCCGAAGGTTCCATCGGCGAGCATCAGCCTTCCTCCGCGAGGCAGACGAGAAGAACCTCGTGACCTACGGACAGTTCCTGCGACAGGAAGGGTTCAGCGACTTCTTCGTCGCGCATTACGCGATTCCGGTCGTCTCGTGTGTCTGGTCGGCCGGACGTGATACGACGTTGATGTACCCGGCGCGCTACCTGTTCCAGTTCCTCGACCATCACGGCATGCTGCGGGTGACGGGTTCGCCCCAGTGGTACAGCGTGGTCGGAGGGTCACGTAGCTACGTCGAGCGACTCGCCGCGCTGCTGCGCGACGTTCGCGCGGCCCATGCCGTCACCGATGTGACCAGGCGCGAGGACTGCGTCGAGCTTCGGGATGCCACCGGGCAAACCACGCGGGTGGACCGCGTCGTGATCGCAACACATGCCGACCAAGCGCTCGACTTGCTTGCCGACCCGAGCGATGCCGAGGTCAGCGCACTGAAGCAGTTCACCTACTCGAGCAATGTGACCGTTCTGCATACCGACAGCTCGATCTTGCCGGACGCGCCCGATGCACGTGCATCGTGGAACTACACGATGAACTCTTGTGGCCGGCTCGACCGGCCTGCCGTAGTGACGTACTGGATGAACCGGCTCCAGGGGATCCAATCGCCGGACACCCTGCTCGTCACGCTGAATGACCGCGGGCGTGTCGACGGCGACCGCGTCGTCGCGGTGATGCACTATGAGCACCCCATCTACACGCCCGAAGCGGTCAGCGCCCAGTCGCGGCTCGGCGCCCTGGCCACAGACCGCACGGTGTACGCCGGGGCCTACCACGGCTGGGGATTCCACGAGGATGGCTGCCGTTCCGGCGTCGCGGCCGCGCGGCACTTCGGGGTGGCGTGGTGAGCCAATTAGCGGATCTGCCCCTCCCGGGGCTTGTCGTCGGCCGGATCACGCACCGGCGGTACGGGCCTGTTCGGCATGCCTTCCAGCACCGGATCCACCAATGGCTCGTCGACCTCGACTCTCTTCCCGGGCGACAGCCTGAGCTGCTATTCCGCAGCGAGGATCACCTCGGCGATCCCCGCCTCACGATCAAGGCGAATATCGAGAACCTCCTGACGCTGAACGGCATCCGGCTCGGTGATCGCGGTCGGGTCCTGATGCTCGCTCACGCGCGTGTGTTGCGCCACGTCTTCAATCCGCTGTCCGTGTTCTGGTGCTATCACGGCAGCGGGCAGCTCGCCGCCATTGTCGCCGAGGTGCATAACACGTACGGCGAGCGGCATGCATACGTCGTGCATCCGGACAAGGACGGAATCGCAATAACCGGCAAGGAATTCCACGTCTCGCCTTTCTTCAACGTCGATGGCGTTTACGAGCTGCGGTTTATGTTGGGACCGGACCGGGTAAGCACCGTCGTGACCCTGCGCCGTGATGGCGTCGTGGCCTTCGTGGCGACGTTTCGAGGGCGACCCGAACCTGCGACCAGACGAGCCGTCGCCCGGATGCGAATTCGCCAACCGCTGACACCTCATCGCGTCTCGGCCCTGATCCAGATGCACGGCATCTGGCTCTGGTTGCGTCGCCTGCCGGTACAGCCACATTCGGCCCACATCCGGCAGGCGGGCGTCTGACGTGGATCTGAACGGCAAGGTCAGCTGGGTCGTCGGTGCATCGAGCGGGATCGGCGCCGCGGCTGCCCGCGAACTCACACGGCGCGGCGCAACCGTTGCGGTCTCCGCTCGCCGCCGAGAACAGCTCGAAGAAGTGGGCGGCGAAGAGATGCTAGCTATACCCGCAGACGTCACCGACGTCTCGTCGATTGCAGCTGCGTCGATGCGAATCCGCGAGCGGCTCGGACCGATCGACGTCGCAATTCTTTCCGCCGGCTATTGGAAACAGATGGATCCGGCCCACTGGGACACCGAGGTCTTCGACCGGCATATCCGCGTCAATCTCTGTGGCATGAGCAACGCCATCGCTGCCGTGTTGCCCGATATGCTGCGGCGGCGCAGCGGGGTCATAGCCGGTATCGCCTCGGTCGCCGGCTACCGAGGTATGGCGGGCGCGGAGGCGTACGGCGCCACCAAAGCCGCTCAGATCAACATGCTGGAGTCGCTGCGGGTACACACGCGCCGCACCGGCGTTCGGGTCACGACCATTTGCCCCGGCTTTGTGCGCACCGATCTGACGGCTGGCAATCGCTTTCCCATGCCGTTCCTGATTGACGCGGACCAAACCGCGCGAATCATCTGCGACGGTCTGGAACGCGAACGCACCGAAATCGTCTTCCCCGCCCGGATGGCCGTGCTCATGAAGCTCGGACGGCTCGTACCGGTCCGGGTATGGCCGACACTATGGAGAAAGGCATCGTTACCGTGAAAGTCCTCAGGACCGTCGTGGCGGGAAAGCCGGTCGACGCAGCAGCTTCCGTGATCGGCCGAAAGACATGAGAGTGCTCGTGGCCGGTGCGTCGGGCTTTGTGGGTAGCCGTCTGTGCGCCGCTCTTGAAGACGCCGGGCATGCCGTCCGCGCAATGACGCGCCGCCCGGAGAGTTACGAGGGTGCGGGCGAGGCCGTTCAGGCAGACGTGCAGGACACGAAATCTCTCGCGGCCGCAGCCCGCGGTTGCGATGCGGCCTACTACCTCGTGCATTCGCTCGACAAGGCCGGCTTCGAGAAGGACGATGCGGCCGCGGCTCGCGCCTTCGGGTGTGCGGCGGCGCGCGCCCAGCTCCGGCGAATCATCTATCTCGGTGGTCTGGGCAACGATGACGACGAGCTGTCCCGGCACCTGCGCAGCCGCCGGGAGGTGGAGAAGCTACTCGCAGATGCCGGCGTCCCAGTCACGACCCTGCGTGCGGGCGTCATCGTCGGGCACGGCGGAGTCTCGTGGGAAATCACTCGCCAGCTCGTCGAGCATCTACCGGCAATGATCACGCCACGCTGGGTTCACACGAAGTCGCAACCAATAGCGATCGCCGACGTCGTCCGTTATCTCGTTGCTGTTCTCGATATGCCCGAGACCCGCGGACGAGTATTCGAGATCGGTGGGCCGGATGTGCTCGAGTACGGCGAAATGATGCAACGGGTCGCTGCCGTCGAGGGCCGTCGACTGCTCGTGATGCCCGTTCCATTCCTGTCCCCATCGCTGTCAGCGTTGTGGCTAGCGTTAGTGACCGACGTCGATACTCGGACCGGGCGAGCGCTCGTCGACTCGATGACCAACCAGGTTGTCGTATACGACGACAGCCTTCGTAAGTTGGTCCCGTTCGAGCCGATGGACTACGACAGTGCGGTGCTGCAGGCACTTGGCGAACGGGCCAGGGCGGTCCGCAGGTGACTGGACCGGCGAACCGGTGTCGCCGTCGGCCGAAAGTCATTGCCGGCATCTGCGTGACCGGTGCGGCTCTCCTTGGAGCCTCCTTCTCCATGAAACCCGGGTCACCGCAGTTCTACGCGGTGAGCCTCGGTGCGGCTGGTATCTGGTTGATCGGCGGCCTCAGCTCGGGCCCACGCTATCTGGGTTGGCAGAATGGCCGGCCGGACCAGCTCCGCAGGACCGTCGTCGCACCGATCGCGGCTGGCGCCGCCGCATTCGGCAGCTTCTACGTCGGTGCTCAGATCGCCCGGCGCATCCCGGTACTGAATGCAGCAATAACCTCCGTTATGCGGTACACCCACGAAGGTTCCGTCCCACTCATGATGGCGACCGTGGTGGTCAACGCCATCGGCGAGGAGGTGTTCTTCCGCGGCGCGCTGTTCGACGCTGTCGATGATCGCAGGCGTGGCCTGTCGACGTCGACCGCCGTTTATTCACTCGTGATCACGGCCACGCGTAACCCCGCGTTGGTGCTGGCCTCCGGCATCATGGGCACCCTGTTCGCACGCCAACGGCGCGCAACCGGCGGAATCCAGGCGCCAACGTTGACTCATGTCACATGGTCGATGCTGATGCTTCGCTTCCTGCCCCCGTTGTTCCGCCCCGGTGGACGGAGCATGCACACAAGGGCCTGCAGGTCGCCCGGCGGCTGGGGGCGGTTCTTGCTGACCCTGCGCATCGGTCGCTCCGACCAACACGTGCACCACCCGGCACCCTGACACTGCGGCCCGCGTGCTCGGCGCGGTCCAAGCGGGGTAGCCGCGTATGCCGGAACAGATCAATGACGCACGGCAGCACACTTCGCGCAGAGTCTCCCTGACCGGATCCGCTCCCCTTCTCGCCGTTATGAGCTCGCGCGTCGCCCGCCAATGGCGACGGCTACTTCTCCAGCGGGAAGCAGTTCCGGGTCTTCGTCGATGAACTGGTTGGCCATGTTGTCGAGCGCTCGGGTGAGCAGTTCGTCGTCGCCGGCGCCCCAGTCGGTCAGTTCCTCCGCGAGCCACCTGCGAATCGCGCCCACGAGCTTGTCGATCTCGCGCTGGCCTACCTCGGTGAGGTATAGCTCACTGTCGCCACCCGTAAGGTAGCCGTGCTGGCGAGCGGTCTGAAACGCAGGCTGCAGCACGGGGGCCGGTACGTGTACCCGCCGAGCGATGGCCTCGAGATTCGCGCTCCCCCGAACGCGGGCCCGGAGGTGTACCTGTCCGACGCACCAGCCGTCAGCGATGTCGAGAGTCGTTGCAGAGTCTCGCCTGATGATCGGGAACGCCTTGCGCCCCTTGCGTCGGAACAGCCGGGCAATAGCACCCTGGAGGCACTGTTCGCTGTCGGCCGCTTCGGGCATCCCGAATCCGTCACCGACATCCGAGACAGCCGCACGCGATGTTCCCCGCAGCGGGACCTCCTTCAGAAACAGCGCGAGCACGAATGCGATGCCCGCTACCGGAACGGCCGCGAGGAACACCACGTGGATTGCGTGCGCGTAAGCATCGACGATCGGCGCGATCTTCGCCTTCGGGTACTGGTGGAGCTCCGCGGGGGTGCTGACGACTTTGGGGTCAACGCCCGGCGAAGCGGCGATTGCCGGGGGAAGGCGATGACTCAACACATTGGCGTAGATCGTGCCGAAGACGGCCGCTCCGAACGAGCTCCCGAGCGTCCTGAAAAATGTCACGCCAGACGTGGCGACGCCGAGATCGCGATAGTCGACGATGTTCTGCACGATGATGGTCAGCACCTGCATGCATAGGCCGATGCCGATTCCCAGCACGAGCATGCCGAGCGCCATCGACCAGAACGGTGTGGCGGCGTTCAGGCGTGACAGCAGGAACAGGCCGATTGCCATGATGAACGAGCCGGCCACCGGGAACGCTTTGTAGCGTCCGGTCCGTCCGACGACAACTCCGGAAAAGATCGATGTGACAAGCAGCCCGACCACGAGAGGCAGCGTCTGCAAGCCGGACGTCGTGGCGGAGACACCCTTGACGTACTGGAGGTAGGTGGGCAGGAACGTCAACGCGCCCAACATCGCGAATCCGACGATGAAGGCCAGGACCACGCTGATGCTGAACACGGAGGAGCGAAACAGCCTCATGGGCAGGATCGGGTCAGTCGCCCGTGTCTCGACAACTACGAACACAGCGAGTGCCACGATCGAGCCTGCGAACAGCCCGAGGATCGTCGTCGATGTCCAGGGGTACTGCGTGCCACCCCATGACAACGCGAGGGTGAGTCCCGAGGCGCCCAGAGAGACGAACACGATGCCGAGGTAATCGATAACCGGTCGGCTGGCACCGCGCGCGGCCGGCACAGTAGCGGCGGCCAGAACGATGACGCCGACACCGATGGGCAGGTTGATGTAGAACACCCATCGCCACGACAGGTGGTCGGTGAACAGGCCGCCGATCAGCGGACCGATCACCGTCGTGACACCGAAGACCGCTCCCAAGGCGCCCTGATACTTTCCGCGTTCACGTAACGGGATGACCTCCGCGATCAGCGCAGTCGCCGTCACCAGCAGACCGCCGGCGCCAAGACCTTGCACCGCACGCCAGGCGATCAACCACGTCATGGTGCCGGCGAACCCACACGCAGCCGAGGCCAAGACGAAGATCCCCGCCGACACCTGAAAGACGGCCTTGCGGCCGAACAGATCGCCAAACTTGCCCGCGAGCACCGTCGCGACCGTGTCGGCCAGGAGGTAAGACGACACGACCCACGAAAGGTGGCCGGCGCCGCCGAGATCTCCGACGATCGTCGGCAGTGCAGTCGACACGACCGTCTGGTCGAGCGCGGAAAGCAGCAGGCCGAGCAGCACCGTGACGAATACGAGATTCATCCGGCGGCGGTCAATCATGCCGTCAGTCGAGGGACTCGGAGCCAACTCGACAGCCATCCACCACCCCCAGACGCGCTACTCAGCCACGGCGATCGCCTACTCCTTCAGCGAGCCGCTGGCCCTGGCTCGCAGTATCTCGCGCGCCCTCATTGTGCGGATCATCGATGGTCTCGGACTTGTGTTCCGCGCCGCCTGTGGCCGTGATCGCCCGTACTCGAACTCGACATAGGGCGAATGCGCGCCGGGTCGAGGTTCGAGCTCTTCGGTGACCAGGTCGCTCGCTTCGAGACCGGCCAGGCCTAGTGTGTAGAAGCAGCTTGCGCTGGCAGCATTAGGCCATGACCGATATTCTCGCCCGGTTGTCCGTCGTCACCTTGGGCGCGCGGGACATGGGCGTTCTCCGCTCGTTCTACCGAGGATTGGGCTGGTCCGAACTGGCCAGCGGTGATGACACCTGGACCGGGTTTCTCCTCGGCGGCGTCATGCTGGCGCTCTTCCCGATTCGCGACCTGACCTCCGAGGCCGCGCCAGGCAACGCTGACCCGACGGGCTGGTCGGGTGTCACGCTGGCTTGTGCCGTGAACACCCGAGAGGAGGTCGACGACACCTTCGCCGCGACCGTGGCCGCCGGCGCGACCCCGGTGGCCGATGCTACTGACCGGCCGTGGGGCGGCCGTTCGGCATTCATCGCGGACCCTGAGGGCAACCGCTGGGAGATCACCTGGGCACCCGGGGCCACCTTCGATCAACGCGGTGCGCTGCTCTCTTGGGGCTAGCCGGCATCAGGAGCAGGCAAGCGCGCGGGGGAGCCGCGGCGACTGTCAGACTCGAGCGTAAAGATGGTGAGACATCCGCCGGGAGAAGGAGCGCGCTTCGTGACCGAAGATTCCATCCGCGCGGTGCGGCTGCAACAGGCGCGCTCGTACCTTCGCGACGCCGATCCCGTGCTGGCGCGGCTCATCGATGACCGGCCCGCCTTCGATCCCCAGGCGTGGATGGCCCAGCTGCCACCGATGGATCTCTACGGCGCTCTGCTGTTCCAGGTCACCGGCCAACAACTTTCCGTCCCAGCGACCCGGCGGACGCTTGCTCGCATCGAGGCCCTCTTCGACGGCCATCTTCCCTCGCCCACTGAGCTACTGGGAGTAGATCCCGGCCAGCTCCGCGAAGCCGGGCTCTCGTGGCGGAAGATCAACACACTCCGCGACCTCGCCGAACGGCTATCGGACGGCCGGCTGAACCAGAAAGTCTTGAGCAGTCTGCCAGACGATGAGCTCATGGCGGAGCTCACCGCAATTCCGGGGATAGGTCCCTGGACCGTGCAGGGCACTCTCATCATCGCGCTCCACCGAGAAGACGTCGTCCTGCCAGGCGATCTTGCGCTTCGTAAGGCCGTCCAGGTCGCTTATCAGCTCGACCATCTTCCTACCCAGCAGGAGGTTCTTGACATCGCCGAGAAGTGGCGGCCCTACCGCAGTCTGGCGACCAGCTATCTGTTTTCCGCTGCCTTTGATCGGACCGAGGCACCGCCGGTCGTGCCTAGCGAGGCCGGCTGAGCCGGGGACAGGGCACCCGCAGCGAACGTGGCAGATTCCGATCGGGCGTTGTCGCCGCGGGCTACCGGCAGCGCGGTGTCATGCTTAGGGGCTAGGCCGGGTAAGGGGCTGATTCGCTAGGCGGAGCTGCCCACGGGCCACCAGCTTTCCTTGCTCGTTGGTCAACTCGACGAGCCATAGCTGCAGCATTCGCCCTTGTTGGATCGGCGTCGCCGTCACGGTGATTCGGCCGGAGACGTGGGGCCTGAGGAAGTCGGTCTGGTTGTTAACGCCGACCGCGAAATGGCCATGTGCCTGGACCGCCAGCGACGCGCCGAGGCTCGCCGCCGACTCGACGGCCGTCGTGTAGAGACCGCCGTGCACGATTCCCCACGGGGTGTGGTGGTCTGGCCCCGCGTCGATGAAGCCTTCGACTCGGTTCGGCTCCAGCCTTGTGATTTGGAGGCCGGCGGCATGCAGAAAGGCAGACTCCATCGGAGGTTGAGCATCCTCGAGCGAGTCGTGATCGTCGTTCACATCGCACCCATCGAGCGGTTTACCCAGTGTGGTCCGCGGCAGTGAGTCGCCGGCTGAGCTTCTCATGACTTGATGCCAGTTAGCGCAGCAGGCCTTACGGCTGCTGCGCGATGTCTCGGCCCACGGTCAGGGCAGCGCGCAATTGGTCCGGCATGTCATGCAAGGCGGCGTCCGGCGGTGTGCACGTCGCATCCAGTACCTTGCTGAAAAAGCATCGCCCGGCCGCCGCCAGAATGATGCTGAATATGTCGGCCTCGGAGAATCCCAAGCTGCGAAGTTCGTCGATATCTTCTTCCGTGATCGTCTCGGCTTCCCGGGCGACCTTTCTCGCGAATTGGACGACCGCTGTGTCAGCGGCATCCAGCGAGTCACCGGTGTCTTCTGCTGCGATGCTCACGACAGTGCCGGGCGAGTAGTAGCTGGTCGCGAGGATTCGTCCGTGCACCAGACTGCAGTAGCTGGATCTGATCGCCGTCGCCGCCGCGACCGTCGCCAGTTCGTATAGTCGGGGATCCATGCCCGACGTAATCGCGTCCTTGAGCGCCAGCCAGCCCTTCTCCACGTCGGGCCTGACGCTGAACGCGCGCGTGTAGTTCGCCACGTACCCCTGCCGCGCCAGGTCCTTGTCATACATCGCCTTGACTTCGCCAGTAGCTTCCTCGGGCGGGACGGTCGGAAGGTATGGCATCGTCTTGTTCCCCTTCGCGGGTTGATGTCCAGTGGACCGTTGGCGTACGGTCGCGGGCCGGTCAGCGGTGTCGGCCCCGAGGCTTGAGCCGCACGCTCGGCAGAGCCGGTGCGGGAAGCCGGTCGCCGTGATAGCCGTGAACCGCGCCGAACCGGGTGTCGGCGTGTACCCAGTCATCTCGTGCGGTGACGATGTCTTCATGGTCGCGCCCCACGAAGTTCCACCACATGACGATGTGTTCCTCAAACGGCTCACCGCCGATGACCAAGAGGCGGGAGGTACGTTCTGCCGCGAGGGGCAGGTCGGCCCGGCCGGAACCGAGGTACAGCAGCGGACCAGGACGCAACACCAACCCGTCGATGTCGACCGCACCGGTGAGGACCAGCGCCGCATATTCCCAGGCCGGTTGCAACGGCAGCCGGGTGTCCGCGGTCGCGTCCAGCACGGCTTCCACGCCGACTAACGGACTGTAGACATCGGCCGGTGATACCGCCCCGCCGAGTTCGCCCATGACGACGGTAACGGTGACCCCGGAATCGCGGAGCACTGGCAGGTTAGGAAGATGCGCGAACTGCGGACCGGCGTGACGGTCCCGATCCGGCAGCGCTGTCCATAGCTGCACCCCGTGCAAAATCGGCGAGTGGGGAGCCGGACTCTCCTCGGAGTGGGCGATACCGTGCCCGGCTGTCATCAGGTTCAACTGACCAGGCGTGACGAGTTGCCGACTACCGAGGCTGTCGCGGTGCAGCACCTCCCCGGAGACAAGCCAGGTAACCGTTTGCAGCCCGGTGTGCGGATGCGGGGGTACTCGCATTCCGCCTGATCCGCTGATGTCGTCGGGTCCGTAGTAGTCGAGGAAGCACCATGCTCCGACCATCCGCCGGACCGAATTGGGCAACGTTCGAGTAACTGACATTCCCCGTGGGCCACCCAGCGGTACGGCGGCACCGAACTGCAGTTCCCGCACGGGTTCGACGGCCACTGCCGCCCGTCCTCCGCACGGCGTCTCCTGCGGCTTCCGTTCCAGGTTGCTCATTTGCGGTCCCTCCGCCGACCTGGATAAGAACAGCTAACCTACCCATCCTGGAGCGACCACGGCAGGGTTGAAAGCCGGCCGGAGACTCTTCCCCAAACCGGTAAAGCGCTGACCAGTCAGAGATCGGCACACTTTCATTGGCGCACAATGTTGCCCCGGGCACCGAGGTTAATCGCGGCCACGACGCGATCGCCGGGCCACTGATTCACACGACCGCCGGAGGAGGTGGGTCGGACGAATTGCACCCACGGAGTGGACGAGCAGGCAGTACTCACCCCTGCCCGTAACCGACGCCCGCAGGTGTACTACGCTGCGTAATCGTCCGGCGAAGGTCTCGTAACCGTTGAGCGGAAATTCATCTATTATGTCTGGACCGAGGCATCTGTTCTGGTCCTC
>Ga0307312_10001463_pt1 | contig 12071 bp, 15 predicted proteins | sample ER_DNA_202_FD_194489 | JGI IMG/M metagenome (GOLD analysis project Ga0307312, IMG submission 194489) | Bulk soil microbial communities from the East River watershed near Crested Butte, Colorado, United States - ER_DNA_202 | ecosystem: Environmental > Terrestrial > Soil > Floodplain | place...
CAAGGCCCGCGACAGCTTGTCGCGGTACGCGGCGAGCCGTCCGGCGGAGCATGAGCACTCGGCCGCCGGATCGCCGCGTGCACCGCACGGGCACAGGTTCATCGTCGCGACGAGCTGAAAGCGGGCCGGGAAGACGATCTTCCCGCCGACGCGCGCGATCGAGATCGCACCGTCCTCGAGCGGCTGCCTCAGTGCCTCGAGCGCGTTACGCGGGAACTCCGCCAGCTCGTCGAGGAAGAGCACGCCGCGATGCGCCAGGCTCGCCTCGCCCGGGCGCGGCGTCGAGCCGCCGCCGACGATCGCGGAGACCGACGCCGTGTGATGGGGCGCGCGAAAGGGCGGCAGCGTCACGAGCGGCCGGCCCGGCGGGAGCAGCCCGGCGACGGAGTGGATGCGCGTCACCTCGAGCGCCTCCTCGGGCGGAAGCCGCGGCAGGATGCCGGGTAGGCGACGCGCGAGCATCGTCTTCCCGGTCCCCGGTGGGCCGCCGAGCAACAGGTTGTGGCCGCCCGCCGCCGCCAGCTCGAGCGCCCTCCGCGCACGCTCCTGTCCCCGCACGTCCGCGAGGTCAGGAACGATCGGCTCCGGAGCCTCACCGTTCGGCGAGAGCTGGTCGGGCGGAGGCGGCTGCCACTGGCCGCGCAGATAGGCGACCGCCTCCGCCAGGTGGTGCACCGGGACGGGCTCGATTCCCGCCAGCGCGGCCTCGGCCGCGCAGTCGGCCGCGCAGAGCAGGTGCGAGAGGCCGGCCTGGCGCGCACCCTCCGCCGCGGCGAGCACGCCGCCGACCGAGCGGAGCCGTCCGTCGAGCGCCAGCTCGCCCACCGCCGCGTGGCCGCCGAGCGCCTCCGGAGGAACCTGCCGCGAGGCCGCGAGCACGGCGAGAGCAATCGGCAGGTCGAAGCCCGAGCCCTCCTTGCGCAGCTCCGCAGGAGCGAGGTTGACCGTGATCCGCCGCACCGGCCACTCGAGCTCCGCCGAGGCGATCCCGCTCCGGACGCGCTCCTTTGCCTCCTGGCAGGCGCGGTCGGCGAGCCCGACGATCGCGAACGCCGGCACACCGAGCTGGAGGTGCGCCTCGACCTCGACGCGCCGCGCGTCGAGCCCAACCAGCGCGTGCGTGACGGTGCGGGCAAGCACTTCGGCCACGCTAGACACGGACCTGTCACGTGTCTGTGACGCGATCGTGCCGAGAGTGGAACTACCGCGCGCGCGCCACGAGCACGTCCTCGTAATACTCGCCGGCTCGCCGCCCGGTGCGGCGGTTCACGTGCCGGCGATAGCGCTCCTCGAGCTCCAGCCCCGCGCGTTCCAGGATCTCCGGATAGAGCTCGCGGCGGTCGTTGATCACGATCACGACGGGCGCGCCCTTCCGTAGCGACCCGCGCACGTTCGCCAGCACGGCCGCGATGCCCTCGACGTACGACCCGAGCGCGGCGCGGCTCGACCCCTTGCCGAGCTCGAGCTCCCGGAACTCCTCGAGCCCGAGTAGCTCGTAGGCATAGCGGTGCTGCTCGTGGTAATCGATCAGGCCCGGATACGGCGGTGAGGTGACCACGCCGTCGAAGCCGCGACCGAAGTCCAGCTCCCGTGCATCCCCGTGCAGCACTACGGCCTCCCGCCCGCGTGAGCGCACTCGCGAGAATTCACGCACGCGCGTCAGCGTGTCCAGCGCATAGCGACGCAAGAACCGCCGTGCCTCGCCAACCGGCTTGCACTCGCGCCGGTGCTTGTGGCACCAGTACGGCTTGCGTTGCGGCACCCGCGGGAAGTCGAGGTCGAAATGAGTCGTCCGTCGCGCCGAGCGCGCTGCCCGCGCGAGCACAACCCGCAGGACGTCCCCATGCTCGTAGTCGTCGACGACTCCGCGGAAGAAGAGCAGCTCTGCCGCCGCCCGCGACGCGTACCAGTCACGGACGAAGCGCGAGACCGGCGGCTCGGGGTGCGCGCCCTCGAAGACGTCGAGCCGCGCCAGCGCGTCCCGCAGCTCCGACTCGAGCACGAACGGGTTGTACTCCCGCGTCTTCACGCGCATCAGCAGGCAGTTGAACGGCGCGACGTCCGACCCGCACGCGTCATAGCCGGACTCGAGCGCCTGCACGAGCGTCGTCCCCGAGCCGGCGAACGGGTCGAGCACGCGGCCGCCGCCCGGGAGGTGACGTTCGAGCAGCGCCTCCACCAGCTGCGGAATGAACTTGCCGAGGTACGGGTGCAGCCGGTGCACGTGCTTGGTGCGCACCCGCTCGGGCAGGTCGCGCTCGGACCACGAAAGATCGAGGTCGATGCGCCGGTAGAGCGCGTCCTGGGTCGAAGCCACGGCTCCGCCCGGTTCGACAACGCGCCTAGAACGCCTGCCTGAGGCACTCCAGTCGGCCGTCGCGGAAGCCGACGACGTCGAACCGCGCTTCGAGGCCGGCCGCTTCCGGATGCGCCGCGAGCCACGCTTCCGCGGCCCGGCGTAGGCGTCGCTGCTTCTCCTCGGTCACCATCTCGAACGGGTCGCCGTAGCGGCCGCCGCCCTTCGCCTTCACCTCGACGAACGCGAGGCGCCGCCCGCGGCGCACCACCAGGTCGAGCTCGTTGCCGCCCGTCCAGACGTTGCGCTCGAGGATCCGGTACCCGCGCAATCGGTAGTGCCACAGGGCGCGCTGCTCCGCGGCGCGCCCGGCCGCAGAGGTATCAGGCGTAGCAGAGCGCGTTGAACGAGCGCCGGTGGATCTCACTCGGCCCGATCTCCCTCACGACCGCCGAGTGGCCCGGCGTGATGTAGCCGACGTGCGAGCGGAACCCGTACGCCGGATAAATCGCGTCCATCCGCCGCATCATCCGGTCGCGGGTCACCTTGGCCACGATCGAGGCTGCCGCGATCGCCGCGCTCTTCTCGTCGCCGTCGACGACGGCGCGATGCTCGGGCGCGAGCGGGCCGAGACGGAAGCCGTCGACGAGGCAGACCTCGGCTGGCGGCGCGAGTTCGGACAGAACGGCGCGCAGGCCGGCCAGATTCGACCGGTGCAGGCCGTTGCGGTCGATCTGACCAGGCGGCACGGCCCGCACGACCACGCGTTCCGCACAGCCGAGGACGGCGCGATAGAGCTCCTCCCGCTCGGCCTCGCTGCACTGCTTGGAGTCGTTCAGGCAGGCGAGCGGGCGAACCTTGTGGTCGCGGAGCTTCGCGTAGTCGAGCAGCACGCCCGCAACGAGCAGCGGCCCGGCGAGCGGCCCGCGGCCCGCCTCATCGGCGCCCGCGACGAAGCGCGCACCGAGCTTGCGATCGAACTTCAGGAGCCTTTGGCCGGTGCGACGAGTCACGGCCGCGAGCATAGCGCCGCGCTCAGCCGGCGCCCAGCGATCGTGACGCTTTCGTTACTCCTTGACCGGCTCGGGCTCTGGCTCGACCGCGGACTCGGGCTCCGGGCCCGGCTCTTCCGCGGCCGGCTCCTCTGCGACCGGCTCCTCTGCGGCCGGCTCCTCCGCGGGAGCTTCCTCCTCGGCCGGCGCCTCCTCGTCCGCAGCCTCGGCAGCCTCCGCGACGAGCTCCTCGTCCAGCTCCTCGCCCTCGGGCGGCATCACGCCCACGAGCAGCTCCGACTCGGGCAGCGTCACGCCGCGCTTGGCGCGCACGCGGGCGCGCTTGCCGACCTTGCCGCGCAGGTAGTAGAGCTTGGCGCGGTTGACGTCGCCGATCGCGGTCACCTCGATGCGCTCGATCTTCGGCGAGTGCACCGGGAACGACCGCTCCACGCCGACGCCGAACGACTGCTTGCGCACCGTGAACGTCTCGCGCACGCCGGCGCCCTGGCGCTTGAGCACGACCCCCTCGAAGACCTGAACGCGGCGGCGCTGGCCCTCGATCACCTGGAAATGCACGCGCACGGTGTCCCCTGCCTTGAACGGCGGCAGGTTTGTCCGCAGCTGGCGCTGCTCGAGGCTTTCGATCACGCGGCTCATAGAAAGAGGCCCGCCGGGCCGAGGCGGAATGCTAGCGCACGCCACAGCTTCAGGCCGACGGTGTGCAGGGCGATCCGGTTCGGCGGCCAGTAGGTGGCGAAGACCGGCCCGATCAGGTTCTTGCGCGGCACCGATCCCCAGCGCCGTGAGTCGCACGACTGGCCCCGGTTGTCGCCCATGAAGAAGTAGTGCCCCTTGCGAACGTGCCACGTCTCGCCCAGGTCGGCGGTGTCCTGCGCGCGCCGCTTCGCCTGGATGTACGGCTCGCTGAGCTTCTTGCCGTCGATCCAGATAACGGCGTCCGCGTCCTCGTGCACGGTGTCCCCGGGAAGCCCGATCAGGCGCTTGACGAAGGTGCCGCTCGCGCCGCACTCCTCCTGCGCCGCCTTCGGCGTGTTGAAGACCACGATCTCGCCCCGATGCGGGTCGCGGAAGCGGTAGATGAAGCGGTTGGCTAGCACGCGGTCGGAGAACCGAGCCTCGCAGCCGTCGTTCGAGGCGGCGTGGGCGCAGTGGAGGGTCGGCTCCATCGAGGAAGACGGGATCCGGTACGGGTTGACGATCCACGTCTTGACCGCGAACACGATTCCGACCGCGACGGCGATCGTCACGATCCAGTCGATCGCGATCCGCCAGCGGCGCGGGAGTCCGGCGGTCAGCCTGTCTAGCGGGTTCCTCAGTGCAGGGAGACCCGGTTCGGCGGCCAGTAGGTGGCGAACACCTTGCCGATCAGGTTCTTGCGGGGAACCGAGCCCCAGCGCCGCGAGTCGCACGACTCGCCGCGATTGTCACCCATGAAGAAGTACTGGCCCTGCGGCACGTGCCAGGTGCCGGTGGTCGAGTCGTGCTCCCGGCGGTCGGCCTTCACGTACGACTCGTTCAGCCGCGTCCCATTGATGTAGACGAAGCCGCCGTTCCGCTCGGTGACGGTATCGCCCGGGAGGCCGATCAGCCGCTTGACGAAGGTGCCGCTGGCGCCGCACATCTCCTGGGCTGCCTTCGGCGTGTCGAAGACGACGATCTCGCCACGGCGAGGATCCCGGAAGTGGTAGATGAAGCGGTTCGCGAGCACGCGGTCGGAGAGGCGCGCCTCGCAGCCCTGGCCTGGTCGCGCGCAGTGCAGCGTGGGCTCCATCGACGAGGACGGGATCCGGTACGGGTTCACGACCCAGGCCTTGATCGCGAGCACGATCGCGATCGCTCCGGCGATCGTCACGATCCAGTCGATCGCGATCCGCCACGGCCGCGGTAGCCGGGCGGTCATGCGGTCGAGCGGGTTGTGCGAAACACGCTTCTGCCTTGACGATTCCGACGGCGACAGCAGCGGCGGATAGCTCGGGGTCGGATACTCCGCCCGGTAGCGGTCGCGGTCGGGCTCGCGGATGCCGTCGTCGCTCACGACCCCGTCCTCAGACGACTCTGTTCCTTCCGCCATTCGTCGATTCTCCCGTGATCTCCGGAGAGCAGCACATCGGGCACCCGCCAACCCCGGAAATCGGCCGGGCGTGTGTAGTGAGGGTACTCGAGCCCACCGTCGAGCTCGGGGGAGAAGCTCTCGACCAGGCCGGACTCTTCGCTGCCGAGCGCTCCCGGCAGCCGCCTGGCGACCGCGTCGAGGACCACCATCGCCGGCAGCTCGCCGCCCGAAAGCACGTACGGGCCGATCGAGATCGCGTCGGAGGCGAGGTGGATCTGGACGCGCTCGTCGAAGCCCTCGAAACGGGCGGAGAGCAGCGTCAGGCGCTCCTCCTGCGCGAGCTCCTCGACCACGCCCTGGGTCAATGGCCGGCCCTGCGGCGTGAGCGCGATCACGCGCTGAGCGGGCGCGCCGCCGTAGACCGCGTCGAGCGCCGCCGCGACCACGTCCACCCGCAGCACCATCCCTGCGCCGCCTCCGTAAGGCTCGTCGTCGACCTGGCCGCCGGTGAGCGGCGTGTAGTCGCGGTAGTTGAGCAGGCGCAGCTCGAGCTCGTCGCCGAGGACGGCCGCAAGGGGCCGCTGCTCCGTGAGCCAGGCGAACGCGTGAGGAAGGAGAGTGAAGACGTCGAGCTGCAAGGGACGGCCGCGAACCAGGTTAGCTGCGTAGCGAGGTCGGAGGACAGTGCAAGCGAGCGCCTTAGCTGGGCTCGGCGAAGCCCTGCGAGATGAGGATTCGGCCCGCGTCGAGGTCCACCTGCAGGACACAGGCGGCCACGAGCGGCAGCAGCAAACCTGACTCGAGCTCGAGCACGTCGTTCGCAGGGCCGGGAAGCAGCGCCGCGACGCGGCCGAGAGCGCGACCGTCCTCCTCCTCGACCTCGAGGCCGACCAGCTGGAACTCGTAGTACTCGTCTTCGCCGGTCGGCGGCAGCTCTTCCCGAGACACGGCCAGCGTCGCCCCGCGGGGCGCGTCCAGGTCGAGTCTGATTACCGGGCGGCCTCGGGAGCGCTTGGAGGCGACGATCTTCGCCGGCTCGCCGTCGACGTGCAGCCTCGCGCCCTTGGCGAAGCGCGCTTCGTCCTCGCTGGCGCCCTCGACGAAGAAGGAGCCGTCGAGGCCGTGCGCCTTGCCGACGCGGCCGACCCTGACGAGCTCCCCGTTCACCCGCCGAAGGCCTCGAGCGCCTCGGCCCGCGGAGGGGAGACGAGGATGTTCTCGGCCGCGACCTCCTCGGCGCGCGGGTGACCGGAGGTGCGGATGAGCTCCGCGGCTCGATCGCGGTCGTAGTCGGTACGCCGGAACTCGACGCCGTCGTCGAGGATCGCCCAGTACGCGCCCGCCCGGCCTTCGTACGGCCACCCGATGCTGCCGGCGTTCACGAACAGCTTCTCCCGCACACGCCGCTCGAGCTGCATGTGCGTGTGGCCGGCAACGACGCGGGCCTCTTCGACGTCGCGCAGCAGCCCCGCGAGCTTCTCGTCGGTCGTCAGTTCGGTGACGATCGTCCTGTCGTCGACGGGTGTCGCGTGGACGTAGAGCGTGTCGTCGAGCACCACTGAGAACGGCAAACCGACGAGCCAGTCGGCCTGCTCGTCGTCAAGTCGCTCGAGCAGCCAGTCCAGGCCGTCGTCACCGGTGTACTCGGGGTCGCGAAGCCGGTCGGCGTTGCCGCGGATGCAGTGCGCGTTCGGCAGCGAGCGGAGGAGCTCGACCACCTCCCGCGGCTGCGGCGGTCCGGCTGCGATGTCGCCGCCGACCACGATCGCGTCCACACCCTCCCGCTCGACCTCGGCCAGCACGGCCTCGAGCGCCGGGAAGTTGCCGTGGATGTCGTACAGCGCCGCGACGCGCATCGCGTGCTACTCCATGATCTCGAGCAGCGTCCGCCCCTCGCGCCGCGTGGCGGAGGCGCGGACGATCGTGCGCAGGGCCCGCGCGATCCGGCCCTGACGGCCGATCACTTTGCCCACGTCGTCTGGGGCGACGCGGAGCTGGAGCACGGTGTCGCCGTCACGCTCGAGCTCCTCGACCCGCACGGCGTCGGGCTCGTCGACGAGCCGTCGCGCGAGGTACTCGACGATCTCAACCACTCTCGGAGCCGAAGTTCTTGGCCTTCAGCAGCCGCTTCACGGTCTGCGAGGGCTGCGCGCCCTTCGAGATCCAGTCGCGGATCCGGTCCTCGTCGAGCTCGATCGTCGACGGGTCGGTCTGCGGGTTGTAGCGACCGACGATCTCGAGGAACTTGCCGTCGCGGGGGGAGCGGGAGTCGGCCGCGACGATGCGGTAGACGGGGTTCTTCTTCGACCCGATTCGGGTCAGCCTGAGCTTGACAGCCAAACGGTTACCTCCGTGATCTGGATTTCTTGCGCTTGCTCTTCTTCTTCTTGGTCGCGGAGCGCGTGGGGCCATTCTGACCCTGTGGCGCGCCTGGGAGCGCGGGCATCTTGCCCTTGCTCATCTGCTTCATCATCTTCGCCATCTGCTTGCGGGCCTCGAGCAGCTGGTTCACCTGCTCGACGGTGGCTCCGCTGCCGGCCGCGATCCGCTTGCGGCGCGAGCCGTCGATCACGTGCGGCAGCCGCCGCTCGTGCGGGGTCATCGAGAGCACGATCCCCTCGACCCGCGCGAGCTGGCGCTCGTCCACGTCGTCGAGGCCCTCGAGCTGCTTGCCGAGGCCGGGGATCAGCTTGACCACACCCTGCAGCGGCCCCATCCGGCGCAGCATCTTGTAGCTGCGCAGGAAGTCGTCGAAGGTGAACTCGCCGCTCATCATGCGGCGCTCCATCTCCTCCGCCTCGTCCTGCTCGACCGCCTGCTCGGCCTTCTCGATCAGGCTTAGCACGTCGCCCATGCCGAGGATCCGCGACGCCATGCGGTCGGGGTGGAAGTACTCGAGCTGGTCGAGCCGCTCGCCGACCGAGACGAGCTTGATCGGCTTGCCCGTGACCGCCTTGACCGAGAGGGCGGCACCGCCGCGGGCGTCGCCGTCGAGCTTCGTCAGCACGACACCGTCGAAGGCGACCCGCTCGGCGAACGCCTCGGCCACGCGGACGGCGTCCTGGCCGGTCATCGAGTCGAGCACGAGCAGGACGTTCGTCGGCTTGGTCGCGTCGCGGACGGCGACGAGCTCGTCCATCAGCTCCTCATCCACGTGCAGCCGACCCGCCGTGTCGAGCACCACGGTGTCGAGCCCCTCGCTGCGCGCGCCCTCCAGCCCTCCGGTCGCGGCAGCGACGGGGTCGGCCCGCTCCTCGCTGAAGACCGGCACCTGCAGCTCGCGGCCGAGCTGCTCGAGCTGGTCGATCGCGGCGGGGCGCTGCAGGTCCGCTGCGACGAGGCCCGGCTTGCGGCCCTCCTTGCGCAGCAGCAGCGCGAGCTTGGCGGCGGCGGTGGTCTTGCCCGAGCCCTGGAGACCCGCGAGCAGGATCACCGTCGGCGGCCGCGACGCGAACGCGAGCCGCGAGTCGCCCGTGCCCATCAGCGAGGTCAGCTCCTCCTGGACGATCTTCACCACCTGCTGGCCGGGAGTGAGGCTCTTCAGGACGTCGGCGCCGAGCGCCCGCTCGCGGACGCGGGCGACGAAGTCCTTGACCACCTCGAAGTTGACGTCGGCCTCGAGCAGCGCGAGTCGGACCTCGCGCATCGCGCGCGAGATCGCCTCCTCGTCCAGGCGACCCTGCTTGCGCAGGTCGCCGAGCGCGCCCTGAAGGCGGTCTGAGAGGGTGTCGAACACGGCCCGCCAGTGTATCGGCGCGGTTTTGCGGCCCCACGCGCCCGGGTAGGCGAGGCTAGGTGACGACCTCGAACGAAAGGAACGACATGGCAGACATCGCCAAGGTGATCACGATCATCGGCTCCTCCCCCGAGAGCTTCGCGAAGGCCGCCGACGCGGCCGTGCAGGAGGCCTCGAAGACCCTGCGCGGCATCACCGGCGCCGACGTGATCTCGATGAGCGCGGTCGTCGAGAACGACCGCATCAGCGTCTACCGCACGACGGTGAACATCGCCTTCGCGGTCGAGCGCTAAGAGGGTTCCGCGGAGGCGTACAGCGCCTCGAGCGCACGGGCGTTGCCGACCGCGTCGGCGCGGCCGAGCAACGGCTCGGCCTCGCCGCGGATCGCCTCGCTCAGATTCTCGAGCTCGAGCTGGTAGGAGTTCACGCGCTCGGTCTCGACGCGCTCGACGGCGCCGTCGCGCCGAATCTCGATCAGCGGCTCGTGGACGTGCCAGGGATCGTCGAGAAAGAGCGAGCCCTCCTCGCCGATCACCTCGAGCTCGTCGCGCGACGGCAGCACGAAGCCGCAGTCGAATTGCGCCGTCACGCCGTTGTCGTGGAGCATCACCCCGGCGAACACGACGTCGACTCCGTCTCCACCGAGCACCTGGGCGCCCGCAGTGTGCCGCGGCTCACCGCCGAGCAGCCGCGACGCGCTGACGCAGTAGCAGCCGACGTCCATCAGGGCTCCGCCGTCCAGCTCCGAGAGCAGCCGCACGTTGTCCGGGTCGTCCTCGATGGTGAAGCTGAACGACGAGCGGATCACGCGCGGCGCCCCAACCGCGCCGCCCTCGACCAGCTCGGTCAGCTTCGCGGTTTGCGGGTTGTGGCGCCACATGAACGCCTCCGACAGCAGGCGACCCGACCGGTCGGCGGCGTCGAAGGCGGCCTCGACTTCCGCGGCCCGTCGCGACATCGGCTTCTCGCAGAGCACGTGCTTCCCCGCCTCGACCGCGCGGATCGACCACTCGCAGTGCATCGAGTTCGGCAGCGAGATGTAGACGGCCTCGACGTCGGGATCGTCGAGCAGCGCCTCGTAGCCGCCGTAGGAGCGCTCGATGCCCCACTCGCGTGCGTACGCCTCGGCCCGGGCTGCGTCTCGGCTCGCCACCGCGACCAGGTCGCACTTCTCCGAGGCCTGCGCGGGCGGGATCACGAGCCGGTTGATGTCCGCTGTGGAGACGATGCCCCACTTGACCGGATTCATCCCCACGACGCCTCCGTCACCGGCCGGAAGGCCGTCTCGAGGATGCGGTGGGTGCGAGGCCTCGTCAGGGCGAAGAGGACGACCTCGGCCACGTCCTCCGCGCTCATCATCCCGGCGAGCTCCGGCATCTCGGGAGTTCGCCCGCGGCCCATGGCGAAGTCGGTCGCGACCCCGCCCGGGCAGATGTTCGTGCACCGGACTCCCCGCTCGCGCAGCTCGTGGTCCATCGCCCGGGTGAAGCCGACCTGCGCGAACTTCGACGCGCAGTAGACCGCCTCCAGCGGCAGGCCGCGCCGCCCCGCCTCGGAGGCGATCGTGACGAGGTCGGCCTCCCCGTTCTCGAGCAGGTGCGGCAGCGCGGCGCGCACGGCGTACAGCGTTCCCTTGACGTTCACGTCGATCATCTCCTCGAGGTGCTCGGGCGAAAGCTCGAGGAACGGCCCGTAGGCGCCGACCCCGGCGTTGGCCACGAGGATGTCCAGGCGCCCGAAGCGGTCGACCGTCTCGCCGACGATCTCCTCGAGGTCGGCCGGGTTGCGCACGTCGCAGGGACGCGCGACCACGTTGTCGAGCCCGAGGTCGTCGCCGCTGCGAGACGCCAACCCGATACCCACACCGGCGGCGGCGAGCATCTGCGCGACCGCGCGGCCGATCCCACGGCTCGCCCCGGTGACCAGTGCGGCCTTCCCCTCCAATGTCATCGCTCCTCCAGGTGTTCGAGGGACGGATACAACGCGCGGTAGCGAGGGTAACCGGCCTCGTACGTGCGCATCCAGCCTGCGTCGGGCTCGAACCGCTCGCGGGGCCGGACGCACTCCTCGACCGCCTCGTGGACGTCCGAGAACGCACCCGCGGCAACCGCGCCGAGCAGGGCCGCGCCGAAGGCGGCTCCTTCCTCGGCGGCCGTGAGCTCGAGCGGGATGCCGAGCGTCGAGGCAACGATTTGCAGCCAGAGCCGGCTGCGGGCGCCGCCGCCCGAGACGCGCCCGCTCTCCGCGCGGACGCCCAGCTGCCGCAGAAGCTCGAGCGAGTCGCGCAGGCCGTAGGCGACGCCCTCGAGGACGGCGCGGGTGAGCGCCGGGCGGCCGTGCGCGAGCCCGAGGCCGGTGAACGCGGCGCGCGCGTGCGGGTCCGCGTGCGGCGTCCGCTCGCCGGAAAGGTACGGGAGGAACAGCACCCCGTCGGCACCCGGCTCGACGTCATCGGCCCCCGCGAGAAGCTCGTCGTACGCGACGCCCGGGGCGAACGCGTCCCGGAACCAGCGCAGCGAGCCGGCGGCGGAGAGCATCACGCCCATTGCGTGCCAGGTCCCGGGAACGGCGTGGCAGAAGACGTGGAGGCGCGCCTCCGGCTCCGGCGCGTACGCGGGCAGCGCCGCGAAGACGACTCCCGAGGTGCCGAGGACCACCGAAAGCGACCTCGGGCCGGCGACGCCAACTCCCAGCGCGCCGGCGGCCTGGTCCCCCGCTCCAGCCGCGACCGGTGTCCCGTTCGCGGTTCGGCCGGAGAGCTCGGGCGACTCCAGGGCCGCGGGCAGCCACTCGGGCGGGAGCTCGAGCGCCTCGAGCACCTCGCCGCTCCAGCGTCGCTCGGCGACGTCGAACAGGAGCGTCCCCGAGGCATCGGCCACGTCGGTCGCGCGCTCACCCGTAAGGCGCAGGCGCACATAGTCTTTCGGGAGGAGGATGTGTCGAGTCCGGCCGTAGGCCTCCGGCTCGTGC
>Ga0307312_10001464_pt1 | contig 12071 bp, 13 predicted proteins | sample ER_DNA_202_FD_194489 | JGI IMG/M metagenome (GOLD analysis project Ga0307312, IMG submission 194489) | Bulk soil microbial communities from the East River watershed near Crested Butte, Colorado, United States - ER_DNA_202 | ecosystem: Environmental > Terrestrial > Soil > Floodplain | place...
CGAGGGCATGCAGCCCCAGAAGGCGCAGGTCCCGCCGAAAAGATCGCGCTCGACGAGCGCGACTGTCGCGCCGCGCGCGCGCGCGTAGCTGGCCGCGGCTTCACCCGATGCGCCGGCGCCGATGACGACGAAGTCGAAACGTTCGCTCACGCGAGGTCAGCGTAGTGAAGACCGCCGTCCGCGCCCCAGAGAAAGACGTCGAGGCGATCGCCGCTCCAGGCACAGGCCACCGCGCGGCCACCGGCGGGCGCGCCTGCGACATCCTGCCACTCGACCCAATGCGTTCCGTCCCACCAGCGGTGGCGGAGGACGCCATTCATGCCGATCGCGAACACGTCGATGCGGTCGGAGTCGCGTGCAGCGGCCGCCGGCTGCCCGGCGAACGTGCCGCCGAGCGACTCCCACGCATGCCAGGTCTTCCCATCCCAGTAGCGGTCCCAGACCTGGCCGTCGTCGTGTACGGCGAAGACCTCGGTCTCTCCGGCGTCCCCCCACGCCGCGGCGGCGGCTCCGGTGCGGAGCGCGCCGCCCAGGGATAGCCAGCGCTGCCGTGTTACTTGATGAGTCCCTGTTTCTTGAGCCACGCGGTCGCGACAACTTTGCTGTCAGCCTTGTCGACGGCGACCTGCTTGTTCATGTCGTTCAGCTCGCCCTGCGTGAGCTTGGCGCTGATCGAGTTCAGGAGACGCTTGATCGTGCCGTCGTCCTTCTGAAGGAGTGCGTTCCGGACGACCGGCGCGATGTTGTCCGCGAGCTGCAGGTGCTTGTCGTCATCGAGGAGGACGAAGCTCTTGGCGACGATGCTCGGGTCACTCGTGAAGAGGAGCCCGACGTCGATCTGCTTTCCCTCGAGCGCCGTGATCGTGAGCGGGCCACCCGTGTCGAGCGGCTTGAAATCTTTGAAGGTGATGCCGTAGGTGTTCTTGAGGCCGAGCTGGCAGAAAGGCCGCGTCGGGCACTCGGGGGGTCCGCCGAGCACCAGTGTGTTGCCGATCGGTGCGAGGTCACTGAGCTTCTTGAGGTTCTTCGCACTGGCCGTGTCCTTTGTCACGACGAAGCCGTTCTGATCGGTCGCCGCTGCGAAGTCGAGAACGGTCAGGGCCTTCGGATCGAGGGCTTTTTGAAGGCCGGTCTGGGTCTCCTTCGGATCGGTGGTCGGCTTGGCGACCTTGCCGTCCTTGTCGACGAAGGCGAGGAGCGTGGCCAGATACTCGGCGTCGATGTCGATCTGGCCCGACTCGATGGCCGGCTCGACGATCTCCCGGTTCCCGAGGTTGAATTTCCGGGTGACCGTGTAGCCGTTCGCCTCGAGTATCTGGCTGTAAAGCTCGCCGAGAGTGAGCTGCTCGTAGAAGTTCGTGGACCCGACCGTGACCGCGGGCTTCGTCCCGCCGGATCCGGCGCCGCCGCACGCGGTCACCACCACCGAGGCCGCGATGAACGCGGCAAAGAGAGCTCGTCGCAGGTTCATATGGGATCCTCCCCGGCCGTAGCGCTTAGTCTTCCGGCCTACGCGAGTATGTGCTTCCAATACCCCGTTACGAGCGCAAACGCTCAGCGGATCGCAACCATTCCCGGCGTACGCGACGCTCGCTCGAGCCCCGCGAACGTTAATTCCGTAACGATGGCCAGGAGGGCCACCAAAATCGCGCCCGCGACGAGCTGATCGAACTCGCGGAGGGCGAGACCGTCGACGATGAACCGGCCGAGCGCCCCGCCCGCGACGAGCGCGCCGAGGGTCGCGGTCGCTACAACGTTCACCGCCGCGGTCCGGATCCCGGCGAGCATCAACGGCAGGCCGAGCGGTATCTCGATTTTGCGAAGGATCTCACCGTCGGAGAAGCCCATTCCGCGCGCCGCGTCGACGATGTCGCGGTCGACCTCGCGCACGGCCACGTACACGTTGGTCATGATCGGCGGGATCGCGAGCGGCACCAGCGCGAACATCGTCGGCCAGAAGCCGAGGCCAAGACCGAGCGAGATCGCGACGACAAGACCGAGCGCCAGCAGGGCGAGGGACGGCAGGGCGCGTCCGATATTCGCCACGTTGATAGCGATGAAGCCGCCGCGTCCGGTGTGCCCGAGGTAGAGCGCGATCGGCGCGGCGATCACGAGCGCGACCGCGACGGCGAGCCCCGACAGCTCGAGATGCTCGAGGATCCGCACCGGTATGCCGTGCGGTCCCTGCCAGTGCTCGGGATCGGCGAACCAGCGCGCGACGTCGCCGAGGAGGCTCATCGGACCCGCGTCCAGGGCGTGAGCGTCCGCTGGATCAGGACGAGCGCACCGTCCGCGACGACCGCGAGCGCGACGGACCCGAGGGCTCCGATGATGAGCGGGGTGCTGAAGAAGAGCTGGATCCCGAGGAGGATGAAGTAGCCGAGACCGCCCTGCCCGATCAGCGCGGTCACCGTCACGAGGCCGATCGTCGTGATTGTCGCGACGCGGATCCCGGCGAAGATGACGCCAAGCGCGAGTGGCAGCTCGATCCGCACCAGGATCTGTCGTGGCGTGTATCCCATCCCCCGCGCCGCGTCGCGGACTTCGACGGGCACGGAATGGATCCCGGCTGCGATATTCCGGATGAGGATGAGAAGCGTGTAACTGACAAGCCCGATCTCCGCGGTCAGCAGCGTGAGGCCCGTGTACGGGACGAGCACCGAGAAGAGCGCCAGGCTGGGAATCGTGTAGAGGGTGCCGCTGAACCAGCTGATGGGCGGATAGAGCCTCGGGACGCGGAGTCCGACGAAGGTCAACCCACCGGCGATGACGAGCCCGACGACGATCGCGATGACGGTCAGCTCGAGGTGCTCCCCGACGCGGAACGCGATCTCGCCGATGTGACTTCCGATCCAGTCCCAGCGGATGAGCGGCTCGCCGGGTGTCATCCGTCCGTCCCGCTTCGCAGCATCTTGCCGATGGTCGACAGCGTCAGGACTCCCAGGTAGCGGTCCCCATCCTTGACGACGCCCACCTGCGCTTCTGAGGACAGCATCGCCGCGAGCGCATCTCTGAGCGTCGTCGACGGCTTCAGAACGGGCGCCCCATCGAGCCTCGATGGATCGGCCGGGTCCAGCTCGACTCCGCCGACGGTCAGAAGGGACAGTCGCTTCAGCCCGCGGTCGCTTCCGACGAACTGCGCGACGAAGTCGTCCGCGGGTCGGGCGAGAAGCTCACCCGGCGGTGCGTACTGCACGAGCTTGCCGGAGCGCATGATCGCGACGCGATCGCCGAGCTTGATCGCCTCGTCGATGTCGTGGGTCACGAAGATGACAGTGATCGCGAGTGTGTTGTGCAGCTGGAGGAACTCGTTCTGGAGCCGCTCGCGCACGATCGGATCGACCGCTCCGAACGGCTCGTCCATGAGCATCAGCGGTGGCTCGGCGGCGAGAGCGCGCGCGACACCGACCCGCTGTCGCTCGCCACCGGAGAGCTGCGACGGGTAGCGGTCGCGCATGCGAGCGGGGTCGAAGCCGATGAGCGAGAGGAGCTCGTCCACCCGCGCGCGGATGCGCTGCTCCGGCCACCCGAGGAGCTTCGGCACCGTGGCAACGTTCTCGCCGATGGTCTGGTGCGGAAAGAGTCCGACCTGCTGGATCACGTAGCCGATCCGCCGCCGGAGCTGCGTCGGATCTTCTTTGAGGATGTTCTGACCATCGATCAGGATCTCGCCCGAGGTCGGTTCGATGAGCCTGTTCACCATGCGAAGCGACGTCGTCTTCCCGCAGCCGGATGGACCGATGAGGACACAAATGCGCCCCGCCGGGATGGTCAGGCTGAGATGGTCGACCGCGACGGTGTCGCCGTAGCGCCTGGTGACCTCGCGCAGCTCGACCGTCGCGCCGCGACGTTCGGCCATCGCACCAGCATGACAGCGCGGCACGAAACTCGCTCCTAGAATCGGCAACGATTCATCTGGGGAGTTGCATCGGTGGCGATCGCTGAAAAGAAAGAGCTCTATACGTTTCCGTCCGCGCCGGACGCGACCTCGCCGGAGTGGCCGGGCACGCCGATCGGCGCGAAGAACACGATCACGCGCACGAAAGGCCGCACCCTCGTCCACGACAAGACCGTCGATGCGAAGCCCGGTCTCTTCAAGCGGCTGCTCGCGAACGCGTTCGAGCACGTCGCGACCGCGAAGGAGACGACGTACTCGCATGACGTCGTGATCCACGGGCTGCGCGTCCGTGCGATCACCAACAGCGAGCACCTCATCGGCTACTGGAAGGACAACTGGTACGGCGTCGACGAGTGGCAGCGCATCACCGGACAGAAGCCGGCGGAGAGTCCCGACGTCCTGGTCGTCGCCCTGGGGCGCGTGCCGAGCGAGTCCGAGGCCGCGTACTACTCGCGGCAGAACGACACGGTCATCTTCTTCAACACGAGCTACTACGGTCAGCTCAAGTCGTGGGTGCTCGGCGCGGTCGGGCGCAAGCTCGCGGTCGAGTACGGCATTCACTCGATCCATGGCGCGGTCGTGACGAAGGACGGCAAGGGCATCCTCTATATCGCGCCGACCGGCACCGGGAAGTCCACCTCGACCTACGGCGTGATGGAGTTCCCGGGGACGCGCTTTCACTCCGACGACTGGGTCTACGTCCGCTACGCGTACCGCACGAAAGACGGGAAGGTCTTCTCGCCGGCGCGGATCCTCGACGGCGGCGACGAGGTCGCGAAGGGCTACCAGACCTACAGCTGGCTCGAGGAGCATCGGTCCAGCGACGCGACGGTCATCGGCCGCGGGCTCGACGACCGCGAGGTCACGGCGAGCGCGCGGGAGCTCGACGTCGAGCACCCCGAGGCGTACGCGTACACAAGCGAAAAGGTCTTCTACCTGCGCTCGAACCTGGTCGAGAACTTCCCGCAGGCCGCCTTCGACATGATCCGCTCCCGTCTAGAGAACGCGCCCGACGTCACGCCTGATTTCATGAGCGAGAACAAGGCGACGATCGACGCCGTCGCCGCGAAGCTCAAGGGCATGAATAAGGCGCCCTTCGACACGATGGACGAAAAGAAGCTGCGCGACACCGTCGGTCGTTTCTTCGCCTTCGAGAACACGCGCGCCATGCTCGACATCACGACGGTCTTCCCGAAGGAGCGCGTCTTCACAAATCCGATGGAGCCCGCGCGGATCCACGCGGTCATGCTCATCAAGCGGAACTTCGACGAGGACCTCGTCATCGAGCGACTGACGATCGACAAGTTCATGGCCCGTCTCCTCGTCGGACGCACGCCGGCCGGCACGAAGGAGATCGTCTACAACTCGTACCGCGCGGTCGACGACAAAAGCGAGCGCGCGTGGATCGACACGATCGAGGCGAAGGGCGTCGAGCGGATGTGGTCGGAGTACCGAAAGGCGAAGGACAAGCCGGAAACGCTCAATGAAGAGATGGAGATGTTCCGGATGCTCTTCTCATCGGCGGCCGCCTATGACCTGAACACGGTCCTCCAGAAGGACAAGGCCGTGACCTCAAAGATGGAGGCGGTTCACAACACCATGCGGGTGATCGTGAAGGCGCTCGACAACACGAAGGACACGTTCCGTTACGGCATCGAGGACTATCGCAAGTTACTCGACTGAGCGACCAAGCGAGGATTAGCCTCGCTTACCAATGGGGCCCTTCGACCGCTTCAACGACCGCGCCAAGCGCGTGCTCGCCCTTGCGCAGGACGAGGCGATCCGCTTCAACCACAACTACATAGGCGTCGAGCACTTGCTGCTGGGGCTCGTCCGCGAGGGAGAAGGCGTGGCCGCCCGAGTGCTCAACTCGCTCGGCGTCGATCTTTCCAAGGCGCGCACATCGGTCGAGTTCATCATCGGTCGCGGAGACGCAACCACCTCGCCGAGCGAGATCACGCTCTCCCCTCGGACCAAGAAGGTCATCGAGCTCGCGATCGACGAGGCGCGCAAGCTCGGGCACTCAGACGTCGGGACCGAACACCTTTTGCTTGGCATCGTGCGGGAAGGCGAGGGCATCGCATCGGGCGTCCTCGAGTCTCTCGGAGTAGGCCTCAACCAAGTGCGTCACCAGGTCATCGCCACGCTTGGCCAGCAGCATCCTGGAATGGACATGGCCGCCGCTGCGTCGGCGGGTACATCCACCCCGGCAGGGGCCGCGTCGATCGCGTTCTCGCGCGCGACACCGTCGGTCGACCGGCTCGACGGAGGTGGCCAGCGAGCGCTCGCGCGGGCGTATTGGGAAGCCGGCCGCGCGAATGACAAGGAGGTCGGACCACACCATCTCTTACACGGCCTTCTTGCGAGTCAGGAGGTCTGGGTCAACAAGATCCTCACCGAGCTCGGTGTCGACCTCTCGAATCTGATCGCGCGCATCGATGCCGCGGCACCACGCAGCGAGGGGCCGAGGCCCGCGAGTCTCACGGAGGCGACCACGCTGAGCGAGGTATTCGCACGAGCGGCCTCGTTCGCCGCCGAGCGAAACCGGGCCTTCATTCGACCTGAGCATCTCTTGCTCGCCATTGCCAGCAGCCCGGGCATAGCGGCTACCGCGCTCAGCTCGGTCGGCGCGACCCCGAAACAGATCCGGGAAATTCTCGAGAGGATGGATTGCTAGATGAACATCTTTGACAGCGCGATCATCGTGGCCGCCATCGCGGGCGGCGTCACCGGCGCGCTCGTCGCATTGGTGGTTTCGCTCGGCGTGATCCGCGCACAGCGCCATCTCGGCGGGACGAGCGTCGGCGCGCCTCACCCGAGCACCGAGTGGCGCACTCCGTCGGGTCCTCTCGCGCGGCATCTCGCGCACGCGGAGCCTGCCCAGACCCCCGTTCAGACCGACGAGGCAGCCCGCCCGCCGCAGTAGCGCCATGGACCTCGGCTCGGTCGCGGTCATCGCGCTGATCGCCGGTCTCGCCGGCGGAGCCGTCGGCGCGGCCGTCGTCGGTACGGTCGAGGGAATGCTGCGGCAGCGACAGGTCGCACGAGGATCTGTCACTTACCCAGGTCGCTGGGTCGCATCAACGAAGACCTACATCAGGGCGGACGCCTTCCGCGGTGACGCGCCGTTCAATGACTTCAACGATCGTGCGAAGCGCGTTCTCGCACTCGCCCAAGATGAGGCAAAGCGCTTCAACCACTCGTTTATCGGCCCCGAGCACCTGCTGCTCGGCCTTTCGCGCGAGGGCGACGGCGTCGCGGGTCGTGTGCTTGAGTCGCTCGGAGCGACGCTGCCGCGGCTGCGGCGCGCCGTCGAGACGACGATCGGACGGGGCAAGACGACCGTAACCACGATCGATCTCGCCGAATCAGCGAAGACCGCGATCGCGAAGGCGCGAGGAGAAGCGCACAAGCTCGGGCACTCGCACATCGGCACTGAACATCTCTTGCTCGGTCTGATCCACCAGGGCGGCGCCGCCATGTCGGTTGCGCGTGCCCTCGATCTCCAACCCGAGCAGATCCTCCATGTGGTCATCGCGACGATGGGCCAGCCGCAACCGGAGACTGGTTTCGAGAGTCTCGATCACCTCGACACGGATTCGCGGAAGGTCATGACCCTGGCGCGTCAGGAGGCGATCCAAAACGGCCACTCGTACATCGGTACCGAGCATCTTGCGGTCGCGCTCCGTCTTCACCGGGCGCCCGTCCTCGACAAGATCTGGGGAGAGATCCCTGTCGATCTGGAGACGCTCCGCCGGCGGATCGAGGTGGCGGTGCCACCCACGCTGGGAGCCACGATGCCTACTCGACTGCACAGCACCCCGCGGGTTGGAACGATCCTCACGATGGCCAGAGTGCTCGCGGCGAAACGGAAGCAAGAACAAATCTCGCCCGAAATCTTCCTGTTGGCGCTGGCGGACGAGGGCGGCGGTGTCGGTGCGCAGGTCCTCGCGTCCCTCGGCGCAACCGCGCAACGTATCCGCGAGATCATCGACGGGCCGGCGTCGTGACGCCCGAAGTCATCGGGGTCGCCCTCATTGCCGGGCTTGCCGGCGGCGCGGTCGCCGCGCTGGTCATAGGCTCCATCCAGGCGTGGATGGCCCGCGGCAAGCGCGGACATGTTGCCTTCGGGCGCCGCGGACCGCCTTCGGCTGTGATGTCCGACACGGCCAGGAGCTCGGCGGGGTCCGGGCCGTTCGATCGCTTCAGCGACCGCGGCAAGCGCGTGCTGGCCTTGGCACAGGACGAGGCGATCCGGCACAACCACAACTACATCGGCACCGAGCACCTGCTCGCCGCGCTCCTCCGCGACGGCGACACCGTCGCCGCTCGCGCATTGACGTCGCTCGGCGTCGAGCTCGTCAGGGTGCGGACCGCGATCGAGTTCGTCATCGGCCGCGGCGATCGGAGGACGTCGCCGAGCGAGATCACGCTCTCGCCCCGCACGAAGAAGGTCATCGAGCTCGCGATCGACGAATCGCGGCGCATGGGACAGCCGCAGCTCGGACCCGAGCACATCCTCCTCGGGCTGGTACGGGAAGGCGAGGGCATCGCATCGGGCGTGATCGAATCTCTCGGCGTCACCTTGTCCGCGGTGCGCACCCGACTGCTCGAGCTCCTTGCAGAATCCGGTGGTCCCCCGCCCGCGAACTATTCCGCTTCGCCCACACAACAGATCCATATGTCTGGACCCTTCAATCGATTCAGCGATCGAGCCAAACGGGTCCTCGCGCTCGCTCAGGACGAAGCGATCCGCATGGGACACACCTACATCGGACCCGAGCATCTCCTCCTTGGCCTCGCGCGTTTGGCCGATCTCAGGGAGGCGGATCCGTCGATGAAGCAAGTATTCGACAGGCTCGGACTCACACTCGAGCAGATTCGGATGGAGCTTGGAAAAGTGATTCCGTCCGCCGGGAGGCCGACCTCACCAAGTGAGGTCACGCTCAGCCCGGAAACCAAAGAAGTTCTTGAGTTTGTCCGCGAGTCCGGGGGGGACAAGCCAGTCGTGCCCGAGGACGTCCTGCTCGCGATCGTCCGCGACGAGCAAAGCTTCGGAGCACAACTCCTTGCGCGCCTCGGCGTTACGCCCGAACGCGTGCGCGCGGCCGTCGGCCATTGATACGCCGCTGTCGTAGCACGGCGCCACTCTTTTTCCACACTTGACGTATGTACCCAACCGTGGCCCGCCAGGGCTCCCACACCGGCGCGATGATCTTCGTCGGAGGCATCGGCCTCGTCCTCGCGGTGGTGTTCGGAGTGTGCGGCGGCGGCTCAACACCGCGCGCGCAGGCGACGCCGATCCCGACACCGACCGCGCCCCTCCCCAAGCTCTCCGACCTGGATAGCGCGTGGGTCGACCAGACCGCGCCGCCTCAGGTCTCAGTGGGAGCCGAAGCGACCATCACGTTCAAGTTTCGAAATACCGGAAAGGTCGCGTGGACCCGCGGCAGCGGATCGGAGGCGAGCCTCGCGTTCGTAGGCAGCAACGCGAACTTCGATCCGAAGATGGCGGTCAACTGGCCGCAGCCTGGGCGGCCCGCGGTGCAGACCGAACCGGTGGTCGCGCCGAATGACATCGGAACGTTCACATTCAAGGTGAAGGGCGTCGCTGCGGGCACCTATCGCATCGACGTGCGCCCCGTCGTGGTTGCCGTCGGCCCCATGCGCGATCAGGGCGTGTACACCGAGGTGACCGTCCGCTAGTACGCGTTGCTAGCGAATCGCGATGTCCGGCTGACCTTCGAGCACCGTCGCAACTCGCGCGCGTGCAGCGGCCGCATCCGCGGCCCGCACGAGCAGAGTCACCGAATGCTGAGCGACGGTAGGCAGCTGCGCGCTGCGGTCGGCTCGCACCGCCGCGAGGTGGAAGAGGAACGCGGCGGCGCTGACCGTTCCGTCCACCGTGAAATGCCAGATGTCGTGCCACGTCGCGAGCGGAAAGTCGCCGGCGAGCGCGGCGTTGAGCAACCGGTAGAGCGCCGCGGATCCGAACACGAGCACGCCGAGCACTCCGCCGAGGATGGCGAGGTACAGGTAGCCGCGGCGAGGGAGCGAGCGACGCTCGTCATCGGTCAGTCTGCGCTGCGCCGGCCACCAGGCCAGTGCCCACGCGGGCGCGCCGACCAGCACGAGCGCGATGTACGTCGCCGTCTCGCCGTGGCCGTGCGTGTTCACGCCCATGACCTGGCTGCCGAGGACACCGATCGCGCCCGCGGCGCCGATCGCGAGCATGGCGAGCCCGATTACGGCGATGACGTACGTGTAGAGACGGCGGATCGTCGCGGCCCGCTCGACCTCCGTCTCGCGCGCGGCCTCCGATTGCAGGACCCGGCGGTGGAAGAGCCAGACGGTTCCGAACACGATCAGGTTGACCACCGGGAAGGCCAGGTCGTGCTGGATGTTCCGGAATTCCTCGCGGTCAGGCGTTCCAAGTAACCGCTCCACGACGTTCGAGACGGCCACCGTCGCGCTGAGCAACACCGCGAGGGCTGAAACGAAGACGATGAGATAGATCGCGAGCTTGCGCACCACGGAACGGCGCTCGATCTCGCCGTCGGCCGTCGCGGCGCGGACGCCTCGCTGGAGAGGGATCCACGTGCCGAGCCAAAGAACGAGCCCCGCGAGGATGGCCGGGACCGCTCCGATGAGCTGGAAACGAAGGAGGTCATCGTCGCTCGGACGAGGCGGGATCTGCACGCCCGGCGGGACGGACTGTTTGGTGAACCCGGGGATCGGCGCAACCGCGTCGGCGATCCGGCCCCAGATTCCGGCGAGCGTGCTGACGCTGGTGGACGCCGCCCAGAAGAGGCCGATCGCGGCGAGGCTGTACAGCGCGAGGTGGCGCAGCTGCGCAGCGCGTCCAACGATCGGAACGGCGCGGCGATCCTGATTCGACAGCCAGAGGTGGTACGCGAGCGCACCGGCGGCCGTGAGCGCCATCGCCGCCGCGCCTGCGGCACGGGCCGGCCAGTCGGCCTCGAGACCGAACGCCCCCGGCCCGAACTGGCTGAACTGCGAGCCGTCGCCCAGGTACGTGCCCTGGAGGATGAGCCGCAGCGCTCGTTGCCCGTAACCGAAGACCAGGAGCGCGGTGACGAAGACGACGAGGTGGAGATAGAAGCTCCGGAGTGCCGAGCTTCGTTCTTCGATGGAGCGCACCGCCGCGCGCTGCGCGATGCGGAAGTGAATGATCCACGCGGGCAGCCCGACGACGAGGAGCGCGATCGCGAGACTCGCCTGCTCGCGGTACTGCGCCGCGGGTCGGTTGAACTCGTTGAAAACGAAGGGAAGGCCGGTAAATCCGCCCGACGGAGCGCCGAGTGCGAGCTCGGCGGCGACGCGCAGGAGGTTCGCGATCGCCAGGACGACCATGTGAATCGCGACCAGCGCGACCAGGTAGAAGTAGGCGCGCTGGATGGCGGGAAGCGGGCGATCGGTGGCTTGCATGGACAGATGATGGCCTACCCGAATCGCGCTGAGCGTCGGCCTGCGCACGTTTCGGCGAAATGGACCCGATACCCGCCGCGCGTGGCAGAGTGAGCGACCGAATCAATGCGTTTTGAGGGCACGCTCGACATAGCCGCACCGCGCGATCGGGTGTGGTCCTTCCTCACCGACCCGAAGCAGGTCACGACCTGCGCGCCCGACGTGCAGCGTCTCGACATCACCGATCCGCATCACTTCAATGTCGTGGTCCGGGCGGGCGTGGGGCCGATCAAGAGCACGTTCACCATGAACGTCCAGTTCACCGAGCTCGACCGCCCGAAGCACGCCTCAGTTCTCGCGCGCGGCCAGGCCCCCGGGAGCGCGGTCGAGATGGTCAGCAACATGGATCTCGCCGAATCCGATGAGAACCGCACGACGATGGAATGGTCGAGCGAGGTGACCGTCTCGGGGATGATGCAGCAGCTCGGCGCGCGACTGGTGCAGGGCGCCGCCGACAAAATCACGCAGCAGGTCTTCGCGTGCATCAAGACGAAGCTCGAGGCACCGGTTGCGATATGACGAGCCCCACAGGGACCCGAACAGAGGGATACACGGATATCGGCGGCCACCAGACGTGGTTCTCGGACTCCGGCGGATCGAGCGAGCCGATCTTGGTCCTCCACGGAGGGATCAGCGACAGCGACATGATTCTCCGACCGCTCGAACCGGCACTGGGGGCGCGCTA
>Ga0307312_10001469_pt1 | contig 12060 bp, 10 predicted proteins | sample ER_DNA_202_FD_194489 | JGI IMG/M metagenome (GOLD analysis project Ga0307312, IMG submission 194489) | Bulk soil microbial communities from the East River watershed near Crested Butte, Colorado, United States - ER_DNA_202 | ecosystem: Environmental > Terrestrial > Soil > Floodplain | place...
TGGTTCGGCGGGAGGAATTTGCCGAGCTCGCACGGGAGCACGCCGATCTGCCCGCCCTCTGTTCCGCACTGATCGATCTCGCCAACGGACGGGGTGGTCCGGATAACATCACCGTGGTGACGGCCCGATTCGAGGGTGCGGGCTTGCCGGAAGCGGACGAGGCGGACGGTGTTGGCTATAGCACCTACCAGCTTCCGCCGGATACGGCCGAGCCTGACGCGGACACCACGACAGAGGTGGAGTCGCTCCAGCCGCGCACCTCCAACTCGTCCTCTACGCTCGAGCACCTCCGCAGCCTCGGGCTCATCGTGGTGATTCTCGGCGTGCTCATGCTCCTGCTTAAAGTGTGGCACTGAGCGTTGGCTACACCGCAGAGCCGGGTTGAGGAGCCAGCTTTCTCCTCGCCGCTCAAGGCTCGCCTCGCCTGGATCGCCGCCCTCGCGTTTGCCTCCGGATTTCCTTTTGGCCTCGTCAATGAAACCGTTCCGATCTATTTCCGCACGCACGGCGTCGGACTGGTCGAGATCGGACAGCTGAACAAGCTGAGCCTGCCCTGGAGCATCAAGTGGCTGTGGGCTCCGCTGGTGGATCGCCACGGCACGAGGCGTCAGTGGATTGCTGCCTGCCTGGCCGGGCTTGCCGCACTCACCTTTGCGCTAGGCCGCCTGGAGCCTGGTGAGCTCGGGACGGGGCTCTGGATAATCCTCCTGCTGATCGTCCTGCTGTCGGCAACCCAGGATGTGGCGATCGACGCCTACACCATCCAGTCGACCACCACTCGCGAGCTGGGGGTGGCGAATTCGGTGCGCATCACCCTGTACCGCGTCGCGATGCTTACTGCAGGTGGGCTGTTGGTCTGGCTGGCAGGACGGATCGGATGGTCGGAGAGCTTTTCCGTGGGGTCTGTGGTGCTCGCCGCGCTCGCCCTATGCGCCTTCCTAGTGCCGGCAGTGGATCGTGCGTCGGGACGGGCGGAAAGCCTGGGGGAACCGCTCAGGGAACTCTTTTCCCGGCCCGGCATCGCGACCGTGATCGTCTTCGCTCTCATCTTTAAGCTCGACATCGCCGCGCTGGAGCCGATGATGCGGCCCTTCTGGGTGGACCGAGGCCTCTCGCTGGCGGAAATTGGAGCCGTGGTCGCGTCCGGCCGTTTGATCGCCACCATTGCCGGGGCGGCCGCAGGCGGTGTGTTCACCACCCGCTACGGGATCTTCACCGGCCTCTGGGTGCTCGGCCTGATCCAGGCGTTCTCGGCGCTGGTGTATTGGGCGACTGCCACGTTCGCGTCCTCCAATTCGCTCGTGGTCCTCGCCGCCTATTTCGAGAGCTTCGCGGCCGGTCTCGGCACCTCCGCCTATCTGGCGTTTCTCATGTCGATCTGTGAGAAGCGATACGCGGCCACGCAGTTCGCCGTGCTCTCCGCCCTTCTAGCCGTGACTCGCTACATCACCGGCGAATACTCGGGTGGGCTGGCCGAGCGGCTCGGTTACGCCAACTACTTCCTGGCAACGTTCTTCCTCGGCCTCCCGGCGTTCCTGCTCATCCCGCGCCTGCGCCATGCCTCGCGCACCGCCCGAGCCTCGGCCTAGCCGAGCCTCCCGCGCAGCCACCGGGCGACTGCCTCCTGCATCAGCCGTTGGCGATGCCAAGCCAGCAGCACCGGTGTCCGGCTCGGCAGATCGGCCAGCAGGCGGGGGTGCCCGAACAGCACGATCAGATCGGCACCCGACCCGTGATGGGAGAGTGCCTCACGAGTCCCAGCCCCAAACCCGGATCGACCTTTCCAGGCCCGGGGCTCGATAAACACCATCACGACCCTCGAGCCGCCAGTGTAGCGGCCGATCAGCTCGGGACCCAGCGCCCGTTGGGCGTAGTCGCTCGGGCCCGGCGGGTAGGGACCACCGACGTCGTCATCCACCACGATCAGGTCGAGCGGCCCGGTGAGTGACGGTGGCGTCCCTCGAGCCATTCCCCCCTTCAGCAGAGCATCCGCCAGCGCCTCCGCCGATTCGAATGGCCCCCGGGTAACGGGAGGCGTCGCTGCCGTCGCGACGGCGAGGGCTCGGTCGTAGCGCCGCTGTGACTCCTCCAGCCGCGCCTCGGAGAGCGCTCCGCTCGAGAGTGCGGCCTGCAACGCATCTCGCACGCGGCGCGGATCATTGGGATACAAGAGCAGGTCAGCACCCGCCTGGATCGCCTCGACCGCGGCATCGGACTCCCGGCGGCCGAGCAGAGCGCCGTCCATGATCAGGGCGTCCGTCACCACCAGCCCATCGAACCTGGAGCGCAGTTCCCCCAAGAGGACGCGGGACAGCGTAGCGGGCAGCCCTGAGTCATCGAGACTGGGGTACGCCACATGTGCGGTCATGATCGAGGCGACACCGCTTTCGATCGCAACGGTGAACGGAAGCAGGTCGGAGGCGCGAAGTGTGGCGGCCGATGCTTCCACGACCGGAAGTGTGATATGGGAATCCACGGTGGTCCTGCCGTGACCGGGATAGTGCTTGGCGCAGGCAAGTGCCCCGGCCGCCTGGCAGCCTTCCACCCATTGCCTCACGTGGGTGGCCACCTCGTTGGCGTCCGCACCGAAGGCCCGCGTCTGCACGATGGGATTGTCAGCCAGCACATCGAGGTCGGCCACCGGAGCGAAGACCCAGTTGATCCCTACCGCCCGGGCTTCCTGGGCGGTAACGGCGGCGGCCCATCGGACCACTGCAGGGTCGCCGAGTGAGGCGAGCGCCATGGGAGGCGGGAACTCGGTGAGCCCCCCGATCTGCTGGCCGGCACCTCGCTCCAGGTCCGAGGCAAGCAACAGCGGGCGGCCGGCCCTGCGCAGGAGATCGGCGGTGAGCCGTCGAACGCTTTCGACGGTTCCACCGAAGATGATGAACCCCCCAACACCGATCTCGAGTGCATCGGCGATGCGGCTCGCCTCATGAGCGAAGCCGCTCAGGGCATCGGACCGGAGCGCAGGGAGGATCAGTCGGGCGGGGTTCACCGGGGCATCGCGAGCATCATGCGGGAGTCACCGCGCCCAGCACGCGGGGTCCACCGGCCCCAGTTGCGGCAGGAACATTGCCCGGTTGACCATGGAGGGTGAGATATCCGAGGAGCGCAAAGGCCACCGCCTCCTTGGCATCGCCAGTGAAGAACAGATCGTCGAAGAGGCGGAGCGGATGACCGCCCCGCGAGGCGAGGTGCCGCTCGAGCGCTGCCATCAGTCCCGGATGATGGCATCCTCCCCCCGAGGCGACGACCTCGACTCCCGCTGGGGTCCAGCGTCCGACGGCATCCGCCACGCTGCGTGCGGTGAGCTCGACGGCTGTCGCCACCGCGTCAGGCCCGGGCAGCCGCTGGTAGAGCGCCTTGGCATAGCCGTCGCCGAAACGCTCCCGGCCCGTGCTCTTGGGAGGCTCGGCCGCGAAGAACGGATCGGCCAGCAGTGCGGTGAGCACGTCTTCGCTCGGCCTGCCCTGTGCGGCGATTTTGCCATCCTGATCGTACGACTGTCGCTGATCCACCAGCCGGGCGGTCGCATCGATCAGTGCAACCCCGGGTCCGGTGTCAAAGGCGAGCACACCGACCTCCTGGGCTCGTCGCTCCACGTACGTGAGATTCGCCATGCCGCCGATGTTGAGCAGGATCCGGGGCGCGTCAGCCGCGGCGAAGAGGAGTACATCGGCCATGGGCACGAGCGGAGCGCCCTGCCCACCGGCGGCGACATCGCGCGCCCGGAAGCCGCTCACCACGCGTACGCCGAACCGCTCGGCCAGAACGGCCGGCTCGCCCAACTGCCACGTCACCAGCGGCGGTTCGTGCCAGATAGTCTGCCCGGGGAACGCGATCAGTGACAGTTCCGATGCAGGCACACCACCCTGAACCAGGACGGCCTGCACCGCTTCCGCCGCCCATTCGGCGACACGCACGTGCAGCCGCGCCAATTCGCCGGCAGTGGCTCCGTTCAGCGCGCCCCGGATCTGGGCTCGTTCCTCATCGGTGTATGGCCGGGTAACGAAGTCGAGGAGCGTGGCATGAGTAGGACCGTCCAGGCGGACCAGTGCCGCATCCATGCCATCGAGCGAGGTGCCGGACATGAGCCCAACAGCCAGGGTGGGACGCTCGGTCATTTCGTTCGCACCGGAGGTGGGTCTCCAACGATGGAACGCAATCGGCCGGCGTGCTCGGCGAGGAGTTGCTCGGCTTCATCCTTGGCCACTCCACGGCGCGCCATGACGATCGCGGTCTTGACGCTGCCCTCGGCAGCATCGATGACGCGCCGGGCCGCGCCGCGATCGAGGCCGGTGGTCTCCATCACGATACGTTGGCTCCGGTCGATCAACTTGTCATTCCAGGCACGAAGGTCCACCATGAGGTTGCCGTAGATCTTGCCCAGCCGAATCATGGCACCTGTTGTCAGCGTGTTGAGCACGAGCTTGGTGGCGGTGCCGGCCTTCATTCTGGTGGATCCGGTGACGATCTCCGGCCCCACCAGCACCGTAATGCAGACGTCGCATGTTCCGGCAAGCTCGCGAGGTGGCTCCGAGCAGGAGACCAGCGCCGTCCGGGCGCCGCGAGACTGCGCCCGGGTGAGCGCGGCCTGGACGAACGGAGTGGTGCCGCTCGCGGCAATGCCTACGACCACGTCGTCCGCTCCAACCTGGAGCGAGTCCATCGCTTCCTTGGCAGCATTCACGTCGTCCTCGGCTCCCTCCACCGAGCGTACCAGTGCCGGAGGACCGCCGGCGATCACGCCCACCACCATCTCCGGAGGAGAGCCGAACGTCGGAGGGCATTCGGTGGCATCGAGCACACCGAGCCGGCCGCTGGTGCCGGCCCCAACATAGATCAGCCTGCCGCCGGCCCGGAACGCCACCTCTATCAGCTCGATGGCGCGCGCGATCTCCAGCCGGGCCTTGGCGACTGCCGCCGGCACGCCGGCATCTTCGGCACCGATGAGATCGACGATCTCCAGCGCGGAAGCGGTATCGATAGTGGAGCTACGAGGGTTGCGCCGTTCGGTCAGGCGCGGGTCGAGGTAGTCGTCAGCCACGCAAACCGGAGGATAGAAGTATCCAAGCGTCAGCCTCGGGCTAAATTAGAGGCCGTGCGAGGTTCCTAGCAACTCCAAGGAGTTCCTGTGCGCATACGTCCCGTCAGTTCTCTGGTGGCCCTGCTCGTGTTGTTGCCCGGCTGCGCCCGGCGCGAGTCGCCCGGCATCTCCCCTATTCCGGGAACCGCGCGGACCTGGCCGTACCTGGGCAAGGCGCGGGTAACCAACGCGGCCAAGGCCATGGTCGTCTCGGGCAGTCCGATTGCAAGCGACGTGGGCCGGGAGATCCTACAACAGGGCGGCAACGCGGTAGATGCGGCAGTGGCCCTGGGCTTCGCCTTGGCAGTGGTTCACCCTGAAGCCGGGAATATCGGCGGCGGCGGGTTCATGATCATTCGTCTACACGATGGCGGCGTTCAGGCGCTGGACTATCGCGAGATGGCACCGGCCGGCGCCAGTCGTGACATGTATCGTGCCGCTGGTGAGGATGCGAGCGTGACGGGCCATCTCTCGGTCGGGGTGCCCGGGGCAGTCGCGGGATTGGCCGAGGCCCACCGCCGCTTTGGGCGTTTGCCCTTCGCCAGCGTGATCGGGCCGGCCATCCGGCTCGCGAATGAAGGCTTCGTGGTGGACGAGTACCGCAGCTCCTCGATCGGCGAGGATAGTGCGCGGCTGGTCCTCTTCCCCGCATCACGCGCGACCTTCCTGCCAAATGGCCGGCCGCCGATCCCTGGAACGACGTTCAACCAGCCCGAGCTCGGCGCCACGCTCGAGGCAATCCGGGACAATGGCCCTGCCGGATTCTACGGCGGCTGGGTCGCAGACCTTATCGTCGCCGAGATGAAGCGAGGACAGGGCATCATCACCCACCAGGATCTCGCGTCGTACCGCGCCATCTGGCGGAGTCCGGTGGAGATCAGGTATCGGGGCTATACCATCTACTCGATGCCACCAGCCTCGTCCGGCGGTGTGACGATGGGAGAGATTCTGAACATCATGGAGGCCTTTGGGCCGCTGCCCCCCTTCGGCTCCGCCACGCTGATGCACCGCGAAGCCGAGGCAATGCGGCGGGCTTTCACCGACCGGAACACATACCTGGGCGATCCGGGCTTCGTGCATAACCCGGTCGACCGGTTGCTCTCCAAGACGTACGCAGCCGAGCTGCAGAAGCAGATCGGGGAGAAGGCCTCGGTCACGCCCACCTTCGACCCCGCTGCGCCGGGAGGGTCGTCCACCACGCACTACTCGGTCGTCGATGCCGACGGGAACGCAGTCAGCTGCACGACCACGCTCAACAACAGCTATGGTAGCGCGGTGACCGTGACCGGTGCGGGCTTCCTGCTCAACGACGAGATGGACGACTTTGCGACTTCACCGGGCGAGCCGAACATGTACGGCCTGGTTCAGGGTGAGGCCAACGCGATCGCACCCGGCAAGCGGATGCTCTCGGCCATGACCCCGAGCATCGTGCTCGACCTCGGAAAGGAGCTGTACCTTGTCGTCGGAACGCCCGGCGGCCCCCGGATCATTACGATGGTGTACCACGTCCTCTCCAACGTGATCGATCACCGCATGACATTGCCCGATGCAGTCGTGGCGCCACGGATGCACCACCAGGGGCTGCCCGATACCCTCCGGGTCGAGGCCGACGGCTTTCTGCCCGCGTCGCTGGACAGTCTGCGCGCTCGAGGCCATGGGGTCGCGGCCCGGGGCCACTGGGGGGATGTCGAAGCGATCATCAGGACCCCCACCGGGTGGCAAGGGGTGAGCGATCCTCGAGGGGGAGGAGGGGGAGCGGGGTATTAAAACAACAGCGTGAGCGGGACTAAGGAAGAGTGTAAGTTTTTTCTTCCCGCTCACGCTGTTTCCTGTTACGACTTGAACGGCTGCTCCAGTACCAGAACGATGGTGGTGCCCTCCGGCAGGACCACATCGCGATCCTTGGTTTCAACGGCGCGCTGGGCGCCAACCGCGCCTCCCAATACGCCGCCGATGATCGCGCCCTTGGTGCTGCCTCCCAACACCCGACCCACCACGGCACCGACCGCCGCTCCGGCAGCCGGCTTCGCGATGTCACCCGCGCCGGTCTTCCGTCCTTGCAGATGGGTTCCGACACTATCGATCCTGGCGGAGAGCGGATAGGACGTGCCGTTGACCATGATCGAGGTCGGCTGAAGGGTCAGGGTTCCCGTCTTGTCACTCTTGTTCTCCGATTCCTTTAGCGCGGTGACCTTGAGCACCACCTCGGAACCGGCAGGAATGACCACGCGGCCCGAGTTATCCTTGATGTCGCTTGCCACCGTGGCCGTCACCGTGTCACCCACCTTGTTCTTCGCGGAGCTGACCTCGGCCGTGGTCGAAGCGCTCACGGTGGTGCCGGCCGACAGGCTCCGGCTCGCGGCCGGGGCGGACGGGGCGGCAGCGGACGGGCGCGGGGATGCGGTGCTGGGTGACGCGGCAGGACGGCTCGGCCGAGTCGGGGTCTTCGCAGCCGGTGCCGGTGCGCTGGCCGTTGGGCGGTCGTTGAGTGGGACGGTGGTGTCCACCGGGGCCAGCTGCAGATCACGACTCAGGCTGTCCGCCGCGGCCGTGTCGCCCCCGTTCCCGCGTCCACAGGCTGCGACCGCCGCCAACGTGAGCGCTGCAATCATCGTTCTCGACATCTAACCCTCCTTGGATGTGACTTGCTCGGGTTCCGCGACCCGGTGACATTCCAGGCTCTCGTATGAATGAGCTGCGGTCCCTTCTTCCCTATCTCAAACCCTATCGCTGGGTTTATCTCCTCGGCCTGACGCTGGTCGTCGTGTCGAACTTCTTTGCCACCCTGGGACCCAGGTTCCTCCAGCACGGCATCGATGCCCTCCGCCGCGGCGGGCAGTTTCATGAAGTACAGAGTGCCGTGCTACTGCTGCTGGCCGTGGCCCTGATCGGAGGCGTGGCGCGATACGGCATGCGCGAACTGCTCAACAGCGGCAGTCGCCGGGTTGAGACCGACTTACGGGACCAGCTCTACGACCACCTGCAGCGGATGTCGGCCGAATTCTATGACCGCTACCCGACGGGCGATGTGATGGCCCGCACAACCAATGACCTACTCGCGGTCCGCATGGTGGCGGGCCCCGCACTCATGTACCTGGTGGATACTACCATCAGGACCCTCCTGGTTGCACCCGTCATGACGGCGATCAGCCCCCGGCTCACGTTGCTCGCGCTGCTTCCCCTGCTCGGACTTCCAGTCGCCATGGTGGTGCTTGGCCGCGTGATTCACCAGCGGATGCAGGCGATCCAGGCCCAGTTCAGCGAGCTCACCAGCCACGCGCACGAGAACCTTTCGGGGGTCCGGGTGGTACGATCCTATCGCCAGGAGAGCGCGGAGATCGCACACTTCCGCGCACTGAACGACATCTACCAGGAACGCAACCTCGGCCTGGCGCGGGTGCAGGGGTCGTTCTTTCCGCTGCTGTCGCTGCTCGGCGGATTGAGCGGGCTCACGGTGCTCTATGCGGGTGGCATGCTGGTCATGTCGAGAACAGTGACGGTAGGCGAGTTTGTGGCGTTCGGCGTCTACCTCGCCATGCTGGTGTGGCCGATGATCGCGCTCGGATGGGCAGTAAACCTGGTACAGCGCGGGGCCGCCTCGATGGGCCGGATTAACCAGCTGTTCCGGGAGAGGCCCGCCATCACCGGCGCGGCCTCACCGGTGGCGCTGCCCCCGGCCGCCGGCGCCAGGGGACTGGAGTTCCAGAACGTCTGGTTCAGCTATCCAGGAGCACGGGAGCGGGGGTGGGTGCTCCAGGACATCACCTTCAAAGTGGAGCCGGGATCCTCACTCGCCATCGTCGGGGCAACCGGCTCGGGCAAGTCCACCCTGGTGGACCTGATCGTCCGCACCTACGACCCCGATCGTGGCGCGGTGCTCATCGACGGGGTAGATGTGCGGCGGCTATCGCTGGAGGAGCTCAGGCACGCGGTGGGCTTCGTGCCCCAGGAGACGTTTCTCTTCGGTGAGACGCTCCGGCGAAACATCCTGCTCGGCGCGCCGAACGACGGGCGGCTGGAACGGGTCTCCGAGGTCGCTCAGCTCACCGAAGCTCTCCCCGCCTTGCCAGAGGGCTACGACACCCTGCTCGGCGAACGTGGCATCAACCTCTCCGGCGGCCAGAAGCAGCGTACCGCGATTGCCCGGGCCCTGGCGCAGGACCCGTCCCTCTTCGTGCTGGATGACGCGTTGAGCGCCGTGGACACGAACACGGAGGCACGCATCCTGGCCGGCCTGCGCGATGTGCTGGCCGGCCGCACCAGCATCATCGTCTCACACCGGCTAGTCGCAGTCCGCGACGCGGACATGATTCTGGTTCTGGACGGTGGGCGCATCGTGGAACGGGGTACTCACTCGGAGCTGCTTGCGGCGGGAGGGCGCTATTGGGAGTTGCTGCGCCGGCAGCAGATGGAGGAGGAGTTGGAAGAGGCTACAGCTGCTCCCTCAGAAAATCTGGAGTCAGACCCTGCAGCCAGCCCGCCAGCCGGGTGAATTCGCCGGTCATGAGGAGAATCCCGACGAACACCAGCATCACCCCGCTGATCCGCATCACCCAAGGCAGGAACCGCCGGAACCGCTGAAACCAATCGAGGAACGAGTCGACCGCCACGGCGGCGATGAGAAACGGCAACGCCAGTCCCGCCGAGTAGACCGCCAACAGCAGCATGCCTCGCGAGACATCGGCGGAGGTGGCAGCGAGTCCGAGGATGGCGCCGAGGACCGGTCCAATGCAGGGTGTCCAACCGGCAGCGAATGCCATCCCTACCAGGACACTGCCAAGATATCCCACCGGCTTCCGCTCGAGGTGGAGCCGGCGCTCCTGGCTCAGCAGCCTCGGATTGAAAACCCCGAGACACAGCAGCCCGAACAGGATGATCAGGGCTCCGCCGATACGCTGGAGCCAGACCTGGTAGTAGTTTAATGCGCGCCCGAGCGCGGTGGCGCTGGCGCCAAGCAGAACGAACACCAGGGAAAAGCCGCCCACAAACAGCAGCGCGTGCGTGAGTGCCACTCGGCGCCGCCCCGTGACTTCGGGCAGCGTCATTCCGGTCAGGAATCCGACATAGGAGGGGACCAGCGGGAGGACGCAGGGAGAGAGAAAGCTCAGCAGTCCCGCGGCGAAGGCCACCAGAAAGCCCAGTGCAGCGGGCTCCCTCATAGGGGGCCCAAATCCCGCTGGCGGCACTCGCGGCACACGCCGTAGATCTCCACCCGGTGCCGGCGGTGCTGGAAGCCATGCTCGTCGGCGAGAATCGGCAACATCCGCTCCATGCGCTCGTTGGCGAATTCGACCACTCGGCCGCACCGTTCACAGATCAGGTGCTCGTGGTCTGCCTGGGCAGCCATCGGCTCGTAGCGTTTGAAACCCTCACCGAACTCATGCGCCCGCACCAGGCCGCTTTCCACCAGCAGCTCGAGGGTACGGTATACCGTCGCCGTACCTACACGCTCTCCCTGCTGCTTCAGTTCGCGCCGGATTCCATCGACCGAGAGGTGGTCTTCCGATCGGAAGACGACCTGGGCCACCAGTTCGCGCTGGCGGGTGACCGGTTGATGGTGCTCGCGGAGATGTCGGCGAAATCGCTCGAGAAGGGCCGCTCCCTCTGCCTTATCGAGGCGTGCCATCGGCGGGGGCCACGACGGACGAGAACCACGATTCTGGCGCAACCGACGACGGAGGATGTTCGTCATCGATCCTTCGCTGGGCCTCCTGGAGCACCCTGGCGAGCGCGTCCGTGGGGCCGCTTCCCACCTCCTGGATGGTCGCCTCGAATTTCCCGCGCTGCTTTCCCTTGACTGCAAGCACGTAACGCGCGGTGTAGATGCGGCGACGGTCGCCGTCCACCCGGGAGAGTACAGCGGTGCCCCACTCACGATCTTCCCGGCGCAGCGGAGCGAAGATCCACACACCATCCACCTCGACCGGAGGGACAACCTCCGACACCGCCTGCGCCAGGCGCTCCCACCCGCTCGCCGTCGCCTCGCTGCCTCTCGGCATCGTCATGTCTGCAGCTGTTCCCACTGCTCGGTATAAAACCGGAGCACGTGCATGAAGTCCTGCGCATTGGTGACGACGCCGTACGCCTGGTGGGTACCCCGGTCCCTGAGCTTGTTGACGACGAACTCGGTCTGGTCGACGCAGATAGTCATGAGCGGTAATGGGGCGCCGTCGCAGAGGTGGAACGCGGGGAGCATATTGCCCACTGCGATCGCGTGAAGCGCCGTGGCCACGAAGATCGCACCGGTGGCCTTGACGGTGTGCTCCCGCATGGCGTCCTGAGCCTGGAGGTTGTCGGTGTAGACTCCGGGCAGCGGCCCGTCATCCCGGATCGAGCCGGCCAACACGTAGGGTATCCGGTTGGTGACCAGCGCGTACATGATCCCGCTCTTGATCAACCCGGTTTCCACCGCCTTCTCGATGGAGCCGGCAGCGCGAACCCGATTAATCGCGCGCATGTGGAGGCCATGCCCCCCTGTTGTCGGCTGACCAGTGTTGCTCATGCCCAGGGTAGTACCGAAGATGGCGGCTTCGATGTCGTGCACCGCCACCGCATTGCCGGCCAGCACCGCCTGAACGTAGCCGTTCCGGATGAACCACTCGAAGTCTGCCCGGGCGCGGGAGTGCACCAGGGCAGGTCCTACGACCCAGACCAGATACCCGCCGCGTCGCTTCTCTTCACCGACGCGGGCCGCCAGCTCCTCGTAATTGACCGGCCGCTCCCGGCTCACCTCGGTGGACATGAAGCGAAACTCGTTCGCGCCATGGACACCGCCCAGGAAGCCCCGGGTGTACACCACAATCCCCTCCGTGCCGTCCTCCGCTTCGCCCATGGCGATGAGATCCCCGCGCTTGAGGCGGCGGGGCTCGATGGTCTCGAGCAGACCGGGTCGCTTCACCACCACGCAATCCATCCGGGGGCGGATCGGCGCGAGCCACTTGCCATCGACCCGGATGTAGGTGGGCAGATTG
>Ga0307312_10001470_pt1 | contig 12050 bp, 9 predicted proteins | sample ER_DNA_202_FD_194489 | JGI IMG/M metagenome (GOLD analysis project Ga0307312, IMG submission 194489) | Bulk soil microbial communities from the East River watershed near Crested Butte, Colorado, United States - ER_DNA_202 | ecosystem: Environmental > Terrestrial > Soil > Floodplain | place: USA...
GACGCCCCTACAGCCGCGAAGCGATGCGGCCGGCTACCACGCTGTGTGCGCGCTGGGCCCGGACTTGATGGAGAACGCCCGCAATGCCGTCCGCGACACAATCGCCTGGCTCGGCGCGGACCACGGTTTGAGCCGGGAGGACGCTTACATCCTCTGCAGCCTGGCCGGCGACCTACGCATCAGCCAGATCGTGGACCAGCCCAACTTCGGGGTTTCGTTCTACCTGCCGCTGAGCGTCTTCACCTAGGAACCGGCGCCAATCTTCGGGACTGCGCAACGGGTTACCGTTTTGGCTCGCCCGGCAACGTGCGGCATACTGACTGCTCACTAGGCCAAGGGTGAGTACGACACAACTCGGCAAGTATCCGATTGAGGCTGAGCTCGGGCGTGGAGCCATGGGCGTGGTGTACCGGTCGACGCACCCGCGCCTGGAGATTCCCGTCGCCATCAAAGTGCTTGCCGAGCAGTACTCCAGCGACGCGAGCTTTCGCCAGCGTTTTCATCGCGAAGCGGCAACCGTTGCGGCGCTAAATCATCCCGGCATCGTGCGCGTCTACGACTTCGACGAGGACGGGCCAGTCCTTTTCATCGTCATGGAGTGGGTCGAGGGCCGCTCGATGCGCTCATGGCTCGACGAGTACGGACGCTTCAGCGTTGACGTTTCGGTCGACCTCGTGCAGCAGCTGTTGTCAGCCGTTGGCGTGGCACATGACTACGGGATCGTCCACCGCGACCTGAAGCCCGACAACATCCTGATCTCGAACCGCGGTAAGACCAAGATTCTCGACTTTGGTATCTCCAAGCTCATCGACGACAAGCATCGCCTCACCGCGACCGGAAGCATGGTCGGGACACCGGCATATATGGCGCCTGAGCAGGTGAAGGGTGAGCAGGTCGACGCGAGCTCGGACATCTACTCGTTGGGGATGATCCTTTACGAGCTCCTGCACGGCGAGCCGCCGTTCACTGGTCAGCTGCCCGCCGTGCTGCACTCGCAGGTGTTCGACCGCCCTCGAGCATCGACGGCGATTCCCTCCCCAATCATGGAGATCATCTGGAAGGCGACTGCCAAGGATCGCACCCAAAGATTCCAGACCTGCGAAGAGTTTTCAGGCGCGTTCCATTACATGCCGAAGCCAGGAGTGGCCCAGCCGCCCGCCGAGGCGATCTCGGACCAGCTGCCGGTGACGGTGCATGAAGTCGACATGCCGAAGGCGCAGGCTCCGCTGCGAGCAGACAGCTCCAAGCCGCCTGGCGTTTGCACGTACAGCGACTGTGGTGAGCGCCGCGGCTGGGCCTGCGCCTACAAGGACCTGACCGGGCGCGAGTGCAAGAGCTGGTGGTGCCGCAAGCACATCCAGTTCATCGAGCGCACGCCGTTCTGTCCACGCCATGCCAGCGTGATCCGCGCACTCGCCCCCACCGCCAACACCATCTTCGAGATCAAGAACCGGCCCGCTGTCGACGACCGCGCACTTCCGCTCGCCGCTCTTGTCGCGGAGGACGTCGACAAGGACGTCACTGAGCTGGTGCGGCGCCGATATCAGAACCGCAAGGACGTGACGCTTGCGCGCGACCGAACCGTGCGCCAGACCTGGTCGGGTCGCAACGAAGTTGCATGGGAGCGCAGCTGGTCTGCCCTGAAGAGCCAGGGCTATCTCGTGCGCATCGCAGTGCGTGTCACCACGGCGGAGCCCGACATGGTCCAGCTGTTGATCGGCAACACAGTGGTGTTCAAGGAGCTTCCCGACTGGATCAGCCGCAGGCGTGAGGGCGAGCAGCCCGATCACGCCGACCGGGCACGCTTCGGCAAGAAGCTGTTCGGTGCAATCCTCGAGCACGTCGACCAGCCGCAGCCCGTGCCGGCAATCGTCATACCGTCAAACGGCCATGAGATCGAGCCGCCGCCGCCGCCCGACATCAACCACACCCTGATCGAAGGCATGGTGCTGCGGCTGGCCTCTGCCGCCACTCGGCTCACCGGCTTCGAAGTCGCCGAACAGTTGGCGCTGCCGTTTGTTGCAGTGGAGCCGCTCCTCAAGGCGCTGACCTCCTCGAACATGCTCGATGCGCTCGGTTTGGCACACGAGCAGGGCCCATGGCTCGGCCGTCCACTTCCCGAACGGATGGCTTACGCATTGACCAAGCAGGGACGTGTTCGGAGCGACGAGATCGCCAATTCCAGTACGCGTTACGCGGGACCGGCCCCGGTGTCGATGCACGAGTACAAGGTCGTGCTCGCCGAGGCGGCCAAGCCCGGGACCCTGGACCTGACCAAGGTAGAGATGGCATTGCACGGCATCGAGCTGGCGCCAGGAGTGGTCGAGGCTGTTCGCGCCGCCGTCAACTCGCGGTCGTCGATCTTCATCTACGGCGCTCCTGGAAACGGCAAGACGACTCTTGCCCGGCGCCTCCCTGCGCTGCTGGGTGGCCCGATAGTGATCCCCGTCGCCCTCGACATAGGAGGCGGCGAGGTGATGACGATCTTCGACGGCTCCGTGCACCGGTTGGAGCAGCATCAGCCAGCGGACAAGCGATGGCGGCGCATTGCGCGGCCGCTCGTGCAGGTTGGCGGCGAGTTCCAGCTGGACATGTTCGATCCAACGTTCGAAGACGGAAGCCGCACCTACGGCGCGCCCCTTCAGGTCAAGGCCAACGGCGGGGTGCTGCTCATCGACGATCTGGGCCGGCAGCGGGTGTCGCCAAAGCAGATCCTCGACCGTCTCTTGGTGCCGCTCGAGCAGGAGATCGATTACATGAACCTCTCTGCCACCGGGCGCAAGGTGGAGGTTCCGTTCTGGGCGCAGCTCGCGCTGTCAACGAACCTGAAGCCTGGTGAGCTGCTCGATGAGGCATATCTCCGCCGGCTCTCCTACAAGGTGCTCATGCCGGATCCCAGCTGGGAGATGTGGTGCAGGATTTTCGAGCGCGAGCGGGACCGACTCACAATTCCTCCCGATCCGACAGCGCTTGAGCTGATCCGAAGCCTGTACAGCGGCCGCCCGCTGCGCGGCAACCACCCCCGCGACCTGCTCGAGCGACTTGTCGACGTGTCAGCTGCGCGGGGCGTCCGCCCTCAGCTCACGCTTGAGTTGGTCGAGGCGGCATGGCACACGCTCTTCATCACGAGCTAGCCGTTCGTTTCTGAGCTGCGGCCCGACCCAGGGCGAGGACACGTGTGATGTCTGCCGCCGTCAGCAGGCCAACGATCTTGCCGCCGTCAAGCACGAGTACGTTGCCGTCGCCTAAGGCGAAGCGACCGAGAACGGCGGCGACAGGCTCTCCAGGCCCAGCTTGCGGGACCTCATCGAGGCCGACCCCAACGTCGCGCACGCGTGTGGCGCGGCGGCGTTCTTCAGGCACCTCGGCCAAACGAGTGAGTGTGACCAGGCCGTCCGGCGCACCCTCGAAGGTCTTCATCGGATAAGCCAACGCACGCTGCATCGACAGGTACGTGTGCATGAACTCGTCGACGGTGATCCACCCTGGTGCCACCAGCGGGTCGCGCGACATCACATCCGATACTCGCAGCCCGGCCAGGGCTCCGTGCAGCTGCACGTGGGCCTCTTCGTTGCGCGCTGCAGACAAGAGAAACAACCCAATGAAGATCAGCCAAACTCCGCCGACGTCGCGCTGCAGGAAAAAAGCGAGCAGACCGAAGCCGATCATCATGAATGAGAAGACGCGACTCAACCGCGCAGCGGTGGCCGTCGCGCTGTAGCGCTCACCACGGCGCCGCCACAGCCACGCGCGGAGGAGGCGTCCTCCGTCGAGAGGAAAAGCCGGCACCAGGTTGAACACCAGTAGTGTTGCGTTCGAGAAAGCAAGCCAGAAAGCGCCTGCCTCGACAAGGGCTGGACCGCTTACAGCATCGAGCGCCAAGGCGGCGAGGACAAACGCAACGGCGAGGACCAGGCTGACGACCGGGCCCGCAACGGCGATCTTTGCCTCTGCCCCGGCAGTCGCAGCCTCTCCGCTCAGCCTGGCAACCCCACCGAAGATCCACAGCGTGATTCCCTCAACGCTGACACCGAGGCGACGCGCCACGAGGGCGTGGCCCATCTCATGTGCGAGAAGAGAGAAGTAGAAGAGGAGGGCGGCGAACAGCGCCACCAGCCAGTACGCGGTGAGCGTCTCTCCAGGAACCATCTCCGGCAGGACCTGGTCCGCGAGCGTCCAGGAGATCAAGACGAAGACGATCGCGAGGCTCCAGTGCGCCCCGACCTCGATGCCCGCAACCCGTCCGAGCCCGACGCTCGAGTCCATGCGGGCCATGGTAGTGACACCGGGCGGCCGAATCACGGGCCGTCGGTATACTTTGGCGTCGCCCCGAAAGCGGCGGTGGCGGAATGGCAGACGCGCTAGTTTCAGGAGCTAGTGTCCGCAAGGACGTGGAGGTTCAACTCCTCTCCGCCGCACCATCGATGTGACCTCTGATCTCAAGCCGAGATTGCAGGTGACTCCTCTTGCTAGCCCGTTACTGGCACGCCACCTTACCCCCGGCGTCCTGTCAGCGCCCCAGCCTCTTCAAAAGCTCCGCCTTCGTCATCTTCGAGCGCCCTTTGATCCCGTGCTCGCGCGCCTCGTTGCGCAGCTGGGCGTAGGTCCGGCCCCGAGAACCCGAGTGGGAGTGCAGGCCACCACGCCTGCTGGATGAGATGTCGTCGATCGACGACCTGCTCGCGGTCCGGCTCTCGCCGGCGCGTGCGCGCTCCTTGTTTACGGTTCGCGCAGCGATCTCCTTCGCTTTTTTCAACCCGGTTCCGCGATCGAGAAGGCTTTCCTTGATGTGCTTGTACTGGCGCTGACGCTTGGGGCTTCCGGATCGCATTGGCATACCGTCTTCTCCTACCAGTTGGTGCTTTCGCTCATAGAACGCACAGCACCGCTGGATAAACTGGCGGCGGTGCGCGCCGCCCCCTACGACCCCGTCCGTTCCCTGTACCGCGCGCTTCTCTTCTTCGACCTGGTCGCCATCCTGATCCTGGCGGTCGGAATTGCCGAATTTCTCTACTTCGAACCCCCCGGCCAGGGCACCGGCGTCAAAGCCACCATCGTCGGTGTCTACCAGTACGACCCCGCCACCCGCACAACGATCGGCCCCGACCGCAGTACCTTCCTGCGTACAGAGCAGTTCGCAGCGGTGGTCGACTGGACGTCGCTGCATCAAGACATCACAGTCGACGCTCGCTGGTACGACAGCTTCGAGGCAATCGTCGGCAGGGTTGGACCCGGAACGCCCGGACAGCTTGCAGGCGAGGCAATCGTTCCAGTCGGTGTGCCGGCCGGCCTGAAGCACAACCTCCCTGGCCAGTACGTCTTTGTCGTCGAACGACTCGACAACGGCGTCCCGGTCGAGGTCCTGGCGAGACGCATCGTGCTGGTCGAGCGAGAATGAACGCGAACCTCTCGCTTCGAGCCGCCAATCCGCGACCTCGCGGGCGTCCTGCCCGCTACGGAGTGACGATTGCCGTCGCAGTTGTCGTCCTGATCGTGCTGATCGCGAGCTCGATCCTCGACTACGTCTTCCTCGACACCATCCCCTCACGCACCGCCCTCTATGGCTTGCTGTCAGTGGCGCTCGTCGCCATGGGCACGATCATCGGGGTGCGGGCCTTCGACCGAAATCCCGCGGACCGGAGGCGCCACCTGATACGCGCGGGAGTCCTCCTCGGGCTGGCTGTGTTGCTCTGGCTCCTGCTCATCGACGTCTTCGTATTCACAGGCTCGGCTGGTCCAGGCGTAGCAGCCATCTCTGCACTTGCCTGCTTACCGACCACAGCGTTCGGCCTCTTCGTCGTGCGGCGGTTGGACCGCAATGAGAAAGAGCCATGGCGGCTCGTGCTCGTTGCATTCGCGTGGGGCGCCATCGTCGCGACGAGCATGGTGATCTGGGGCGAGAGCCTGTGGAGCGCTGTCGCCGAGCGCACGTTGGTGCCAGGTCCTGGCCTCGATGCCTCCAGTGCGTTCTCTGCCGGTCTGCTCGAGGAGCTTGCGAAAGGAGTTGCCGTCCTCCTTCTATTCCTCGTCATGCGCAACGAGTTCGACGACGTCGTCGACGGCATCGTCTACGGCGCAGCAGTGGGCCTCGGTTTCAACTTCATGGAATCGATCGCGTACATGACCAACCTCTACGCGATCTTCAACCCTGAAGGCGTGGGTGCGTACGCGGCAGGTTTCCAGTGGTACGCGCGCCAGGTGCTCGGCCTCTTTTTCGGGCACGCCACCTATACGGCGCTGATCGGCGCCGGCATCGGTATCGCACGGCAGCTGCCCAACCCGAGCCAGAAGGTGATCGCGATCGTGAGCGGTTTCCTGATCGCCATCGCGGCCCATTTCTCCTGGGACGCGTGGCTCGCCTTCTTTCCGATCGAGAGCTCAGCTCTTGGCCTTGTCGAAATCCACCTGCGGACTCTGATCATGACCGGCCCCTTCACTGCCGCTGTGGTCGCGCTCCTGCTGTCAGGTATCCACTTCGAAGGCCGCGCGCTTTCTGAGCAGTTTCGCAAGGAGGCTGCAGAAGGCGCCGGCGCCATCTTGCCCGCAGAGGTGTACATCCTTTCGAGTCCTTGGCGCAGGTTGACTGAACGGATGCGCGCCCTGAGAAGAGGCGGCCTCCGAGCGTACTTCGCGCTCGCCCGGCTGCAGACCGCACAGCTCGACCTCGCGATGGAGCGCTGGCACCGTGAGCGGCAGGAGATCGAAACTCCGCTGGAGGCAGAGCATGAGCTCAGACAGCACGTGATCGTGCTGAGGCGCCAGGCCGCCTTTTGACAGTCGACGCCCGCGCGCTCGGCTCGGCGTAGCATCGGGCCGCGATGGCCAACATGACGCCGATGGCGAGCATCGATGCCGCCTGGCTGGGGATGGAAGACCCGACCAACCTGATGATGGTCACAGGCGTGATGGCCCTCGACGGGAAGGTCGACCTCAAACGCCTCCGCCTGGTCCTCGACGGCCGGCTACAGCCGTTCGGTCGCTTCCACCAGCGCGTCGTCCGGCCCCGAACGCGCGCTGGTTTGCCTCATTGGGAAGACGACCTCAACTTCGACATCGACAACCACGTGAGCCACGTTGCCCTCCCCGCCCCAGGCGGCGATGACGCGCTACGCGAGATGGTCAGCGAGCTCATGAGCGTGCCCTTGGATTTCAGCAAGCCGCTTTGGCACATGCACGTGATCGACAACTATCGGGGCGGCTCGGTCGTCCTCACGCGCGTTCATCACTGCATTGCCGATGGCATCGCGTTGGTGCGCGTGCTGCTCTCCCTCACTGACGAATCGGCGGATGCGAAACCGGCACGCGCTGCTGCACGTGCGCCCGCGCCGACCTTCCGCCAGCCGCTCGATTGGCTTCCCGCCGCAGTGGGCCGAGGCGTTGCCCGAGGGCAAGAGCTGGTCGCCGATCCAGCAAAGGCTGTAGGTCTTGCGCGAGTGGGAGCACACGGCGCCTACCGGTTGGGGCGGATGGTGGTGCTCCCATCGGATCCCGAGACCGTCTTCAAAGGCAAGCTTGGGCGCCAAAAGCGCGCCGCCTGGTCGGAGCCGGTGCCGCTCGAGGACTTCAAGATGATCGGCAAAGCGTTTGGGGCCACCGTCAACGACGTCCTCGTCGCCGTCGCGACGGGCGCGCTGAGGCGATACATGGAAAAGCGCGGGCAGCGCACATCGGGGATCTCGATTCGAGCCTCGGTCCCCGTCAATCTCCGGCCCGCCGACCAGGCGCACAGGCTCGGCAACGCGTTCGGTCTCGTCTTCCTGACGCTTCCCATCGGCATCGTCGATCCTGCGCGGCGCGTGCGGGCGATCAAGAAGGAGATGGACGAGCTCAAAGGCTCTCCCGAAGCCCTTGTCGCGTTCGGCCTGCTCAGCCTGATGGGGCTGGCCCCTGTCGAGGTCGAGCAGCTTGGCTTGCGTTTCTTCGGCAGCAAGGCGACGGCTGTGCTCACCAACGTGCCAGGTCCCCGTCAACCGCTGTACATGGCGGGCCGCAAGATCGACAAGGTCATGTTCTGGGTCCCGCAGTCAGGCCATATGGGCCTCGGCATCAGCATCCTCAGCTACAACGGCGGGGTGATGCTTGGGATCGCGACAGATGCAGGGCTGGTGCCGGATCCGGAGCGGATCGTTGAGAACTTCAAAGTCGAGTTCGAGGTGGTCCGCGCCGCGGCCAAGGCACTTTCGAAGCCGAAAAAAGTTAGACGCGCTTCGCAGGCGCGGCCGGACCTCCCCGCCGTGCGGGGAGGACGTGCAACGTCGTAATCTTGTAACACGATGCAAAACGGAACCTCGGTAGCCACGACCGAACGGGAAGCTCTTGACGCCTACTCTCAGATCGTCAGCACTGTGGCGGAGCGCGTGCTGCCTTCTGTCGCCAGCCTGAAGGTTCGCCGGAGCGGCAGCCCCCGAGACGCCGGCGCCGGCTCGGGCGTGGTCATCACCCCCGACGGCTACCTTGTCACCTCCGCCCATGTTGTGGCGCAGGTGCGCTCTGCGAGCGCGTCGTTCATCGACGGCACCGAATACGAGCTCGACGTGGTCGGCGCCGACCCGCTGTCGGACCTGGCCATTGCGCGTGCCCGTGCCGCCACCCTCGCGCCGATCCCCATCGGCGATGCAGACACCCTTCGAGTCGGCCAGCTGGTGGTCGCAATTGGGAATCCGATGGGGTTTTCGGGGTCCGTGACATCGGGGGTCGTCAGCGGGTTAGGCCGCTCGCTGGCGACCGCCGACGGCAACGGGCACCGCCGCTTCGTCGAGGATGTGATCCAGACGGACGCAGCACTGAACCCTGGCAACTCCGGTGGCGCGCTCGCCGACTGGAAGGCCCGCCTGATCGGGGTCAACACCGCAGTCGCTGGGATGGGCCTCGGTCTCGCGGTCCCCATCAACTCGACAACGCAGGCGATCCTCGCTGCGCTGATGCGAAACGGGCGCGTACGCCGCGCCTTCCTCGGCATCGCCGGCGGAACACGCGCCTTGCCTCCCGCCATGGCCGAGCGCCTTGGGAGGAAAGCCGGCGTGGAAGTCCAGGAGGTGGTCAGCGGGAGTCCCGCTGCCGCGGCAGGTCTTCAGGGTGGCGACCTCATCGTCTCGGTCGGAGAGTCTTCGGTCGCCAAGGCCGGCGATCTGCAGCGGCTGATGGTCGAGGCGCGCATCGGCTCGAAACTTCCGTTGACCGTTTTACGCAATGATCACCTCCTGACCATCGACGTGGTGCCCGCCGAACTCACGTAGGCGAACTCACATAGACTTGGCCTGGGTGGCCAAAGACAAAGACCTACGAGATGTGCTCCGCGCCCAGATGCGCGACGGGCGCTTCCGGATGGCGGATGTCGATCCCGACTCGACTCCTGGCCTGAAGAAGCGAAAGAAGGCGCGCAAGGAAATGGAGGCGGCTCACGCCAAGCTGTTCGACCTGCAGGAGCGCCTCTTCGCCGAGAACAAGCGGTCGATTCTCGTGGTGGTGCAGGCGATGGACACTGGCGGGAAGGACGGAACCATCACGCACGTGATGGGTCACCTCAACCCGCAGGGGGTCCACATAACCACGTTCAAGCAGCCGACACCGGAGGAAAAGCGCCACGGATTTCTCTGGCGCATCCGGCGGAATCTGCCGGAGCCGGGCGTCATCGGTATCTTCAACCGCTCCCAGTACGAGGACGTCCTCATCGCCCGCGTCCATGACCTGGCCAAACCTCCGGTCATCGAGCGCCGCTACAAGCAGATCAACGACTTCGAGAAGCAGGTGGTGCGAAGCGGAACGAAGATCATCAAGTTCTGCCTGCACATCTCTTATGACGAACAGCGGCAGCGATTGCTGGACCGTCTCCATGACCCAGACAAGCACTGGAAGTTCCACGAGACGGACATCGATGAGCGCGCTTACTGGGACGACTACATGAGCGCGTACAGCATCGCGATCACCAACTGTTCGACGGATTGGGCGCCCTGGTACGTCATCCCCGCCAACGACAAGGCCTATCGCGACTGGGCGGTCAGCAAGATTGTCAGCGAGACTCTCGATGAGATGAATCCCAAGTACCCACGCCCTAAGCTCAACATTCCTGCCCTTCGCAAGCGGCTGAAGGACTGACGCCCAGCCGCAATTCGCGCGAAGGTTTGGTACGTTTAGGATCGGCGCGGGCATTTTGTATAGGGGGACGAACATGAAAGGGGTACGCCTGGTTTCTTTGCTAGCCGCGGCCATCCTCATCGCGGCTTGCGGGTCGAGCACCGGTAGTTCTTCCGGAAAGGTCATCAAACTCGGCGCGATCCTCTCGATCACCGGCGCGGGTGGCGTTTACGGGCCGCAGAGCCGAGACGGCATGAAGCTTGCTGAGAAGCAGATCAACGCCGCCGGCGGCGTCAACGGCGCAAAGATCCAGCTCACCATCAACGACGATGCTTCGGACAAGGCACAGGCCTCGCAGCTTGCGCAGAAATTGATCCAGCAGGAGCAAGACCTCGCGCTGCTCGGGCCCACTCTTTCGAACTCAGCCGTCGGGGCTCACCCCCTTGCAGAGGGCCTGAAGACACCCATCCTCGCCGTCAGCACGACAGGGATCCACATCGTCCCCGACTGCAACTTCCCAGCCACGGCGCCGTGCAAGTACGTCTTCCGCGACAGCCTGGGCGAAGAGACTGCGATCCCCGCGAACATCAAGTCCTACGCGGAAGATTCCCACCCGAAGACCGGCGTGCTGCTGGTCGCCCAGGACGACAAGTTCTCCAGCGACGGCGGCCAGATCGTTCAGAACACTGTTGCCAAGTACAACATCAACCTGCTCAAGACGATCAAGTTCAACAAGGCCGAGGCGGACCTGTCGCCCTACGTCACGCAGGCGGTGCAGCTCAAGCCGGACGTGATCTTCATCACCTCGCTTGGCGGTATCCCGGCCAAGATCATGACCGAGGCACGCAAGCAGAACTGGACAGGCCAGTTCCTTGGCGGCAACGGCTTCAACACCTCCACCGTTTCGACCCAGGCCGGCGCCAGCGGTAAGGGGGCTCGAAGCGCGAGCGCGTGGTACCTGGGCAACACCTTCCCTTCCAACGCCGACTTCGTGACCGCATTCAAGGCGGAGTTCAACAAGGACCCTGACCAGTTCTCTGCCCAGGGCTACTCGGCGATCAAGATCCTCGCCGACGCGGCAGGTCGCGCCAACCTTTCGTTCAGCGACCTCGCCGGGGACCGCGAAAAGCTGCGCGCAGCGATGGAGACAGTCGACATCCAGACGCCGCTCGGGCCGTTCCAGTTCACCGCCTCACACGACGTCAAACAGACGGTCTGGATCATCGCGATGGATGGCCAAGGTGGTTTTTCTCTCGTGCACGAGATCAAGGCGAGCTAGAAAGGGCAAATGGGAGGGCTGACGGGGGGATTTGTGATCCCCCCGTCGATGCTTTGGGACAGCAGCTCCTAAACGCGATCTTCATCGGCTCCATCTACGCACTGTTCGCAGTCGGCTACACCCTCGTCTTCGGGATCCTCGACATCCTCAACCTGGCGCACAGCGCGGTCTTCATGCTTGGCGCCGCCCTCACCTACTCGTTGGTGGTCAACCATGGCCAATCCTTTTTGGTGGCCTGCGTTCTTGGCGTCGCCGTCGCCGCGCTGATGGGACTGGTCATCGAACATGTCTGCCTACGACCACTGAGGCGGCGGCACGCTCCGCCCATCGCAGCGCTCATCTCGACCATCGGCCTTGCGCTGGTCATCGTCGCCGCGATCGAGCAGGGCCGGCCGGACACGATCTTCAGCTGGTTGTGGGTTGACGGTGCAAACTCGGTCAGCTTTCCGGTCTCAGCGGTTCCCAACCCGACCTGGCACGTCGCGGGGCTCACCCTGGAGGCGAGCAAGGTCGCCATCATCCCGATCTCGATCTTCCTGATGCTCGTGCTCGGTTTTGTGATGCGATACACGCAAGTGGGCCGCGGGCTGCGCGCCGTCGCCGAGAACCCTCGCGCTGCGCAGCTGATGGGCCTCAACGTCGATCGCATGATCTCTCTCACCCTGATCATCTCCTCCGCGCTCGGCGGGTTGGCCGG
>Ga0307312_10001472_pt1 | contig 12038 bp, 11 predicted proteins | sample ER_DNA_202_FD_194489 | JGI IMG/M metagenome (GOLD analysis project Ga0307312, IMG submission 194489) | Bulk soil microbial communities from the East River watershed near Crested Butte, Colorado, United States - ER_DNA_202 | ecosystem: Environmental > Terrestrial > Soil > Floodplain | place...
CGGGTGCGAGCCAGTTCTTCCGCCGCGGTGAGCAGCTGCGTGCCGATGCCTTGCCCGCGTCCTCGCTCGTCAACCCAAAGTTTTGCAACGTAGAGCCAGCTCCATCGCGTGTGACCGAGCAGGCCGCCGACAACGCCGAGCTCGTCGCGAGCGACGAATCGCACTGGCTGCTCGTTCGATGGACCTAGCCACTTCTCGTTGAAGGCGAGCAGACCGCGCACGACCGCCGCTACATCAGCGTCGCTCACGTCGTTGTCGATTCGCACGTCGTTTACCTCGGTCGGATTCCGTAGCGCGCCAGAATCTCGCGCACTCGATCGATCGGAATCGCTTCGACTGTTCCGCCCTTGCCGCTCATCGTCGTCGCCTTGAACAAGGAGTTGTAGATCGCTTCCTCTGTCGCTTCGATCACTGCTTCATACAGAGCAGAAAGCTGCTCGGTGTTTCCCATCTCGGTCGTCGTCATCCGCTGCGCATCGCGAGTACGGCGCACCTCGAGCGCGGTGGAAAAGCTGATCACATAATCACCCGAGCCGTTACCCGCGACGGAGCCGGTGCGCGCGAGTCCCATCAGCGCGCGAGACGCGAGTCGCTTGAGGTTGCGATCGGATAGCGGCGCATCCGTCGCCACCACCATCATTATGGAGCCGTCCGCATTTGAGCGAGTAACGTTTGATGAGAGCTTGTGGCCGAGCTCGCGGCCTACGGGCGCGCCCATGATCTGCAGCACTCCGCCGAAGTTCGTCTGCACAAGCACTCCAACGGTGTAGCCGCCGACCGATGCCGGCACTTTACGCGAAGACGTCCCGATTCCGCCTTTCCATTCGAACGCGCGCGTTCCGGTTCCAGCGCCGACGCTGCCTTCCTCGACTGGTCCGGCGCGCGCAGACGTGAGTGCCTGCCGCACCTGCGCCGCGGTAATCGGTCGTGAGCGAATCGCGACATTGAGCTCGTAGCCATCATTCGTCTCCCCGACGACGGGATTGATCGACCGCACCTTGTCCATCCCGGGCTGGCCGAGCATCCACTCGACCATCGCGTCGGCAGCTTTCCAGACGCAGAGCGTGCAAGTAAGGAGGATCGGCGTCTCGAGCTCGCCCAGCTCATTTACCTGAGTCGATCCGAGCAGCTTGCCGAACCCGTTGCCGACGACAATCGCGGCGGGAACGCGCTGCAAGAAGAGATTCCCGGCGTGCGGCAGAATGGCAGTGATTCCCGTGCGCACCGAATCGGCCTCGATCACTGTCATCTGACCGACGAGAACGCCGGGGACATCGGTGATTGCGTTGAGGGGCCCGGGCGGGAGAACGCCGGGAGCAACGCCAAGCTCGCGTGCGCGAGGACGATCCTGCGCGCGAAGTGGAGTGGTGTGCAGCGCAGCCGCCGCAACAATGGTCGCCACAATCGCCGGCCAAATCTTCACGTTCGTCATCGCGCCCATGCCGAGCGCTCCTCCTCCCTCAGCTCGGGGACGACTCGGCACCCATCCTTTTCTGAGCGCAAACCTGCTTCGATGATTGCCATGACTGTCGCGCCTTGCTCCGGCGGTACGGGGTTCGGCGCTCGCCGGTGCAACGCTTCTCGCAACGCGACGTAGTATCCGCGCTGATCGCCACGCGCCGTCTTCAGTACGCGCGTATCGCCAGTGGTTCCCTCGTAGAGCACGGCATCATCTGGATCAACACCCCAATCCTGAGAACCGGGCACGACGCCGGCGCGGAGTTGATCCTCCTGAATGTCAGGCTTCTGTTTCACCACGCTCGCCCGATCGCCGTGCACGGAAAAACGCGGGCTCCCGCCGGACACGAGCGAGCCGGCGCCGAGCATCGCGACCATTTGGCCGTAGCGCAGCACGAGCTGGAAGAAGTCATCGGTCTTTCCGCCGCGGCGCTGCTTCGCGAGCGTAGCCTGCACACTGTCCGGAATTCCGAACAACAGCAGTGTCTGGTCGATGAGGTGCGGGCCGAGGTCGTAGAGGAGTCCCGCGCCCGGACCGGGAACTTCGCGCCAGCGGTCGCGAACCTCGGAGCGATAACGATCGATGCGGGATTCGAAAAGCACGGTCTTTCCGAGAAGATCCTGGTGTATCGCGTCCTGGATGGTGAGGAAATCGCTGTCCCAGCGTCTGTTCTGGAACACCGATAGCACGACGTCTTTCTCCCGCGCGACCGTCGCGAGATGTCTCGCCTCAGCGACGGTGATGGTGAATGGCTTGTCCACCACAACATTGCGGCCGGCGCGCATCGCCGCTTCAGCGAGCGGGGCGTGCGTTTCATTGGGACTCGCGATTACGACGAGGTCGATATCGGGATGCGTCGCGAGTGCTTTCGGATCGGACACGACCTCGACGTCGGGAAGGACGCCCGAAACATCTCCCGGACGGCTCGATGACACCGCCGTGATGCGGTAGCCATCCGTCCCCTTGAGCAGCGGCACGTGAAAGGTCTTCGATACGAAACCGAAGCCGACCACGCCTACTCGAATTGGTGCCACCGCTACCGCTCCGGTACTCGGTCCTCTGGAACCGACGGCTTGCCACGACCAGCAAGAAACGCGTCGACGGAGAACCTGCCGGCTCCCGTGAGAAAAAGAGCCGCGCTCGCGGCTAGGAGCAGGAATTCGAACTCATAGCCCGAAAACCCTTTCTTCAGCTGTACCAAAAGAATGGCCCCGAGCATATCCAACGCGAACGCGACGCCGAGCAGACGTGTCAGGAAGCCCACCACCAGAGCAATGCCGCCGAAGAACTCGAGCACGCCGATCAGAGGTCCCATGACGCCCGGAAAGGGGACGCCCATCTGCGTGAACGCTCCGGTGACGCCGGCGAAACCATAGACGAACAACTTCTGCCGGCCGTGGTTGATGAAGACCGCTGCAACCGCCACGCGAAGTACCGCCAGCCCGATGCTCAGCTGGCGGGATGAAGGGGAACGAAAGAGAAACATCGCGACAAGTCCTCCGTTAACGGTAAGTTGCATGAAAAGCTCAGCTGCAGGTCCTCAACCATCGCGGCGATTGCCGCATCCAAGAACTGCCCTGCGCCTTCATCGACTATAGACTAATTATTGAGGGTCAACCTATGCCACCCGTTTTCACTCTCCGCGCCGTTGGATGTGTGCTCGCGATTGCTGCGCTCGCGACCGACGTGCTCGCGCAGCAATCCTCGAACCTCGGCTTCGAGACACACGCCGCGAATGGTCGACCAGTCGGATGGGGCGTTTCCGGCAACGGTTTTGAGGCCACGGTGGATTCAGTCGCGCCTCTCGCCGGTCGATTCAGCCTGCGGATACGCTGGGTGGATTCCGTGCCCTACCCGGGGACGTCGCGCAAGTACGCCAATGCCGGCCAGATCTTCCCGGTCGCGACGGCGGCAGGTCGCAAACTGCATCTCACCGGCTACATCCGCACCGAGAATATTCACATCGGCTTCGCCGGGTTCTGGATGCGGGTCGACGGACCGGGCCGGAAAATACTTGCATTCGACAACATGGAGCAGCGCGGACCGCACGGCACTACACCGTGGACGCGGTACGAAATCGAGCTTCCGGTCGACTCGGGTGCGGTGGGCGTGTTCTTCGGTCCGATCCGTTCCGGCGACGGGACCGCGTGGTACGACTCACTCGCTCTCGAGGTGGTCGGCGATCCAATGCCACGCTCCGCAACCGCGTTCAAGCCGGAGCCGCGCCCCTCGGAAGACATGACGCGACTTCTGACCGACGCCGACCTGGCGCTGCCAAGCGACAGCGTGGTCGTTCCGGAGGATCCGGACTACACGGCGTGGGTCAAGTCAAACGCGCATCCGATCCGTTCGCTGGGCGCCACCGACTTTTCCGACCTTCGCTTCTTCGCGCCTCTGTTGGCGAACAAGCGCATCGTGCAGCTCGGCGAGAGCGGGCACGGGGTGGCCGAATTCAGCATGGCGAAGGTGCGTCTCATTAAATACCTGCACGAGGAGCTGGGCTACGACGTGATTGCGTTCGAGAGCTCGATGTACGAGTGCGACCGAGCTCAGAAAAACGTCGCGGTGTATGCCGCGGACGAATTGATGCGCGCCTGCATCTTTGGCGTCTGGCATACGGCCGAAGCGCTGCCATTGTTCGACTACATCAAGCAGACGCAGAGCACCAGGCGTCCGCTCGTCCTCGCGGGCTTCGACGAGCAGATCAGCACGTCGACGGTGGGCGCTCGACCGGGGGTATTCCGTTCGTTGGTGGCAACGTTCGATTCGTCGTACGCGAAGCGCGTCTATGCCACCGACTCCGCGTTTCTCGCGAATCGCAATGCGGGTTATGCGTCAAGCAATCAGGCTCGTCTCGTCGCGTTCTACGATTCTCTTGCCACGTTCCTGCGAACGAACAGCCGAACGATCGAGGCGGCGCACCGCGATGATCCGAACATTGCCGTCATCGCTCGCCAGGCGGCGGTTTCGATGACTGTGTACGTTCGGCAGCTTGCTGCCGGGCAAAGTTTCGGCGGCACAGAGATTCGCGATCTGGGAATGGCGAATAACCTCGACGTCCTGCTGAACGAGGTTTATCCGGCGAAGAAGGTCATCGTCTGGGCCCACAACTTCCACATCCAACACCGCGAGAACACGCGAAACGCGGGCGATACGGCGAATCGCTCACCGCGCACCATGGGAACGTGGGTCGCCGAGCGCCACCGGCGTGAGCTCTACACGATCGGGCTCTTCATGTACCGTGGGAGCGCAACTCGGAACAATCGCCAGCCGTACCCAATCGCTCAATCGCGATCCGGGAGCCTGGAATCCATCCTGCATCGCGCGCCTTGGCGCTACTCGTTCGTCGACTTCTCGCAAGCCAGGCGTGAGCGCGGCAGCGACTGGATGTGGAAGTCGATCACCGGCTTGTCATGGGGGACGGAACCCAATTCGTTCGTGCCGCGCGACGAATTCGATGGCGTGCTGTTCATCGACACGGTTCACGTACCCAACTATCAGTAGCGATCACCGAACGCGCGATGGTCCCAACTGAACAGGATCGGGAAGCACACGCTAGAAGAGGCCGACCTTACCCCTCACCGATTCGATCAGCTTGGCGGGGTCGTACCCGATCCCTTGCTTGAACACGGTCTGCACGTTTCGCACATCGCCGATGCGCGTCGCAGGATCCCCAGCGATCACCACCAGGTCTGCGTCCTTTCCCACGGCGATCGAACCCGCGCGACCGGCGCGCCCGAGAAATGTCGCGCCATTCAACGTGCCGATGCGGATCGCCTCCAGCGGCGTGAAGCCGCTCTCGACGAGCAGCTCCAGCTCGCGCTGGTTCGAGTAGCCGGCGACGACACCGCCACCACCGGTCGGGTCGGTGCCCGCCAGCAGCAGTCCACCGGCACGCGCGAATGCCAGCTCCATCGCGCGCGCCTTTGCGAACAGCGGGCCGATAGGGGAGCTCACATTGGCCGCTGTCGCCGCATGACGCTGTTCGAACTGCGCGCGGAGCTGCGGCTCGAGGACATCCAAGCCCGGAGGCATAGGCCTGCCGGGAACGAAAGTCTCAAAAACCGTGAGCGTCGATGTGAGTGCGACTTTGTGCTTCACGAGCTCCGCGATGAGTGATCGCACGGCCTCACTGCTTGGATCGACGGCGGCGAACGCTCTTTGTCCCGCCGCCTGGCCCGGACACTCGTCAGGCTTCTTGTCCGTGACGAAATCGGTGGACGCGAAGAATCCGTGCTCGAGGTTATCGATCCCGAGGCCGGCCGCCTCACGGTACGTCACGGAGCAAAGGTGGCCGGTCAACTTCATCCCCCGCTTGTGCGCTTCCTCGATCGCGGCGCTGAGCTCGGCGCGCGTGATGTGCATGTACGCCTTGAAGGACGTCGCGCCGGCATCGGCCCAGAAGTTCACCATGCGGCGGGCGTCATCAGGTCCGGTGAGCTCGTGCACCTGATCGAGACCGAGTCCAGGACCTTCGAGATAAGGCGCGGTCGCGTCGATCCATGGCCCCGGCTTCTTTCCGGTATCGATGTCGCGCTTGATTCCGAAATCACCGAAGCCATTCAGGTTGCCGCCGGTCCGGATCGATGTCACGCCGCCCGCGAGATAAAGGCGCGTGAAGCTCTCGGCCAGGTTCGCGTAGACGCCAGGGCCGGTTGGGTAGTAGAGGTGCTCGTGCACCATCACCAGTCCCGGGATCACGGTTTTCCCGGTGAGGTCGATGACCTGCGCGCCGGCGGGTACCGCGATCGACCGTGATGCGCCGAGTACGGCGATGCGACCATCGCGGATGATGAGGGTCTGATCGTCACGCGCGGGAGCACCGGTTCCGTCGATCACTCGTGCATGAGTTAGCGCCACGACGGGAGAGTCGACGGCGACGTAAGCGCGGACGGCCGTTGACAGTGTGGGGCGCTGGGCGTTCAGCTCCGGTGAGGCAAGAAGCGCGAGTGAGGCGAGTACGGATTTGACGGAGCGGTAGCGCATGGACAAGCTTATCGGGAATCGAGCGTCCGGAGAAGCCGTTCTTTTTCTATCGCACTCTGTTACCATGAAAGGGGCGCGTCTGTTCTGAGGAATCTTATCATGAAGCTGGTCGTGTTTGGTGTCACCGGAAACGTCGGCCGACGTATAGCCGCCGAGGCTCTCCGTCGCGGCCACGAGGTCACAGGTGTCGTTCGAAATCCGGCTGCAGTCCAATCGCCCGACCCGCGCGTCCACCTGGTGAAAGGTGACGCCACCAACGCTGATAGCGTCGCCGAGATCGCGCGTGGTGCCGACGCGGTGGTCAGCGCTATTTCGCCGCGCACCAGCGCGCGCGGGCTTCCAGCCCCATCACTCGCTGCGAACGCCCGCGCGCTGACCAAGGGGTTACGCGCGGCCGACGTGAAGCGCGTGCTCTACGTTGGCGGGGCGAGCAGCCTCGAGGTCGCGCCGGGGAAGGCGCTCGCCGACATGCCGGATTTCCCCGAAGCATACCGCGAGGAAGCGCGCGAGGGACGCGAGGCGCTCGAGATTTTTCGCAACGAAGCGAAGGGGCTGGACTGGACCTATCTAAGTCCCGCCGCTGAGATCGCGCCGGGGAAACGCACGGGGAAGTACCGCACGACCGACGACAAACTCCTAACTGATATCGCCGGACGAAGTTTCATCACCTTCGAGGACTACGCCGCCGCGGTTCTTGACGAGCTGGAGCGTCCGCAGCACATGGCGAAGAGGTTCGGCGTCGCGTACTGAGCTGCCCAGCCTTTGATCGCTAGCGGTCGCTAGGGGAAAATGTACGTTCTCCCGGTGCGAATTGTCGTCATCGGCGGGACCGGACACGTCGGCACATTCCTCGTCCCGCGTCTTGTTAACGCCGGCCACGAGGTAATTGTCGCCAGCCGTGGACAGCGCGAGCCGTATGTTGCGCACGATGCATGGAAAGCCGTGCGGCGGATCGACATCGACAGGACGGCCGAGGACGCCGCAGGGACGTTCGGATCTCGGATCACCGCGCTCGATGCGGATGCAGTTATCGATCTCATCTGCTTTACTCCCGCCAGCGCGCAGCAGCTGGTGGACGCGTTGCGGGCGCGTCAAACGCTCCTACTCCACTGCGGCACCATGTGGGTTCACGGTCGGCCGACGACTGTGCCTGTAACCGAAGACATGCCGCGACATCCATTCGGCGATTACGGGATCAAGAAAGCCGCGATCGAACAGCTTCTCCTCGACGCTACTCGGCGACGCCATGCGCGCGCGGTGATTCTCCATCCGGGCCACATGGTGGGGCCGGGCTGGAACCCGGTGAATCCTGCCGGGCATTTCAATCCGGACGTATTCACGCGCATTGCTCGCGGCGAGTTGCTGCAGCTCCCGAACGAGGGGTTGGAGACGGTGCACCACGTGCACGCGGACGATGTCGCTCAGGCATTCGAGCTCGCGATCACTCACCCTGATGTTGCGGTCGGTGAAAGTTTTCAAGTTGTGTCGCCGGCCCCGATGACTCTGCGCGCGTATGCGGAAGCGATGTTCGCGCACTTCGGGCAACGAGCGCGGTTGGGGTTTCTGCCATGGGAGGAGTGGCGGCACACCGTGACGGAAGACGAGGCGGCAGCGACGTGGGATCATATAGCCCACTCACCGCATGGCAGCATCTCAAAGGCTCGTCAGCGACTTGGGTATGCGCCGCGGTACTCGTCGCTGGAAGCGGTGATCGAATCGGTCAGTTCGCTGATTGATGCCGGCGCGGTGCGCGTGCCGGATTAATTGTGAACGGTGTCGGCTCTGCCGAGTCGCGCGAACATAAGTGCAGCGAGTTATTGGATCGAGAAATTCGCCACCCACACGCCATGCTCGTCGAGCCTGTCCGGTACCTCTCCAAACTTGACCAGTGTTCGATAGTGGCCGCGCGGGAGAGAGTAGGCGTTCGTCACCATCGAGTCGGGACGGAGGGGCAGGACTCCCATCGCCGGCGGCGAATTGAATTGCGACTCGTGGAGCAGACTCCAACGCTCACGCCCTGCCGTATCCGCACCGACAAGAATCCGGCCCTTGGCATCGACGCGGACCATCACGAGGAGGTCGATGCGCCCGTCCACGGTCTGAAAGTAGATCCGGTGACTGCCCCGATTTCTCACCGTGAGTCGGACGATAGCCAGCGAATCCCCCGGCGCAATACTATATGATCGGCGGTCGGTACGAATGTCGATCTGCTGCGCGCCACAAGCGAGCTCCAGGACGACGAGTACTGCCGCAAATGTCCTCTGCGCGCCGACGTCACGCGCACGCATAGAAGAACTCGACGAAAGACCGCACCGCGCCATCCATCCCGGCCACCTTCGCGTTGGCCGAGTCGATGAGCCAGTACTCGTCAGGAGCGTGGGCTCCGGCGCCGTGGCCGAGCCCGAACTGTCCGGCCGGCAGCTTGAGCGGAGCGCCGGTGAAGGTGACGCCGGGCCACGATCCGGCGAGTCGCGGCCACAGCAACGGCTCGATCCCGGCTTTCCGGTAAGTCGCGATCTGCGCCTTGATAAGCTTTGAGTCCGGGTCCGTCTCTGTCGGATCGTATCCGCCGCTCATGTTGACTTCGATGTCGCCGAACCCGCGCTTCGCCAGGTGCGCCTTCAGTAGCTCGAGCGTCCCCTTCGCAGTCATGTCGGGAACGAGCCGCATGTCGATTTTGGCGACCGCGCGGTGGGGAAGGATCGTCTTTCCACCGGGGCCGGTATAGCCGCCCACGAGTCCTTCGATGTTGATCGTCGGCTGCGACACAAGCCGAACAAGCGAGTCGTGCCAGGTCTCGTCATTGATCCAGCGGGAGACGCCGAGTGCCTTCTTCGTGGTGGCCTCGTTGCGCTTGGCGATTGCGTCCTCGAGAATTCCTTTCAGCGCCGGCGACATCGGTCGCACCTTGTCGAAGAAACCTGCGACCGCGGGTGTATGGCCGTCGGGTTGAACGAGCGTGTTCAGCGCCTGGACGAGGTGCCACGCCGGGCTGTCGACCTGCGCCGCGAGGCTGGAGTGGATGTCGAGCTTCGGGCCACGTCCCCATTTCTCTCCGGTCGACACCAGCTCCAGCTCGACCACACCCTTGGCGCCGAGGTTGATTTGCACTGCTCCGTCGAGGTCCTGGCTGCCGAACGGGATGATGACACCGATGCTTTTGCGCAGCGCGGCCGCGACGTCCGGCTTCAGAACTATCTGTGAGAAGTTCGGCGAGCCGATTTCTTCTTCGCCCTCGCAGACGAGCACGAGATTCACCGGGAGCTTTTCGCGCGCAGCCTTGAATGCATTGAGTGCGGCGAGAAAGGCCACCTCCGGTCCCTTCTGATTGGTGGCGCCGCGACCGACCATCACCTTACCGACGCCCGCCTTGTCGACTATGCGTCCCTCGAGCGGCGGCGAGCTCCACTCGGCCGGATCGTACTGCTTGACGTCGTACATGAAGTAGATGCCGAGCGTTGACTTCGCGCCGACGTCGAGCGTGCCGAAGACGCCCGGCTTGCCGGCCGTCGGCACCAGCTCGACGCGTTGAAATCCGGCGTTGCGCGCGAGATTCGCCATGTACTCGGCGCCCTGGGGATATCCTCGATTCTCGGCGGCGATGGACGGGAGCGCGATCCAGTCGCGCAGCATCTTCACGGTCTGGTCGTGTTGTTTCGGGATCTGTGCCAGCACGTCGTCCTTGGATGATCCCGGGAGGAACGACAACGGTTGGGGTGTGACAGCAAAGGCCGCGGCGGTCATCGCCGCACGCTGCACGAAGTCACGCCGGTTGATCTCGTTGTTGGGGTTGGCCGGGACATCCTCACGATACAACTCCATTTCGCTCCCCCTCGGTGAAAGTTCTCGGGCGCCTCGAATATGAGGCGGAGCGAGAATCAACGTGAGTACCACACAGACGGGTTGTACAACCTGACGGCGATACCTTGCGGTATTCCAGCAGCGTCCTCGATCGCGAGGCGCACGCGCCGCACAGTCACGGGCTCAAAAAGATCAAGCTTCGTGGAGCCGATCGTCGATCCATGTGATAGCACCCGCCAGTCGCGGTCGACCGCGCCGTAGAGCGTATATCGCGCGACACTCTGTCCGCGCGTGATATCCTCCTCGAGGCGTGCGACTGCGACCGTCACCGCGCGGCCCAAATCCAGCTCCAACTCGGCCCTGCCAGAAGCAATCACCGAAGACGTGCGCCGCGCATCTCGAGCGAGGTCGCGCTCGAACACCGAGTTGAGCCTCACACGGAACCCGGCGAGCCGCGCGACGTCCGTAGAGTGAAGCAGACCATCCCGCGTCGGCGGAATGTTGAGCAACAGCTTTCCGTTCCGACCTACCGATGAAAAGTAGAGACTCTCGAGGTTGTCCACCGTGCGAACCTGGCCGTCCTCTGCCGGGTGATAGAACCATCCGGGCCGGATCGAGACGTCGACTTCCGCGGGTCGCCACACAGTCCCATCGCGATCGCCATGCTGTAATGCGTCGATGACACCGGGGCCGTCCGCACCCGGAAGTGTCACCGAGTCGGGATTCACCGTCGACCAATTCGGGTCGCCGGCTGTTCCTTTCTCGTTTCCGCACCAGCGCACGTCCGGCCCGGCGTCGGAGAACATGACGGCATTTGGCTGGAGCTGCCGCACGAGACGAAAGAAACGGGGCCAGTCGTAGATCTGCCGTTTCCCATTTGGTCCCTCTCCGTTGGCGCCGTCGAACCACACTTCGGCTATCGGGCCGTATCGAGTCAGCAGCTCCGTGAGCTGATCGCAGTAGAGATCATTGTACTTCGGTGAGTCGCCATAGGCTGGGTTGTTGCGATCCCACGGTGATAGATACAGTCCCGCTTTCAATCCTTCCGCGTGACAAGCGTCCACGAATTCGCGGACGACGTCGCCCTGGCCCGACCGCCATGGACTCGCAGCGACCGAGTGACCTGTGGTGCGCGTGGGCCACAGGCAAAAGCCGTCGTGATGCTTGGCCGTCAGGATGAGCGCTCGAGCGCCGGCTGCTCGCGCGGCGCGAGCCCACTGACGTGAGTCCAGAGCCGAAGGCGAGAAGATCGAAGGGTCCTCGTGCCCGTCGCCCCACTCCCGATCGGTGAAGGTATTCACACCGAAGTGTAGGAAGAGAGCGAGCTCGTCACGCTGCCAGGCAAGCTGCGACGGCGACGGACGCGGGCGAGACCGCGACGAACGCGCTTGTGCACGCGGCGGCAGCGAGCACGCGGCCAATGCGCTGGCAGTGACGTGAAGAAATGAGCGGCGGTTCATCGTATGAGTCTACCGGCCATGTAAAAAGAGTGGCAATCGGTTCCTCCAAATTCCAGTAGATCATCAGCACAGCGGTGACATCGAATGCCGCGTGCGCAACCATGACCGGCCAGTGCATCTTGGTGACTGGCATTCGGGGCAAATCCAAAGTAAGGCACCCACTCAGTGAGGCATCGCTGATGCTGTTCGCGCTCTACGCGTTGTTCTTTCTGTCGGGCGCGGCCGGCCTAATGTATGAATCGATCTGGACCCGCTACCTGGCGCTCCTCGTCGGCCATAGCGCGTACGCCCAGATCCTCGTGCTCACCATCTTTCTGGGTGGAATGGCGGTC
>Ga0307312_10001473_pt1 | contig 12038 bp, 13 predicted proteins | sample ER_DNA_202_FD_194489 | JGI IMG/M metagenome (GOLD analysis project Ga0307312, IMG submission 194489) | Bulk soil microbial communities from the East River watershed near Crested Butte, Colorado, United States - ER_DNA_202 | ecosystem: Environmental > Terrestrial > Soil > Floodplain | place...
AGAAACGCGACCGCATCTTCCGTGTCATGGGCATGAGCCTGCGTGTCGGCGAAGCAAGCGCGGCTGCCTGACGAGGAGCGCTGGAGCCGGCAGTCGGATTCGAACCGACGACCTGCTGATTACAAATCAGCTGCTCTACCAGCTGAGCTATGCCGGCAAGGAAGATCGCGCAGTTTAGCTTACAAGGCTTTCCTCAACAAGTTGTCGATCTTACGAACCGGTGCGCGCGTGTAGGCCGAAAGCGGTTCGGCCGTTTCCAGATTCTTGATCACCGTGCTCAAATAAACCGACTCGGGATAGAAGGCTTTGTACTTTGTGATCTCGGCGCGATTCAAAACCTTGAATCCATAGCGCTCGAACATTTTTTCGCCGCGCCGGCTTTCAAACGTGACGATCTGTCCGTAAACACGTTTCTCACCAGAGCGGTATAGATAACTCAGATACGCGCTCATGAGCGCGCGCGTCGTAGAAACCTTGCGCGCATCCGGGAGAAGATTGATATGAAAATGCGGGACGCGCCGCGGTCGCGCAGGGACTTCGCGCCAGCCGTGCACGAGCGTCCAACGGATGAAGCGCCGCGAGCGTGCATTGTAGCGAAGGTAGCGGGTAAGCGCGCGAAAAAAGAGCCAAACATTTTGATAGAACGCATAGATCTGATTGCGCAGGGGCTTGCGTGAGCCAAGCAGATAGCCTCGAATCTCGCCGTCGATTTCAAGGAGAAAGCACGATTCGGGTTCGTGGTCGGTATAGTAAGTCGTAAGAAAATCGGCGAACAATTGTCGATCTTCGTAAACGGGATCGATCGGTTCGCCGAGGAACCCAGTTTGGCAGCACAAGCGCCGGACAGCGGCGCGATCGCAATCGCGATAGCTTCGGATTGTAAATGATCTCTCGCTCTTCATTCGTTGATGTTTCCTGTGTAACCGGAGCAGACCTCGCGGTAAATACAAAAAAACTGCTCAAACACACACGGCCACGCATAATCTGCCCCGGCATATTGCGCTGCAGTGCTGCCCAACATCTGCAGTTTTTGCGCGCTCAATGCCTCAATGGCATCGGCCAGAGCCTCCGTAGTGTTTTCTCGCGCCCAAGATTCCTGCTCATGACAAATAATCCGGTCCATGTAACTGCCGTGAATTCCCACCACGGGCGTGCCGCAGGCCTGACTTTCCAGCGCGACAAGGCCAAATGTTTCCTGAACGCCCGGGTGAACGAAGAGATCGGCCGCGCGATAATAGCGCGCAAGATCAGTCGAGTCGGTGCAATACTGAATCCATGAGACGTTTCCGGCACGCCGCTGCAACTCTCGAACCTGATGGCGCTGGGGTCCGTCCCCGATTATAAGCAGGTGAAAATCGTTTGGCCGCCGCCGGTGCAAGAGATCGAAACTGCGAAACAACGTTTCGGTGTTCTTTTCCTTGGCCAACCGGCCGACGTACAGAAGCAACTTCTGACTTCGGTTAATCCCTAACGATTCGCGCGTCGCGTGTCCGTCGTCTGGCGCCGGTTTGAAGACGTCGATGTTTACGCCGAGGCGCACGGCGCGCACGTTGCGCACCCCCCAGTCAGAGAGAACGTCGGCCAACAGTTCCGAGGGTACCAGCGTGGCCTGAAATTGATTATAGAGCTTGCGCACATAACCGCGCGTCAACTTCATTGCGCGATGCGTCCCGCGTTTGCCGAGAAATTTCATGTTCCTGCGCAAATACGCTTCGGGGAAATGCGAATGATAAAAACCGATGACCGGAATTTTCTGGGAACGGCCGATGGCGATCGCCTTCCAACCAACTTGGTACGGATCGCTCGATTCGATAATATCAGGCCGCTCCTGTTCTAGAATTTCTTCGACGGCGCGCAGGTTCAGAAGTGCCCGATAGCGCGACGCGCGCGAAAGCAACGGGGAGCGAATCGAATAAATGCGTGACCGGCCATTGCAGCTCATTTGCGTTTTCGGCCCAGGAACGATGAGGATATGTTCGGTCGCCGGTAAGTACTTGCCGATGTACGCGATCTTCTCGTGAACGTAACGTTTCACACCGCCGCTCAACGGCGAATAGAACTGAGTCAGATCGCAAATCTTCACCGTCGAAAATCAACTAAGAAAATTGTCAGGCGCGCGATTCCAGTTCGCTTAAGTAACGCTCCGCATCCATGGCCGCTGCACAGCCTGTGCCAGCCGCAGTAACCGCTTGTCGGTAGACGCGGTCTGCCACATCGCCTGCGATAAAAACACCGGGGTGTTTGCTCTCAGCCAAATTTTTCGCGATCAAATAACCTTCCGGGTCGGCGTCAAGTTTTCCCGCGAACGCTTTGGTGTTGGGATCGTGACCGATGGCGACAAACACGCAAGCCACCGGCAACTCGCGCTCCTCGTTTGTTTGCACATTTCGCAAACGCACCGCCCGCATCTCACCTTTTTCATCTGGAATATATTTTGTCACAACTGTGTTCCAGATCGGCTCGATCTTCTTGTTCGCGAAAACGCGGTCGGCCATGATCTTGGAAGCGCGCATTTTGTCGCGCCGATGAATCAAATAAACCTTTGAGGCAAAACGGGTGAGAAAAAGCGATTCCTCGGCCGCCGAATCGCCGCCACCGACCACGCATACGGGCACATTCTTGTAAAATGCACCATCGCAGGTTGCACACGAAGTGAGACCGTGTCCGATCAATTTCTCCTCGTTTTCGAGCCCCAAGTAACGCGCGGAAGCTCCACTGGCAATAATGAGTGCCTGCGTCTCCAGCCATTCGTCATCGGCTTTGATGCGAAGGTGACTGTTGCAGAGCTCAAAATCCGTCACTTCGGCGTAAGAGAAGCGCGCGCCGAATTGTTCCGCTTGTTTGTGCATGTTCAGGATGAGTTGCGGACCGTCAATTCCGTCGGGAAAGCCCGGGTAATTTTCAACCAGCGTCGTCGTGGAGAGCTGACCGCCAGGTTGCCGGCCTTCGAGCACGAGTGGACTAAGGTTGGCGCGCGCAGCGTAAATCGCCGCCGTCAGCCCAGCGCAGCCGCTTCCAGCGATGATAACCTTCTCCATGAGTAAACTTAGCACACGGCGCAAGCCCGGAACACAGACTTCCAGGTCGCCACAGGACAAATCCGTCCACTGTGCGGATCTGTGCGTCGAGCAGGCTTCCAGCCTGCCCTGCTCAATGGAGCTTGCTATGAAGAACAGCCGTCGGAATGACCCCTGGCCGCACTGGCTGCAAGCCCGTGTTCAGCGCGCAAAGATCGACAACAGGATTGCGCCACGTACTCTCCGCCATGCCGGAGCTGGCGGAGGTCGAATGGTATCGTAAGCAATGGCATCCCGCTCGTGGCGACGAGATTGTCGATCTCCGGCTGCATCCGCGAAATCGCGTTTTTCGCGGAACGAACACGCGCGCGCTTCAGGAGAACCTTGTCGGCAACAAGCTGCTAACATCGACAACGCGCGGAAAACGAATGTTGTTTCGATTTTCTGGTGACAGCTGGCTCGGAATTCATCTCGGCATGACGGGCAAAATCCGTGTCGAATCGGCGAGTTTTCGGCCAAACAAACATGACCATCTCGTTTTGTATCAACGCGAACGTGCGCTGGTCTTCACCGACTCGCGGCAATTTGGTCGTGTGCGCTTTCATCATGGGTCGGATGAGCCCGATTGGTGGAAGAGCGGCGTTCCCGAGATAATTTCGCCGGAGTTCGATCAAAAATTCGTCGATCAATTCTTGGATCGACATCGGAACGCGCCGATCAAAGCCGTTTTGCTCATGCAACCGGGCTTCTCAGGAATCGGTAATTGGATGGCCGATGAAGTCTTGTGGCGTGCCAAGATTTTGCCGGGGAAGCGGACAGGAAAATTAAGCGCGCGCGAACGCGCAGCGATTTTCCGCGCAGCAAAATTCGTTGTTAGGAAATCGTTGGACACTCTCGGGAAAGATTTTTCCGATCCGCCGCGCAATTGGCTAATCCATCAGAAGTGGAAACGCGACGGAGTTTGCCCGCGTCACCGCACGCCTTTGCGCCACGCAATGATCGGCGGTCGCACGACCGCGTGGTGTCCCCGCTGCCAGAGTTAGGGCGACCCTGCTTCTTCAGTAACCGACGCCCGAATGTTGCAAAGGTGGTCGCGGCTCGCGCTCAAGTAAGTCGCGTTCTTCGTCAGAGTCCGTCGCATTACGCAGTGACATGCACGACAATCTTATGAAAACCGGTCGGGCCGGAAAATGGACTGCGATCTGATTCCCATTCTTGCACATCGCCTTCGCCGTCGGTCGCGCGCACGACATGGGTATGATCGCCCGGTTCATCGGGCATCCAGCCATCGTGCACTTTCCAGAGCGACCAGGCGAGATCGCCCCCGGAGTAATAAATATCCGCATCTTCCCATGTTTTTCCGTCATCAAAACTCAGCTCCACGCGCGAAACGCCGCGATCGCCGCCGTAGGCAATCCCCTTCACTTCGATGGCGCCGTTCAACTTGCTGAGCGAAAACCACGACTCGTTATCGGGCACATCGATTCGCGACCGTGTCGGCGCGATGAAGTCCGGGCCCCAGCCTTGCGTTTCGTAAAACCCTTTCGCGTTCGCGTCAGTCACTTCAATCCGGGTGAGCCATTTCACATGTTTTTCGCCGAAGTAGCCGGGCGCGATGACGCGCAACGGGTAACCATGCCGATGCGGCAAGGGCACGCCGTTCATTTCGTACGCAAGCAGCGTGGTGGGCTCCATCGCTTTCTCGAGCGGGATGGTGTCGGTGTAATTATCAACGCCGTGGAGACGCACGCGCGCGGCATTCGAAAACGGGGCAGCTTGGTCAAGAAGATCGCGCAACGGAAAACCTTTCCAGACAGCATTGCTGATCAGGCCTGCATCCAACCCGTTGCTGATACACATCAATGTGGTCTGCTGCTCGACGGCCGGAAATCCCAGCAGATCTTGAAATCGCCAAGCGGCCCGATTTTGCACCAGCCCGGTAACTTCGAGGTGCCAAAGATCGACATTTACTCGCGGATCGACCACGTTCTTGGTCACGCAATAAAATAAATCATTCGGCGTGATTGGTTGGACGATGCGGCCTTTGTATTGCGTGCCGTCATAGCTAAAGGTGGCTGCGTGGTAAAGTTTGCGCAGCGCTGCTGCACCGCCGCCAGCGATGAGCAAACCAAGTCCACCCAGAACCAGTGCGCGTCGTCCGATCGCGGGACTGAATTCTCGATCTTCGCTCTCGATTGTTGGCCGAGTGAGGAATTGAAATCCGGTAACAAGGGTTCGCTCGAAAATAAAAAAGCAAAGCGCCAAACCAACAAGCGTCACCAATCGGGCGGCATCGATGGGCAATCCGCGATAACTCGTTCCGAGCACCGGCCAGAGTGCGATCGCAGCGACAATGATTGGCAACAGGACAAAAATGCCGATCGTCGCGAGTGCCACACGCCGGCCGAGATGGCGCCGCATAACCAGGCCGAAAATCGCTCCGGCAATAGCGCCGACGATAAGCTGACCCGCGATTGTCGATCCAACGCCGAGTTGCTTGAGATGATTATAGCCACCGACCTTTCCCATGATGGAAAGAAATGGTCCCGGAGGAATAAACACCGAGAGGCGGTCGCCTATAATTGTGAGCGGTGTCGCTACGCCAAAAAGCCACGCCAGAAGTAACATCACCATCGTCATCGCAATGCCAGCAATGAATCCGGCGAGTAATCCAGCGGCAATTCCTTTCAAGCTGGAGAGTTGATTGGGCGAACTCATGTCAGAAAATTTCTTAGCCACAGATTAACACGGATGAAAGACCGATCGGAAGAGAAGTCTGGGCTACCTTGTTTTCGAACATCTGTGTTCATCTGTGTTCATCTGTGGCTTTTTCTCAGCTGCGATGCGCATCAGCGTGGCAATGATTCGGGCACCCGCGACAAAGGTGCCGAGCAGCGTTCCGGAAACTTTTGACTGTCCTCCGGTCCGGCAACGATGATTCACGGGAACTTCGAGAATGCGCAGACCTGCTCGCGCGGCACGCATCTGCATCTCGATATTCCACCCGTAGGTTGGCTCGCGCATGCCAAGTCCGCCCAGCGCATCGCGGCGAATCGCGCGAAATGGGCACATATCGGTGTAACGGGTGCCGTAGAGCAGTCGCAAGATCAGGCCGGCGATCCACCCAGAAACAATCTGTTGGAAATTCATGCTACCCGGCTCGCGCTGGCCGCGCGTGCGAGAACCGATCACGAAATCATGCGTGCCGTTTACGATTGGATCGACTAGACGATGCATAAGTTCAGGGCAATCGCTGCCGTCCCCATCGAGAAAAACGACGATATCGCATTCCGGGCAAAGAGCGCGAATACCGGCAGCGCAAGCGCGTCCATACCCGCGTTGTGGCTGGGTGATCACTCTCGCGCCCGCGGCGCGCGCGCGTTCGGCCGTCTGATCGGTACTGCCATTATCGACAACGATGATGTCGCGCGGAATCTCTGTGCCAGCGACCGCTCGGACCACATCTGTGATCGGTTCTTCTTCGTTGAGCGCTGGAATAATGACGCTTACCGCGCCTGATCCAGCATCGGCAGCGGTCATCACAAAACGATCCAGGCGCTCGTGAAGTAAAACACAAGCGCAAAGAAATCGGCTAGCGCGAGCGTAACCGGTCCGGCGGCAATCTTGGGATCCAGTTTTAGGTGGTGCAGGAGAGATGGCACGCCCAGCCCGAACAAACACGCAGTGACAAGCGACAGCGCAATGCTGCCGCCAATGACACCCGCGGCGCGCACATCGCTGTGCCAAAACCAGACGATGACGGCAACAAGTCCGCCGCAAGCCAGGCCGAGAAAAAGTGCCGTCGCGAGTTCACGTCGGAAAGCGGCCGCGAACCAATGCCAGTTCAAGCGCGCCGAGCGGAGTGCCTGAATTGTCACGCTCATCGATTGCGTGCTCACGCTTTCGTTTAACCCGAGCACCATTGTGAGAAAGAATGCGATAACGAGGCTGCGGGCCAGCGTTGTTTCAAAAAAGCCAGCGAGGATCGCGCAGATCGTCCCGCCAGCGACAGTCACGAGCAACCACGGGAAACGATAACGAAAAACGCGCCACGGAGAGGCATCGCGGACTTGTGCAAGATGAAAGCCGAGCGCCTCAAAAAAATCCTCTCGCACGCCTTCGCGTTCGGGTTCTTCGGTCTCGAGAACGCTTGCCATGAAAACATCCGTGTCCACAATTCCAATCACGAGACGCTCCGCATCCACCACCGGAAACGCCAGGAACTTGTAGAGCACAAAAAACTCGCACGCTTCTAACACGGTCGCCTCCGCGGGCAACGCGATCACGCGCGGGACCATAATTTCCCGCAACCGAGTAGCCGGCGCAGCCGTGAGCAAACGGCGCGTGGGGACAACTCCAACCAGTCGTTTCCTCTCGTCAATCGCGTAAAAATAAATGACCCGCTCGCCGACGCCCTCGCGCCGGATGGCTTCGAGCGCTTTCTCGACGGTTGCATCCGCTTCGAGCAACGGAAAGTCTCTGCGCGCGTAATCCAGCGCTGGTGCGTTGAAATCGACTGCACCGGAAAATTTCATCGTCGTGCCTCGCGCACTTTGTGCACAATGCCTTTGTTGCGCAGGACCTTTTCCGCTTCGCTGAAGTAATCGCGCACATCGGCCTGCGCGCGAATCCAATCAAGGTAGCATCCGATCCCGGTCGCAAGATCGACCTGCGGCTCATAACCGGCTGCGCGAATACGCGTTGTGTCGCTCGTGAGATGACGCATCTCGCCTGGGCGAAATTCGCCTTTAGCCTCCGGCGCAATGTGAATACCGAGTGCTTCCGAAACGTGTTCAGCGATTTCGCGGATCGGCACGCCGTGCCCGCTGCCAACATTCACCGCTAATCCGTCGAGCTTGTCCGTCTCGGCCGCGAGCAAATTCGCGCGTGCGATGTCCTCAACGAAGGAAAAGTCGCGCGTTTGCTCGCCGTCTTCATAAAGGACCGGCGGCAGATTATTCAGCAAACGCGTGCAAAAGATTGCGATCACGCCGGTGTAAGGATTGAAGATCGATTGCCGTGGTCCGTACGTACAGGAATAGCGAAGCGCGGTCGTGGGAATGCCGACTTGTTTTCCCCAAAGAAGCACCAGTCTCTCCTGATCGACTTTTGTCAGACCGTAAACTGTTTCCCCACCCACGGGAGCGTTCTCGGGGGTCGGCGCGCTTTTCGTGACGTTGTTGCAAATTGGACAATGCACAGACCAATCGCCCGTGCGCAGTTGTTCAATCGGTCGCACATTTGGGAAAACCAGGCCGTGCTTCGGACAAATCCCGGCGCCTTCGCTGTAAACAGCTTGTGAACTCGCGACGATTATTTTTTTTGTCGGCAGGTTTTTCTCGCGAATGACTTCGAGCATTTGCGCGGTCCCAAGCGAATTGACATGGACGTATTTCGCGATCTCGGGCATGAATCCGCCGTAAGCAGCCTGGTGAAAGACGATGTCGATGTTGTCGAGCGCGGCGCTGACCGTTTCGCGATCGCACAGGTCGCCTTCAATGAATTCCACGTTGTCCGATATCCACGCCGGCTTTCCGCGCCGGTGCGTTTGCGGCTCCAGATTATCGAGGACTCGGACCTTCCATCCTTCGCGCACGAGTAAGTCCGTGATGTGCGAACCTATCAGGCCGGCACCCCCGGTGACGAGCGCGCGTTGTGTCATGCCTCTGTTGTAGAGGCGCTCGCCGCGGCGAGCAAATCTGGTTCATCTGCGGCTAAGAACTCCGAAAGGATTCGCAACAAGCAGCCGCGGCTACACGGGCCAGATTCTATCGCGGCCTTCCCGCGCGACGATCTCGTTCAAGAACTTGCGCGTCTCCAGCGCGATCTCATCGCGTGAATTTTTGCCGAGCAATTCGTTGCACAAGCGTCGCAATGCCACCGGATCGTCAACATCATAGCACATGGGCAACAACTTCACTTCAAGACTAGTTCCTTTTGCGCGCTCTCGGGTTTGATCGAACACGCGTTCTGTACTCCAGTCGATTCGTTCGAAGACCTCTCGATGCGGTTTTTTGAGGCCGATCAAATAGTAGCCGCCGTCGTCGGAAGGACCGAGCACGACTCGATCACCTGGCGAATACAAAAACTGTACCGCTTGCACAAAGATCTCCGGCCGAACTGTCGGACTATCTGAATCCATCAAACAAACCGAGTTAAAACCACACTTAAATAAATCTTCGGCTGCGAACAAAAGGCGCTCGCCAAAACTTCCACCACGTTGCGGAATCAAGACGAAGTGTGGCGGCAGAATGTCCGCGTAAGCTTCTTCCGCACCCGGCGGCGTGTAAACTGCAACGCCACATGCATCCTTCCCGGCCGCCTTTCGCATCTGAACCGCAGTAGAAATCACATTGGCCGTGTCACGCAGAAAAGAGATATTGAGTGCCGCGGCTTCCTCCGGAGTGAGTGGCGGGATAAGGCGCGTTTTCACTTCTCCGGCCCGCGGCGCTTTGGTCATCACTCCTAGCGCACAGAAACCGCGTGCGCTTTCGGCCGGTGTGTTTGGATCAAGAACGTGATGAATGGCGTTCATGCAATCGGACTATTGTTAGTCGCTATTCCTTTTCGCAAAGAGCGTATTGATAGCGTCCATCCTGCCAGATCTTAATTCGCTTACATGGTTGCGTCGGGAAGAGCTTCTCAAACGCGCGCGCGGAGAACACTGTCGCTTTATGCGGCTCGCGATACCCATTTCTGAACCGAATCAATCCAGCGAGCAGCCACATGGCAAATAATGGAATCGAAGCCCAAAAAATATGGCGCGGCTCCGCAATAAAACAGCGACCGCCGGGTTTCAGCACACGATACATTTCTGCGATGGCCCGATTTGGCTCAGGCAAAACGGTGAACAGCCGCGAAGCTATCAAGATGTCAAACTCTGCGTCGGCACAGGAAAGCTCCAGCGCATTGATGCGTTTAAATGAACAATTAGTCAGGCCCAAGGCGTCGGCGCGTTCCCGAGCCCATTGCAATTGGCTCTCGGAGCGATCGGCTCCGGTTACCAAAATATCTCGGAACCGTTCCGCCAACCGGCACGAGTAAAAGCCTGGCCCACAACCAAGCTCGATTAATTTCGTCCCCGGCGCAGGCTGCCCACTTGGCCAAAGCGCCGCGATTATGCGCTCGGTGTCATCTCGGAAAAGGTGCTCGCGGCAAAATGCATATACCCAGGCGACATGTTCGAAGAGACTGTCGTGACCGAGATCTTCATTGTTGTGTTCCGTGGGAATCGTGGTTGCCGGCGTTTCAATCGGAGCATGAGTAGGAGCTATGGCGTCCGGCAGCATGTTTATTTGCGTTTCAATAACACATTCGGTTCTCGTTTTGATTTCCCGCGTGAAAACTTTTCCACAGGAAAGAATGATGCTTGGGAAATTAATTTACTATCTTTCTTATCCTTCTTTGCGCGAATAACCCGGTTGCACACATCTGTGCTCCCTCGTGATTCGCACCAACAGCGAGTTGTTTATAACACCGACACCGCGCACCGATAAACCCCAGGGTCCCTAAAGAAGACGAGACTTATACAAACTTATTCGAACTTGTTGGCTTCTTGCTGCGCCATCATTTAACAAAGCGGAAATGCCTTTTCGAAATCGCAGCGTCACCACGATAATTGCTCTGGTTTTCGCGACCCTGTTTTCTGTCGCGAACGCCGGAGAGGAAACCTCACTCTGGAAGATTCAGGAAACTCTTGCTGCGAAACCCTATGTCGATCTTACTCATGAATTTGAGTCGGGAATCCCGCACTGGCCCGGTTTTCCCGACGAAGGGCGCAAGACGATTTACTGGTATGATAAGCGTCCGGACACGATGGGCAGTGGCTTTTTTTCCGAGGTCTTCACGCACGTTGGCCAGTGGGGAACGCATGTCGATCCCCCCGCTCATTTCATCAAAGGATTGCGCACGGTGGATCAAATCGGTCTTAAGGAAATGGTCCTCTGCCTTGTTGTTGTCGATGTACACGATGATGTCGCGAAAAATCCAGATTACACGTTGTCGATCGAGCGCCTGAAAAAGTGGGAAAGGGATCATGGGAAAATTCCGGCAGGCGCTTTTGTCGCAATGCGCACTGATTGGTCAAAGCGTTGGCCTGACGCGGCGAAAATGGAAAACAAAGACGCGAGCGGTGTTGCGCATTATCCCGGTTGGAGCCTGCCCGCGCTGAAATATCTCTATGAGGAACGCAAGATCACAGCGTCAGGTCACGAAACTACGGATACCGATCCTGGAATCGCCACAACAAAGAACGATTACTCGCTCGAGACTTACCTGTTGAGCACAAATCATTATCAGATCGAGTTGCTCACCAATCTCGATCAAGTCCCCGAATCTGGCGCCATTGTCGTGGTCAGTTTTCCAAAGCCGAAGGGCGGTTCGGGTTTCCCGGCGCGTGTGTTCGCGATCGTCCCCTAAATTTGACCCGCAGGTCGCGCGACGCTAATCGCATCTTCTGTGGATTTAATTGACGAACTTAAGACGCGAATCATCTGCGGCGACGGGGCGATGGGAACGTTGCTGCTCGATCGCGGTTTGCCGGTCCGAAATGTTAAACGCCATGCTAGCACAGGCTCTTCGAGTTTAGACTCGAGCTTTCATGGTCGAAAATCTGCTCGGTCAGTTGACCGAAAGTCGCGGCACGAACGAAGATAAGCTTTTGAATCATGCATATCACGGACATCATGCGGGGGGATTCTCCCACGTTTTCGTTCGAGTTCTTTCCTCCGAAAACGCCGCCGGCTGCCGAGATTCTCTACCAAACTATTCGCGATCTTGAATCGTACATGCCGCACTTTGTCAGCGTCACCTACGGTGCCGGTGGTTCAACCCGAGATTTAACCCACGACCTTGTCGAGCGCATTCAACATTCAACAAAACTGGACCCGATCCCTCACCTGACGTGCATCTGCCACAACGAAGATGAGATCGAAGCGATTTTACTTCGATACGCCAGGTCGGCGATTGGAAATATCCTCGCGCTCGGGGGCGATCGGCCGCGCGACATTCCGTACGATAAAT
>Ga0307312_10001474_pt1 | contig 12029 bp, 10 predicted proteins | sample ER_DNA_202_FD_194489 | JGI IMG/M metagenome (GOLD analysis project Ga0307312, IMG submission 194489) | Bulk soil microbial communities from the East River watershed near Crested Butte, Colorado, United States - ER_DNA_202 | ecosystem: Environmental > Terrestrial > Soil > Floodplain | place...
TCCGCCCAAAATTTTTCGGTGTGACTTCTACTTCGACAATGTCACCGATGGTCGCATCCGGTTTGATCTTGCGCGCTTTCGAGAGCTCGATCTCATCTTGCGAATTGGTCACGTGATCGACCACCACCAGGTTGGCCAACGCACGGATTTCGCCGCTCTTCGGATTAATATCGATGCGCAGATCGCGCGACGCACTCACGCTCTTTTTCGAGGCGGAGAGCAGGGCGTTCGAAACCGCCTCGAGCAGGATTTCGCGTTTGATTCCGCGCTCCCGCTCCAGGTAATCGAGCATGGCAATAAATTCCGCGTTCATAAAACATGCAGCCCGCAGACTAAAAAGAGTGGGACACCAGTTCCCACTCCGATCAGCGCGCGGACTAGGCACTAAGCATACGTTTGTGGAACTGCCTCGTCAAGCTGCGATCCAGTTTGATTTGACGTTCAAAGCTCAATGTCCAACATCCAGCATTCAATGAATTCGCGCCTCCGAGCCGTCGCTGTTGTTGTTCTGGTCTGGGCGGTGATTTATTTACCGGCGCTTGGCTCTATCGCAATCAAAGGAGAAGAAGGGCGACGAATTCTGCCGGCGATTCGAATGCTCGAGACGGGCAACTACATCGTCCCGCAAGTCGGAAGTAATCCCTATTTCCGCAAGCCTCCTCTAATAAACTGGCTGGTAGCCGCCTCTTTTAAAGTTTTTGGAGTCCGTAACGAATGGACAGCGCGTCTGCCGTCGGCGATTGCCGTCCTCGCTGTGGCGATTGCATTTGTCACGGTGGCACGCGCCAGTCTCGGCTCGAGGGGATCAATGATCGCGGCCCTTATCTGGATGACGAATATCGGCATCATCGAAAAAGGCCGGTTGATCGAAATCGAAGCTCTCTATGTCTCGCTTTGTGGTCTGGCGATTATCTTTTGGCTGAGTTCTTGGGTTCAAAAGAAGTCTCCGTGGCTCATTTGGGTCCCGGCATCCGTTTTTCTTGGGTTTGGCCTCCTGGCAAAGGGCCCAACACATCTGATATTTTTCTATGCGATCGTCTTGGCAGCCCTTTGGCAGGCGAAAGATTGGCGGATTCTTTTGCATCCTGCGCACTTTGCTGCAATCGCCATTATGCTCGGGATTGCCGCTACCTGGGCCATTCCGTTTCTGCATAGCACGGCAACGGAGGTCGCGATGGACAAATGGTCAGGTCAGTTCGGCGGCCGGTTAAGAGGCGTTGATTTCAAGTTTTTCGATTGGATTCAGAATATCCCGCGCAGTCTTATTTATTTTCTCCCGTGGGTTCTTCTGTTCCCGTTCGCGCGGTTTTCAAAATTTCAAGACGCAGCACAGCAGCGGCTCGCGCGCGCGCTGGCTTGGGGAATCGCGGTGCCATTCGTAGCGGTCAATCTGGCTCCCGGCGCGGTGGCTCGTTATAGTATGCCGGTGATAGTTCCAGCCTCGTGGTTGCTGGCGATGACATATGTTGGGAATGCATTGCAGTGGCCCCGAACGTGGACGAAAACCTATCGGGACTGGTCCAAGGTCGTGGCGGTTTTCGTTGGGGTCGGTCTTGCGATTGGCGCAGTTGGTTATCCGCTCACCGCAGTCGTTTTGAAAAACAGACAGCAGGTGAAAAAGGCCGCCGCGCAAATCAATGCGCTGGTGCCTGCGCGTGAGACGCTTTACGCAGTGAATCCAGACTATCAGCCGGTGTTTTTCTACGTAAAGGCGCCCGTAAAATACGTCAGCTATTTGAACAATCTGCCGATCGACACCCGATACTTTGTCGTCCGAATCGAAAACGAACCCGAAGCATCAACCACGCAAAAATGGGCGCCACTCCGGGCCCAGCCACTGGCTCGGGTGCGGGACTACAGCAAGCGTGAGCTAGTTCTCTTCAGAGTCGCCCTAAACGGGCATTGACAGACTGGCAGATTGGAATTGGTTAGCATACTAACCAATTTGATCCGGCATATGTCCCACGGCGAGACATTTGGGCAATTGCTTCACGGTACCACCCGTGCGTGGCGGCAAAAACTGGATGAGCGTCTCAAACCGATGGGACTCAGCCAGGCAAAATGGCGGACCCTGATGCATTTGTCTCTTTCTGAGGATGCACTTACCCAAGCGGAAATTGCGGCGCGCCTCGGCGTTGAGGAGCCTACTGTGGTAAACTTGTTACATCGCCTGGAGAAAGAAGGGTGGATCACGCGGAATAGCTCGCCACACGATCGACGCTGCAACATGGTGCTGCTCGGCCGGCGCGCCCAGCGGGTGATCGCGCAGATTAACGCAACAGCCGACAAACTTCGCCATGAACTGTTGGCTGGTATCCCGCAGCCTGATCTCCAAACGTGCATGAAAGTCCTGGCGGGCGTTCGGGAGCGAGCGGAGAAAAACGATCGACGCCAGGAGATCACCCGGCAGTCCGTAGCGCGCGATTTCGCCGAACACGACGGCCACATTAAACAGCGACGTTCGATTCCAAGAAGAAGGCACTCTCGTAGTGCCGGCGGGGGGCCCAAATGAACGTTAACGCGCCGGTGAGCAGTCCAAAGAGAATAGAGCGGAGCGCTTCCGAGCGCCCGCAGGTTCAAATGAAACGCACTGCTGCTAGTAAGCACAGAGTTCCTAAATGGGCGTACCTGCTTTTTATTACCCTGGCAGCGTTTGTTTGTTACCGGATCGTTCAACGAACGGCAAGTGAGGTGAAACCTACTCAGCCGCCAGCCCGACCGGCTCTCGTTGCTAAAGTGGTGACAAAAGATGTGCCTGTGTATCTCGACGAAATCGGCACCTGCGCAGCGTACGAGACCGTGCAGGTGCAGGCACAGGTGATCGGGCAAATTATCGCGCGCCATTTTCAGGACGGCTCCGATGTGAAGCAGGGGGACCCGCTTTTCACAATCGATCCGCGTCCATATCAGGCCACTCTCGATCAGGCAAAGGCTCAAGCGGCGTTAGACCAGGCGACGTTAAAGCGACAGGAGGATCTGCGCGCTAGAAAGGTCATATCGCAGCAGGATTACGACACTGCCGTGGCGAACGCACAAAAGTCTCAAGCAGCGGCCGAGGCTGCCCAGGTGAACCTCGATTATTGTTACATCAAATCGCCCATCAACGGGCGAGTAGGTCTGCGCAATGTTGACGTTGGCAATCTGGTTGGCCCCTCGACTCCGCCGCTCGTCGCCATTCAAGGCCTCGACCCGATTTATACGGATTTCACCGTCGCCGAAAACGATCTTCCGCTTGTGCGAAAATATGTCGGCGGGCCAAACGTGAAAGTGCAAACCTACCTTTCCGATGGCTCCATCGCGCCGCGGACCGGCGACCTATACTTCATAGATTACGCAGTGCAGCCCGGCTCGGGAACTGTGAAAGCCCGCGGGGTCACGCCGAATCCCGATCGCGCGCTGTGGCCGTCGGAATTTGTGCGCGTCCGTTTCATTCTGGACATGCTCAAAAACGCGACGCTAGTGCCGTCGCAGGCTGTTCAGGTTAGCCAGAGTGGGCCGTTCGTTTTCGTGGTGAAACCGGACAACACCGTCGATCTTCGCACTGTAAAACCAGGCCAACGCCAGGAAGGCGACCTTACGGTAATCGAAAACGGTCTGAAACCCGATGAAACCGTTGTTGTCACCGGCCAGCTTGCGCTTTCGCCGGGAGCAAAAGTTGCGCCGCAGCCATACGCTGCTCAGGGCGCCAGCACGGCTGAGCAGTCTGCCGCTTCAAAAAGCCCATTGTAATATGAACGATGCGGAGCGGCACGACGGCGAACGCGAAGTAACAGATAAGGATCGCCGAAGGTCGACGTCCTCCGCCGAGGAACGGGCGGAGCCCACGGCAGAATTAGTTCAAGTACAAGGTTCGGGACTTTCCGGGCCATTTATCCGCCGGCCCGTGATGACCGTGTTACTGACGTTGTCCGTCATCGTCGCCGGACTCGCGACTTACGGAAAGCTTGCAGTGAACGATTTGCCCGCAGTCGATTATCCGGTCATTCAGGTGACCTGTTCGTATCCCGGGGCAGACCCGACGACGATGGCTAACAACGTCGCCACGCCGCTTGAGAAACAATTTCTGCAAATCCCCGGCCTCGATATCATCACCAGCACTAGCACGCAGAGCAACACATCGCTGACTTTGCAGTTCGTCCTCAGTAAAAGCATCACCGACGCCGCGACCGATGTGCAGGCTGGCATCCAACGCGCGACGGGCAGATTGCCGATCGACCTTCCGAGTCCGCCCACGTTCACGAAAACGAACCCAAACGACCAAGCTGTTTACTTGTTGGGTCTGCTGTCCGACACGCTGACGGATTGGGACCTTTACAAATATGCGTCCACCGTTGTCGCGCAGCGTATCAACATCCTGCCGGGCGTTTCGCAGGTGAACATTTACGGCGTCCAGGGCGCGATTCGAATCAAGGCCGACCCCTCAGCGCTCGCTGCGCGCGGGCTGACAATGGATGATCTCGCCAGCGCGATCAAAGCGGGGACCGTCTATTCCGGAGCGGGGCAATTCGATGGCACGCATCGTACCTTTGTGCTGCAACCGAACGGCCAGATCGATAAGGCCGAAGGGTATCGTAACTTAATCGTGGCGCGCAACTCAAACGCCTCGCCGGTTTACCTGCGCGACGTCTCCGACGTTAAGCAGAGTGTGCAGGACGAGCGTATCTCGCGTTTTTTCTGGATGCGCGGCATTAATCCGCCTGGTTCGGTAGTCGTGCTTGCGGTTTCGCGGCAGGCAGGAGCAAACGCTGTGGAAGTGGCCAATTCGGTGAGGGCGCTTTTCCCTGAGCTACGCGCAAGCTTACCGGGCTCGATCCAATTCACGCCGATATTCGATCGCTCACAAACGATCGTCAATTCTGCCAACGAAGTGAAATGGACGCTGGTGATTGCGTTCGTGCTGGTCGTCCTGGTGATCTACGTTTTTCTCGGGCGCGCCACGGACACGCTGATTCCCGCTGTGGCATTGCCAATGTCGCTGCTGCTCACCGTGGCGGTGATGTACATGCTCAATTTCTCCATCAACAATCTCACGTTGATGGCGCTTACGCTGGCCATAGGTTTCCTTGTCGATGATGCCATCGTGTTTTTGGAAAACGTGGTGCGCCGCGCCGAGCACGGTGAGTCCATCCTTAAAGCGACATTCAACAGCGCCGGGGAGATTTCTCTCACCATTATGTCAATGACGCTTTCGCTGGCCGCGGTCTTCATTCCGCTGGTTTTTATCCCCGGGCTGCTCGGCCGCATCTTCCGCGAATTCTCCGTCACGATCATCGTGGCCATTCTCGCCTCGGGTCTTGTGTCGCTGACGCTCACGCCACTGATGTGCGCGCGAATCCTGGGTGAGCGCAAAGCCGGACACAAGCGCGCTTGGATGGAGCGCCACACCACCAATTTCATCCAACGCGTGATTGCTGCCTACGGTCGGTTGCTCGACAAATTTCTCGACCGCGCGTGGCTCACAGTGCCGATCCTGCTCGCTTGCATTCTTGGTCTCTGGTTCTTTTTCACCCATCTGCCGTTCACGTTGATTCCGCCGGGGGACAGCGGTTTTATTCGCGGCATTTTTATCGCACAGGAGGGATCATCCCCGGCCCAGATGCGCGCGTATCAAGCGCAGGTCAACGAGAAACTCCAGGCGGATCCAGCCGTCGGGCAGTTCTTCACGCTCGCCGGTTTTGCATCACGCAGTTCATTGTCGCAAGGGTTGATGTTTCTTTTCCTGAAACCCCGCAGCGAGCGCGCGCCCATCGACCAAATCATTTTGCGGCTTCAAAAATCGATCGGGTCCATTCCCGGCCTCAACGCGGTATTAACGCCCAGCCCGGTACTACAAATCAGTGTTGGCGCCACCAGCCAGACTCAGGGCCAGTATGCCTACACGATTAGCGGCATCGTGCCGGGTGATGTTTACGCGGTAGCCGACCAACTGATGAAAAAATTTCAACAGTTCAAAGGCTTCGCAAGTGTCCGTTCCGATTACTACCACGACACGCCCAATCTTAAGATCGACATCAACCGAGATCGCGCCGCAACCTACGGCGTTTCTACTTCCGCAATCCAAAGTCTTTTGCGCAACGCTTACTCGCAGAATTACGTCTATCTCATCAAGGAACCGGACGACCAATACCAGGTTATCCTCGAAGTTAAAGACAAGGAGCGCGCCCATCCTGACGATTTGGACGACCTCTACGTCCGCAGCAACACTGGCGGCAATTTCAGCGCAAGCGGCGCGGGCGGGGGAGTCATTGCGACGACCACAGGTAACATGGCAAGCCTCGTTCCACTGCGTGTTGTAACATCGACGAGGGAAGTCATCGGCCCGCAGGCGGTGAACCATTTGAATCAATTCACTAGCGTCACTTTCAACTTCAACCTGTTGCCGAACGTCGCCATCGGCGATGCCACGAAGTTCATTGAGGAGGCTTTCGCCCAAGTCCATCCGCGTTATCCAACCGTGCAGGGAATCTTCCAAGGCGAAACGCTTGTATTTCGGCAGCTGTTCCAGTCTTTACCCCTGTTGCTGCTCGCTGCCATCTTCGTAATGTACGTGATCCTCGGAATTCTCTACGAGAGCTACGTGCACCCGTTCACGGTCTTGTTTCCAGCGATTGTGCCTGCGGTCGTCGGCGGCCTGGCAACTTTGTATCTCTTCCACTCAGTGCTTTCGCTCTACAGCGTCATCGGACTTTTCCTCTTGTTAGGCATCGTGAAGAAGAACGGAATCATGGTAGTCGACTTTGCTTTGCAACGAATCGATGAAGGCTGGGACCTTCGCTCGGCCATTCACGAAGCGAGCGTGGAAAGATTTCGTCCCATAATGATGACGACACTCGCCGCGCTCATGGGCGCGGTGCCGATTGCGCTGGGGTTCGGCCAGGACGCCGCATCGCGCCGCCCGCTGGGCCTGGTTATCGTCGGCGGTCTGATTTTCTCGCAACTTGTAACGCTTTTTGTAACACCTGTTATTTACCTGTGGCTTGAATGGTTCCAGGAGCACGTGCTCGATAAAGTTCCGTTCCTGCGCAGCGCTCACACTCATCACGAAGACCAACCGGCGCGAGGCGATGGAGAGATTCAACCGGCGCCGGCTGCGGTCCACTGATTTTCGCGTTCTTAGTGCTGAGCGTGCGCTGTCCTCAGCGCATAAATTCTGCTCGCTGCGACGATCCGCTGAAGACAGCGGACACTACACAATACACCGTATGGCCACACGGGTTTCGTCATTCGACATTCAACAGTAATGTTGGATTATGCGTGCGATGGTTCTGGGGAAGCCGAAAGAACCGCTGGAATTGCGCGATGTCCCAAAGCCAAAGGTGGAGAGGGGACAATTACTGGTGCGTGTTAGGACGTGCGCGGTTTGCCGCACTGACCTTCACGTTGTCGACGGCGAATTGCCCAATCCGAAACTGCCGCTGATTCCGGGTCATCAAATTGTTGGGCGAGTGGAAGAGATCGGCGACGGCGCAGATTCAAAACTTCAAATCGGCGACCGCGTCGGCATTCCATGGCTTGGTTGGACCGATGGTAAATGTGCTTATTGCCGATCGAATCGGGAAAACCTCTGCGACCGTGCTCGTTTCACAGGGTACACCATAGATGGCGGCTACGCCGAATTCACTGTCGCTGACGCGAGATTCTGTTTTCATCTGCCCGATCGCTACAATGATGTCGAAGTTGCACCGCTGCTTTGCGCAGGGCTAATCGGTTATCGTTCGTATCGCAAAACGGGCAGCGCGCGACGTCTTGGCATTTATGGTTTTGGCAACGCCGCGCACTTGATCGCGCAGATTGCGCTTTACGAAAAGCGCGACCTTTTCGTGTTTACCCGGCCAGGCGACATCGCAACGCAGCAAGCCGCAAAGCAACTCGGCGCGGTCTGGGCTGGCGGTTCCGACGAGATGCCGCCGGAAAAACTCGATGCCGCAATTATTTTTGCTTCGGTCGGACCGCTTGTGCCAATGGCTCTGCGCGCACTCGCCAAAGGCGGTATCGTCGTATGCGGCGGAATTCACATGAGCGACATCCCTTCATTTCCCTATGCCGATCTTTGGGAAGAACGGGTCATCACCTCGGTGGCAAATCTGACGCGGCACGACGGCGAGGAATTTTTTGACATCGCACCGCGCGTTCCGGTGCAAACCAAGATCGAAAGCTTTCCCTTGGAAAAAGCCAACACCGCGCTGGATCGATTTCGCGGCGGCGAATTAAGTGGAACCGCTGTTCTTCTAATGCCCAACAGCGGGCATCCCGAGCGGAGCAAGCGATCCCATATCAGATCTCAACAGAGCTTACGCTAGCCTGGTAAGAAAGAACTGCTGGCTTCGTAATTTGTCATCCCTCGCCTCTGGAGTTGTGCTCGCCGCGCCACGGCTTCAGACGAAAGCGGGACCGCTTAGAGTCAGTTTTTCATCGCGTTCCCACCCGCGCACGGGGCGCGGATGCTTTCACGAAATTGCCCGGAAGCCGCTTTTCGTCGTCCGGCACGGAACCGGCCGCGTTGGCGAGCGCTTCTTCTTCTGGTGAGAGGACCGATTTGAAGCGATTTTTGTCGATGGCTTTCATGAAGGCTTCATGCGGCGAGACGATGCCTTTCTCGAGCAGCGCCCAGATCGCGTCATCCATGAATTGCATCCCTTGCGCTTTTCCGGAAACGATCACGTCCTGGAGCTTTTGCGTTGCGCCTTCGCGAATGATGGCGGCAACGGCTGCGTTGGCGACCAGGATTTCATTGACGGCAATGCGGCCTGGCCGGTCCGACCTTTTCAAAAGCAATTGAGCAACGACACCGCGAAGTGAGTTTGCCAGCATGGTGCGGGCCTGCGCCTGTCGATCAGCGGGGAAAGCATCTATCATACGATCCACCGTCTTGCGCGCATTGTTCGTGTGCAGCGTACCAATTACGAGTAGGCCAGTCTCGGCTGCAGTGAGGGCGAGCGAAATCGTCTCCAAATCGCGCATCTCGCCAATAAGTACAATATCGGTGTCCTCGCGCAGCGCTGCCTTGAGCCCTGCGGGAAAGGAGATCGAATCAGCGGGCACTTCCCGCTGCGTGATAATGCTGTGCTTATTATTGTGCACGAATTCGATCGGTTCCTCGATTGTCACAACATGCTTGGAGAAATTTTGGTTAATGAAGTCGATGAGCGCGGCCTGCGTTGTTGTTTTGCCGGAACCGGTGGGACCAGTTACGAGAACAAGCCCGCCGCGCAAATAAGCAAATTCCTTAACCGCCACAGGGATACCCAACTCCTCGAGGGACGAGATCTTCGTAGGAATCAATCGAAAAGCCGCTGCATAACCGTTCGACTCCTTGAAGTAGTTCGAGCGGAATCGAGAGTCCTCATCCATTTGGTAAGCGAAATCGAGATCGCCGCGTTCCTCGAAAATTTCCCAGTTCTGCGGACCGCACACTTCGCTCAGCATGCGCGTGACTTCCTCGCGCGAAATCGCCTCATCTCGGATAGGCATGATATCGCCGTGCGTTCGGATTTTTGGCGGTTCCCCCTCTCCGATATGCAAATCGGACGCGCCCTGCCGGACGACGATGTTGAGAAATTGATCGATGAAGGCCATTTCAGAATGCGGTTACATTTTCAAGTGTGGTCGCACAACGGATTTTTGGTCCGCGCGCTCGTAGGCCTCCTCGCCGCTGATGAGGCCGCGGTCATAAAGATCAATCAGTGCGTCGTCCATCAAACGCATGCCTTGCTTTTTGCCGGTCTGGATAATGCCCGGCAACATGTAGGTTTTCGCCTCGCGAATCACGTTGGCTACCGCAGGCGTATTTGTGAGAATTTCCAGCGCCAGTACCCGACCGGTTCCATCTTTTTTTGGTATCAATTGGTGGCTGATGACGCCCCGCAAAGATTCCGCGACCATCACCCGGACGTGTTCCTGCTGCTCGGACGGAAAGACGTCGAGCAACCGGTCAAGTGTCCGCGAAGCATTACTGGTGTGCAATGTCGCCAAAACAAGGTGCCCCGTCTCAGCTGCCGTGATAGCGAGCGAAATCGTTTCCAAATCGCGCATTTCCCCAACCATGATCACGTCTGGGTCTTCCCGGAGAGCGGCGCGCAACGCCGTGGCGAAGGAATCAGTATGCGTGAAGACTTCCCGTTGACTAACGTGGCAATTTCTCGATCGGATGACGTATTCGATCGGGTCCTCGAGCGTGATGATATGATCGCGCCGCTCTATGTTTATCTGCTCGATCATTGCTGCGAGAGTCGTTGATTTACCGGTGCCGACTGAACCCGTGGCGAGAATCAGGCCATTCTGATAACGGGTGAGTAACTTGAGATGTTCAGGCAATCCCAGTTCGTCCATTGTTCGGACATAGGTGTTGATTACGCGGAAAACAATTTCGATCCCCAGCCGCTGCCGCACCACGCTAACTCGGTAACGAGCGTACTCGTTCGCATAAGCAAAGTCGGAATCGCCGCGTGAATGGAGTTCCTCCTTGTACACTGCGGGCATGAAAGCCTCTGCCAAAGCTACCGTTTGTTCTCTGGTCAGCGGTGGAGCGTCCGGCCACATTGGCTCCAGGGTTCCATGCACTCGCCAGATCGGTGGCGCTGCGACGCCCAGGTGAACGTCCGAAGCGTCCGCCTTTTGCCCGATCTCGAGATAATTATCGACGTGAGGGAGCGGATGCGAATCAACGGGAATGTCCGGAGGGAGACTGGTTGTGATCATGGGCGGGCGTTAGGCAGATGATTATGCCTAACGCTGCGCGCGCGTAAATCCCAAAGAAAGCTCAGCTCAGCGTTTTCTTGACCCGCGCGATTGTCCTGTAAAATCGCTCAGCCGATTCTTCACGAACTCAACAATTACCGGTCGAACGAAGCTTGCCGCGATTTTGAGCGCCCCCAGCGCAAGCCCGGTTTCTACGAGCTTTTTCTGTGATTTACGGCCGCCTTTTGCATCCACATAGATTTTTTTCTTCCGCATCGGCGCCAACGCAATTAGCGCGCCGACAGCCGTTGCGGCTGTAAGCCAGGAACCAGTTTGTTTTCGAAATGATCGCCGGAATTTTCCAGGGAAATCCAATTCGTACTGCAGGCCGCGCAAATCGCGTCTTACGCGCTCGCGGGACTGGGCGATTTCCGCCGTCAGCTCGTCGATTGATTTGTTGCGTCCAGATTCTTCAGCCATTCGCGATCCTTCTTTAATTCAGTCAGCGTCGCGCGGAACACCGGTTTGGTGATGCGGCTCCGCGCGACCAGAAGCAAAACCATCGCAAGAATGAAATGAACTGCGGCAGCGGCCAGCGCTATCCAGGCCCATGAAATTCCAAGCAGGTGGGCCAGCCCCACAACCACGCCGGTGATGAGAAAAACGTAACCCAACGCGCAGAGAAGCAGCGCAAAAATCAGGCAACCGGCCAATATGAGCAGGTGCACGGCGGCCGTTTTCGATTCCTGGGCAAAAAGCGCAAAGCGGCTCTCAAAAAACTCCGCAAGCGCGGTAACGAGCGCCAGCAGGTTCTCGAGTAAACCGGCATGCCCCGCCGGATTGCGGGGCCGAGGGCTCTCGCTGATCATCTCCGAGGTGTTTCGGAGTTAGCGTCGGAAGATCAAGCCCAAGACGAACCCAATCCCGAGCGCCGAGAAAATTGCCTTTGTCGGATTTTCGCGCACGTATTGCTCTGCGTCTTCCTGGAACGTCCGGACGCGATCTCTCGCATCGCCCCATGCTTGTTCTGCTTTGCCGCGTGCGTCGCCCCAAGCCTGCTCTGCCTTGCCGCGGTACTCGCCGGCCAAAGCGCCTGCGGCTGATTTTAAATCTTCCGCTGCTCTGCGCGCATGGTCCTTGCTGCTTTGCAATTTATCCTGCGCGTCCTTAGGGACGGACGCCTTCTGTTCTGCCTTGTTTTCTTCTGCCATTGGTAATCTCCAGTTGATTTTCCGTTAATTATCCGCGTGCTTTGCTAAATCAGCAAACACCGAGTTATCGCATCATGGATGCACTTCGCGTTTATTGTTCGCGAAAAATGATGCGAGCTTTCGTCAAATCGTAGGGAGATA
>Ga0307312_10001475_pt1 | contig 12028 bp, 2 predicted proteins | sample ER_DNA_202_FD_194489 | JGI IMG/M metagenome (GOLD analysis project Ga0307312, IMG submission 194489) | Bulk soil microbial communities from the East River watershed near Crested Butte, Colorado, United States - ER_DNA_202 | ecosystem: Environmental > Terrestrial > Soil > Floodplain | place: USA...
CCCATCCCCGTCGACTGAGGCCAGGGCCGCATTGACGACGCCGGTGCCTGTCGAGATCAGGTTGAGCAGCGCTTCTCCGCCTGGCCCTTCTTCCCATTCATAGGCATCGGTCCGGCGGTTGGTGTCGCGCAAGGTCAGCTGCTCCGGCGAGGTGAAGTAGACCCGCCCGCTGTCGTCGACGTTGATGCCGTTCGGAGTCAGGAAGGCATCGCCCGTCGTGATTGCGCTGGTGGGCGTGCATGAGACGCAATCGAGCCTGTCGATGGGCAGGTGATAGCGATAGACCTGCATGTTTCCGTCGGTCGCCTTCCCGGTCAGCTGGACCCTCGACGTGAAGACGGCGTCATCGCCACTGGGCGTCACCTGGAAGTCCTCGGAGCTGTGGGTTTCCGATTGTTCCGTCGCATGCAGCACACCGGGATGGTCGATCAACAGGTATGGAACTTCTTCGTAGCCAAAGTGGACGATGTCATTGCCCTTGGTTGCGTAGACGTGATGGGTTTTGCCGTTGACCGCCACGCCCACGGACTGGTTGTTGAGGGTTCCGAGGCCAACCAGAGCAGCGGGGATTTCTTCTTCCTCATCCGAGGTGAACACCGCGATCTGTTTGCCCTGCTCAACATAGATTTCGCCGGTGCCGGGATCGACGTACATGGTCTTGCTCTGGGAGGTGATCTGCTTGCCGAGCAGGGACGGGCCGCTCGCTTCGAATGCCGACATCGGATAGCGCCGCAGGGGGCCTTCGCTCCACTGCGAGGCGTAGGCCTGGCCCCCGCCGGCGGCGACCTGGCACGGGCTCAGTCCCTGGGTATGGACGCTGGTTTCTTCGTAGTTCGCGTTGGTGACCGGCGTTGCCGCGGAGATCGGGTGGAATTTGCGGATTCCCCCGTAGCTGTAATCGCCGACGTAGAGGTCTCCAGTGGCCTGGTCGACGGCGAGGCCACATGCTTCGTAGAAGCCGGTGATTTCACCGAGCTTTTCCCCGCTCCCCGCATAGATGTTGATCGTCCCGGCGTGCTGGCGGGTGTAGAAGTCGCCCTGGAATATGGACCCGGGCGTGCTGTCGACGCCGAGTGTCGATTCCGTGCCGCCGCCCGTGCTCAAACCGCCGATTTTGTTGGTCCCCGCGCCGGGGCCCGCGGTGAAGGGATACTGGTTGCCTTCCGCGTCATAGCGGGAGACCCGTCCCGATTCCACGACATAGACGGCGCCGTTCACTTCATTGACGGCCAAGTCGAGAGGCCCGCTATGCGAGCCGCCGAACGTTTTGGTTATCACGGGGCGCTTCGGCGGCGACGGGGGCGGCTTGATCAGGCTGCTGTCCATCACTCCGACGAATTTGGGGGCCGAGCCCGGACTGGCGACATAGACGTTGGGCTGGTCCTGGATCCCGTTGGACGGGCCATCCAGCAGCTCTGGGCTCATGAAGTAGAGCGTCCCGGCTTCAGCTGCCACACCGGCTCCGCCCGCGAAGGCGAGGGCGCCACAGTTGGGACCCCCTTCGGTCACGTTCCATTCGTCGGGAGGCGCGCATGCGTCGGTGTTACCGGTGCCACCGCTACCGGTCGAGACGCGCGTCAGGACACTGCTCGAGGTGCCTACTTCGGCGCGGAAGATGTCAGGGCTCGTGTCGGCATCGCCGGCAAGCGCCTCCTCGGTCGTGAAGTACACCTGGGTGCCGTCCTCGCTCATGCCGTTGTAGAGGACCCCATTCGCCGTGTCAGCCACGAGCACCGAGTTGGGATTGGTCCCGATGTGCATGTAGAGGTCGTAGCGCGGGTTTCCTTCGGCGTCGGCTCCGACCGGCCTGCCGATGAGGATGCGGCTGCCATCCGCCGACGCGTCGAGCTCGGCGGGTTCACCCGTCATCGTCGCGCCGTTGGGCATCGTCGAGACGACCTGCGTCGAGTCCGTTCCCAGGTTGCGGTCGTAGATGCTGACGCTGCCGCTGTTCCCCGCCGGCTCGAATTTCTGATCGGAGCCGAAGACGAAGTGATTGCCGTCTGCCGAGAAGGGCTTCTTGACCTTCCCCGCGGGTTCGGGGTCCGCGACGTTGAGCGAGCCCTTCATGCCCTGAGTGAGGCTGCCATCGGAAAGCCTGAGCGGAATCCCGGTCGTGCCGTCTTCGAAACACGGCGAGCAGCGGTCCGGCTCGCTGAAGGCGTACTGGGTGAGCGCGGAATCCGCGCCGCTCAGCGCCGAGGCGAATGGACTTGCCGACGGCAACGTGGCGGCGAGGCCTACATATTTGGTGGTCCAGCCGTCTTCGCCACGGGTGGCCACGTAGGGATCCGTTCCCAGGTTGACCGGGAAGCCGGCGATGCCTGGCAGTTTGCCGACGCTGGTCGTGTAGAGGAACCTGTCGGACGCATCCGGGTAGGCGTCAAGGGGAGTGTCTCCCTCGACGATGTTCGAGGCGACGTCGTAGCCTCCGGCGTCAGCCGCCGAGACGAGCTCATAGCCTCGGCAGTGCGACAGTTTCGAAGCGCCGCTGAGCCTGCGCGCGTGGGCATTGGGACACGGATCGACGCCGCCTTGATCGAGGGGGAAGGTGCGGAAGGTGTAGTCGCTCCCATAGCCGACACCGCCCTGGTCGTTTTCACCCACGAACCGGAAGTGGTAGAGCGTGCCCGGGTTGAGGCCGCTGAGCTCTTTCGAGTATTCCGTGAATACCCGGGGGGATGGCGCGCAGAAGAACAGCGCGCACTGGATGTACCTTTCGCTATCGGACGATTGGCAAGCGGCGATCGCGCAGTCTTCCGGCCCGTATTCGATGTGCCATTCGCCGTAGATGCCTCTCGGGTTTATTTCCCCCTTCAGGAGGGCGTGGTCGGCGGTCACTTCGAGAATCCTCCCGCCTCTGACCAGCGGCGGATCCGTGCTGCTGAATTCCCGATCTTTGCTGACGGCGATGCCTTCGGCTGTTTTGACGACCAGTCGGAAGTGATAGCCCGTTTCCTGATTCAGCAGGCCGGACAGCTGCGCGCTCACGTCTGTATCGGCTTCGATCGGGCTGCCCGGTGACGCCCCCGGGTCACACGGCACTTTGCCCTCCGAATAGTCGACAAATGTGCCGTACTCAAAGAAGCATTCGATCACGGGTGGCGAGCCATCCATTTCGATGTGCCCGGATACGGCTGCGCCGGTTGTGCTCACGTCTTTCGCAGGGTCGGTACTCAATTTGGGAACCGAAAACGGTGGGCCGAATACGTGAACCAGCGCTCCCGAACCCGAGTCGTACACGTACACCTCATTGGTGGCTTCGTTCACCGCAAGGGATCCGAACCCCGGGCCATAGACGCCGTAGGTTTCCCCGAATTCACTGAGCAGGTTCCCATTCTGGTCGTACTCCAGAACGCGCGACCCATCGGAATTGATCATGAACAGATGGTCGTTCCCTTTGTCGATGGTCATCTGCTGACCGACCGAGCCTGCTTTGACTTCTGTGAATTTTGTCGCCTGGTTGTAATTCGATGCGCCCGTGTATTTCCACACGCTGTTACCGGCGTTGACGAAGAGGTTGTCGTGCGAGTCGAATGCCAGGTAACAGGGGCCTGAGTCCTGATGTTTTGTCGTATCCACCGGGAGCAGCGGCACGCCCGCCGGGCTGTACCGGACCACGGCCCGGCCTTCTTTCATCGCTTCGGAGTTCGGATTCGACACGGCGATGTTGCCCTGCGAGTCGACCTCACCCCAGCAGAAACCGGACGGTTCACCGCCGAGGATCGGGAAGGGACTGCCGACATGGTTGCCCGCGGGCGTATAGGCTTCGACTCCGGTGAACGGATGGCCGGGCGTGGAGTTCCACGGGTTGTTGTAGGTGACGAGCACCTGGCCCTGCGTTGCGGTTTCTGAATTGTCGACGACGGTCTGGGGACGATCGGGGGTGTACCCCTGCGGAAGGAAGTCCGGAAAGACCGTGGTGCTCCCCGGGGACGACATATCGAACGCCAGAGCCGGCCCGGTCCAACAGACGGGAATCACGTACAGCTTTTTGCTCACCTGGTCGAAGGCGATCCTGTTCCCACAGAATGCTCCCTGGAAATTCGTGGACGTGGTGCCATCGGGGCCGAAGGAGAACTCCACCGCGCGCTGCTGGTCGGCCGATGCCGAGCCGGTGAACGTCGTCAGGCTGATCGCAAGCACCGCACCCAGCCCGGCCAGAATCTTCATTGCTTCCCTGTCTCTCCCTCTGGTCGCCATCGCCTACCGCCCCGCCTTCCGGTGAGATGCGCGGCGATGCCTGTTTCGTCTTGCCGCTTTCGTACAGGAGCTCCCCAGCTTGCTGCGGCGGTTGATCTCGACGCCGTTCTGGCCGTCGAGGCGGATCTGGGCTGTATTGGCCGTCTTGCAGAGATTTTCGCTGTTGACCAGGAGCCCCTTCGCGCCACCCTCCAGGCTCAAGGTGAACTTGGAGACAGGGGCGTCTGGCACGTTTTCGAAACGCGCGCGCAGGCTTCCGGACTGCGTCGTGTCGATGGCGGCGGTGAGTTCGATGTCGACCTGCCCGCTCAGGTCCACCACGAGGTCAGGCAGTTCGTGACTCGAGGACCGGAGGTACACGGGCCCCGAGAGCGGCTGGTCGAGTAGCGGCGACTCGGCGGTCGCGGTGCCGTAGACCGAGTCCGACGGACAGGCGTTTGCGGCGAACTGGACTCTTGTGCACAGGGTCCGGATGTGCGCGTTGTCGAGCAGCAGCGACTTTGGCATCGAGACCGTCGTGCCGGCCAGGCCGGCTTCCCCCTCGGCCGCCGTGAGCACGGCCTGTACCGCCGGGTGCCCGCGCCGTTTCGGCGAGCCCTTGAGGCTGATGTTCAGCTTGGGCCCGAAAGGAAGTGCAGCGCAGTTGGCGACCTGGTAGAAGGCGCTCAGGCTGGCCATGCCGCCTTCGTCACCGAAGACGGTGCTGCCGATCGCGAACGGGTTGCAGTTGGTCGGGTTGTGCGCGAACCTCGGTCGATCCAGGTTGACGAGGATCGAGCGCAGCCGCAGGGGGATCCCGTCGAGGATCTGGGGAAGCGGATCCGACACCGTGGTGATCTGGGCCGTGGCCGGGTTCACGTAGGTGGCTGCGCGCACCGCGACGTTGCCCAGGTCGTAGGGACCGGAGACCGCGGGGATCACGGCCACCAGGCTGACCGGAGCCCCTTTGTACGGGCCCGCCAGATAGACCTTCCCCGGCGTCGTCAGCGGGCGGCTGCCGGCGCCGGCGGTGGTCGTCGCGCTGCCGATCAGGCTGCGGGCGGGGCAGACCGAGCTCTGCTGCTCGGCCCGGCCGGTGTAACCCGGGTCATGGAGCTGCGAGATCGCGGCCTCGGGGCAGTAGGAGACCCCTTTCAGGGATGCAAGGAACCCGGGTGGCGTGACGACCGTGAGGCCGCTCATGTTCTGAGTTCCGTCCCTGCGATCCACCTTGACCGCGAGCGGGCTGTAGGCGCCCGCCGTGTTGTCTGGCGATCCACCCACCATCGTCGGGTCGAGGGGGCGGGTTTCGCCCGGACAGGGCGAGCCACCGGGACCGCTGTCGATCGTGAACGAGTCCGATGAGATGACGGGTTCGACCTCCGAGGCCCAGGGCACGAATTCGGAGTCAACCGTGTAGGTGCCGCACTTCTCCGGGGTGGCCAGAAGGCCGCGCTCGGCGCCGAAGATGTGCATGTCGAACTCCTGGAGCGGGCTCTGCGGCAGGTTGTCGAAGCGAGTTACGATCCGGCCCGTCTGGGGGTCGAGTTCGACCGTGCCTTCGAGCTTGGCGTGCGTTTCGAAGCCGTCGGCCGCCAGGATAAGCCTGTAGCGATTGCCCGGCTTCGGCTCCCCCAGGTACATGGCGCCGTGGATCGGGGCCGGCAGCGCGGAGCTGTCGATGGTGAGTGTGCCGATCTTCGAGCCCTGCGGGCATATCGCGGCTTCTAGCGAGCCGATCGCGCTCTCTGCGTCGGTGCAGGCGGCCTTGCCGTCAGCTGCATTCGGGTTTACCGAGACACCCTCCGGAAGGGTGACGCTGACCGATTTCAACTCCGAGGCAGAGGGGACCGTCGGGCTCTGCTGTTGCGGAACCCTCGCGATGATGTCGATGCCCGAGGGGGCGTCCGCCTCTTCGTTCGTCGGCTTCGCGATCAGGGCGGGGTTGAAGGCGAGCAGATCGCAGCCGGTGGTCTGCGGCAGGCTGGCTTCGCCGTGGACTACCTCGTGGCTGTAGTAGGTAGCGTCAACGCTCGCCGTGATCGGGCCTTCGCACGAGGTCGGGTTCTGCAGGTAGGGTGCGGGCGGCGCCGTGGCCTGAACGGGTGTGTCGAAGCAGGGTTCCGGATACTGTTTGAAGCAGCCTTTCTGCTGCAGGGCGCCTGTCCCCACCCGGTATTTGTCGTTCGCGGACTCGGTGGGAACGCCCCAGATCCAGAGCCGGACTTCGGCCAGGCCGATCAGATGGAAGATGTCGGGGGTGGTGGCATCGAGGCCGTAATCCGAGTCCGTGCGGCCGCGGAGAATCGTGAAGATCGGCGTGCCGAGAATCGGGATCTGGGTCTCGAGGAGGCCCGGCTCGCCGGGCCTCGGCTCCATGTTGTAGATGAACTGGATGCCGAACAGCGCGCTGGCGAGCCCCACCTGGGAGTCCGGCGGACACCGGTAGAGGCCCAGCTGGGCAAGTGTGCACGTGGGTATCGCGTGGGGGTTGCCGATGAACCCGGTCGGGAAATGGATCGTGAAGGTCCGGGGATCCGAGCAGAAGCATTCGTTGAAGGTTTTGGACGGGTCTTCCTGCGATTCCTGTGCTTCCCGCTCCTTGGTGCCGAAATTGAGCTTCATGTAGAGGTTGGGATGCCCACCGGCCTGAGCGGTCGTGCGTTCGAGTTCAAAGGTCTGAAGCCCCGGATACGCGCTCGCAGAGGCAGGCCCCATTGCGGCGAACGCCACGATGGCGGCAACGACCGCCCCGATTGCGAATAGGGCACGCCAGTTTGGCGCAGCCGTAGTCCCCGCCTCTTCGATCATCATCGTGCTCGACCGTTCCCTTGGGCCGCATGACCATGCCTGTGCCGGTGCTGCTGCCGGTGATGTGCACGCCGATGCCTGTTGCGGCTCCTGTTCCTCGGCCTATGCTTGACCACGTTGCCCGGCGCCGTGTATTCGATTCCGGTTCCGACTTTCGGGTTGGCGGGCGGTTCGCTCGTTTCGCCGTGGCATTCGTCCGCGGCTTCGCAGGGGAGGAGTTCCCCGCTGGTCACGAATCCGCCGCCCGTGCGGGCGTCGTAGAACTTGACGAACGGGCCGTTCTGATCCTGGGGCACCAGCGTGTCGTAGGTCGAGAAGTAGATGTCGCGCCCATCGCGGCTCATCGACTCGAGGCCGACGACCTGGCCCGGGTAGAGGAAGATGATCTTGGGCAGGATGTCCCGGTCGCCGGTGCCGGCGCCAATCAGCTGCGGCCTGCCGCCGACGAACTCATAGACATCGACGATTCCGTCTGTGTCGCGTGGGGACAGAGCGTCCGCGGTCGCGAAGGCAACCCTCCCGTCGTCCGACATGAAGCGCCCGCTGTTGCTGGCCATCACGTCGGTGCTTTTCAGGTTCTGCTCATTCGCCGGCGGGTCGAGACGAAGAATCGATGGCGGGGCACCGGTTGGGTTGCAGGATGCGCACTGAAGCTCACCGGTCGCAGCATCGAACACGTACATCTCGGCGGCCCGTTTGAGCGTCCCGAAGTTGTCGTAGTAGCGGTTGTCGTAGCCGGTCAGCTGAGACCTGGTCAGGAATGCCGCATACTGGCCGTCTGCGGAGATCTGCGACCGAAGGGTTGAAGTGCCCAGTTCAAGGGTGGTCACGTACTGGAGTTGGCCGTTTCGCAGGTGGTAGATGTTCTTCTGGTTCTTGATGCCGGGGTTATTCGGGTCGAGCTGCTCAGGGGACATGAAGTAGACGTCGCCGCTCGTGGACATCGTGTCGTCGAGGTCCGGGCGTTCGGTGCTCATCAGCTTGACGTCGCAGTTCTGAGTCCAATTTGCGTTGCATTCGTCGGTGTTGCCCTCGCCGCCGCCCACCGAGATCAATTTGACTTCGTCAGTCGCCTCTTCCCACATGTATATGTCGGCGCTCGTGTCTTCGTCTTCCGACGTGAGCGCTTTCTTTGAGAGGAAGGCCACTTTGGAGCCGTCCTGGCTCATGCCGAGCAGCTGCACGCCCTGGCCCTTCGAAACTTCATAGGTGACAGCGTTGTTGACCCGCATGTAGAGGTTGACGTTTCCTCCGGGGGCGACGGTGGACATCAGGATGTGGTCGGCATTGGGCGAAAGCGCCGGAATCCGTAAGAACTCGCCCGGGCCCCCCGCGTCCTGGGGGATCGGTTCCCCATCGCTGAGCAAGGAGGCGATTTCGATCGATCCCCGTGCAACCTCGTTGTCATACACGGAGCCGGGAGCAGATTCGAGGCCGCCGGGCTTGAAGGGAACGTCGAGCGACGAAAAGACGTAGTGGGAGAAATCCGGCGAGGGTTGCTCGTCACCGGTGAGGTGATCGGCTTCCGGGACGACCGAGTAGTTGGTCGGCCAGCGGCCGAGGAATTTTCCGTTTGCGTCCCACACATAGGGGAAGGGCTGTTTGCCGGTTCCGGCGTTGAGCTGGACGGCGATCTTGTAGTCGAGGCACTTGTCCTGCGTCAGGCTGCACTGGCCCCTCATGGCCAGACCCGTTTCATCGCCCTTGAGGCCAGCGTATTTCGTGACCCAACCCTGCGCCGTGCGCGTGGCCAGATAACGATCGAAGATGAAGTTCGGCGATTCGACGCCCGTCAGCCCACCGACGCCGCCGTAGAATCCGAAGCGTGGAGGGGAGCTCTCGTAGCCGGTGTTCTCGAACCGGGGGCCCAGTTCTTCGGTGGTGAAGGCGGTCGCGCCGAGCCGGAAGAAGAAATCGCCGGGGAAGAACTGGATGCTGCCGGCCCGTGCCGGGGAGACGAGCTCATATGCCCGGCAGTCGGGCAGGTAATTGGCCCCCACCTGCTGGCGGACGTGCGAGTTGGGGCAAGCCGGTGGCGTGAAGTCAAACGTACCGTCCGCGCTCTGCGATCTCCCGTACTGGTTTATTGCCACGAGTCGGAAGTAGTACGTGAGCCCGGCTTCCAACCCGGTGACATGGGCCAGCACCGACTGGGGATCTGGGCTTGCGCTCAATTCTTCGACCGGCGTACTGCTCTGAAGAGCGCCGAGGCTGGTGCCGTATTCGAAGAAGTATTCGGCCTCCGAGTTGAAATCGTTGACCTTAGCGTTGAGGTCCGCCGAGGTTTCCAACACGTTCGTTGGATTGAGGCTCGAGATCAGCGGCTTCGCCGGCGCGGTGAAGGTGCGATCCTGCGCTTTGGTGGTCCCAAGCGCATTTTCGGCGATCAGGCGGTAGTGGTAAGTCCTCCCCGGCTGGAGCTTTTTGATGTCGATCGGATCGAGCGCGATCTCTCCGGATCCCGAGCCGGCGTCCTTCACTTCCGTTTCGAGATCGTAATGCGTGTCGACGCCGTACTGGAAATAGTATTTCGTCGGCATGCCATCGGGGTCCAGCGAGCCGTTCAGGGTGGCGCTGTTCGCCGCGAGGTTCGTCACTCCATCGGTCGTCGCATTGAGGACAGCCACCGTGTGTACCACGTTGTCGAACGTGTGGTTCCAGCCATTCGAATTGGCCGCTTTGATTCGGTAGTGGTAGTCCGTCTCGGTGAACAGGCCGAGCAGGCCGGCGCCGACCGCTTGATCCGATGAGTACGTGGGCGCGGGGCTGCATGGGACTTCGCTCCCATAGCTCTTGGTCAGGCCGTATTCAACAATGCATTCGCTGACGTCAGGGCCGCCGGCAAGGCCGACTTCACCGTGGATTGTCGCCGAGTGATGACCCGCTTCCGGCTCACTCACGCTGATGTCGGGAATGACCACCGGTGGTCCGAAGACGGACAATGTGTTTTCGCCGCCCTGTACATAGAAGCGGCCGGTATTAGAACCTCCGGAATCGTCGAAGGCGATTGACTGGGGATCAGGTCCGAGTTCGCCGCCTGTCGCGATCGTCGGCCCGATCTTGTGGTGCCTGTTTTCACCATATATCGCAATTCCGTCGCCACCGAATAGGTAAATCCAGTTGTTATTGCCGTTGACCGCGCCGAAGCTATACGAGTAGTTGTCGTTGTCCCTGTCGAATGGGAGGTAGTCCGTGGCCTGTGAATATTGTTCGTCGGGCCTCTGGAAGTCTCCGATCGTGTACCACCGCCAGGCTCCCAGAGGACGGTTTCCTGCGCCAACGGAGCCACAGCACCTCACGAAGGCGCCGTTTTCGCCGGCGCCTATGACGGCCTTGGGCGGGAAGTTCACCTCGGGCACGGGGTACTGGAATGCGAGCCGCAGCTGGCCCACGAACTGATCGTGTGCTGGGTTCCCATCCACTGGCGCGTATTGGTCGACCTGCCCGCCACCCGGCACGCTTCCCAATTCATTCTGGTTTTCCCTATGTGTGTAGATCGTCCCGTTGGGCGCAACGGAAATGGAGTTGGCCGGAACGTCCGGGTTCGCGATCGGCACGGGTTGCGACTCGTTGATGGTCCCGAGGAATTTCCCGCTGGGGGCGAACACGCAGAGTTCGCCGGTCAGCGTGTTCTTATTGTGGTTCCTGACATAGATGTAGCCGTTCGTTGGCCCGCCGGAGGAGTCCATTGCCGCCACGGGCGTGCGATTGTTGCCATGGAGGAAGAACGGTCCGAGTTCGCCCGCGGGCACTCGATCGCAGTCGCTTGGGACGTCCGGGCATTCGAGCCCGCCCGCGCCGTCGATGATGTTCGTCCCCAGAGCGGAGAAGTTCACCGGATTCCCGCTCGGGTCGAACTTCGCGAGCACTTCCTGGTCTTCGAGGAAGACGACGATATTGCCTTCGGGATCGACCCCGACCGGCTGAGGCTTGGTCCCGGAGGCCAGCGTGATTTTGCCGAGGAACAAGTGCGTGTGCTCGGCCTCCGCCGGGGACGCAATGAGGCCCCCGAGACAGAGGGTGGCGAGCACCGTCAGCAGGAGGCGACGAGGGCGCTCGGAGGTGATTGTGGCAGAGGGGCTCATCTTGCGTGTCACTCGCTGTTCTCCTATTCGGCGCTGCGGCGATGGCCGCGGGTCGCGTGACGACTGTGGTGCTTCTGCGCTGTCTTACGCTGTTTGGGGCGCCGCCTCCGTACGCACCTGCCATGGCGTTTGACAAAGCCGCGTTTGCAGGGTTTTGGCTCTTCTTCCGGCGGCTGGGTCGCTTCAGCCGCCGTATTAAAGATCTGGTCCGGGCCGACTTCGGTTCCGATCGCATTGGCCGCAACGGCGCGGAAGTGGTACGTGGTCAACGGGGCGAGGCCATTCACGTCGATCCCGGCGGACACCGGAGATCCGCCGCCGCCGATCGATTGGGCGGCCGTCGAGCCCCCATAGCCTTCGGTCGGCCCGTATTCGAAGTGAACTTCCGTGGGGCTCAGGCTCGGGTGCACCTGTGCGTTCAATCGCGCCCCTGAGCTGCTTATCCCCGTGGCGTTCTCGGAGAGGACTTTCGGCGTGTCGAGCGTCAGGAAGGTCTGGTCAGAGCCATAGGTAATGCCTCCGAAGTTGATTGCCAAGACCCGGTAGTGGTACGTCTGGCCGGGTCTCAACCCTCCGATGTCGATCGAGACCGGATGGTTGCCGCCGTCGGCGCTGAGCAGGTTTTCGCCAAGCCTCTGTTCGCCATAGGCGGAGTTTTCTCCATATTCGAACCCGTAGATCGTCTCTCCGAAATTCGGTTTGACCACCGCGCTCAGGTGTGCGGTCGTACCCGTGACCGCGCTCGCTTCACCCGCCGAGACCATCGGTGGATCGGGCGGGATGGTGCGGAAGCTGTGCTTGGCTCCGTAGCTGGTCCCAAGGCTATTCGTGGCCACCAGTCGGTAGTAGTAGACCGTGTAGTCTTCGAGCCCTTCGAGCTCCTGCGAAACCGGGGTCGTCCCCGGCGCTGAGCCGGCGTCCTGGACAGAAGTGACATCCCCGGATTCACC
>Ga0307312_10001477_pt1 | contig 12010 bp, 7 predicted proteins | sample ER_DNA_202_FD_194489 | JGI IMG/M metagenome (GOLD analysis project Ga0307312, IMG submission 194489) | Bulk soil microbial communities from the East River watershed near Crested Butte, Colorado, United States - ER_DNA_202 | ecosystem: Environmental > Terrestrial > Soil > Floodplain | place: USA...
ATCGAAGAGCGCGGTCGAGCAGTCACGCCGCTCCTTGATGTTCGCCGAGAAAGCGGAGCGGACGAGCACGGCGCCCATCTCGTCGGCGATCGACCGCAGCGAGGCGCCGATCAGCTGCAGCTCAAGTTCCACTATTTCCACGCTTTCGTGACACCTTCGTGACGCGCAGCGTGCTACTGGTTCCATCCCTAACCCCCACCCACCCCGGGGGGAGCCAGCACGTGGCGCCTTCGAGCTCGATTCGGGCCGGGCCTTCGGCCTTCAGCGGCTCGGCCGATGGCAAGGCCAAGTCCGGGCCGGGGCGCATCTCGGCCGTCCTGACCGCGACCAGCTCCACCGGACGCGCGGGGTCTGCATAGCCGTAGCGAGCCTCGTGCGCGCGGTGGAACGCCCCGGCGAGATCGTGCTCCAGCGGCACCGTCAGCTCGAACGATTGCCCCGCGTACCGCAGGTCGGCCTCGCCCGCCGAAGGCAGCTCCCCCGCCTCCTCCAGCGGGCGCACGAACGACTCGACGCGGTCGCGCCGCTCGTCCCCGACCGCCAGCCCGAGCGCCGACAGCACCCCCGCCGCAGCGGGAACGAGCACCGTCTCGATCCCCAGCTCCTCCGCCAGCGCACACGCGTGCAGCGGCCCCGCCCCGCCGAACGCGATCAGCGCGAAGTCCCGCGGGTCATGTCCCCGCTCGACCGACACCAGCCGCAGCGCACGCAGCATCTCCGCGTTGACGACGGCGACGGCCTCCTCGGGGTCGATCCCGTCCAGCGCGCCCTCGGCCGCTCGCTCGTCGAGCTCGAGCGCGCCCGCGATTCGCGCCGGCAAGCGCCCGAGGAGCAGGTTCGCGTCCGTCACCGTCGGCCGCTCGCCGCCGCGCCCGTAACACGCGGGGCCGGGCTCCGCGCCGGCGCTCTCCGGCCCAACGCGCAAAGCGCCGCCCGAGTCGCGCCACACGATCGAGCCGCCGCCGGCGCCCACGGTCTGCAGGTCGACCGTCGGCAGCCGCACCGGGAGACCCGCGACCTCGCGCTCCGCCGCCCGTCCCGCCGACCCGGCCGAGATCAGGCAGACATCGGTGGACGTCCCTCCCATGTCGAGCGAGATCGCGTTCTCGATCCCCGCCAGCCGCGCGAGACGCGCCGCGCCCACCACTCCCGCCGCGGGACCTGAAACCAGCGCCAGGGCCGGGTGAGCCGCCGCCTCGTCCACCGAGACGACTCCGCCCGACGACCCCATTACGAGCGGCTCCGGCAGCCCTGCGCCGCCCGCGGCCGTACGCAAAGCCTGCAGGTACTGCGAAACGACCGGCCCCAGGTACGCGTCGATCGCCGTCGTCGAGGCGCGCTCGTACTCGCGGAACTCCGGCGCGACCTCGTGCGACGCGACCACCCGCGCGCGAGGCAGCCGCCGCCGTAGCTCCTCGGCGACCGCCCGCTCGTGCGACGCGTCGCGAAACGCGAACAGGAGGCACACCGCGACCGCCTCCACATCGCCGAGCTCCGGCAGCGAGCCGAGCTCCAGCGGGACGAGCACCCCGTCCGGCCCAAGACGCTCCCGAACGCCGAAACAGCGCTCGAGTGGAACCAAAGGCTCGGGATGGGCAGCACACAGCCGGTACAGCTGCGCCCGGTTCTGGCGGCGGAGGTGGAGCATGTGCTCGAACCCCGCGGTCGACACGAACGCCGTCCGCGCGCCTTTCCGCTCGAGCAGCGCATTCGTCGCCACCGTCGTCCCGTGTGTGAAGCGCTCGACGCGCTCGGCGCCCACGGCCCGCGCGGCCGCCAGCACCGACTCCTCCTGCTGCCGCGCCGTCGGCACCTTCGCCGTCCGCAGCTCGCCGTCCGCGAGCAGCACCGCGTCCGTGAAGGTCCCGCCCACATCGACGCCCAGCACGCTCATGCGAGACTCCGGAGGATGTCACTGATCGAGGCGAAGCTGGACGAGCTCGGCCTCGTCCTGCCGCCGCCGGCTCAACCTCCCTCGGGCGTGCGGCTGCCATTTTCATTCGCCCGCGTCGCGGGGAACCGCGTCTACATCTCCGGGCACGGCCCACAGGCTCTGGACGGCTCGTTCGCCCCGCCGCTCGGAAAGGTCGGAGCCGAGGTCTCGCTCGAGGAGGCCTATAACGCCGCGCGGCTAACCGCGCTCTCGATCCTCGGGACGCTCAAGCGCGAGCTCGGCGACCTCGACCGCATCACCGCCTGGCTCCGCGTCTTCGGGATGGTCAACTCGGCGGCGGGGTTCGTCGAGCAGCCGGCGGTGATCAACGGCTTCTCCGACCTGATCCTCGAGCTGTACGGCCCCGAGGTGGGACAGCACGCGCGCTCGGCGGTCGGCCTCGCGGAGCTGCCCTTCGGCATTCCGGTCGAGATCGAGGCCGAAGCTGCCACCGATTGACGAGATCGAGGGTGCGGACACCGCTCGTCCGACTCCAGCACGCGGCGACGCTACGGGAGATCCTCGAACCGTAGGACGGCGAGCTCTGGCGGCGGGCGCCTGACGAACCCGTCGAGCAGGAGCAGGTCTTCGGCCTGCTCGGGCGTCAGCGGCCCGGTCTCCTGCGCGGCGGCCCGGCAGATGCTCAGCGCGGCCTCGACCTCCAGCCTGGCGCCCGCGCCCGGCGGGAGCGCGCGAACGGCCCGGAGCGCGCCGCCGCTGACGAAGAACGCCTTCCGCCAGCCCTCCCTCGACCCCGGGACGGCGAGGCAGACCTCGAGCTGCCGCAGCTGCTCCAGCCGCCGCAGGCGCTCGACCACGTGCTCGAGCGCCTCGATCCGGTCGCGCAGGCGGGCGGCCTCCTCGAAGCGGAGCTCGTGCGAGAGCCGCCCGAGCCGGGCACGGAGCCGCGGCAGCGGGCCGGCCTCGAGGAGCCGGTCGACCTCGGCCTCCGTACACGCGGAGAGCACGCGGGCCGCGAGCGCTGCACGCCGCCTGCTCCCGATCGGCCCGAGGCCGGTCGGGGTCTTGGTGACGACGAACTCCTCCCCGCGGCGCTTCAGGTAGACGCCGTGCTCCTTCCGCCGGCTGCGCGAGTTGGCGGGCGGGTTGAGCTCGCGGATCAGGCGCAGCTCCTCGAGCGCCGCCTCGAGCTCCGAGCCGAGCACGCGCCACTCGACCCGGTCGAGCGCGAGCAGCGCCGCCTCCACCGAAGGCCGCTGCCGCTCGCTCCGGAAGTACGAGCGCAGCCGGGCCCGCAGGTCGCGCGCGCGGCCGACGTAGAGGACCTGGCCGTGCCGGTCGCGGAAGAGGTAGACACCGGGGCTGGCGGGCGCGCCGCGGGCCAGCGAGCGTTTGTCATACACCCGACGCTTGCGCGGAGCGGCGAGCGCGCGCAGCTCGGAGAGCCGCCTCGCGCCGAGCTCCTGCGCAAGCCCTATCAGGTGCACCAGCACTTCAGCCGTCGCCTCCGCATCGGGAAGCGCCCGGTGGCACGGTTGCGTTCCGACGCCGAAGAAATGCGCAAGCGACGCGAGCCCGACCCGGCGCAGCCGCCCTTCGAGGAGCCGGCGTGCGAGCGCGGCCGTGCAGAGCGGCGGCTCGGAGAGACGGCGCCCGTGCAGGAGCTGGAGCTGGCGCTCGAGGAAGCGCTGGTCGAAGCGCGCGTTGTGCGCGACAAGCAGGTCGTCGCCCGCGAAGGCGAGGAACCGCCGGACAACGGGTGCGACCGGAGGCGCGCGCCGCAGCTCCTGCTCGCGCAGGCCCGTCAATCGCGCGATCGGGTCCGGAAGCGGGACTCCCGGATTGACGAGCGACTGGAAGGAGTCGACGACCTCGAGCGCCTTCACCCGGGCGGCTCCGATCTCGCAGATCCGGTTGCGCTCGGCCGAGAGCCCGGTCGTCTCGAGGTCGAAAACCACGAACTCCGCCTCGTCCAAGAATGGATCTCGACGCCCTCCCGTCAGCGAGACAGTCGCGCCGTCGCAGACGAGCCGGCTGTCGCCCGCGGTGACGTCGGCAAGCAGCGAGGAGGCCAGTCCCGCCGGGATCGACGAGCTCGCGAAGAGCGAGCGCGCCGCCTCGACGGCCGTCAGCGGGCCGCGCTCCTCGAGCGTGTCCACGAGCCGGTCGAGCGCGTCGAGCGCGAGCTGCACTCCTACATGGAAGCGAACATACGTTCGTATTTCAAGCGTCGGGCAGAACAGGCATCGCGATTCCGGCCCCTCGCTCGAGCAGAACCGCACGCGTGATCGCCGCAGTGCCGAACCGCTGCCGCACCTCGTCAACCGCGGCGTCGAGCGCGTCGCTGCTGTGCAGGCCGAAGGGCAGCGCCAGCTGGACGGCGCGGCCGTCGCCGAGGTTGCCAACCGCGATGCCGACGAGCGTGAGGCCCCGCGACTCGATCAAAGGGGTCGCCGTCGCCAGCAGCGCTCGGGCGGTCGCGAGGATCGCCTGGGTGCTCGCGGTCGGATACGGCAGCGTGTGCGAGCGAGTCGCGCGCGAGAAGTCGCCGAAGCGAAGCCGGAGGACGACGGTCCGCCCCACCCGCCCGGCGCCTCGCATCCTCCGGGCCACGCGGTCGACGAGCCCGACGAGCGCGGCGTCGACGTCGGCGAGCGTCTTCGGCCTCCGCCCGAGCGCCCGTTGCGCGCCGATCGAGCCCCGGCGGCGGTTCGGCCGCACCGGCCGTGGGTCGTGGTTGTGCGCGAGCGCGTGCAGGTGCCGCCCGGAAGCGCGGCCGAGCAGCCCGACGAGCGCCGGCTCGGCTAGACGCGCGACCTCGCCGACGGTTCTGATCCCGCGCTCGTGGAGCTTTGCCGAGGTCACGCGCCCCACGCCCCAGAGCCGCTCGACCGGCAGCGGGTGCAGGAAGGCGAGCTCTCGCTCCGGCGCGACGACGAGCAGCCCGTCGGGCTTGGCGACCCCGCTCGCGACCTTCGCCAGGAATTTCGTCCGCGCGATCCCGACGGTGATCGGCAGGCCGACGCGCTCGCGCACGTCCCGCCGGAGCCTGGCCGCGACCTCGACCGGCGGGCCGGAGAGCCGTCGCACCCCGCGCACGTCGAGAAACGCCTCGTCGATCGAGAGCCCCTCCACCCTCGGAGCCGTGTCCTCGAAGACCTCGTAGACCGCCTTGCTCGCGTCCGAGTACGCGGACATCCGCGGCTCCACCACGACCGCGTCCGGGCAGAGACGGCGGGCCCGCGCCACCCCCATCGCCGTCTCGACGCCGTGCTCCTTCGCCTCGTAGCTCGCGGCGAGCACGACCCAGGCGCCGACGATCACGGGCCGTCCGCGGAGGCTCGGGTCGTCCCGCTGCTCGACGGCCGCGAAGAACGCGTCGACGTCGGCGTGCAGGATCGTCGCCTCCATGTGCGAACATATGTTCGCATAGGGGAATGCCCCGAAACCAGGCACGTTCGAAAGACAGCGATGGGGAAGCCGTGGTCAGCGGAGCTGGAGCTCGTCGGCGCGGGCGGCGAGCCGGTCGACCTCTGGCGGACACTGTCATCGCACGGGGTCGCCGACCTGGCGCCGAACTCGCTCGACGAGGAGTCGCGCACGCTCGTGACGACGCTACCGCTCCCGCGCGGCCGGGCGGGCACGGTCCGCGTCGGCTCCGGCCGCCCCGGCTTCGCGCGCGTCGAGGGCGAGAAGGTCGCCGCCCGAGACGCGGTCGTGCTCGCCGAGACGGTCCGGCAAATGCTCCGCCTGAACGCCGACCTCTCGGCCTTCTACGAGGTCGCGCGCGCCGACCCCGAGCTCGACTGGGCAGCGGCGGGCGCCGGCCGAATGCTCCGTAGCCCGACCGTCTTCGAGGACGTCGTGAAGACGATCTGCACGACGAACTGTGCCTGGTCGGCGACGGTCAGGATGGTCGGCGCGCTCGTCTCGGAGCTCGGGATCGAGGCTCCCGGCGGCAGCCGCACGTTTCCGACGCCACAGGCGATGGCCGAGGCCGGCGACAGCTTCTACAAGGACGTCGTCAGGGCCGGCTACCGGGGCCCGTACCTGCGCTCGCTCGCCTCAGACGTGGCCGACGGCACCCTCGACCTCGAGGCGCTCGACGACCCCGAGTTACCCGACGACGACGTCGCGACGCGCCTGCTCGCGCTGCCCGGCTGCGGGCCGTACGCGACGGCGCACATGATGATGCTGCTCGGCCGCTACTCGAGGCTCATCCTCGACTCCTGGACGCGGCCCAAGTACGCGAAGCTCCGCGGCCGCAAGGCTTCGGACAGGACGATCGAGCGCCGCTTCCGCCCCTACCGCGACTACGCCGGGCTCGCGTTCTGGCTCTACCTCACGCGCGACTGGGTCGAGGAGCAGCGCTGACGAGCCCCGCTCGGAATGCCATCGCGCAGAGAATGCCGAGACACCAGCCGCCGACGACGTCGGACGGAAGATGCCAGTCCTCCCACACGAGCGCCACGCCGATGGTCGCGGTGAGTGCGATGCCGGCGATGACCGTCGGCCAGCGCGCCCGCGTGTGCCACGCGATCAAGATGACCGCGGTCACGAGAGCTGCCGATCGGGCGGAGTTCCCGCTCGGGAACGAGTACTTCAGCTCGCTTCGTTCGAAGAGCTCCTTCAGCAGGGGTGTGGCGACCAGGACCGCGACTCCCGTGGCGATCACGAAAAGCGCGTCGCGCCTTCGGCGAAGGCCGAGCAGCAGGACGACGCTCAGGAGACCAATGAGCAGGGTCGCGGTGTTGCCGCCAACCTCGACGACGAGATTGGCGAAGCGATCGAGAATCGATCCGTGAGCGGCCTCTTCGTGGCCGTGGAGGAACCTCCAGACGACGGTATCCCAGCCAAAGACGCGGCCGCGGAGAGCCTCCTGGCCGAGAATCGCGAACAGCGCGAGCAAGCTCAGCGCCGTGACGATATGGCGGCTCGGACCGGGCTCAGTGGCAGGAGTCACTGCCTGAGTCGGTGAAGGTGCCACCCGCCTCCGGCACGAACTGCCAGTCGTAGCTGCTGGAGTGAAGCGTGAGCTTCAGGACGCCGAACGTGTCCGCGTTGAAGACCTGGCTGTTCGGCGCCTGCGCCACGAAGCCCTCGTGCTCCTGGCCGCCGGTGCCAACCACGAACTCGCGAATCCCGTTCGAAACCGGGTGCTGCGAATCGTCCTGTGGAGCGAAGCGCTCGTAGTCGTGATCGTGGCCGTTGAGGACGATGTCTGCGTGCGCCTGGTAGAGGTCGAACCACCAGGTCGCGAAGGAGTCGTCGCTTCCGTGGAAGCCAGACGTGAATCGGGGCCGGTGCCAGTACGCGAGCGTACAGAGATTGCTGTGTGTGGCGAGGTCGTTTCGCAGCCACGTCTCCTCAGGTGAGCCGGTTCCGCAACCGCCGATGTTCGCGCACTCCGAGTTGAGCGCGATGATGTGCCAGGTCCCGACATCGAAGCTGTAGTACCCCTTTGTAGGATCCCCGGCTCGGCTTCCGTAGTAGGCGTAGTAGCCGGCTGCCCCCTGGGTGAGGTACTCGTGGTTTCCGGGCACCGGACGGGTCAGCTGGAAGACGCGCCCCCAGGAGGCGTCGTAGGACTGCATGAACTTCCACCAGGTCGCGTCCTCGTACTGGTCGTCGCCGAGCGGCAAGACCGCTGCGAGATCCGAGCCGAAAAGGATGTTCGACGTTGCCAGCTCCCTGCAGGCACCTGAGATCCCAGCTCCTCCGTTGAAGCGGCCGTCGCCCGGATCGCAGGCGATGTCGCCGGCGGCGCCGATCACCGGGTCGCCCGAGGACGGGCTTCCGGTCGTCCCGGAGACGGCGCTCGAGCGCGCCGAGCGGTTGCCGGAGCTGTCGAATGCGTCGACCGTGTAGCTGTAGCTCGTGTTCGGCGACAGGCCTGTGTCTGCGTAGCCCAAGGTGTTCGGCCCGACGGTCGCGATCGCGTTCCCGTTCCGGTAGACCGTGTAGCCGGCGACCTGGTTGTTGTCGGTCGAGGCGTTCCAGGTCAGGTTGAGCCGGCTCGAGCCGATCGGGGCCGCCGCCAGGCCGGTCGGGACAGTCGGCGGCGTGACATCGGCAGCGGTCGAGACGATCTGGTTGTCGAAGACGAAGTCGAAGGTGCTGCCGGTCGAGGGGTCGCCGATGTAGATGCGCCCGACCCCGGTCGTGCCGAGCGCCTCCGCGGTCTTGGTGATCACCTTCGTCCCGTCGAGCCAGACCTCGACCAGACTCGAGTTGCCGTTGATCAGCGCGTGCACTTCGAGCTCGTGCCAGGTCCCAGTCGAGACTTGCGGGCCGGTGGTGCTGACGCCCGTGAGTGAGTTGAAGTAGGAGAGCTTGTTGTTGCCGTTGCGGAAGATCGAGAACAGCGAGCCGTTCGCGGCCGTCCGGAAGCGGGCGAGGGAGACGTTCACGTTGCCCTGGCTGACCACCTGGAAGCGCCCGTCGTAGTAAAACTCGGACACCGCCGTGGCGAAGTTTTTGTATGCATACGCGGCGGAGCCGGTGCTGGTTGCCCGGGCCGCCCACGAGCCGGCGTAGGTGATCTGCTGCTGGGCGGTCATCCCGCTCGAGGCCGTCCACTTCGAGAGGTTGCCTGTCTCGAAGTCGTCGCTGAGGATCGTCCCAGGCATCGTCACGTTGACCGCGTTCGACTGGGCGGAGTGGTTACCGGCTGCGTCGAAGGCATCGACCCGATAGCTGTACGTCGAGTTCGCAGTCGCCGAGAGATCCGAGAACGACGTCGAGCCGACATTTGCCAGCACGACACCGTTCCGGTAGACGGTGTATCCGGCAACGCCGACGTTGTCCGTCGACGCGTTCCATGTCAGGTCGACACGACTCGGGCTGATCACGCTCGCGGCAAGGCCCGTCGGCACCGTCGGCGACTGCGTGTCACCCGCCGCCGGGGTCGTCACGCTCACCGGCGGCGACGACTGCGCAGAGTGGTTCTGCGCGGCGTCGAAGGCGTCGACTGTGTAGGTGTAGGTCGTCGAGGGGCTCACCGTCGTGTCGGAATAGGTCGTCGTCGGGGCGGAGACGGTGGTGAGCACCGAGCCGTTCCGGTAGATCGTGTAGCCGGCGACGCCGATGTTGTCGTTGGAGGCCGTCCAGCTAAGGTCGACGCGGTTCGGGCCGATCGCGTTTCCGGCCAGGTTCGTCGGCGGACTGGGCGGCGACGAGTCGACGACGATCGCCGTCTGAGCCGAGGTCGCGGTGGTCGAGCCGCCGGTATTGGAGGCCGTAACGGCGAAGCGGATCGTCTTCCCAAGGTCCGCGCTGACAAGCGTGTAGGTCTGCGCCGTAGCACCGGAGATATCGGTGCAAGTGTTCCCGGACTGGTCGCATCTGCGCCACTGGTCGCTGTAGCTGATCGGCTGTGTCCCCGACCAGGTGCCGTTGTCGCCGGTCAGCGTTTGCCCGACGACTGCGTTACCCGAGATCGTCGGCGGCGAGGTGTTTGACGGTGCGATGGGCGCGGGAGCGGAGATCACTGCGGTCTGATTCGAAATCGCCGTGCTCGACCCGACGGTGTTGGACCCGGTCACCTCGACCCGAACGGTCGTGTCGACGTCGAGGAGCGTCAGCGTGTACGTCTGTGACGTAGCTCCGAGGATGTTGACGCAGTTCGAACCGGTCTGGTCGCAGCTATCCCATTGGTAGGCGAACGAGATCGGCTGTGTCCCGGACCACTGGCCCGGGTCGGCGGTCAAGGTCTGTCCAGCCTGCGGCGTGCCGGAGATCGTCGGCAGGGAGGTGTTCGAGGGAGCAATCGGTCCCGGGTCGATGACGACCGCGGTCGCGTTCGACGTGGCCGAGGCGGAGCCGTACGTGTTCGACCCAGTTACGAAGACCCGCAGGGTCGTTCCGATGTCGGCCTGCCCGAGGACGTAGGTCTGCGAAGTTGCCCCAGCGATGTTCGCGCAGTTGTTGCCGGACTGATCGCAGCTCTGCCACTGGAACGTGTACGTGATCGGGGTCGTGCCGGACCATTGCCCCGGATCCGCGGTGAGCGTCTGCCCGGCCGCCGCCGTGCCGGAGATCGTCGGGAGCGCGGTGTTGGAGGGCGCGCTCGGCGTCGTCACGACGGCCGGGGGCGACGACTGCGCCGAGTGATTTGCCGCGGCATCGAAGGCGTCGACCGTGTACGAGTATTGCGTCGCCGGCGAGGCCGTCGTGTCGGAGTAACTGGTCGTCGCGCCGCCGACGACGTCGAGCTGCGTTCCGTTTCGGTAGATCGTGTAGCCGGTGACGCCGACGTTGTCGGTCGACGCGGTCCAGCTCAGGTCAACGCGGGTCGGATTAACGGCGGTTGCGGTCAGTCCAGTCGGCGTACTCGGAGGCTGGGTGTCCGAAACCGGGGTGACTGTGACGGGGTTCGAAAGAGTAGAGTGGTTGGCCGCCGCGTCGACGGCGTCCACCGTGTACGTGTACGTCGTGCCCGAGATAACACTCGCGTCGTGGTACGTCGTGGTTCCGCCGCCGACCGTGGCGAGCACTGAGCCGTTTCGGTAGACCGTGTAGCCGGTGACGCCGATGTTGTCCGTCGCAGCCGTCCACGACAGGTCGACGGCGAGAGAGCCCACGACAGTTGCGCTCAGATTCGTGGGCGCCGTCGGCGGGGTGACGTCGGAGGAGGTCGAGACGATCTGGTTGTCGAAGACGAAGTCGAACGTGCTGCCGGTCGAGGGGTCGCCGATGTAGATGCGCCCGACCCCGGTCGTGCCGAGCGCCTCCGCGGTCTTGGTGATCACCTTCGTCCCGTCGAGCCAGACCTCGACCAGGCTCGAGTTGCCGTTGATCAACCCGTGCACCTCGAGCTCGTGCCAGCTGCCGGTCGAGACAATGGGGCCGGAGGTGCTGACGCCCGTGAGCGAGTTGAAGTAGGAGAGCTTGCCGTTGCCGTTGCGGAAGATCGAGAAGAGCGAGCCGTTCGCGGCCGTCCTGAAGCGGACGAGCGAGTCGTTCACCGTCCCCTGGCTGATCACCTGGAAGCGCCCGTCGTAGTAGAGCTCCGTGAGCGGGGTGCTGAGGTTCTTGTAGGCGTAGGCGGGCGAGCCGGTACTGGTCGCCCGGGCCGCCCAGGAGCCGGCGTAGACGACCGGCTGCTGGACGGTCATGCCGCTCGATGCCGTCCACTGGGACAGGTTGCCGCTCTCGAAGCCGTCGCTGAAGACCAGACCCGCGGCCCCGGCCGTACTTACCATCAGCGCGAGGAGGAGCGCTAGCAGCGCGAGTGGCACGAGGGGACGCCAAGGCACACGCCTTGGTCGAAGACGCTCTCGAAGTCCACTCCGAACGCGACGACGATCGCCGCCGCGATGACCGGCACGCCGCTCAGCCAAGTCTGTCCTTCCCTACTCTCCCCGATCGGGAAAACGCCGTAGTTAACCGCAGGTTTTACCGCCTATCCGTAGTTTGCTGGAAACGGCCCCAACTCTCAAGTCGTCTTCCGTAATCGACGCCCGAAGCCAGACAACGCGCCCTGCATCAGCCGACGATCGACTCGGAGAGGGCCTAAGGCCAAAACGCGAGTCGAAGCGTTCGCCGATCGACGCTCGAGATGCCGACGACGCGCAGCAGGATGAAGGCGTACGCGACGACCAGCAAGGTTCCGAGGGCCGCAGTACCGAGAAGGGATGATCCAAGCGACGTGTATTGGTTGATACCCGCGACAAGGATCGAGGCGACCGTCGCCGCGAGTACGGGACCGAGGAGCGAGACGCTCAGTGCCGTTAAGTGCACTCTTCGATACAGGAGGTACGTCTTGGCGACGTTCCGGACAATGGTGTAGAGGAGGACGCTCACTGCCGCCCCGGTCAACCCATAGCGGGGCGTCAGCACCGCGGCCACGCCCACGATGAGTATGGTCGAGACGACGTTCGTCGCCATCTCCAGCTTGACGAACCCCGTCATGACCAAGCCCCGCTCAACAGGTCCCGCCAAGGCGTTGAGCAGTGTGGCAATCGTCATGAGCGTCACGGCGAGGGCCGCCGCCCGGTACTTCGAGCCGTAGATCTGCAAGAGCGGGCCCGGAAGCGCGATCGCCACCGCGTAGAGAGGGAGAGCGAACATGGCGACCCACCGTGTCACGCTTCTCAGGAGCTGATCGAGCGCCTC
>Ga0307312_10001478_pt1 | contig 12009 bp, 13 predicted proteins | sample ER_DNA_202_FD_194489 | JGI IMG/M metagenome (GOLD analysis project Ga0307312, IMG submission 194489) | Bulk soil microbial communities from the East River watershed near Crested Butte, Colorado, United States - ER_DNA_202 | ecosystem: Environmental > Terrestrial > Soil > Floodplain | place...
GGACCTGCTGGCCGAGCACGGCGTTCTTCGCATCGGCGAGCTCGCCGACCGGGTCGGCGTCGACGACACGACGGCGACGCGGCTGGTCGACCGGCTCGAGGCGATGGGCGTCGCCGAGCGCCGGAGCGAGGCCGCCGACCGGCGGGCGACGACCGTCGAGCTCACGCCGGCAGGGAAGGAGCTTGTCGCCGGGGTCGCCGCGCAGCGGCAGCTCTTCTTCTGCGACGTGCTGGCCGGGCTCGAGCCCGAGGAGCGCGCCGAGCTCGTGCGGCTGACGGCGAAAGCTGCGACGGCACTCCGGGCCAGGAGCGAGGAGCTGGTCGGCCGATGAGACGACGCTTGCGTCGTCGCCCTCAGGCGGGCTTCGCCCGCGCGGCCGTCTGCGATGACCGGTCGACAAGCTGGGCGACAGAAGGTCCGCCGATGAGCCTGCTGGCCCGGGTCGAGGAACGTCTGGACGATCCCGCCGCGAGCGCTGTGCTCGTCGAGGGCCTCGTCGTCCGCTTCGGCGAGGTGCGGGCCGTGGCCGGCGTCTCGTTCTCAGTCCGACCCGGCGAGGTCTTCGGCCTGCTCGGCCCGAACGGCGCCGGAAAGACGACGACGATCCGCGTGCTCACGACCCTGCTCCGCCCCACGGAGGGGCGCGCCTTCGTCGCCGGCCATGACGTCGTCCGCGAAGGCCTCGCGGTGCGGCAGGCGATCGGCTACGTGCCGCAGGCGATCTCGATCGACGGCGCGCTCACTGCGCGCGAGAACCTGGAGTTCTACGGCCGGGTGACCGGCGTGCCGCGCCGGGAGCGGCGCGAGCGGATCGCGGAGGCAGTCGAGGCGATGGCCCTCGGCACCTTTCTCGACCGGCTCGGCCGCACGCTCTCGGGCGGGATGCTGCGCCGGCTCGAGATCGCGACTGCGCTCCTGAAGCAGCCGCAGGTGCTCTTCCTCGACGAACCGACCCTCGGCCTCGACCCGACCGCGCGGCGCGTCGTCTGGGACCGGCTCGAGCTGCTGCGCGCCGAGGCCGGGACGACGGTCTTCGTCACCACGCACCAGATGGAGGAAGCCGAGCGCCAGTGCGAGCGGATCGCGATCATGGATCTCGGAGAGATCGCCGCCATGGGCTCGCCCGAGCAGCTTCGTCGGCAGTACGACGCGCGCGTCCTCGAGGACGTCTTCACCGCGGCGACCGGAGGCAGGCTCGAGGAAGGAGGGAGCTTCAGGGATGTCCGCGCCAGCCGCAAACGCACCAGCCGGCTTGCTTGAGGTTGCGCTCCGGCCGGTAGCGATCCGTGCCGGGCGCCTTCGCAACGGCACTGCTGCAATGGGCTGGGCGGAGCTGCGCAAGCTCCGGCACGACCATCTGGACATCTTCACGCGCTCGGTCCAGCCGTTGCTTTGGCTGTTCATCTTCGGCACCGCTCTGCGTCGCAACCAGACCCTGAGCGGAGGGTTCCACGATTACCGCGCCTACCTCGCCCCCGGAGTCATGGCCCAGGCGGCGCTGTTCGTCGCGATCTTCTTCGGACTGGGCGTGATCTGGGAACGCGACGTCGGCCAGCTACAGCGTCTCCTAGCCACCCCGATCCCGCGCCTCGCGATCGTGCTTGGCAAGGCCACGGGGGCCGGAATCCGCGCGCTCGCCCAGGGGATCGTGCTGCTCGCGGTGATCGCGATCGCGGGCATCTCGATTCGCTGGAATCCGCTCGAGATCGCGGGCGCGTTCGTGCTGCTCTTGCTCGGTACCGGCGGCTTCGCCTGCCTCTCGATGATCCTGGCGTCGCTAGTCCGTACCAGGGAGCGCTTCATGGGCATCGGCCAGCTCGTGGTGATGCCGCTGTTCTTCGCCTCGAGCGCGCTCTATCCGATCTCGATCATGCCGGGCTGGCTGCGCGTCGTCGCCCATGCGAACCCGCTCAGCTACGAGGTGCACGGCATGCGCCAACTGCTCCTCGGGATCTCCGCGGGCGGATCGCTCTGGCTCGACTTCGTGGTCGCCGCCGGCTTCCTCGCCGCCGCGGCCGTCACGGCTGCGAAAACCTACCCTCGCGCCATCCTCTGACGTGACGTCTGCGGAGCGATGGCTTGCCGCGATCTGGCCGCTGGTGCGCGGATTGCTGCCTGAGCCTCCGGCGCGGGTCGTAGAGATGGGCTGCGGCTCGCTCGGCGGGTTCGTTCCGATGCTTCGGTCGAGCGGCTACGAGGCAATCGGCGTCGACCCCGAGGCACCGGACGAGAAGGACTACCGTCGCGTCGAGTTCGAGAACGCCGGCCCGTTCAGCGACTTCGATGCCGTTGTCGCCTCGACCTCGCTCCATCACGTGGCCGATCCCGAAGTCGTGATCGACGGGGTCGCGAGAGGGCTCTCGCCCGGCGGCATGGTGGTCGTCGTCGAGTGGGACTGGGAGGCGTTCGACGAGCCGACGGCTGAGTGGTGCTTCGAGCGACTCGGATCGGAGGTAGAAGGGTGGCTGCGCGGTCGTCGCGACGAGTGGCTCGCGTCCGGCCGGCCCTGGCCCGTCTACCTCCGCGAGTGGGCACAGGAGCACGGGCTTCACGGTGCCGAGCTGCTGCTCGGACTGCTCGACCGGCGCTTCGAGCGCACCCACCTCGCGCAGGGGCCGTACTTCTTCCCCGATCTCACGGACACGAGCGAGGCCGACGAGCTGGCGGCGATCCAGGAGGGGCTGATCCGAGCCGCGCGGGTCGACTACGTCGGGAGGCTCCGCTAACCGAGCCACCTAGGCAATGCCTTGGTATCGTCGCGGGGTGCCGAGACAGTTCTACGCTGCGAGCGAGGCCGCCAAACGGCTCGGAATCAGCCTGGACACGCTGCGCCGCTGGGACCGCGCCGGGACGATCAAGACGACTCGAGACAGCGGCAACCGCCGGCTCGTCTCCGCGAGGGAGATCGATCGCCTGAGCGGCGAGCGTGGCTCGCACTTCAGCGCCCGGAACCGCCTCCGCGGGACGGTCACCGACGTCAAGGTGGACGGCTTGATCGCCCAGGTCGAGCTCGTCGTCGACGACCCGGCCCGCGTGGTCGCGATCGTCACCGCAGACGCGCTCGAGGAGCTCGGGCTCGAGCCCGGCATGCCCGCGACGGCAGTCGTGAAGGCGACCTCGGTGATGGTGGAGGGCTCGTGAAGCGCGCGCTCGGCTTCGTAATCGCGGGCTTGCTGGTCGCGGGCGGCGCCTCCGCTCGGCCGACCGCGGACCCGACGGTCTTCGCCGCGTCGTCTCTCACGGACGCGTTTCCGAAGATCGACCACGCGGCCAGGTACTCGTTCGCCGGCTCGAACACGCTCGCGGCCCAGATCCGGCTCGGCGCGCCGGCGGATGTCTTTGCCTCAGCGAACATGGCGCTGCCGAGCGGCCTCTACAGGGACGAGCTCTGCTCCAAGCCCGTCGTCTTCACCCGGAACCGGCTCGTCCTGATCGTGCCGCGCTCGAACCCGGCGGGCATCCACAGCGTCTACGGCCTGCGCAAGCACGGCATCAAGCTCGTCATCGCCGCGCCCGGCGTTCCGGTTGGGGCCTACACGCTCCAGGTGCTAAGGAAGCTGAGACTGACGAGTGTGCTCTCGCAGGTGGTCAGTCGCGAGAGCGACGTGCGGGAGGTGCTCGCCAAGGTCGCCCTGAAGGAGGCCGACGCGGGCTTCGTCTACGCGACCGATGCGCACACGGTCTCCCGTAAGGTTCGCGCCCTGTCAATCCCGGCCCGGGCGCGGCCGAACATCCACTACGGCATGTGCGTGGTCGCCGCAAGCTCGCACAAGCCCGCGGGGCGCGCCTTCGTCAAGCGCGTGCTCGGGAGCGCAGGGCAGCGAATCCTGCTCCGCTACGGCTTCCTGCCCCGCCCGAGGGGCTAGTGCGGCGCGGGCTCCAGGCGGCGCTCTTCTTCGCGGCGGCGGTGGTCGCTCTCGCGTTTCTCGCCCTCCCTGTGGTCGCGATCTTCGCCCGGGTTCCACCGGGGCCACTCGTGCGGCAGCTCTCGAACGGGGTCGTCACCGACGCGCTCGTCGTCAGCGTGAAGACGACCCTGATCGCGGAGGCACTGATCCTGCTCCTCGGGACTCCCGTCGCCTACCTGCTCGCCACCCGGCGCTTTCCGGGCCGCACGCTGCTCGTGACGCTCGTCGAGCTGCCGCTCGTCCTGCCCCCCGCCGTTGCCGGACTGGGCCTGTTCGCAGCATTTGGCCGCACGGGCCTGCTCGGCTCGACCCTCGACTTCTTCGGCCTGCAGATCCCGTTCACGTTCACGGCAGTCGTGTTCGCGATCACGTTCGTCGCCAGCCCGCTCTACGTTCGGACGGCGATCGCTGCCTTCGAAGCCGTCGATCCGGACCTGGTCGCGGCCTCGCGCACGTTGGGGGCCGGCCCGGCGAGGGCGTTCTTCCGTGTCGCGCTGCCGCTCGCCCGCGGCGGCCTGGCCGCCGGCGCCGCGCTCGCCTTCGCCCGCGCCCTGGGCGAGTTCGGCGCGACGATCATGTTCGCCGGCAGCCTCCGCGGCGTGACCCAGACGCTGTCGCTCGCTATCTACGAGGAGTTCTCCCTGAACTTCGACTCCGCGCTGGCGATGGGCGCCCTGCTCGTCGTCGTCAGCGTCGCCCTCTTGCTCTTACTGAAGCTGAGCCTGTCGTGGCAGCCCTCTCGGCCGACTTCCGTCTCGCTCTTCGCTCGTTCGAGCTGAGCCTCGCGCTCGACGTCGAGCGCACGGTGGCGCTCGTCGGTCCGTCCGGCGCGGGCAAGAGCTCCGTCCTGCGCGTGATCGCGGGGCTCGCGCGGCCCGAGGCCGGTCGGGTCGCCCTCGACGGGGAGCGCTGGGTCGACGTCGACCGAAATATCTTCCTCGCGCCCGAGGAGCGGCGGGTCGGGCTCGTCTTCCAGGAGTACGCGCTCTTCCCGCACCTGAGCGTGCGCCAGAACGTGGCCTTCGGCGGCAGGCAGCGCGCCGACGAGCTGCTCGAGCGCTTCCGGATCTCGCACCTCGCGTCGGCGCGGCCCGACGAGCTCTCGGGCGGCGAGCGGCAGCGAATCGCTCTCGCGCGCGCGCTCGCGCGTGACCCGGGGGTGCTCCTGCTCGATGAGCCGCTGTCGGCGCTCGACGCGCATACGAAGGCCGCGGTTCGCGTCGAGCTCGAGGAGCTGCTGCGGGATTTCGGCCTGCCGACGCTGATCGTGACGCACGACTACGAGGACGCCGTCGCCCTCGCCGAGACGGTCGGCGTCCTGGTTGAGGGGAAGCTGCGGCAGCTCGGCAGCCCCGAGGAGCTCGTGGCCCGTCCGGACGACCAGTTCGTGGCCTCGTTCACGGGCGCGAACCTGCTCCGGGGCCATGCCGAGGGCGACGCGGACGGGCTCACGAGCATCCGGCTCGAGTCCGGAGAGGTCGTCTACTCGACCGACTCCGCGCGGGGCGAGGTCGGCGTGGTCGTCTACCCGTGGGACGTCGTCGTCGGGCGAGCCCAGGTCGAGGGCTCGGCGCTGAACCTGCTCGCCGGAGAAGTCGCTTCGGTCGTCCGGCTTGGGAACCGCGTCCGCGTCCGGATCGGCCCGCTCACCGCCGAGGTCACGGCCGCCTCGGCCGAGAAGCTCGAGCTCGAGCGGGGCGGAACGGCCTACGTCTCGTTCAAGGCGACCGGCACGCGCCTCGTGCCGCTGGCCTGACGGTAGACTCGCCTCGCGATGACCCGCTGGTACGCAATCGTCCTTCAGCAAACCGGCTAGTCCGCCGCTTCCAGCTCAGCGTCCGAGGAAGCGGCGGGACAGGGACGCGCTCGAGCGCGGTCGCCCTGACGACCGCCGGCAGCGCGCGCACCTTCCCCGCCCGAATCTGGAGAGGAAGGTGATCGCGATGCCAATGCCGCATCGCACGCAGATGCAGGTGATCAAGCGCCGGCTCGTCGGCAAGGAAGGCGGCGAGCGGATCAAGGAACTCCGCGCGATCCTCGCGGAGCTGCCCGGATACAGGAGCGGCCCGTACGCGGACATCCGCAAGTGGGTGAGCGCCCAGCTCGAGGAATCGCGCGTGCGCAAGAAGGTCGTCCACCGCGACTCGATCGCCGTGCGCCGCGAGGGCGCCGCGCAGATCGCCCTGGTCGGTCCGCCGAACGCGGGCAAGTCGTCGCTCCTGCAGGCGCTGTCGAGCATCCAGATCAAGACCGGCGACTACGCGTTCACCACGACGCGGCCGGTGCCTTCGATCGCCCAGATCGGCGGCGTGGGGGTGCAGCTCGTCGAGATCCCCGGCCTGATCGCCGGGGCGACCGAAGATCGCGGCGGCGGGCGTGCGCTTTTCGGCGTCCTCCGCGGAGCGGACGCCGTGGTCCTCTGCCACGACGCGACCGTGCCGCTGGAGGAGCTTGCCGTCGTTCGTGCCGAGCTCCGCGCGGCCGGGGTCGAGAAGCCGATGCTCGTCGCGGTCACGAAGCTCGACGAGGTCGCCCCCTCGGTCGTGGCCGATGTTTCGCGGCAAACGGGGCTACCGGCGGTCGGTGTCTCGGTCCTCGACGACCAGAGCCTCGAACGGTTCCGTGAGGCCGTCTGGCAGCTGACGGGTCTGATGCGCATCTACCTGCGCCGCCCCGGCCTCGACCAGGCAGAGCCGCAAGCGTTGCCGCCGGGGTCGACGGTCGTCGACGCAGCCCGGACCGTCCACCACGAGCTCGCCGCGACCTGCTCGGGCGCCCGCGTCTCCGGACCGTCGGCGAAGTTCGACGATCAGCGCGTTGGGCGCGACCACGTGCTGGCCGACGGCGACACGGTCGAGATCGTGTGACGGGCGCGGCCCAGTTCGACGAGCTCGAGCCTGTTCCGACGATCGGCCGCGGGACCGATCATCGGCTCACCGCGAGCGGAGGGGACGCGGGCAGCGCGTACGAGCGGCTCCCAATCGACAGCACTGCCCAGGTGCCGCCGTCTTCTTCGATCCAGCCCTCGACGGCGTCGATGACGTGAACGACGCCACGGGACTCCCACTCCGACCTGACCCGGACCTCCTTGCGCGAGCGGTCGAACGAGATCGCCGACCGATCGAAGAGCGCCGCGAGCCGCCGCATGAGCCCGTGGACTCGCGTTGCATCATCGACTGCGACGCGTATCTCCACCATCAGGTCCTCCCGGCTTGAAGCTTCAGCGCCGACCGGTCTTTTGGGGTCGGCCAAGAACTGCTCCAACCTGCTTGCTGAGGATGGACCCTCGACGGGATCGGCTGCTTCGATTCCGTCTGCGCTCCACAACGCCAAAGGCTGAGGCGCTGACGCGGTGCAGCTTAGCACCGCTCGGCGGCCGGCCGAAGGGGTCGCCGGAGGTGCGCTACACTGCCGCGGTTCCCTCTCGCTCTCTCGGTTGGGTGAGTGATGCCACTGTCTTGGAAAACCGATCGAGGTCGAACATCGACGATCTTTCGCATCGCTTCGGCGACCACGGCCGTCTGAGCACGGTCGAGCACGATCCGCAACATCTACGCGTCCTGATCGCAAACGAGAGGCGCGACCGGCTCGAGTTGCTTGCGCGGGTTGTCGCCGGGCTCGGCCACGACGTGATCGCCCGCGAGATCTATGTCAAGGAGGTCGGTGCCGTGACCGAGCGAGAACGCCCGGACGTGGCGCTCGTCGGTCTCGGGCTGAGCTCCGAGCATGCCCTCGAGCTGATCACGGAGATTGTCCGTGAGGCTTCCTGCCCCGTGATCGCGCTGCTGACGGCGAAGGATCCTGGATATGTGCACGAAGCGGCCAAGCGCGGCGTCTTCGCGTACATCGTCGACGGCAATCCCGAAGAGCTTCAGAGCGCGATCGACATCACCCTGCAACGGTTCGCGGAGTACCAGAGCCTCCAGGGAGCCTTCGGCCGGCGTGCGCTCATCGAGCAGGCGAAGGGCATCCTGATGGCGCGGCACGCGATCGACGCTGACCACGCCTTCGACATGCTCCGTGACCACTCGCAGCACAACGGCAGGAAGGTGGTCGACGTCGCGCAGGCGATTGTCGACAGCCATCTGCTGCTGCTATCGCCGGTGAAAGAGCCGGTCGCTGCCGAGCCCGCAGGCTAATCCCTTCCGACGCGAAAGTCCCGGCTATTTGCGGGAAGTGTTGGCTTGCTCACATTGACGGCAAGCCCTTGGGCCGCAGAGGCGCTGCTAGAGTCCGGCCGGCCGCGCCTCATTGACCGGCGCAGCGAACGACTCCGCGGGGCCACAACGATCGGCGCCGCAACCGTCCGCCCTCAGCAAAGCGGGTTGGAGAACGACTCTGGCCGACCCCGACATTTCGGTCGGCGATCCACCGTGACGTTTTGCTGGAAGAGCTGAGGATTGGACATCTACGTCTCACATTAGGAAAGCCTTGATCAGCTACCTGCGCGGGGCAGGCAGGGAGTGGATCGAGCGGGGGTGCTTGGACACCCCAACCGCGAGGGGCTCCCGGTCCAGGGGGGCTGTGCCGGAGCCCTTCGCACCTTCTTCATACAGCTCATACCGCGATGCCCCGCCCGGGCTGCATTGCGCCCCGGCGGGGCTTCGCAACAGATACTGAGCGCTGGCGGAGCGAGTCCCTGCGGTCGTAGCGGCCACGCAAGCCGCTTTCGAGTGATCCGCGCGAGTCTGCTCAGAAGGTCAGAGGGGAAGGCCTTCCCACTTCCAGCCGCCGCACACGGCGGCGGTGCCAACGAGGCCGGCGAAAATCGCCAGCCGGATCATCTGCGTGTAGAGCCGCATCGGAAACTCCTTGAGGTCGGGGGATTGCAGCCCCGCTCCCATCGGCCATTCGAGGCCGTTCGTGCATCACTCGACAGGGCGTACCGAGAGGTCCTACGCCCGCGCCTGGGCGACGGGCAGCTCGAACGAGAACGTCGACCCAGCGCCTTCGCGTGAGGTGACCCGCATCCGTCCGTTCATGCCCTCGACGAGCCCGCGGCAGATGTAGAGGCCGAGACCGGTTCCGCTCACGCCGCGAGTCATGTTCGGGTCGACGCGGTGGAAGCGCTCGAAGATGTGCGCCTGCTCGTCGGGGGCGATCCCGATCCCTTCGTCGCGCACGCTGAAGCGAACGACCGAGTCCTGGCGGCTGAGCGCGATCTCGATGCGGCCCCCGTCCGGCGAGTATTTGATCGCGTTCTCCGTCAGGTTGACGAGGATCTGGCGGAGCTTGTCGGGATCAGCCGCTACCGGCGGGAGGTCCGGCTCGACCACGAGCTCGAGCTCGAGCCCTGCCGGGAGGCGTGTGCGGGCGGCGTCCGACGCGGCGCCGGCTACCTCAGCGCCGTCAGTCGGCTCGATCTCGAATCGCTCCTTCTTGGCATCGAGGCGGCTTGCCGAGAGCGCATCGTCGAGGAGACGAGCGAGGCGTGCTGCCTCGTCCGAGACGATCGCGAGCAACGAGGCGCGCATCTCGTCGCGAAGCTGGTGCTTCTGAAGGGTCAGGGCCGCCCCGTACACCGACGTCAGGGGTGTCCGGAGCTCATGCGAGATGACGGCGATGAACTCGTCCTTCAGGCGGTCGAACTCGCGAAGGCGCTCGAGCACTCGGTGGAGTGACCGCTCGTAGAGCGCGATCGTGATCAGCGGTCCTACGACGACGAGTGAGACGAACGGGGAGCGGTCCCAGAGAACGACGAGCGTGACCGTGAGCGAGGCGATCACGAGGAACGGCCGCACCGTCGTCGCGACGTTGCGGCCGAGCGTCAGGGTGTAACTCTCCATCCGCAGCCGGGCGATCACCGCCGCAAGCAACAGCATGTCCACGACGTAGAAAGCGGCAGAGCCGATGAACCCGCCGAAGACGATCGAGCCGAGATCTGCATCGCGCCACAGGCCGGCTGCGAGGCCGGCGACGACGGCGGCGCACACGTAGAGGCCTGTGTTGAAGACGGCGCGAATAGGCGGCCGCCTGCGTTCCGCCTCCACGAGCGCAATCGTGAGGAAGGCGACCACGGCCGCCTCCGGCCAACCGTAGATCGCCGCGGCGGCGACGATGAACACGATCGCGAGCGACGTGGTGCCCACCGTGACACCCTCGATGGGTAGAGGGAGCGCCTCCGCCAGCGTCGAGGCGACCAGCAGGCCCGCGACGCCTGCGATCGTGGAGCCACTCGGCCGATCCGCGACGAGCGCGACGACGGCCGCGACCATTGCGGCCGCCCCGATGGCGGCGACCGGAAGCACGACGGGCAGGGCCTGCTTCGTCTCGGCGGCCAGAAAGTGCGCCCGCCAGCCCGGCCGGTGCGGCAGGCTGAGGAACCGGCTCCCATACGGCCCCTTGTCGATGAGGTGCTTAGCGCCCATTGCGGCCCCGGGAGGCCGCACCCGCGGATATCCAGTATGCCACGGAAAGACCGGGGTTTACACGGGCTGAACCTCGCGCTTTCCCGTCACCGGGCGACAAGCAGGCGGTCAGCTCGGCGAAAGTCCAGCGGATTCACCGGTAGGCCGAAGCGACGCATCTCGAAGTGGAGGTGCGTGCCGGTGCACCAGCCCGTGCAGCCCGCAGTGCCGATGCGCTGTCCGGCCCAGACCTGCTGGCCTACACGCACGCGCCAGCCGGCGAGGTGTGCGTAGAGGCTGGTGAAGCCGCGGCCGTCTGCGACCTCGACCACGTTGCCGTAGCCCTCGAACCCGAGCGGCTGACCGACCGCGACGACCGTGCCGGGTTGAGCCGCGCGGACCGTGAGCGAGCGGAGGATCCCGATGTCGATTCCGGGGTGGCCGGCTCCGAACGGGGTCGTGATCGTTCCGCGCGCCGGCCAGGACGACCAGGTGGGCGTTGCGGGGGCAGTCGGAAGAGGCGCGCGCGTGAGCGCAAACGCGAGGAGGAGGGCCAGCACGGCCGGGGAGACTACAGCAACCCCGTGCTTTGCAGGCACTTCGGCCAGTCGCTTGGCTCAGTCGTAGAGCGATCTGCCCGCGCCGGGAGCCGCGTTTGCCCCGTACGGCTCCACGTCTTCCATGTATCCGGGTTGCTGCTCGACGCGCGCGAACCTGCGCGCAGGTTGGGGTAGTGCTTCGTGTCGATTCGGCCTCGTGCGCGAGGTGGGTGTAGCCGTAGACGGCGATGACGGCGATCGTGTAGGGGCCACCGACGAAGAAATCGCGTGTCGCCGGGTGCTCGTCGAGGAACCGCGAGACCTCGATTGCGCCCTCGTTGCGCCGAACGCGTCGGAAGGCGTCAGCCGCTAGCCGGTCGATCCCATCTCGCCTTTGGAGGTTTTCGGATGTCGCGCTAGGTTAGGGCGACGTGGGTCAGAGCCGGCAATCGCCCTTGAACTTGAACTCGTTGCTGGCGGCGGTCGAGGCGGCCCCGCCGGTCGCAGCCGTCGATGTGCTCGCCGCCGAGCTGGCGGAAGCGATCGGTGCCCGCGAGGTCAGCTTCCTGATCGCCGACTTCAGTGGACGGTCGCTGATCCGACTGGGCCACGCGGGTGGGAAGGGGCGGTTGCAGGGGAAGGAGACTGCGGAGCGCGTGCCACTGGTCGGGACGCCGCACGGGCGAGCGCTGGCCGCCCAGGCCGTCGAGGTGATCGCGGAGGATCGCGGCGCTCGGCTGTTCGCGCCGGTGACGAGCCGCGGTGAGGCGGTCGGCGTTCTGGAGCTGGGCTTGGAGGACTTCCCGGTTGAGCAGACGGTGGCAGATGTCGCTCTGGCGGCCCACTTCCTGGCCTACGTGGTCATCGCGAACCGCCGATACACCGATCTCTTCGAGTGGGGCCAGCGCTCGGTACCGCTGTCGTTGGCGGCGGAGATCCAGCATCGGCTGTTGCCCGGATCCTTCACGTGCGAGGCCGGGCAGTTCACTATCGCGGCCTGGCTGCAACCGGCGGGTGAGATCGGCGGTGACACCTTCGATTTTTCGCTGGACCGAGACGCCCTGCATGTGTCGATGACCGACGCGATGGGCCACACGATGGATGCCGCGCTGTTGGCCACCGTGCTGGTCGGTGGTCTACGCAACGCCCGCCGGCGGGGGGTTGAGCTGGCCGAGCAGGCGCGGCTGGCAAATAATGCGCTGGCCGAGCAGGCCG
>Ga0307312_10001480_pt1 | contig 12003 bp, 14 predicted proteins | sample ER_DNA_202_FD_194489 | JGI IMG/M metagenome (GOLD analysis project Ga0307312, IMG submission 194489) | Bulk soil microbial communities from the East River watershed near Crested Butte, Colorado, United States - ER_DNA_202 | ecosystem: Environmental > Terrestrial > Soil > Floodplain | place...
GCAGGTCGTCTGGATGTCGGGCTTGATGTACTGCATCGTGTCGTAGATGGCGAGGCCGGAGTAGACCTGGCCGCCCGGTGAGTTGATGTAGATCTGAATGTCCTTCTCGGGGTCCTCGGACTCGAGATGGATCAGCTGCGCCACGATCAGGTTCGCGATCTGGTCGTCGATCGGCGTGCCGAGGAAGATGATCCGCTCGTTGAGCAGACGCGAGTAAATGTCGAACGAACGCTCGCCGCGCGAGGTCTGCTCGATCACCATCGGGATCAAAGGACTCATTTCAGGTTGCTCCTTAGGCGTCGCTTGCTTCAGCTACCGGGGGTCCACAGTTTCGTGTCGGTCTTGGGCTTTTCCTTGTCGGGGGTCCAGATTGCTTCGCGAGCCTCCGCCTGCTCCGGCGGGATCCGCTCCACTTCGGCGGCGATGCGGTCAAGTGCGCGAGCCAAGCGCATCGCCTCGCGCTCGGAGTCGTACGCACCGGCCTCGCGGGCCTGCTCGATGATCGTATCGGCGTCCTCGAAGCGATCCCGGAACGCCGCGTCGACCTCCTCGTCGTCAACCGCGATCCCGAGCTCGTCGGCAGCAGCCTCGAGCAGCAGCTCACCGGCGACGGACGCCGCGGCCTGCTCGCGCAGACGCGCGACGAGCGTCTCGGCAGACTCGCCCGAGAGCTGGAGATAGGCGTCGAGCGAGCCGCCGCTGCGCCGCATCACGGTGTCGAGCTCGCGTAGGAGCGAGCGGGTCCGTGCGTCCACGAGCGGTCCCGAGACCTGCACGTTCGACGCCTCCACGAGGCGGTCGAGCGTTGCACGCCGGAACGCCTCGTCGGCCTCGGCCTCGAGCTGCTCGCGCAGGCGCTGCTCGACGTCGGCGCGAAGCTCGTCAACGGTGTCGAACTCGGAGGCTGACCGCGCCAGCTCGTCGTCGAGCGGCGGCAGCACCTTTTCCTTGATCTCCTTCATCGTGACCTGCACAGGCGCGGCACCGTCCTCCCCGGGACGGTCGAGCTGCACGTCCTTCGTCTCGCCCGCCGACATCCCGACGAGCTGCTCCTCGAGCTCCGGCAAAAGACGGCCCGTCCCGAGCTCGACGACGTAGTCGCGCTGGCCGCCGTCGCCGGCGACGAGATCGATGACGACCGTGTCCCCCTGCTGTGCCGGGCGGTCATCCACCGGCGACAGCTCCGCGATCGTCGAGCGGAGCACGTTCAGCTCGTGCTCGACGTAATCCTCCGGCACCTCCGGTTCGGTGTACGGCACCTGCAGCTGCTTCCAGTCGGCGACCGCCGGCTTCGGGAGGACACTCACCGTTGCGGTGAAGCGCCAGTCCTGATCGTCCGTAGCAGGCAAGTCGTAGTCGAGCTCCGGCTGCTCTGCCGGACGGATGCGCGTCCGCGCGACGGCATTGCCGTACCACCCGGCGATGTGGCTTTCGATCGCCTCCGTGTAGATGCGCTCCTTGCCGATCCGGGAGACGAGCACGGGCATCGGCACCTTGCCCTTGCGGAAGCCTGGGATCTTGACGCTCTCGGCCAGGTCGGACGCCGCGTGCTCGACGGCGTGGTGCACGTCCACGCTCGGGACGTCAACCGTGAGCCGGACCCTGTTGTCCGGCAGCTCCTCGACCTGCGTCGGCATCGAGCCATTAGAGCAAACGGCTACTAACCTGGGCGCAATGCGGCTTTTCGTGATCGCGCGGCACGGCGAATCGACCCTGAATTTCCAAAACCGGGTCAACGGCGATCCCGCGGTGCCCGTCGATCTCACGGACAAGGGCCGCGACGAGGCGCGACTCCTGGGACAGCAAGTCGCGCACATCCCGCTCGACCTCTGCGTGCACACGCAATTCTCGAGGACGCTCGAGACGGCGGAGATTGCACTCGCCGGCCGCGACGTCCCCTTCGAGGAGCACCCGGCGCTCGGAGACATCGATCTCGGCGAGCTGGAGGGGAAGACGCTGGAGGAGTACCGGGCGTGGAAACACGCGCACACGCGCGGCGACCCATTTCCCGGCGGCGAGTCACTCGACGATGCCGCGCGCCGCTACGCGACGGCGTTCGAGCAGCTCCTCGGGCGGCAGGAATCGTCAATCCTCGTTGTCACGCACGAGATCCCACTGCGCTACGCGATCAATGCAGCAGACGGCTCCAACGACCTCGACGGCCCGGCGCATCAACTCGCAAACGCGACCCCCTATCTCTTCGACGAAGGAGCTTTGGAGCGTGCCGTCGCGCAGATTCGGCGACTCGCTTGACGCGCCACGAGTGCCGGCTCTGCCGGCGCTCGTCCGCAGACGTCCGCGGATAGCCCGACCGCGGAAAATCATCATGGCCGCGAAGCGGCCGGATTTTCCGCGGCAGTGCGGGCGAGAGGACTCGAACCTCCAAGGGGCGTCAGCCCCACTGGGACCTAAACCCAGCGCGTTTGCCAATTCCGCCACACCCGCGGGTCTCCAGAGTAGACCTTGGGCCTCAGGGAGCGTACGATGCCGCCCGCCAGGAGGTTTGCAATGAAACGCGCTGGAGTCTTCGCCCTGATCTTCCTCGCGGCGGCCGGTACTGCCGCGGCTACCGCCGGAGGACGCCACTCGGCCGCGCCGAGTGCGGCGCGCTGTGGTGGACCGCTCTGGCTGCTGAAGACCCTCAGCGACCCACAGCGGGCGAAGGTCGATCTCGTCCCGCAGCAGACGACGATCGCTTCAATTCGCGAGCGAAAGGGGCCGGGCAAACCGCCGACACGCCGCACGACGCCGTTCCAACGCCAGACGTGGGAAGTCCCGGCTCAGATCACGTCGTTCAAGCTCGAGGCCACGGGTGCGTTGAGGCTCGTTCTCTTCGATCACGGGGCGTACATGAATGCGGTGATCCCAGCGCCGAACTGCCTCTCGGCGAGATCACGCGACCGTGCCGAAGTGGTCGCAACGTGGCAGGCGTTCGTGGCGAAGTGCGGCAAAGGAACGTCGACTTGGCAGTCGCTCGGAGCGGTCTTCTTCGTGCGGGGAGTCGGCTTCTGGAGTCAGAAGCGCCAATTCCGAGGCGCGGCGCCGAACGGCGCCGAGCTACATCCCGTAACGGGTCTCCGGGTCGTCGTGAGCTGCTAGCGGACGCTCCGCGCCCGTCGCGGGGAGTTGCAGCCAGAACGTCGATCCTTCGCCCTCGGCGCTCTCGAAGCCGATCTCGCCGCCGTGCGCCTCGACGATCTGGCGGGCCAGCACGAGCCCCAGGCCCGTGCCGCTGATGCCGCGCTCGCGACCGACGTCGCCGCGGAAGAACTTCGTGAAGATCCGCTGTTGGTGGTCAGTCGGAATGCCGAGCCCTTCGTCTCGCACCCAGATCCACGCTTCGTCACCGACGAGCGAGGCGCTCACGTCGACCACCCCGCCGTCGGGCGAGTACTTGATCGCGTTCGAGAGGAGGTTCCCGATCACCTGAGCAAGCCGGTCGCGATCGCCAAAGACCAGTAGAGGCTCGTCGGCGGCATCGAGTCGCAACACGTGGTCCTCGCTCTGCGCGGAGTAGAGGGTGATCTGGGCCGCGAGCAGGTCGTTGAGATCGATCTCATCGAGCCGGAGCTCGAGCGTTCCCTGCTCGATCCGCTGCAGGTCGAGCAGGTCGTTCAGCAGTTCTGCCAGCCGCCGCGCCTCCGTGCGAATGACTTCGAGGTAGCGACGCATCTCCTCGGGCGGAAGGTCACGGTCGAGCATCAGCGCGGAGAACCCGAGCACGCTGGCGAGCGGCGTGCGGAGCTCGTGCGAGACGTTGCTGACCAGCTCGCTCTTCGTCTGCTCGCTCTCGACCAGAGTCCGATTGCGCTCCTCGAGGTCGGCCAGCGTCGTCTCGAGCGACGCCGCCATGGAGTTGAACGTTCTCTCGAGTTGCCCGACCTCGCCCGGCCCGTCCTCGCGCAGACGGCCCGACAGGTCGCCGCCGGCGATGCGGGCCGCGGCGTCGGCAGCTGAGCGCACGGGCGCCGCGACAGCCCGGTTCAGGTAGAGCGCACCGAGCAGAATGAGGAGCAGCGCGGCACCGAAACCAATCCCGCCCACAACCAGAGCATTCCGAGCAGTCGTGTGTGCACGCGCGTCTCGCCTGTTGCCGAGTGCCGTTTCGGTATCGAGGAATCGTCTGAACTCGGCACGAATCGAATCGACCTGCGGCCCGCCACGCCGAATTGACTCCATGATTATGGGGCCGACGAGGTTCCGGTTTCTGAGCATGAAGCGGACGAGCGGCCGCGAGTACTCGCTCAGATAGTCGTTGATGGCCTGCTCGATCGCCAGCGCCCGTCGATGCTGCGTCGGGTCGTCCTGCGTCAGCTCATCGAGAGTCTTGATGGCCGCCGGATACCGCCGCTGCGCCCGCGACCACGGCAACAGATCGCTTCGGTCACCGGTGATCGCAAATCCGCGGACCCCCGTCTCGAGATCGATCACAAGCGCCTGCAGCTGGTTCGCGGTCGCGATCACCTGCTGGGAGTGGCGCGCCTCGAGCGATCGGTGACGAAGCCCCGTGATCGCGAGGAAGAGGACGAGGAACACGAGCGCGAGTCCGAGGCCGACCCCGATCGCGGCCAGGGCGATGCGGGTCACCAATCCGGACCGCGCCCACCAACTACCCTCTTGACCGTTCGATCCGCCCGTCCCCTCGTCGAGCGGTGCGCCTCTGGCGCTGCGAAACCGGCTCATGCTGAGTCTTCGAGTACCTCCTCCACCGCAGCCGCGATTTGCTCGGGCTCGAAGGGCTTCACCATCACAACGTCGGCTCCTTGTCGCAGCGCTTCCTCCCGCGTCGCGGGCTGTGCGGTGAGGACGATGACGGGGATATCAGCCAACCCTTCCTCCTGACGGAGGGCGCTCAGGACTTCGAGGCCGCTCATTCTCGGCATCATCATGTCGAGAATGACGACATCGGGGCGTTCGCGCCGTGCGATTTCGAGCGAAGCCTCGCCGTCATCGGCCTCCACGAACCGGTACGGGCCGTCCAAGCTAATGCGGATCAGCTCGCGAAGTGACGGCTCGTCGTCGCAGATGAGCACGGTTGCTAGGGAACCGGCCATCTGACCCATGGAAGCAGATCCCAGCCGAAAGTCATAGAAATATCGGGCCACGCCCTCAAGGAAGATGCCGCAGCAGCCGATTTCCAGACTCGTGGCGGCCTCCGATCTCCCGAACTTCGATCCGCGCGTCATCGAGCGCTTCGCAGAGTCCGCGTACCGGAAAGCGAATGCGATCTTCACCGGCTGCGTGGCCGGCGGCGTCACGCTCGGCGCGATCTTCGGCGCGACGCCACTGACTCCCATCGGAGCCCACTGGCCGATCCCGCAGGCGTTCGGGTTCGCAACGATGCTCGTCGGCGCACTGGTCGGCGGCGTGATCGGCTACGTGGTCGGGGACACGCGCGCGGCGCTCTGCCGGCTCCAGGGACAGACCGCGCTCGCGCAGGTCGAAGGCGCGAAGCACGCCCGTGCGATGGCGGACGCCATGCGCGGGATCCACGAGATCCACGAGCAGATCAGGGACCTCGCGCTGCCGGCTCCCGCGGCGGAGCCCGTGCCGGAGCCTTCGCCGTTCAACCTGCCTTCGCTGCCTCCGCTCCGCGTCGCGACGGGCGGACCACAACTCAAGCCGCCCCCGCTGTCCCCGCCCTCCTAGAGCCTAGGATGGGCCGCGTGCCCGACGAGCCCGAAGCGCGCGCCGAGGATGCACCCGAGCCTAAGGATTGCCCCCGCGGCCACGGGCCGATGCGGCTGCGCACGCGCTGGGCGAACGAGCAGTCACATCCAGGCCGCAAGGGCGCCCACGCCCAGCCGGTGACGGAGTGGTTCTGCCCGCGCTGCGGACGGACTGCGCCGCTCGACTAGGGTTCGGCCACCTCGGATGTTCCGACGCAATGGCCCCGGGAGGAGTCGAACCTCCGCGCACGGATTCGAAGTCCGTCGCTCTATCCGCTGAGCTACGGGGCCCGGCTCACGAGAGAGGGTGGCGGATGGGACTCGAACCCACGACCACCTGGACCACAACCAGGGGCTCTACCAACTGAGCTACCGCCACCGTGGACAGCTCAGGATAGCGGTGTCTCGTCGGGCGTCCCGCCGACGTCGAAAAGCCGCGGAGGCTAGGAGCTCGCGGCCTTGGTCTTCGCGGACTGCTCCTGGTGCCGGCCCTCGGCGAACTCCTCGATCAGCTTCTTGTCGAAGGCGGGCAGATCGTCGGGCTTCCGGCTCGTGACCAGACCGCTGTCGACGACGACCTCCTCATCGACCCAGTTGCCGCCCGCGTTGCGGATGTCGGTCTGCAGCGACGGGAAGGACGTCAACCTCCGGCCGCGTACGACGCCGGCCTCGACCAGCGTCCAGGGCGCGTGGCAGATCGTCCCGACGGGTTTGCCCTGCTCGAAGAAGTCGCGCACGAAGCGCACGGCGTTCTCGTCCTGGCGCAGCGTGTCGGGATTGCCGACGCCGCCGGGCAGCACGAGCCCGTCATAGTCGGACGCGTTCGCCTCTTCGACCGTGCGGTCGACCTTGAACCTGTCGGCCTTGTCGTAGTGGTCGAAGCCCTGGATCTCGCCGTCCTTCAGCGACACGAGCTCGAGCTCGGCGCCGGCGTTTTCGAGTGCCTTCCACGGATCGGTCAGCTCGACCTGCTCGACCATGTCCGTAGCCAGAAACGCGATCTTCTTGCCCTTCAGGTCGTCAGCCATGAGAACCCCCTCTGAACGTTGTCAAGAGTCGCCTTCCCGCCGTCCCGAGCGATGTAACAGACGAACGCGTGGTGGATCGCTGGCGTACGCTCTCGATACAGGGCTTCAGGGGTCAGCCGTCACTCCCCGGGAGCCTTGCCGTGAGCCGGGGGCGTTGCGGAGGAGTGGGCCGCCACCTCTCCAAGACAAGCCCGGCTCACTTCCAAGCGGGTCAAGGTGGGAGCCAGAGTCGCAAGAAGGGCCGCCTTCCGGCGCCCTGGCCCCCGCGCCTCGTACAGGAACGTCGGCACGAACGTTCGCGCGCCGCAGAGGAAGCCCGACACCTTCGCAGCTCTCCCCCTGTACGAGTGAATGATTGACCGGTCAGTCAAATGCCAAACCCAGAGGACTCTCAGGTGCGCCTGGGAGGATTCGAACCTCCGACCCGCGGCTTAGAAGGCCGCCGCTCTGTCCACTGAGCTACAGGCGCCGGGCGGGAAGCGTATCGCGGTGCCGGGCTAGCGCTTGACGCCGAAGTCGGTGGTCACGATCGTGACCTCCCGACCGCCGTACGTGCCCGGCGCGGCCGGGACGTGCACGGCAGAAAGCCCGATCTCGCGCCAGCGCGCGGTGAGCATGTTCTTCCTGTGCTCCGGGCTGTTCCACCACATCTCGAGCGCACCGCCTGCGTCGACGTCGGGCGACGACCACAGCAGGTTCTCTCCGACCGACCAGAAGCGGCTGCCGCCCATCGGGTAGTAGCGCGCAATCCGCCGGTCGAAGGACGAACCGTTGGCCGAGTCGTGGCTGAAGTACCCCCGAGCAGCCATCTCGGACGAGTGCTGCCGAGCGGCCGCTGACAGACGGGAGGAAAGACGCAGCGCAGCCAGACCATGCTTGCGTCGCAGCGCGTTGATGTCGGCGAGGACGCCCTGTTCGAGCGTCGAGAGCGCTGACGCGGGGCGGTCGGCGGTTGCGCCGGCGGGGGACGCGACGACCCACAGGCCGAAGACAGTGATCGCCAGCGCGACAACGCGGATGGTTCGACTCCCCACATCTGGAGAATCGGCGTGCCGCACGCACGCCCCACATCCCTGAAATGAGCTACCCCGTTTCGGGGACGGGCTCGCCTCTTCGGTGCCGGAGCCAGTCCAGGAAGATCACCTGGATCGCCCCGGCAACCGGAATCGCCGCGAGAGCGCCCAGCACGCCGGCCAATTCGGCGCCGATGAGGACGGCGATCAGGACCGCGAGCGGCGAGAGCTGCACTGTCCGCCCGTAGACGACGGGCTGGAGGATGTGATTCTCGACCTGCTGGTAGACGATGAAGAACGCCACGACGACGATGCCGGCCGGGATCGAATGGAGAAACGCGACCGTGCCAACAATGATCGCCGCGATCGTCGCGCCCGCGAGCGGGATCAGGTCGAGGATCCCGACGATGAGACCGAGAGCGATCGCGAACGGCACTCCCATGATCGCGAGCACGATCGCCGTGAGCGTCCCGGCGATCAGGCTGATCAGGAGGTTGCCGGTTACGTACCCGCCGACCGTGCGGTAGATGTCGTGACCGACCGCCTGCCAGCGCTGCCTCGACGCCGGCTTCAACAGCGAGAAGAACCGTTCGACCCAGGCCGGCCCTTCGAGCAGCATGAAGAACGTCATGAAGACGATCGTCACGGTCGCGAGCACGACGGTGACGACGCCCTTCGCAACGGCCAGTGCCGTCCCGGAGATGCCGAACAGCTTCGACGCACCGCCGTCCTCGAGCGCTTTCCGCGCCTTGTCGACGAGGTGATACTTCTCCTGCAGGAAGCCGAGCCGACCTCGGCCCTTGGTGAGGTCGTCGAGGTAGGAGGGCACCTTGTCGACGAAATTGTTCACCTGGTCGACGAGGATCGGGATGAAGAGCCACCCGATCAGGGCCACGCCGACCAGAGCGGCGATGAAGACGGTGCCGGTCGCTATGCCCCTGCGCTTGATCCGGTGCTCGAGACGGTCCACCGCCGGATTCAGCGCGAGCGTCAGAAACAGTGCGATGAAGATCCAGGTGAGGATGTGCCGCGAGAGCCAGACGATCTCGAGGACGATGAACGAGGAGACGAGGATGCCGATGACGACGAACACCGCCCGCGGTCGGAAGTAGACGACGCGCTCGCGCTCCTCCGGCACCTGGGCAGCATCGCGGCAGCGTCGGATGGCTTCGACTCGCGAAGCCATCTAGAAGGCGACGCGGGCTCCGCCCGTGTCGCCGGATCAACCAGCTCTGCGAGTCCCCCTTCGCTCGAGTCCCAGGGCACCCTCTTGGACGATAGATTCAGGTGGCATGTCTCTGAGGGGGAGAACCGTCGAACGGACCGCCACCCTGCCGGACGGACGAAACGTCGTCGTGCACGTAGGGGTGCCCGAGGATCCGTACATTCCGCGCTCGCAGCTGGAGACCGTCGACATCGAGCTGCACTCGGGTGGACACGTGCTCGCGGCCGTGAACACAGTGCTCGATCCTGACCAGGAGAGCGAGGCCGAGCAGCTCGCTCGCGAGATCGTCCAGAAGCTCGAGGCAGGCGAGCTCGAGCCGACAGCGTCTGCCATCGAGCCCCTCGCGGACACGCTGAGATGAACGCCACCCTGCACACCAACCACGGGCCGATCGAGATCGAGCTCTACCCGAACGAAGCGCCGAAGACGGTCGAGAACTTCGCCAAGCTCGCAAGCGACGGTTTCTACAACGGGTTGATCTTCCACCGCGTCATCCCGGATTTCATGATCCAGGGCGGCGACCCGACCGGAACCGGCAGCGGCGGCCCCGGCTACCAGTTCGAGGACGAATTCAACGCGCACAAGGTCGACCGCGGCGCGCTTGCAATGGCGAACGCGGGCCCGAACACAAACGGGAGCCAGTTCTTCATCGTCACCGCGGATGCGTGCCCCTGGCTCGACGGGAAACACACGGTCTTCGGCCGCGTCACGTCGGGAATGGAGATCGCGGACAAGATCTCCGAGCTCCCGAGCGACGGGAACGACAAGCCGCGCGACGACGCCGTCATCGAGCGCGTCGAGCTCGCTGTCGATCCCGAATAAACGCCGCCAGCGGTAGGCCGTACCAGAGCAGGAGGAACGTCGCGCCGACGAGTGCGGTGAACGCGGCCGCCCAGGTCCGGTGGAAGAGATAGTCGGTGATCACGAACACCACGCACGTGATCGCGACGGCGAGACTGAAGAGCCCGGCGATCGTGAGCGTGTTCGAGATGATGAGCATGCGCTCCTTGTCGTGCTGCCGCCAGCGCAACCGGTGATAAGAGCTCGGCGCGATCAAGAGCACGCTCGACAGCGCCGTCGCAATGAACGCTGCGAAGTAGAGGTCGCGACCGGTGGAACTGAGCTTCGGGAAGCCGTTCGCGAACGGCACCGCGAGCAAGAAGGCGAACAGCACCTGCACGCCCGGAAGCGCGACGCGCAGCTCGTTGAGCAGCTCGATCAGCTCGCGATTGTGTCGTTCCTCTGCGCTTTCGGCCATGCCCTTCCTATTCCAGCCAGGACTCCCGCGTGAAACGGCAGGTGCGTTTTCGAACCGGAGTTGGGAGCTACTCGAAGCGCCCGGCCGGGTTCGAACCGGCGCCAGGAGATTGGAAGTCTCCGGTGCTACCACTACACCACGGGCGCAGTGCCAATAGCGTATCGCCGTGGCTCCGTACTCGTGGGCGCTGCACTGGGACGTCCTTCTCCTCGTCGGCGCGCTCGCGGCTACGTACTACTGGGCTCAGCGCCGCTGGCCGTCTGACACGACGCGCCGTGCGGCGTTCGACCTCGCCGTCATCATGCTGCTCGCGGTCTACGTCACGCCAGTGCAGACGATCGCGCTGCACTACCTCCTTTCGGTCCATTTTCTCCAGAACGTCGTCACAGCTGAGTGGGCGCCCGGCCTCGTCGTGTTCGCCGTCTCCCCGGTCCTCGGTGGCACCGTGGCCCGCTTCATCAATCCCCTCTTCGCACTCCCACTCTGGCTCGCGACGTACTTCGTCTGGCACGTGCCTGCGATCTACGACGCAGCGCTCAACCGGCCGCACTCACTTCTCCACCTCGAGCACCTCACGTACTTCGTCGCGGGGGTGCTGATGTGGTGGCCAGCGATCCACGGTAGGTACTCCGACGGCGTCAAAGCCGCGTACATCTTCGCGGCGTTCGTGCTCGCATCGCCGCTGGGGCTCCTGCTCGCGTTGCTGCCGCACCCGGTGTACGGCTTCTACAAGGATGCGCCGCAGCTCTGGGGGCTGTCGGATCTGACGGACCAGCAGATCGCGGGCGTCACGATGGCCGTGGAGCAGGCGATCGTGTTCTTCGCCGTGTTCGCGTACTTCTTCATGCGCTTCCTCCGCACCGAACAGATCGCGGGCGTGTTCAGCGGAAGCTCGAGATGAGCGCGCCGCCTCCGACCACGAGCGCGGCCGCGACGAGCAGACGGACGCCGATCCGCTCGGATTTGCGGAGCACGACCATCGAGATCAAAACAGCGAAGAGCGACTCCGTGGCGACGAGCGGGGCGACGATCGTCACGCGCCCGCGGTCGAACGCCGAGTAAAGACACGCGTAGCTGACGCCGTAGACGAGCCCTGAGAGGACGAACGGGCGGAACGCCTGACGCACACGCGCGACCGCGTTCGGGCGCATCAGCACGACCAGAGCGATCACAACCGTCGCCGACGCGAGCGAGGCGGTCGCCGCGACGAAGCCGGGCACGTCGCTCCCGCGGGCAGCCCAGCGCACGAGGTTGTCGCGGATCCCGAACAGCAGCGCCGCGCCCAACGCCATCGTGATCCCGAGCGACAGCAACCCCGCCCGTCCCCCGCGTTCACGGACGAGGAGCGTCCCACCCGCCACGACCAGCAACGTCCCGAACACGAGCGCGATGTGCACGGGCTCGTCGAGCAACGTGACCGCGATCGCCGCCGAAAGCACCGGCGAGACGCCGACGAAGACGGCCGTACGCGACGGCCCGATGACGCCGACTGCGCGCGTGAACAGGATCTGACTGATGCCCGGCGCGAACAGGCCGGTGACGAAGAACGGCCACGTATCGCGCCAGTCGACGCCGGACAGGTCTCCTGCAGCGACCGCCAGGACGGCGCAGCACACACCCGCGAGGAACGTCGTGACGAGAGACGCAGCCTCCGGATCGAGCGGCGGACGGAGCGCGAGGCGGATCGTGACCGCGAGCGCACCGAACGACAGCGCCGCGCCCACAGCGAGGAGGACGACCAAGTCGGGACGGCGAGATTCGAACTCGCGACCTTCGGCTCCCAAAGCCGACGCGCTAACCAGGCTGCGCT
>Ga0307312_10001481_pt1 | contig 11999 bp, 13 predicted proteins | sample ER_DNA_202_FD_194489 | JGI IMG/M metagenome (GOLD analysis project Ga0307312, IMG submission 194489) | Bulk soil microbial communities from the East River watershed near Crested Butte, Colorado, United States - ER_DNA_202 | ecosystem: Environmental > Terrestrial > Soil > Floodplain | place...
GCCGGAGCGCCGCCTGCGTCGCGACCTTTGCCGGCCTCTATCGCTCGACGCTCGACCGGATCGAGCAGGACGGCTTCGACGTTTTCGGCGGGGCGCCGACGCTTTCGCCGGTCGCCAAGCTGCGCGTGGTCGGAGCCGCGCTCGCACGATGACGAGGCATCGCTTGCGATGCCGTCTAAAAGGCCGTGGCGGCTTTGCCGGTGCGGCCGTCTCAACCCGGGTGGTGGATGGGCTCGGTGCCGGAGTTGGAGATCCGTAAATGAAGGCAGTCGTGATTGGGGGCGGCCTGGCCGGGCTCTCGGCGGCGCTGGAGCTCGTCGACGCCGGCCATGACGTGGCCCTGCTCGAGGCCAGGCCGACTCTTGGCGGCAAGGTGCAGACGCTGCCGGAGCGGGAGGGTGATCCCGAGCCGCCGCCGGACAACGGCCAGCACATCGCGCTCGGCTGCTTCACCGAGTATCTGAAGTTCCTCCAGCGGATCGGGAGCCGCGACGACGTCAGGCGGCTGCCGCTCGAGTTGACCGTGATCGACGAGCGTGGCCGCGCAGCGAAGATCAGCTACGGCCTCGGCCCGCTGCTTCGTTATCGCCACCTCCCGCTTCGCGACCGCGTTCGGATCGCAGTCCTGCTCGCGAGGCTGCCCCGACTCGTACCCCGCGAGGCCGAGACCTTCGGGGAGTTTCTCAAGCGGCATGGGCAGACGGCGACGGCGATCGAGCGCTTCTGGGACGTCTTCATCCGGCCCGGGCTCAATCTGCGCACCGACGAGGTCGACGCCGGGGCCGCCCGCTTCACCGTCCTTCGCGCCCTGCGAGCCGGCCGCGCCGCGAGCGACCTCGTCCTGCCGACTGCGCCGCGCGCTCGAAGAGGCGGGCGCGCGCGTGCACACCGGCGCGCGCGTGGACGATCTCGCCGAGCTCGACGCCGACGCGGTGATCCTCGCCCTGCCGCCCGACGAGGCGTCACGCCTGCTCGGTGAGGACTGGACGTTCGAGCATTCGCCGATCGTCAGCGTCCATCTGCTCTTCGACCGCGTGATCCTCCGCCAGCCCCTGGCTGCCTTGCTCGGTAGCGACGCGCACTGGATTTTCGATCGAGGCGCGCTGACCAGGCACGAGCCGGACAACGGCCAATATCTGACTGTGGTATCGAGCGCCGCTCCCGAGCTGCTGGAGATCCGTGGTCGCGAGCTGGTCGATCTGATCGCGGGTCAGGTGACCGAGCGACTGGGCGCGGCCGAGGTTCTCTGGTCGCGTGTGAGCCGGGAGCCAGAGGCGACGATCGCGGTGCGACCCGGCCTCAGCCGGCCACCGGCCGGCCGCGACGAGCTGGCGCTCGCAGGAGCCTGGCTGGCGGCGCCCTGGCCGCCGACGATGGAAGGCGCGGTGCGGAGCGGCCGTGCGGCGGCGAGTATGTTGTCCGACGTGGCAACTAGGGTGACAGTGTGACAATCGCACCGGACAGAACCGCGACGGCTCTCGACCATGCCGTCGAGCGTGCGACGGAGCGCCTGCTCGAGCTCCAACATCCCGACGGCTGGTGGGTCGGCGAGCTCGAGTCGAACGCGACGATGATCGCCCAGCACCTGTTCTGGCACCACTTCCTCGGCCTGCGCACGCCCGAGCTCGACCGCAAGATCGCGAACGAGCTGCTCGCGCGACAGCGCGACGACGGCACCTGGGCGATCTGGTTCGAGGGGCCGCCGGATCTCTCCACAACGATCGAGGCCTACACGGCGCTGAAGCTTGCGGGTCTCGATCCCGGCGCTCGCGCGCGCGACTACATCCGCGCCGAGGGCGGCGCCTCGCGCGCGCGTGTCTTCACGAAGTGCTTCCTCGCCCTGCTGGGACACTGGCCCTGGCAGTGGGTCGCTCGGATGCCGCCCGAAGTGATCTTGCTACCACCCGACGGGCCGTTCTCGGTCTACAACTTCTCCTGCTGGGCGCGGCAGACGGTCGTGCCGCTCTCGGTCGTGCAAGCGCTGCGACCGGTGCGGCCGGCCCCGATCGACCTGCGCGAGATCGGAGCTCGCTCGGGCCAGACAAAGCCGCCGCCGCGGCCGGGCCCGATCCGCCGCGTCGCCTTCGCGACGGCCGAGCGCTGGGTGCGCGACCGCCAGGAGGCCGACGGCTCGTGGGGCGGGATTCAGCCACCCTGGGTGTGGTCGATCATCATGCTGGCCGCACTCGGCTACGGCTTCGAGGACGAGACGCTGCGGGCGGCGGTCGACGGCTGGCAGGGCTTCACGATCGACGAGGGCGACCGTCTGCGGCCGGAGGCGTGTCAGTCCCCCGTCTGGGACACGGCGCTCGCCATCCTCGCCCTCCTCGACGCAGGTGTCTCGCCCGTGCATCCCGCCCTGCGCCGCGCCGGTGACTGGCTGGTCGCCGAGGAGGTGACGGTCACCGGGGACTGGTCGATCCGCAAGCCCGACCTTCCGCCGGGCGGCTGGGCGTTCGAGTTCGAGAACGACCTCTACCCGGACGTCGACGACACGGCCGTCGTAGCCCTTGCGCTACGCCGCCTCGGCCTTGGTGCGGGCGCCGTCGAGCGCGGCCTTGCCTGGACTGCCGGGATGCAGTCGCGCAGCGGCGGCTGGGGCGCGTTCGACGTCGACAACGAAGCCCACTGGCTCTACAAGCTGCCGTTCTGCGACTTCGGCAAGGTCACCGACGAGCCGAGCGCGGACGTCACCGCCCACGCGTTGGAGGTGCTGGCGGAGGAACCTCGCTACGCGACCGAGGTCGAGCGTGGGCTCGAGTGGCTGCTCGCCGAGCAGGAACAGGACGGCTCCTGGTTCGGGCGCTGGGGCGTCAATCACATCTACGGAACCGCCGCCGCTCTTCCCGCGCTCGCGGCGTGCGGCCTCCCGTCCGATCACGCAGCGATGCGACGGGCGGTCGCCTGGCTTCAGGCGGTGCAGCAGTCGGACGGGAGCTTCGGGGAGGACATTCGCTCCTATGCCGATCCGAGCCGGCGCGGCCGTGGGCACCCGACGCCTTCGCAGACCGCCTGGGCACTATTAGGCTACGTGGCTGCGGGCGAGGCTGAATCAGAGGAGGCCAAGCGTGCAGCAAATTGGCTTTGCGTCGCACAACGATCTAACGGAGACTGGCATGAGGAGCACTACACCGGCACCGGCTTCCCGCTCGACTTCATGATCCGCTATCACCTCTACCGTCTGCACTTCCCGCTCATCGCCCTTGGTCGTCTACGAGAAAGGCTCGCCGCATGAAGTTCCCACTTCGCTCGACGATCCAGATCGGTAGCTACGTCGCGAAGCAGAAGCGCGCGGGCGCGCGCTTCCCGCTCGTCTTGATGCTCGAGCCGACGCTCGCGTGCAACATCGCCTGCATCGGCTGCGGAAAGATCCGCGAGTACGAGTCGAACAAGGCCCGGCTCTCGGTCGAGGAGTGCGTCGATGCCGGCGTCCAGTGCCCGGCTCCTGTCGTCTCGATCTGCGGCGGCGAGCCGCTCGTCTACAAGGGGGTCGAAGACGTCGTTGCGGGGATGCTCGAGATGCAGAAGAACATCGAGCTCTGCACGAACGCGCTCAAGCTCGAGGAGTTCCTCTCGGTCTTCAAGCCGAATCCGAGGCTGACCTTCGTCGTCCACCTCGACGGCATGCGCGAGATCCACGACTACATCTGCGACTACCCGGGGCTCTGGGACCTGGCCGTCGACGCGATCAAGGCCGCACGCGCAGAGGGCTACCGCGTGACGACGAACACGACCATCTTCAAGGAGACGAAGGTCGAGGACGTGCTCCAGATGATGGATTACCTCACGAACGAGGTCGGGATCGACGGCATGCTGGTCGCGCCGGGATACCAGTACTCGCAGATCGATCCGAACCTGACGATGACGCGCGCCGAGCACGAGCAGAAGTTCAAGATCATCAAGGCGGCCGCGAAGAAGAACAATTACCGCTGGCTTGCCAGCCCGGTCTACCAGGAGTTTCTCGCCGGGGAACGCAAGCTCGCCTGCGCACCTTGGGGCTCGATCACTCGCAACCCGTACGGTTGGAAGGGCCCGTGCTACCTGCTCACCGACGGCATCTTCCCGACCTACGACGCTTTGCTCGAGGGAATCGAATGGGAGGAGTACGGGCCGGGCAACGATCCACGCTGCGAGCACTGCGGGATCCACTCAGGCTTCGAGCCGTCGGCTGCGCTTGTCGCGGCCGACAGCCTCAAGGAAGGCGTCCGGAGCATGGCTTGGACGCTGAAGGGCTAGCGGGTGAGGGGCTCACGTTTGCTTGCGCCATGAGCGTGGAGGAGCGGATCGCGAGACGGCTCGGTCCGACCGTCCGCATCGGGCTCGGCGCTGCCAACGGTATTCCGCCTGAGGGAAGGCTCGTGTCGTTCGGGATCGCGGGTGCGCTGAGGCCCGGCCTCGAGATCGGGACCGTGATCGACGCGACCCGCGTCGTCGACGAGGACGGCGAGGTTCTCTGGGAAGGCCCGCCGCTGGGGATCGAATCCGCTCGGACCGGCACGATCCTCGGCGCGAGCCGCATCATCGACGACCCTTCGGAGCGGGCCCGCCTGCACGAGTCGAGCGGTGCGGACGCGGTCGACATGGAGTCCGGTCCGCTCGCGCGCGCCGGCCGGCTGGCCGGCTGCATCCGGGCGATCAGCGACGCGCCCGGCCGCGAGCTGGCCGGCCTCGCCGAAGGGGCCCGGCCGAACGGCGACGTCGATTACCTCGGCCTCGTCCGCGGCTTCCTGCGCTCGCCGCGCGAGACCGCCCGCGCCGCCCGCGACGCCAGGGCGGCGTTGAAGCGGCTGGAGGCAGTGGCATGAGCAAGCGCGTCCTGCTGGCCGCTCCGCGGTCGTTTTGCGCGGGCGTCGACCGTGCGATCGAGATCGTCGAGCGGCTGCTCGACCAATACGGGCCCCCGGTCTACGTACGCCACCAGATCGTCCACAACGAGCACGTCGTCCGTCGGCTCGAGGCGCTCGGCGCAGTCTTCGTCGAGCACGAGGACGAGATTCCGCGCGGTGAGATCTGCGTGCTCTCGGCGCATGGTGTCGCGCCGGCGGTGAAGGCGAACGCTGAGCGCCGCGGCCTGCGGGTCGTCGACGCGGTCTGCCCGCTGGTCTCGAAGGTCCACGCCGAGGCCCGCCGCTACGCCGACAGTGGTCATCTCGTGGCACTCGTCGGACACGCCGACCACGTCGAGGTGATCGGGACCAGCGGCGAGCGGCCCGATGCCACGGTTGTGATCGAGTCGCCCGAGGACGCCGAGAAACTCGATTCCGGCGGCAAGCCGATCGCGGTCATCACCCAGACGACGCTCTCGCTCGACGACGTCGCGTCGACGGTGGACGCGCTGGCGACGCGGTTCGGGGATCTGAGGCGTCCGGATGCAGACGACATCTGTTACGCGACGCAGAACCGACAGGACGCGGTCAAGGAGATGGTCGCGCAGGGCGCGACGCAGATCCTCGTGATCGGCTCGGAGACGAGCTCGAACGCGCAGCGGCTTGTCGAGGCCGCACGCCTGAACGGCGCCGCCGCGACGCTGATCGACGGGGAGCGCGAACTGGATCATGGTCTGCTCGACGGTCACGGCACGGTCGGGCTGACCGCCGGTGCTTCGACGCCCGAGGAGCTTGTCCAGGCCGTCGTCGCGCAGCTTGCGGCGGCCGGGTACGGCGAGCTCGCCGAGATCGAAGTCGCCCGCGAGGACGTCCACTTCCGCCTGCCGCGGGAGGTGGTGCCGACATGACCTCTGTGGAGATTCCCTATTCGATCGCCTGCGCGCTGCCGTCGTTGACGGTGATCGACATCACCAACGACGTTTCGCATGAGCTCGCCCGTGATGGCCACAAGGATGGAATCGCCTACATCTCGCCCGCCGACGAGACCGGAATCGTTCGCGTCAACGAGCGGGAGACGGGCTTCTTCGAGGACCTCGAGGACCTACTCGAACGGCTGGTGCCGCTCGACGTCGCCGACCGCGAGCGCCTCGTCCGATTCCTGATCGGCCCGCGGACGGAGCAGATCCCGTTTCGCGATGCCGAGCTTTGCCTTGGCACCTGGCAGCGAGTGCTGCTGCTGGGCTTCGATGGCTCCTCGCCCGGCGGCTGGACGTTGACGACGGTCGGCTAGGCCGGCCGCGCGGCGGCTGACTTCTCCAGCCCTAGTCCCCCTCAGTACCATCTATCGCATGGATCGGGCGCGTCGCCACCAGCGCCTCCTGTCCGGGCTTGCCTTCGGGCTGCTCGCGCTCGTCGCGGAGCTCGTAGGCCGAAGCCTCACCCACCGGCTGGACGTTGGTCGGCACGTCTCGTCGCCCGGCTACGCGGGCGCGGACTACTACCCGTTCCTGCTCGCGGGGGTCAAGATCGGGATCGCGCTGCTGCTCGCCAGGCTTGCCTGGCGTTTCGCGCGCGCTCACGCCGCCGCGTCCGCGGCGCGTCGACTGCTGGCCGCCGTGGGCTCGCGTCCTTCTCGTGTGCCGCGCGTTCGCGTCGTCTTCTCGCCGCGGCTCTGGCTGACGTCCTTCCTCGTCACCTCGCTCTTCTACCTCGTCCAGACCGACGCCGAGCGCCTTTCGAGCGGCCAGTGGACGCCGCTGCTCTCGCCCTGGTTGCACACCTCCGCCCTGCCGGTCTTCGCTGTGCTCGCCGTGCTGGTCGCGGTTGTCTGGGGCGCGGTCGCCGGGTGGCTCGCCGACTACGAGCGGTTCGCCGAGGCAGCCGTCGCCCATGCGCAGCGCGCAGTTCGGGCGTCGCAGGCGCTCCCGGTTCGCCGGACGACGGACGTCCGCCCGCCGCGCCGCCTCTTCGGCCTCGCGTTCGAGAGCCGACCGCCTCCTCTGCCCGCGTAAGCCCGCGCGCGCACGCCGCTCGCGGGCTCGTCGTGATGTCGACCTCGCGGGAGGAAAATGGAGTCCCATTTCGCAACCGAGGCGGTCGAGCACCTGCGGCGAAGATCGCTGCGCGCCGCGGCCGTCAATCTGATCGGCCCTCTGACGATGCTGGGGGGCGTCGCCTGGGGCTTCATCCAGCCCTACCGGCTGACGTTCCTGCACCCACGCGGCCAGGGGTTCTGGTGGATGCTCTCCGAGCCGCCGCTCTATGTCGTCCTGGTCGGCCTCGGCTTCGCCGTCTTCCTCGCCCCAGCGCTGATCCAGGATCTCGAAGAGACAGAGGATGCTCCCGCAAGCTGAGTTCGTCCATTGGTGGTTCGCCACCGGCTTCCTGATCATCGGGCTGCTGCTGCTCGCCGAGGCTCTGGTCGGCGAGGCCGTCTGGCGGCGGCGACCGTGGCGCGTCTATCTGTGGCCGTCGTTCCTGTTCCTGATGGGCGTGTTGATGTGGCCGGTGATGGTCTTCTACACGAACTCGACGATCCACATGCTTGCGCACGGCTCCTGGGCTCAGGCGATGATGCTGGCCGGGGCGGCAGAGCTCGGGTTGGCCCGCGGAAAACTGCGCAGTCCGTATTGGTCGCTGACGACCGCCGGCGCCTTCCTCGTCTCGGCGGGGGCGATCCTCCTCCACGAGCAAAACGGCTGGTTCTACGCCCGGGCGGCGTTCCTCCACCACGTGATCGGCTGGACGTTCGTCATCGGCGCGTTCTTCCCGCTCGCCAGGGCATTCAGGCCCGGCTCGGTCGCCGTTCGCACCGGGCTCGCGCTCGTGTTCGTCGTCACGTCGGTCTTCCTCTTTTCCGACCGTGACGTGGCGCCAATCTTTGGCCACCTGTCCCCGCTTGCAGGAGCCCCTCATAGATGAGACGCCTCGCGCTCGCAGTGCTCGTCGCGCTTGCCTTCCCGGCGTCGGCCTTTGCGCACGCGAACCTCGACGGGACATCGCCGAACTACAGGCAGCGGCTCCAGTCCGCCCCGCGGGCGGTCGTCCTGCACTTCGACCAATCGGTCCAGGCGGAGCCGAACGCGATCGTGGTCAAGAACGAGTTCGGCAAGACCCTGTCCGCGACCGCGAGCGCGCATGGACAGACGGTCCGCGTTCCGCTCAAGCGTCTGCCACGCGGTCCCTACACGGTCCGCTGGCACGTGCTCTCGGAGGACGGCCACGTCGTCTCCGGCGTCTTCACCTTCGGTGTCAGGGCCAACGCTCCGCCGCCGACCGAGGCTTACGGATCGTCCGGGCCGACCACAACGGAGCACATCGTGCGCTGGGCGTACTTCCTCTCGCTCGCGCTGCTGCTGGGCGGGCTCGGCTTCAGGCTGCTGGTCGGGCGGGAAGAGCTGCCGCCGGCCGCGGAGCGTCGCTTCTACGCGATCGTCGGCCTCGGCGTCGTCGCGACGCTCGAGGTTGGGATCGTCGCCTTCATCCTGCGGGCCGAGGACGCTCTGCAGCTGCCCTTCGTGCGCCTGCTCTACGGCGATCTCTCGTCTATCTCCAGCGGAACGCGTTTCGGCGTGGCCTTCATCGCGATGACGCTCGGCTACGCCCTCGTCGCGGCGTTCGTCTTCCTCGCTTGGCTCACCGACCGCCGCTTCCTGCTCTGGCCCGCGCTCGTGCTGGGGATCGGCTTCGCGTCGGGCCTCTCGCTCTCCGGCCATTCGGCGGTCGACCCGGGGTCCTCCTGGCGCTCCGAGCTGGCCGACTGGGCGCACCTGTCTGCCGCGGCGCTCTGGATCGGCGGGCTCGTGCAGCTTGCCTTCGTCGTCTGGCCGAAGGCTCCGTTGCTCCGGCGCACGGCCCTCCTGCGGTTCTCGCGACTGGCGGGTGGCTTGATAGCGATCGTGCTCAGCGCCGGCATCTACCTGAGCATTGTCCGCCTGCCGCAGCTGAGCGACCTCTGGACGGCCGGCTACGGGCGGGTGCTCCTCGTCAAGCTCGGCCTCGTCGGGCTGGCGCTGACCTGGGGCGCCGTCCATCACTTCGTCGCCCAATCGGTCCGCGCCGGCACCACGGGATTGAGCGAAGGGCCAATCCTGACTCGGCTGCCCCGGAGCCTGGCCGGCGAAAGCGCGGTCGGGATGGCGATCTTGCTCGCCGCGGCGGTGCTCGTCGACTCCAAGCCACCACCGCGTCCCACGCCGGTGGCGCCGGTCGCTGCGCATGTGGGACGTTAGTGAGGTGCAGCCTCTCGAGAGCTACCGCGACCGCTTCCCGATCCTCGAGCACACGACCTACCTGATCAACCATTCGCTGGGCCCGATGCCCGTCGGCGCGGAGGAGGGCCTGCTTCGCTACGCGCGCGAGTGGCGCGAGCGAGGCGTGCGTGCGTGGGCCGAAGGCTGGTGGGAGACGTCGACGGCGGTTGGAGACCAGCTGGGGCGGATCGTCGGCGCGGCGCCTGGGACGATGGCGATGCACCAGAACGTCGCCGTCGCGGAGGCGATCGTGCTCTCCTGCTTCGAGTTCGAGCCGCCGCGCAACCGGATCGTCTACGGCGAGGGCGAGTTTCCCTCGGTTCGCTACCTCTACCAGGCTCAGCACCGGCGGGGCGCCGAGGTCGAGATCGTCGCGGACGCCGCAGGGGTGCTTGACGCGATCGACGAGCGGACGCTGCTCGTCCCGCTCAGCCACGTCCTCTTCAAGACCGGGGAGATCCAGGGCGTCGAGGCGATCGTCAGGCGCGCGCACGAGGCCGGAGCGCTCGTCGTGCTCGACGCGTACCAGTCCGCGGGCTCCGTTCCGCTCGACGTCATCTCGCTCGGCGTCGACTTCGCTGTCGGTGGGAGCGTCAAGTGGCTCTGCGGCGGGCCGGGGGCCGGCTGGCTCTACGTCCGCCCTGATCTCGCCGAACGGCTGGAGCCGGCCTTCACCGGCTGGCAGGCGCACGCGCGCCCGTTCGCGTTCGAGCCCGAGCAGGACTACGCAGAAGGCGCGGCTCGGTTCCTGACCGGAACCCCGAACGTGCCGGCGCTCTACGCGGCAACCGCGGGCTACGAGCTGATCGAGGAGGTCGGCGTCGAGCGGATCCGCGAGCGCTCGATGCAGCAGACGGCGCTGCTCGTCGAGCTGCTCGAGGCAGCCGGCTTCGAGGTGCTGAGCCCGCGCGACCCCGCTCACCGCGGCGGCACCGTCGTGGTCCGCACACCCGAGGCCGAGGCCGTCTACCGCGAGCTCGGCGCGCGCGAGATCATCTGCGACTTCCGGCCCGACGCCGGAATTCGCCTCGGCCCGCATTTCTTCAACACCGACGACGAGCTCAGCTTCGCGGCCGCCCAAATCGCCGAGATCGTCGAGAGCGGCGCGTACGAGCGCCATCTCGACGCCGCGGCCCCCTATCACTAGGCTTCCCGCAAAACGTCTTCGAAGGTAGGAGGAGGGCAAGGGATGGCGCTGCAAATCGGCGACACGGCACCGGATTTCGAGGCCGAGACGACGGACGGCAAGATCCGGTTCCACGACTGGATGGGCGACTCGTGGGCGGTTCTGTTCTCGCACCCGAAGGACTTCACCCCGGTCTGCACGACCGAGCTCGGTTACATGGCGAAGATCAAGCCCGAGTTCGACCGCAGGGGCGTGAAGATCATCGGCCTCTCGGTCGATTCGGAGAGCGACCATGAGGCGTGGGCGCGGGACATCGAGGAGACGCAGGGCGAGGCTCCCAATTACCCGCTCATCGCCGATCCTCTCCTGACGGTCGCAAAGCTCTACGGGATGCTTGCGGCTGAGATCTCCGGTGATGCGAAGGAGCGCACACCCCTCGACAACCAGACGGTGCGAAACGTCTTCGTGATCGGCCCCGACAAGAAGGTCAAGCTGATTCTCGTCTACCCGATGACCACGGGCCGCAACTTCGACGAGGTGCTGCGCGTGATCGACTCGCTACAGCTGACCGCGAAGCACAAGGTGGCGACGCCGGTGAACTGGCAGCAGGGCGAGGACGTGATCATTGCCGGCTCGGTCTCCGACGACGAGGCAAAGGAGACGTACCCGGAAGGCTGGAAATCGCCGAAGCCCTACATCAGGATCGTGCCGCAGCCGTGAGCCGGCGGTAGTAGACGAGACGACCGGCCGCAGGGCGTCGCAAGCGAGCGCTTAGCTCAAGACCCACGCGTCGTCGCGGATGATCGGCACGGCGGCACCTCCCGGCTCGATCCCGTCGACGTTTACCTCGGCCCCGCCGATCATCGCGTCCTGATGGACGTCTGAGAGGTTGAAGCCGAGCAGTTCCTGCTCGGCCTTGTCCCCGGGCAATCCCGGGACGGTGACTTCGTAGGCGTGGCCCCAGGCCACATGCGAGGTTGCGTTCTCGTCGAGGAGGATGTCGCCGAAGACGATCCCGCTTTGTCCGACCGGAGACGATCCGTCGACGAGCGCGACCTCGCCGAGGCGCGAGGCACCGTCGTCCACAGCGAGTTGCGCTCGCACCGCATCGGCATTGGTATCCGCATCGACCTCGACTGCCCGGCCGCCTTCGAACCGCAGGCGCAGACCCTCGACGAGCGCTCCACCGGTCATCAGGACCGGCTTCGTCATGCGCACCGTGCCTTCGACGCGGTGCCGATCCGGCGTCGTGAAGACCTCTTCGGTGGGCAGGTTGACGACTGCCACCGGTCCCCATGTGGTCGGGAAGACGCCGCCGATCCACCGGTGCCCCGCGATCAGGCCGACGGTGAGGTCGGTTCCAGGACCGATGAATCGAACCGCGGAGAATTCACGTTCGTTGAGCGCGAGCGCCCGGCCCTCGAGCTTGGCCACGTGTTCGCGCCAGGCCTGAACCGGATCGTCGGCGTCGAGCCGAAGGATCGGAGCGAGGGTCTGCCAGAGTCGCTCCTCGTCGGGCACCCCGAACAGCCGGGCGGCCCATCCGGGGTTGGGGCCGGGCACCACAGTCCAGTTGACGGCGCCGCTCGCGATCAGGTCGAACGTCTCCGGTATGTAGGGCATCTGATCGCGGCCAAGCCGCTCTTGGTCGACGTCGGCGAAGACGCCGGGGTCCGGGTCGCCGGTCAGCGAGATCGCCGCGGCGCGGCGCTCGATCGCCTCCGTGACGGTTCGCCTGAACCAGTCCGGCACGAAGCCGAGCGAGTCCTCGGGCGCGTGGCGCAGCCGCGAAGC
>Ga0307312_10001482_pt1 | contig 11989 bp, 10 predicted proteins | sample ER_DNA_202_FD_194489 | JGI IMG/M metagenome (GOLD analysis project Ga0307312, IMG submission 194489) | Bulk soil microbial communities from the East River watershed near Crested Butte, Colorado, United States - ER_DNA_202 | ecosystem: Environmental > Terrestrial > Soil > Floodplain | place...
ACGATCGACACCGTGGCTGGCGCGATGGACGCCAGCCAGCGACCGGCGGAGATCCTCGACGACGTGATCTGGCGGCACCGGAGCATCAAGGTCGCTCCGAAGACGGTCAACCAGAAGCGTTACGTGGACTCGATCCGCGAGCACACGGTCACCTTCGGAATCGGCCCCGCGGGGACCGGGAAAACCTTCCTCGCGGTGGCGATGGCGGTAGCGGCGCTCGACGCGCGGGAGGTGAACCGGATCATCCTCACCCGCCCGGCGGTCGAGGCGGGGGAGCGCCTCGGATTCCTGCCGGGTGACATCCAGGCCAAGGTGGATCCCTACCTGCGACCACTGTTCGACGCTCTCTACGACATGCTCGACCCCGAGCGGGTGAGCACCTACTTCGACCGCGGGATCATCGAGGTTGCGCCGCTCGCATTCATGCGCGGACGCACCCTCAACGACTCGTTCGTGATCCTGGACGAGGCTCAGAACACGAGCCCCGAGCAGATGAAGATGTTCCTGACCCGCCTCGGATTCGGTTCCAAGATGGTGGTCACGGGTGACATCACCCAGATCGACCTGCCGCGCGACCAGCGTTCGGGACTGGTTGTGATCGGGGAGATCCTCGCGCAGGTCACCGACATCTCCTTCGTGCGGTTCGGCGGCGAGGACGTCGTCCGCCATCAGCTCGTGCAGAGGATCGTCGCCGCTTATGGCGACTACGAGCGGGAGAGCCGCAAAGGGGCCTGATCCCGGTGCGCTTGGACCTCGCGGACGTTCCCGGGGAGCTGCAACCGGCGGCCGATGCCGCGCTGCGCGCGGCGGGCGTCGTCGAGGGGCACCTCTCGGTCGATCTGGTCCCGGCGGACCGGATCCGCGAGTTGAACCGCGATCACCGCGGGCGCGACGAGCCGACGGACGTGCTCTCGTTCCCGATCGACGGGGCCGGGGGGGTGGCCGGCCCACGCGAGCTCGGAGACGTCGTCATCTGCCCCGAGCACGCCGCTGATCTCGACCGAGCGACGGTCCACGGCGTTCTCCACCTCTGCGGCTACGACCACGAAGCGGACGAAGGGGAGATGCGGGCCCTGGAGTCCGCGGTGATGCTGACGTTGAGGCCTGGCGACGAGCGACGATGACGCGAGCCGGCTTCGTTGGCCTCGCCGGTCGGCCGAATGTCGGCAAGTCGACACTGGTCAACGCGATCGTGGGCGCCAAGGTGGCGATCGTCTCCGACCGCCCTCAGACCACCCGCCGGGCGATTCGCGGCATCGCCACGGATCAACCCGCCGGTTGGCAGATGGTCCTCGTCGATCTGCCGGGAGTGCAGCGGCCGCGTGACTCGCTCACCCAGCGGATGCAGCGTCGTGTCGAGCGGGAGCTGGCCGACGCTGACGCTGCGCTGTTCGTCGTGGATGGGCACCAGGGGGTCGGTCCCGGGGACAGGTTCATCGCCAAGGCGATGCTGGGTGCAAAGCAGGGGACGCCCGTCGTCTGCGTGGTCAACAAGTGCGATCGCCTCCGTAGGTCGCAGACCGCCGCCGCACTGGCCGCCGCCGCCGAGCTCGATGCTGTGGACGAGCTGTTCCCGATCAGCGCGCGGACGGGAGCGGGTTTGGGGCCGTTGATCGCCCGCCTCGCCTCGCTGCTCCCGGAGGGGCCGTTCGCCTACCCGCCCGAGGACCGGTCCGATCTTCCCAGCGAGGTCCATCTCGCCGAGCTGGTCCGTGAGCAGGTGTTGCGCCGCACGCGTGAGGAGATCCCCCATGCGGTCGAGGTGGCGGTGGAGGAAGTGGTGCGGCGTCAGGGACCCAAGGGAGCCGAAGGCGACCGCAGCCTGATCGAGGTGCACGCCCAGATCTGGGTCGAGACGCAATCCCAGAAGGGAATCCTGGTCGGAAAGGGCGGGCGGATGGTGCGCGAGATCGGCACCGCGGCGCGCACGGAGCTCGAGCGCGACCTCGGCGCCCAGGTGTTCCTGAACCTCCAGGTCAAGGTGCGTGAGCACTGGCGCCGCGACGACGCCCTGCTCGACCGAATCGGCATCGAATAGTGCCCGGGCTCCGGCGTCGAACGACGGAAGCGCGCCCCCGTCCGACATCTACCGTAAACCTGGTATCAGTCGAACCGGTAATCGGCCGATACAAGGGATGAAGTCGAATCGGTCTGAGGAGTTGCGGATGGATCCGGACCAAGCACGAACTTCGAGCGAGAGCCAGAACCTGCTCGGCATCGCCGCCGCCGTGGCCGCCGTGGCCGTGGCCGCGTTCGTGGTGGCGATCCTGATCGGCACCGGGTCGCGCGCGGGCGAGGTGATCGCTGCCGTGCTGCTGGTGCCGCCCCTGGTCGCCTCGGTCTATCTGGTGCCGTGGTGGAGGCTCCCGGCCTGGGCGCAGGCGGCTCCGCCGCTGCTCTACTTCGCCATCGTCGCCCTGCTGCGCGACGCCGCGGGAGCCGATACGTCGATCTTCACCGCGCTGGTGATCCTGCCGGTGCTCTGGTTCGCGCTCTACGGAACGCGCGCCCAGCTGCTCGTCTCCGTGGCGGGGGTTTTTGTGACCCTTGCCGCGCCCGCGTTGATCGTCGGCGCTCCGGATTACCCGCCCCGGGAAGAGCTGGTGCAGGCCTTCCTCTGGCTGATCATCGCGGGCGCCCTGGGCCTCACGGTCCATCGCCTCGGGCTCGAGGTTCGCGCTCGCTTCATCGAGTACCGATCGATCCTCGAGACCGCCCACGAATCGTTCATCTCGGCTCAGCCCGATGGCCGGATCGTCGATTGGAACCAGCAGGCCGAGCGCGACTTCGGCTGGTCTCGCGATGAGGTGATCGGGCGCCAGTTCGCCGAGACCGTCATCCCGCCGAGATTCCGGGGGGTCTACAGCGCGGGCTTCGACCACCTCCTGCACACCGGCGAGCACACGCTCCTCGGCCGGCGGTTCGAGATGCAGGCAATGCACCGCGACGGTGGCGAGTTCCCGGTCGAGATCACGGTCTCGGCGCTGCCAGCTGACGGTGGCTACAGGCTCAACGCCTTCCTCCACGACATCTCCGAGCGCCGGAAGAGCGACCGGGCGCTGCGCGAGGCCGAGGAACGGTTCCGCCGCTCCTTCCACGACAGCGCCGCCGGGATGGCGATCGTCAGCACGGAGGGGAAGTGGATGCAGGTGAACCAGGCGCTTGCCGACCTCACCGGATACACCAAGGGCGAGCTCACGGAGATGTCATTCGCCGACATCACGCATCCGGACGATCTCGACGCCGAGCTCGAGGCCCTCGAGCAACTGGTCGCGGGCGAGCGGCGGCGACACGTCACCGAGCAGCGCTGCCTCCGCGCCGACGGACGGCTCATCTGGATCTCGCTGAGCCTCTCTCCCGTTCGCGACGAGGACGGGGACACCCTCTATCTGATCTCGCAGATGCAGGACGTGACCGAGCGCAAGCAGACCGAGGCAAAGCTCGCTCATCAAGCCATGCACGACCCGCTTACCGGGTTGCCCAACCGCACCTTGTTCACAGACCGGATGCAGCTCGCCAAGGCGCGCCTGCGGCGGGGCGGCTCGCTGGCGCTGCTGTTCTGTGACCTCGACGACTTCAAGCTGGTCAACGACTCCTTCGGGCACGATGCGGGCGACCGACTGCTGATCGAAGTCGCGGCCCGGCTGCGCTCGATCCTGCGACCCAGCGACACCGTGTCCAGGTTCGGCGGCGACGAGTTCGCGCTGCTCTGCGAGGCGGTCGACAGCGAGGCCACGGAGCGGATCGCCTCGCGGATCGCGGAGGCCTTCTCGGCGCCGTTCGTGATCGACGGCAACGAGGTCTCGCTGAGCGCCAGCACCGGAGTCGTCCTCACCACCGATCCGGAGGTCGATCTCGACCAGCTGATGAGCGACGCGGATCTCACCATGTACGCCGCGAAACAGGGTGGAGGAGCACGCCACGCCCTGTTCGGGCACGAGATGGGGGAGCATCCTTCGGCCTTCACCTCTCGCGGCGGTGGCTCGCGCGGATCAGCTACGCGCGTGGGCCCACACGCCCGCTCGTAAACTGCTCCAAATGGAGCACTCATCGCCGCCCGGGGCGGTCCACTTCGATGAGCACGGCCTGGTGCCCTGCGTGACGCAGGACTGGCGCACGGGTGAGGTGCTGACGCTCGCCTACATGAACGACGAGGCGCTCGAGCGCACCCGCGAGACGGGAGAGGTCCACTTCTACAGCCGCTCGCGGGGCGAGCTCTGGCACAAGGGCCAGACCTCGGGCAACGTGCAGCGCGTGCGCCAGATCCGCTACGACTGCGACGCAGACGCGCTCGTCGCCCTGGTCGATCCGGCGGGTCCCGCCTGCCACACGGGCCAGCGCTCTTGCTTTTACCGCGACCTCGAGGGGAGCGCCGACCCCGCTCCGGATGCCCCGCCGGCCGATGGCGAGCCCGTCCCCGCCACATACGAGGCGCTGCCCGCGCTCGAGCGCACCCTGCTCGACCGCCGTCAGCGCCGTCCCGCTGGCTCATACACGGTCGAGCTGTTCGACGACCCGCCGCGGATCGCCGACAAGGTGCGCGAGGAGGCGGACGAGGTATCCCGTGCCGCTGACTCGGAATCCGCGGAGCGGGTGGCCGAGGAGGCCGCCGACGTCCTCTACCACCTGCAGGTGCTCCTGGCCTCACGCGGGATCTCGATCGCGTCGGTGCTGGAGACGCTGAATGGCCGTCGCCGTTGAGCGTCCCGGACCCGGACACCGAGCCCATGGCCGTCAGCGCTGAGGCCGAGCTCGACCTGGACCCGAGCATCGAGCAGGCGCGCGAGCTGGCCCGCGAAGGCAATGCGATCCCCGTGCGCCTGTCGTTCGTCGACGATTGCGAGACCCCGGTCTCCGCCTTCCTCAAGCTGCGCACAGAGGGCCCCTGCTTCCTGCTCGAGTCCGCCGAGCAGGGACGCCTCGGCCGCTACTCCTTCCTCGGCTTCAGCCCCCGCGCGGTGCTGCGCTGGCAGGATGGGGTGCTCAGCGAGTGGCCCGGCGATGCGACAGCCGGCGCCGAGCCGCGCGCCCGCCACCACGCCCCCGACCCGTACGCCGGGGTCAGCGACTACCTCGGCCGCTACCGGCTGGCTCCGGTCGACGACCTGCCGCCGTTCGCGGGTGGCGCGGTCGGGTTCTTCGGCTACGACTTGGTTCGCACGGTCGAGCCGCTGGGGGAGCCGAACCCCGACCCGATCGGGCTCCCGGACATGGCGCTGATGGTGAGCGACGTGCTGGTCGTCTTCGATCACATGCGCCATGAGCTGACCCTGCTTGCCTACGCTTTCCTCGACTCCGAGACGGACGTGGACGCGGCCTACGCGCGGGCCGCGGGCGCGCTTGCGGATCTGCGCGAGCGCCTCCGTGGGCCAGTGCCCCGACCATCAATGCCGGCAGCGTCCTCGGCTACGCCTCCGGACGCTGCCGGGCCGATGGTCGATCGGGATGCTGTGCCGGAGTTCAGGTCGAACATGAGCCGCGAGCAGTTCGAGGACAACGTGCGGCGGATCATCGAGTACATCCACGCCGGCGACGCCTTCCAGGTGGTCCCGTCGCAGCGCTTCTCGGCTCCCGCGCCGGTCGAGGCGTTCTCCATCTACCGCGGCCTGCGCACGATCAACCCTTCGCCGTACATGTACTTCCTCGATTTCGGCGACTTCCAGCTCGCCGGCGCCTCGCCGGAGCCGCTGGTCAGGATCACCGGTCGCCGCGTGGAGACGCGGCCGATCGCCGGAACCTACCCGCGAGGGGCAAGCGAGGAGGAGGACCGCCGCCGGGCCGAGGAGCTCCTGCGCGACCCGAAGGAGCGCGCCGAGCACGTGATGCTGGTCGACCTGGGGCGCAACGATCTCGGCCGCGTTTGCGAGTACGGGTCGGTACAGGTGGACGAGCTGATGGCAGTCGAGGCCTACTCGCACGTGCTCCACATCGTCAGCCAGGTCTCGGGACAGCTTCGCCGCGAGGTCACGGCGATGGACGCCTTGCGCGCCGTGCTCCCGGCGGGGACGCTCTCCGGGGCGCCGAAGGTCAGGGCGATGCAGATCATCGACGAGCTCGAGCCTCACAAGCGCGGCTCGTACGGGGGTGCGATCGGATATGTCGGCTTCAACGGGGACCTCGACACCGCGATCCACATCCGTACCGTGGTGGTGAAGGACGGCGTCGTTCACGTGCAGGCCGGCGGCGGCACTGTCGCTGACGCGAAGCCGGACTACGAGTACGAGGAGTCGGTGACGAAGGCGAAGGCGGTATTCAGAGCAGTGCAGCTGGCAGTGAGCCAGCCGGAGTGGCCATGAGGGTTCTCGTGATCGACAACTACGACAGCTTCACCTACAACCTGGTCCAGTACCTGGGCGAGCTGGGGGCGGAGGCGGAGGTGGTCCGAAACGACAAGGCCACGGTCGCGGAGTTGCTCGGTCGGGGCCCCGATCGGCTGGTGATCTCGCCGGGGCCATGCACTCCCGGGGATGCTGGCGTCTCGATCGAGGCGGCGCGGGCTTTCCCCGAGGCCGGCATTCCGACGCTGGGCGTCTGTCTCGGCCACCAGTCGCTGGTCGAGGCGTTCGGCGGGCGCACGATCCGCGGTGAGCCGATCCACGGCAAGGACGCCGAGATCGAGCACGACGGCAAGGGTGTCCTGCGTGGGCTGGACAGTCCGCTGCGCGCGGGCCGCTATCACTCGCTGGTCGCCGACCCCGAGCTTCCGGATCAGCTCGAGCAGACCGCGACGCTTGGAGATGTGGTGATGGGCGTCCGGCATCGCGAGCTGCCCGCGGAGGGCGTGCAGTTTCACCCCGAGTCCGTGCTGACGCCCCACGGAAAGGACATACTCCGCAACTTCCTCTCGTAGTGGTCACGAGTAACTGACCAGCCACGCTTGATGCCGAACGATGTCTTGACACGCGCCATCGACGCCGTCTGCTCCGGCACGCACCTGACCGCCGACCACGCCTCGGCGGTGCTCGACGAGATCATGGAGGGCAGGGCCCCGGACGTGCAGACCGGCGCCTTCTTGGTCGGGCTGCGGACCAAGGGCGAGACGGTCGCCGAGCTGGTCGGGCTGGCGAGGACGATGCGGCGGCTGGCCGCCGCGGTCGCGGCTGGGCGCGGCGACCTGGTCGACACCGCCGGCACCGGCGGCGGCCCCTCGACCTTCAATATCTCGACCGCTGCCGCGCTCGTCGCCGCGGGAGCCGGGTGCGCCGTCGCCAAGCACGGCAATCGCTCCAACACCAGCCGCAGCGGCTCCGCGGACCTGCTCGAGGCCCTCGGCGTGCGGATCGACCTCGGCCCCGCGGAGATCGCCCGCTGCATCGACGAGATCGGCTTCGGGTTCATGTTCGCCCCCCGACACCATGCGGCGATGAAGCACGTGGTGCCGGTGCGAAAGGAGCTCGGGGTGCGGACCATCTTCAACTTCCTCGGTCCGCTCACGAATCCCGCGGGGGCCACAAGGCAGCTGCTCGGTGTATCGGATCGCCGCTACCAGGAGACGATCGCGGAGGCGCTCGTCGGGCTGGGCTGCGAGCGGGCGCTGGTCGTCTGCGCCGCGGATGACGTCGACGAGATCAGCATCAGCGCCCAGACGCGGGTGGTCGAGGTGAAGGAAGGCCGCACCGAGGAGTGGTTCGTCCGGCCGGAGGAGCTCGGGGTCGAGCGCGCCGAGATCGAGCAGATCGCCGGCGGTGAGCCGCAGGAGAACGCGGCAACGGTCGCCGGTGTGCTCGAGGGCGAGGCCGGTCCGCCACGTGACGTCGTGGTGCTCAACGCCGGAGCCGCGATCCTGGTCGGTGGAGGAGCCGACGACCTCGCCCAGGGGATCGAGCGCGCTCGCGAGGCGATCGATTCGGGGGCAGGCCGGGAGGTGCTCGCCAGGCTGGTCGAGCTGACCGGCGAGTTGGCCCGGTCTTGACTGGTGCGCCTTCTCGAAACGATCCACAACGTTCCGCGAGGACCCACTAGCCTTTCACGATGATGAGCTGGCTCGAGCAGCTGGTCGCGGGTGCACGAGAGGATGCCCGCCGCCGCAGTGAGGAGGTCCCGCCCGAGGATCTGCGCACGAGGTTAGGCACCCGCGACGGCGCCCGTCCCTTCAACGAGGCGCTGGCGCGCCCCGGCCTCTCCCTGATCGCCGAGTTCAAGAGGCGCTCGCCGAGCGGGGGCGAGATCCGACCCGGCGCCGGCGTGGCCGAGACGGTCAGGGCGTACGAGCGAGGCGGCGCCGCCGCGCTCTCGATCCTGACCGAGGAGCGTCACTTCGGAGGCTCGTTGCACGACCTGCGCGCCGCCCGGGAGGCATCCGACCTCCCGATCCTGCGCAAGGACTTCATCGTCGAGCCGTATCAGCTCTACGAAGCGGCGGCGAACGGGGCGGACGCGGTGCTCTTGATCGTCGCGGCGCTCGACGACCAGGAGCTCGCCGCCCTCTACGGGGAGGCGCGGGCGGTCGACCTGGATTGCCTGATCGAGGTGCACGACGAGCGCGATCTCGAGCGGGCGCTGATGATCGATGCCGACGTGATCGCGATCAACAATCGCGACCTCGAGGACTTCAGCGTCGACGTCGAGACGACCGTGGAGCTGCTCACTGACGTCCCGGCCGGCAAGACCGTCGTCTCGGAGTCCGGCTACGCGGGCCGCGAGCAACTCGACGAGCTCGAGCGGATCGGCGTCGATGCCGTGTTGGTGGGGGAGACGCTCATGCGCGCCGAGGACCCCGAGGAGCTCGTCCGGGAGCTCACGCGCGACCAGGAGGCTACCCGCGAGCACTACCTGGAGCGCGCCTCCGAGGAGTGACCTCGAGGCTCCTCGAAGGGCGATTCTTACCATCGCTGAAGGCTCCCGTTAGCCGCCGTTAAGCGGGATCGCCCAAGCTCGGGGCATGAGCAAGGTGAGGCTCGTGACCAACGCCCTCGGACGATTCGTCCGGACCTCGTTCGGCGCCGCCGTGGCCGGTGGGCTCGTCGTCGGCATCGTCGGCTTGATCGCGATCACCGCCGGCTGGGTCAAGTCGGAGGGCGATCAGGTCTCGGCGCTCACCGCGACGCCGCTCCCCCAGCCCGCCCCGCGCCCGGCCAGCGGGAAGGGGCTCACGGTCAATCAGATCTACGAGCAGGACTCCCCCGGAGTCGTGTTCATACAGGCCCAGTCTGCGCCGAGGCCCGCTTCGCCGCTGAACCCATTCGGAGGTGGCGGCGGGTCCGCGACCGGCTCGGGCTTCGTGATCGATCACGCCGGCCACATCCTCACCAACGCGCACGTCGTCGATGGGGCCCAGAGGATCGAGGTGACGCTCGGCAACACCGACACCTCGCAGCCCGTGAGCGCCCGGGTGGTGGGCAAGGATCCTTCCACTGACGTGGCGCTGCTCGAGGTCAACACGCCCTCCGACCAGCTCCACCCGCTGGCCCTGGGGGACTCATCCCAGCTTCAGGTGGGCGATTCCGTGGTTGCGATCGGCAACCCGTTCGGTCTCGACCGGACCGTGACCACGGGGATCGTCTCGGCACTACAGCGAGAGATCAAGGCTCCCAACGGGTTCACGATCAACAACGTGATCCAGACCGACGCCGCGATCAACCCCGGGAACTCCGGCGGGCCACTGCTAGGGGCCGACGGACGGGTGATCGGGATGAACTCCCAAATCGAGTCCGCTGGCGGGGGCGGCAACGTCGGCATCGGCTTCGCGGTGCCGATCAACACCGCCCATGAGGTGGTCCAGCAGCTGCTCGCCAACGGCACGGTGGAGCACGCGTTCCTGGGAATCAGCGGAACCGACGTCACCCCGCAGCTCGCCAACGTCCTCAACCTCTCGGTCAAGCAGGGGGCGCTGGTGCAGAGCGTCGTGTCCGGCGGGCCCGCCGACAAGGCGGGCGTCAAGGGAGGCCACGCGACGGCCACGATCGGCGGCCAGCAGGTCCGCGCCGGCGGCGACGTGATCACGGCGATCGACGGCAAGGCCGTGACTGGCATGGACGACGTCATCAGTGTCGTGAACCAGAAGCAGCCCGGCGACGAGGTGCAGCTCAGTCTGGCCAACGGTAGCCAGCAGCGCACGGTCACCGTTACCCTCGGCAACCGACCGGCGAACGCCCAAGGCTAGGCGCGCTCGCTCGGGCTAGGGACGAAGTCCCGGTAGCCGGGTGTGGACCTGCCGGGTCAGGTTTGCGCCCTCCCCCGCCGGAAACGCAGGCGAAGCCGAGGCTTCCGGCGGAGTTATTCGCCGTATCGTTGTACGTGTGAGGGTCAAGTTCTGCGGCATCACGAATCTCGACGATGGGCGCCAGGCGGCGCGTCTCGGCGCCTGGGCGATCGGGCTCAACCACCACCCGGAGAGCCCGCGCTTCTGCGAGCCACAGGTGGCGGCCGAGATCGGGGCCGCGCTCAAGCGCCAACTCGAGGTCGTCGGCGTGTTCGTCAACCCGACCCTGGGGCAGCTGGCCGCCGCCGCCGAGGACGAATCTCTGACCATGATCCAGCTCCACGGCGACGAGGGGCCCGCCTTCTGCCAGGAGGCTGCGCGCCGAACCGGCTGCAAGGTGATCAAGGCGCTGCGGGTGCGCAGCGGCGCCGATATCCGGGTCGCCGAGTCGTACCGCACCGACTTCCACCTGCTCGACGCCCACCGGCCGGGGACGTCAGGCGGCACCGGTGAGACATTCGACTGGGAGCTGCTGGCGGGCCGTCGCTCCGACGTGCCGCTGATCCTGGCCGGCGGCCTCACCCCCCAGAACGTCGCTGACGGGGTGGCTGCCGCCCGGCCCTTCGCCGTTGACGTGGCTACAGGGGTCGAGGCCGAGCCGGGCGTCAAGGACCACGCGCTGATGGCGAAGTTCGTGGAGAGCGCCCAGAAGGGGTCGGTCGGCCCGCGGGTGGTGGCTTGAGCACGGTCGCGATCCAGGAACGCTTCGGCGTCTACGGCGGTCGGTACGTTCCCGAAGTCCTGATCCCCGCGCTCGACGAGCTGTCCGCCGCTTGGGCGGGTGCCCGCGAAGACTCGGAGTTCAGGGGGGAGCTCGACGCCCTGCTTCGCGACTACGTGGGGCGGCCGACGCCGTTGTACCGCGCCGACCGTCTCTCGGAGCGGATCGGGCGCCGGGTGTACCTGAAGCGCGAGGACCTTGCCCACACCGGCGCCCACAAGATCAACAACGCGATCGGCCAGGCGTTGCTCGCCCGCAGGATGGGAAAGCCGCGCGTCATCGCTGAGACCGGCGCCGGTCAGCACGGCGTGGCGGCGGCGACGTCATGCGCGCTGCTCGGCCTCGAGTGCGTCGTCTACATGGGCACCGAGGACATCCGGCGCCAGGCGCCCAACGTCGAGCGCATGCGCCTGCTCGGCGCCGAGGTCGTCCCTGTCGAAGCCGGCGCCCGCACCCTGAAGGAGGCCGTGAGCGCCTCGATCCGGGACTGGGTCACGAACGTGCGCACCACGCACTACATCATTGGCTCCGCGGTTGGGCCGGCCCCGTATCCGGCGCTTGTGCGCGATCTCCAGCGGGTGATCGGCGACGAAGCTCGCGAGCAGGCGCAGGCGGCCGAAGGAGGCCTTCCCGCCAGGGTGATCGCCTGCGTCGGAGGAGGCTCGAACGCGATCGGGGCCTTCTACGCATTCCTGGACGACGAGGGCGTGGAGCTGATCGGAGTCGAGGCCGGGGGCGACGGGCTCGACGGCCGCCACGGCGCGTCGCTGGTCGCCGGGCGAACCGGCGTCCTGCACGGAACGCTGTCCTCGGTTCTCGCCGACGACCAAGGCCAGATCCTCGAAGCCCACTCGGTCTCGGCCGGGCTCGACTATCCGGGGGTCGGTCCGGAGCACGCACACCTTCGGGACACGGGTCGGGCGCGCTACGAGGCGGTCACTGATGCCGAGGCCCTGCGTTCCTTCCGGGAGCTGGCTCGGCTGGAGGGGATCCTGCCCGCGCTCGAGCCCGCCCACGCAATCGCCTGGCTTCTTTCGAATCCCGGGCTCTCCACCGACCCCGCCGCT
>Ga0307312_10001483_pt1 | contig 11987 bp, 10 predicted proteins | sample ER_DNA_202_FD_194489 | JGI IMG/M metagenome (GOLD analysis project Ga0307312, IMG submission 194489) | Bulk soil microbial communities from the East River watershed near Crested Butte, Colorado, United States - ER_DNA_202 | ecosystem: Environmental > Terrestrial > Soil > Floodplain | place...
GTACCATCGCGGCACTCCGGCCGGAGGCCTGTACGGCTCGCTCGACGACCTCGTCAAGGCGACGCGCGAGTTCATGGAGCCCACGCTCGTCGCGCCCGAGACCCTCGCCGAGGCGACGCGCGTCCAGTTCCCCGGCCTCGCGGGAGTGATCCCGGGCCTCGGCCGCTTCGACCCGAACGACTGGGGTCTCGGCTTCGAGCTCAAGGACGGGAAGCAACCGCATTTCACAGGGACGCTCACCTCGCCGCGTACGTACGGCCACTGGGGCGCGAGCGGAACCCTGTTCTGGGTCGATCCGGAGCTCGGCCTCGGGCTCGCACTGCTCACGGATCTCGACTTCGGCGACTGGGCGAAGGAAGCCTGGCCCGCATTCAGCGACGCAGTGGTGCGAGAGCAAACGTAAAGAAGCTGCAAAATCGTCCAAACCAGGGTGTGCGGCGCTGCTTTCATGGGCATCTCTGCAAGCAGACCCCATGACGACACTTGAAACCAAGGTCGAGCAGACGGCCTCGCACGTGGACGAGGCGGTCTTCGTCGCGCGCGACGGTCGTCGGGCCCGGCGACTGAGGAACGCCGCGGTCCTGGCTGGCGTGCTCGCGATCCTGTGGATCGTCGGGCTCGGCGTCGGGATGCTCGGTTTCGGGAGCCTGCCGGGTGTGGCGCTCGTCAAGGGCGCGCGGGCCGACTCGAGAACGCCCGCACCTACGCCTTCTCTCACCGCAAAGGCGGCCACGGCTCGATCGCTTGCCGCCGAGGCCAAGGCGGTCCGACGGATTGCGGCTCGGATAGCAAGTGCCCCCGGGGCGGGAACCGCGACTGTCAGGCGCGCGGCCGCCGTGTCGAAAGCTTCCCACCGGCCGATCGTGACGCCTCCTGCCGCGGCGACTCAGACGCCCATCAACCCCGCACTGCGCACTCGCGGCTGGGCGCGTAAGGGCTACCAGGCGCCGCGAGGGCAACTCCGGAAGGCCGCACCCCCACCGCCTCCGGCCACTAGCCGCGGACGTCAGGTCGGCCGCACGAAGCTGCGGCCCGCGCCGACGCCCGCCGTTCCGCCCGGCCAGGCCAAGAAGGTCGTAGAGCCGCCTCCGCCCCCACCGCCGCCGAAGAAGGCCTGACTTGAGCAAAGCGCCGCGGGCCGTCACCCGCTGGGTCGTCCTCGGGCTGCTCCTCTTCACGTTGCTGACCCTGCTTGCGGTCCAGGGCCTGTCCACACGCACGACTGGGCGGAGCGCGACGCCGGTCCCGGGAGCGGGCGGTCCTCTCGCGGGCGATGGACCGGTCCTCGCCTGGGGCCCGGGCGGCCTCCAGTCGAGGGACATGGAGCCCAGGAGGCGTATCGCGCTCACGTTCGACGACGGGCCAGATCCGCGCTGGACGCCGAGGATCGCCGCCGAGTTGCACCGCCTGCACGTCCCTGCCACCTTCTTCGTCGTCGGCAGCGAGGTCGTCCGGCATCCGGACCTCGTGCGCAGCCTGCACCGGCAGGGCTTCGAGCTCGGCAACCACACGTTCACGCACGCCGACGTCTCAACGCTTCCCGGCTGGGAGCAGCGCCTGCAGACCGGGCTTACGGACAACGCGCTCGCCGGGACGGTCGGGATTCGCCCACGCCTGTTCAGGCCGCCCTACTCGTCGGTTCCGGGCGGCGTGTCCGCCCCCCAGGCGCACGCCTACGAACGGCTCGCCCGCGGCGGCTACGACATCGTGTTGACCGACTATGACGGCGAGGACTGGCGGCGGCCGGGGGTCGACGCGATCGTCGCCTCCGCCACGCCTCAGGGCCGGCGCGGCGGCATCGTCCTCCTCCACGACGGGGGCGGGGACCGTTCGCAGACCCTCGCGGCGGTCAGTCGCATCGTGCCTGCGCTCCGAGCCCGCGGCTTCCGATTCGTGACGGTGTCCCAACTCGCCGGCCTTCCACGAAGCGAGGCGGAGGTCCCGGTCGACCGCTGGGGACGAGACCGGGGCCGAATTCTGATCGCCACGCTCGCCGTCGCGCGCTGGACGACGACGATCCTTGCGTGGTTGCTGATCGTGGTCGCGCTCCTCTTCGTCGCCCGCGTCTTCCTCCTGCTCGTCCTGGCCAGGCGTCATGCAAAGAGCGTGCGCAGCCGGGACTACGAGGACGGATTCACACCGCCGGTCTCCGTCATCGTCCCCGCGTTCAACGAGGTGGTCGGGATCGAACGCTCCGTTCGTTCGCTCGCGGCGAGCGACTACCCCGAGCTCGAGGTGATCGTCGTCGACGACGGCTCGACCGACGGCACCGGAGATCTCGTCGCGGGCCTCGACCTACCCGGCGTCACGGTCCTGCGCCAGCCGAACTCGGGCAAGCCGGCCGCGCTCAATCACGGGATCGCCGAAGCGAGCCACGACATCGTCGTCATGGTCGACGCGGACACCGTATTCGAGCCGCGGACGCTCGCGCACCTCGTGCAGCCGTTCCGCTCGCCCGAGGTCGGCGGCGTCTCGGGCAACACGAAGGTCGGGAACCGGAAGCGGCTGCTCGGCCGCTGGCAGCACATCGAGTACGTGATGGGCTTCAACCTCGACCGCCGCCTCTACGACGTCCTGCGCTGCATGCCGACCGTTCCTGGGGCGATCGGAGCCTTCCGGCGCGAGGCGCTGGCCGATGCGGGAGGCGTCTCGGGAGCGACGCTCGCCGAGGACACCGACCTGACCCTCGCAGTCGGTCGCGCCGGCTGGCGCGTCGTGTACGAGGAGAACGCGCGCGCCTGGACCGAGGCGCCGGCGACGCTCCGCGGCCTCTGGCGCCAGCGCTACCGCTGGTGTTACGGGACGCTCCAGTCCGTGTGGAAGCATCGCGCCGCGCTCTGGCGCCCCGGCGAGCACGCGATCGGCCGCCGCGGCCTGCCGTACCTCGTGCTCTTCCAGATCGTGCTGCCGCTGTTCGCGCCGCTGATCGACCTGTTCTCGATCTACGGGATCGTGTTCCTCAACCCATGGGCGGTGCTCGGCTTCTGGTGCGTCTTCACGAGCCTCCAGCTCCTGCTCGGCTGGTACGCGTTCCGCCTCGACGGCGAGTCGCCGAGGGTGCTCTGGGCGATGCCGCTCCAGCAGCTCGTCTACCGGCAGCTGATGTACCTCGTCGTCGTCGAGTCCGTGCTGACGGCGATCCAGGGCAGCCGATTGCACTGGCGCCCGATCGCGCGCCGCGGCGAGATCGAGGTCGAACCCTCCTAGGAGCGAGGGCGCACGCGCAGCCGCGCCTTCATGCCGAGCATCGCGTGGTTCGCCATCGTGCATTTGAGGACGTAGAGGCCGGGCTTGAGGCGGAGGGTGGCGGTCTCTCGCGTCCCAGGGAGCGCGGCGGGCATGGTCATGACCTTCGTCGTGCCGACCTTCCGCACTGTCAGGTTGTGCTCGTCCTGTCCGAAGTTGGCCAGCTCGATCCGGACCGGCCCCGCCGGGACCTGAACCCGCGACAGCCGGTAGTGGAACTCGATGGCGACGACCTGCACCCGACCGAGCGGGGCGGCGGCCTGCGCGGGGATCGCGCCTGCAGACGCGACGAGCGCGACCAGGAGCCCGAAGCGCTTCATCGGAGGAGCGGCACGCGCCCGAACGACTTCGCGTGCGGGATGACTGCCGCAGCGTCCGTGGACAACCACTGCTCGAGCACCGAGCTATAGATCGTCCGGTAGTCGACCGTCGCCTTGAGGTTGCCGTCCTCGTCGAGCCCGCCTCGCAGGCCCGGGAACTCGCCAATCATCGTCCCGCGCACGCGCGAGCCCATGAGCAGGCCGATTCCGGCGGCGCCGTGGTCGGTCCCGTCGGAGCCGTTCTCCTCGGCGCGGCGACCGAACTCCGACCAGACGAGCGTCAGCACGCGGTTCCCGAGCCCGCGCGCCTCGAGGTCGCGCTGGAACGCGAGCAGCGTCTTGCTCGCGAGATCGAGGTTGTCGGAGAGGTCCTGCGCCTGGTCCGAGTGCGTGTCATAGCCGCCGTTCGCGCTGATCGCGACGCAATGGAGCGGCAGTCCGGCGGCGAGCATCGCGGCGAGACCGGCCATCTGGTCCGGGAAGCCGCTGTTCGACTTCGGGTATGGGACCGGCGGCTGGAATCCGCCGTTGAAGGGCGCGAGCTGTTGGCGCAGCCGGTGTGACTGGAACGTCACCTCCCGCGCGCCCGCAAGCGCCTTGTCGTGCCCGCGTGAGGACCCGAGCGAGCCTATTGCGGACAGCATGCGGTCCTCGACCTGGCCGTAGACGCCCGGCGCCCAGAACGAGTAGTCGCCCGGGCCGCTCAGCGCGGCGACCGGCTTCTTCGCCGTCGCGAGCGACGGTGAGAGCTCGCCGTCGAGGCTCACGCCCTGGAGCGGGTTGTCGGCCTTGCCGACGCGGTCGAGGTAGCGGCCGAGCCATCCGGTTTGGAGCCGCGGGTCGGTGTCGCCGACCTCCCAGTAGTGGCGGGACGTGAAGTGCGACTGGTCGGCGTTCGTGTACCCGACTGCGGGCAGCACCGCGAGCTTGCCCTCGGCGTGCAGCGTGTGGAAGCCGGCCGCGGAGGGATGCCAGCGCAGGCGCGTGTCCTCCGGGAAGACGAGCCCCGAGTCGGCGAGCGCGAGCTTTGGCCTCAGCCTCCGGTAGTCGGGATCGCCGTACGGGAAGAGGACGGACAGGGAGTCGATGCCTCCGTCCAGGAAGACGGTCACGAGCACCGTGTCCGAGGGGCCGGCGGCGAGCGCCTGGGCGATGCCGTGATCGAGCGCGCGCGGCGTGAGCGCGGTCGCGCCGTAGACGGCGATGGCGAGCCCGACCGAGCGCGCGATGAAGCTGCGGCGATCGAGGCCGGTGCCCGCAGGAAGCGGCATGCCCGCCTCGATGTCGGGCAGCCCGGCCCCGGCCTGCGCGACGGCCTTTCGCAGGAGGGCGGAGCGAGAGTGCTCGGTGCAGTCGTGGTGTGCCATCAGCTCGTCTGCTGGTCCGGGGAGACGGCGATCAGGTGGCGAAGCGCGTTCTCGATCAGCGGCGGGTACTGCTCCTTCTTCCACTTCCGGTCGGCGTCGGTGATCGCGTGGTGCGCGAACGACTTCAACGCGCGCTTCGTCGGCGGCGTCAGGCGCGGGTGGCCCCAGTACGCGAGCGCACGGTCGAGCAGCTTCTCCGCGTTCAGCGGCGCCTTGTCCTCGCCTTTCAGCACGGAAGGCCTGAGCACGCGGCCGGCGAGGTTCCAGCGGGCGAGGAAGGACGCCGTGTCGAGCCAGCGCGTGTCGTCCCAGCCCGCGACGTTCGGCGGGTAGAAGAGCTGCTGGCCGGCCTGGCTCGAGAGCCATGTCCAGGCCTCCGTGTCGATCCCGCGCCGCCGTGCCCGCAGCATCCCGGCGAGGTAGACCGCCGGGGGCTTGACCATGCGCGGGCCGTTGTAGAGCAGCGGATGCTTGAGGATCGCCTCGACGACCGGGCCGATCGCGTAGTGGTTCCCTACGTAGAGCCTCTCGAGCGCGTGACGGGTCGCCGCCGGAGGGTCGGTCGGGACGAAGTAGCTCCAGAGCTTGGCGACGAAGAACGACGCGTGCTTCGGATGGTGGACGGCGAGCCGGCAGGAGTCCTGCCAGTCGAAGTGACCCCGCTTGCCGAAGATCTTCTTGGCGCCGGTGTCATGGCGCTGCCGGTCGAAGCGGAAGTTGACCGGGCCCTTGTCGTCGTTCCAGTCGTTCCGCCAGCCGGTCAGCGCTCTGGCCTGCTCGCGGACGTCGCGCTCCGAGTAGCCACGGCTGGCGCCGAGCGTGAAGAGCTCCATCATCTCGCGCCCGTAGTTCTCGTTCGGCGCGTCCTTCTCGTTGTCGGTCCCGTTCAGCCAGAGCAGCATCGCGGGATCTCTCGTGACCGCGAGCAGCAGGTTGGAGAACGAGCCGAGGCCGTGGCTGCGGAAGAGGCCATTCTGCTGGAGCATCAGCCGCTGCGAGCCGACTCCGGCGTTCGAGGTCGCGAACCAGTCGTGCCAGACGAGCGTCATGCGCTCGACGAGCGGGCGGTTCGAGCGCACCATCCGGTCGAGCCACCACAGGTGGTCGTGGCCCCACGCGTCGATGGGCGCGATCGGATGGCCGTCGTCGTCGACGGGCTTCGGTCCGATCAACCGGTCGCGCGGCGGATGGGTCAGCGAGTGGACGGCGCCGCGCAGGCCCTTCTTCGCGAGGCGCTTCTCCTCACCGGGGCGCGGTCCGAAACCGGCACGCCAGAGCAGCCGCTCGGCCTGTTCAGGGCCGAAGTGGCCTCGGTAGACGGGAATTCTGCGTGCGGAAGACACCGGGCGGTCCCGCTTTCGCCATCGGCGCTAGCCGTCCCTGCCTGAACCCCCGGACGGTGCTAGGTCGTCGTCGGCGAACAGCGGGCGGACGTACTCGTCGAAGGTTTTCTTGTCGCAGCTTGCCAGCGTCGTCGGAACGAGCGCCGTGACCGAGGCTGTGCGCGGCACGTGCATCGTCAGCGCGACCTCGCCGAAGTAGTCGCCGGGCCGGAGCATTCGCCGCGGCCCGAGGCCGCCCTGGTTGCTGACTGCGACGAGCCCGCGCAGGATGACGTAGAAGTGATCGCCCTCCTCACCCTCGAGGACGATCGGATCGCCGGGGGCCACGTCCGCGCGGCGCATGTTGTGGGCGAGCTTGGTCAGCACCTCGCCCGGGAGCTCCTGGAACAACCCGATGCGCGCGAGCTCGGTCACCGTTGCTGTGGCAAAGCGTGGCACTCGCCCTATTGTTGCGGACGTGGGGGAGCTCGATCAGTGGAAGCACTGCCCGCGCTGCGGAGCCGAGGTCGAGCCCGGCAAGGGAATGGTCGAGTGCGGTACGTGCGGCTTCCGGGTCTACGCGAGCTCGGTGCCGACCGCGAGCGCGGTGTGCCTCGACGAAGACGGGCGCGCCCTGCTCTCGCGTCGGGGGATCGACCCGTTCGCCGGCAAGTGGGATCTTCCCGGCGGGTTCGTCGAAGAGGAAGAGCATCCGCGCGACTGCGTGCGTCGGGAGCTGCGCGAAGAGGCGGGCGTCGAGATCGAGCCGCTCGAGCTCCTCGGGGTCTGGATGGACCGCTACGGCGGTGACGGCTCGGCCGCGGTCACGCTCAACTTCTACTGGACGGCCCGCATCGTCGAGGGCGTGCCCGAGCCGCACGACGACGTCGCCGAGTTCCGCTGGTTCGCGCTCTCGGAGATCTCGGACGACGATCTGGCATTCCCGCACACGCGAGAGGTGCTAGCCGTGCTCGGGCAGAAGCACTCGTAGCGCGGCCGGCTCGATCTCGAACCGCAGTGGCGTCTCGAGCTGTTCCGGCTCGCCGTCGATCGCCGCGCGCAGCGATCCCGCTCGGGCGTCGACCGTGAACGCCGTGCCTGCGCGCTCCTCCCAAGTTCTGGGCAGCCAGCCGTGCGCGACGTAGAGGTGGAGTGCGCCCTCGTCGAGCCGCTCCCGCTCTCCGACGGAGAAGACGTCGAGGCTGTAGCGGTTGTTCGAGACGACAACGACCCGGGCGTGGACGTTTCGACCGTCGACGGTCACGCCCAGGCCGCCCGGATGTCGGAGGAGGAGCCCGAGCGCCTTCAGTTGCGCGAGCGTGTTGCCGCCGTCCTGCTCGTGCACCATCCGCGCGTAGAGGCCGAGCGAGACGTTGTTGAGGAACAGCCGGCCGTTCACGCGCGCCACGTCGATCCGGGCCTGCCGCCCGGCGAAGGCCCGCAGTGCGGTGAACGGGTCTTCGCGGTCGAGCCCGAGATCCCGCGCCAGGTGGTTGTGCGTTCCGAACGGGACGACGACGAACGGCCAGCCCCGCTCGACCGCCACGTCCGCGACAGCAGCCAGTGAGCCGTCGCCGCCGGCCGCCCCGAGCGGCCCCTCCGGCGCTTCGCGGGCGACGTCGCCCGGGTCGTCACCCGGCCCGAGGATGCGCGCTTCGATGTCGAGTCGCTCGGCTTCGCGACGAAGCTCGCCGGCGTTCGGCCCCTGGCCGGAACGCGAATTGATGACAAGGAAGCCGCCCATGGCGTTAGCATCGACAATCATCGACCGAGGGGAGCCCTGAATGGAGCTGATCGAGAGGATCGACGCCGCCCGCGAGCGCTGGAACGTGCTCGAGCATCCTTTCTACAAGCGCTGGAGCTGCGGTGAGCTGACCCGCGGCGAGTTGGCGCACTACGCAGGCGAGTACCGGCACGCCGTCGTCGCGCTCGCGGACACCGCGAAGAAGACCGGCCACGAGGAGCACGCGCGCGAGGAGACAGAGCACGTCTGGCTGTGGGACGAGTTCGTCGCAGCCTTTGGCGCCAAGACCGATCGTAAGCCGAGCGCCGAGACGGCCGAGTGCGTCGACGCCTGGACCGCGCCCGAGAACCGGCACGAGGCGCTGGCGGTCATGTACGCGATCGAGGCCGGGCAGCCGGCTGTTTCACAGGCGAAGCTCGAGGGGCTCGCCGAGCACTACGGCGTCGCAGTCGACGAGCCGGGCGCCGAGTACTTCGCGCTGCACTCCGAGCGCGACCACGAGCACGCCGCCGAGTCCCGCCGCGAGCTCGAGTTCGTCCACAACGTGGACGCGGACCGCCTGGTCGAGGTTGCCGAAGCGGCGCTCCGGGGTAACTGGACGTTGCTGGACGGAGTCGAAGCCAGGGGGTAGCCAATGAATCTCCTGCGGGGCCTTCCGGGGCACCCGTTCCACCCGCCGCTGACCGGGGCGACGATCGGCGCCTACACGTTCGCGACGGCGATGGCCGTTCTGTCGAGGGCGGGCGTCAGCGAGCACAACACTGCGACGGCCTGGTGGCTCGCCGTGATCACCGGGCTCGTCTTCACGATTCCGACGGCGATCACGGGATTCGCGGACTGGCTCTACATCGAAGGCGGGACGCCGCTCTGGCGCACCGCAACGATCCACCTGAGCGTGATGCTGACGGCGACGGTGGTGTTCGCGATCACCGCCGGAGCCGGGCACGCCGACTACACCGGCGGTTCGGTCGGCGGTGGATCGCTCGTCTTGACGGTCGTCGGCTATGTCCTTCTCGCGGCCGGGGGCTGGCTCGGCGGCGCGATCGTCTTCACGCACGGCATGCGCGTGCTGAAGCTCGTGGACGAGCCGACCAGCCGCGCGATCTCGCCGCTACCGAAGCCTGAGAAGGAAGAGGCCGAGGCCTAGCTCGAAGAGCCGTTCGTCTCCGCGGGCGACAGGCCCAGCTGTGCCTCAAGGGCGTTCTTTGGTTGCGCGCCGATCGCGGCTGCGGCCGGCTCTCCGTCCTTGAAGAGCACCATCGTCGGGATCGAGGCGATCCCGTAGCGCTCGGCGATCTCAGGCTCCTCGTCGATGTTCACCTTGACGAGCTTGATCTCGCCGGCGCGCTCCTCGACGATCCGGTCGAGAATCGGGGCGACCGCGTGGCAAGGCCCGCACCATTCCGCCCAGAAGTCGACGAGGACGGGCTTGTCCGCTTGGAGCACTTCGTGCTCGAAGGTCGATTCGGTCACCGCTTCTGCCATTCCAGGGTTCCTTTCGTAATCGGTTTTCCTATTTCTAGAACGCTCGCACTGGGTGTGCTCTTCCCGGCCGACCGTAGAATCGAACACCATGCCCCAGACGTTCAAGTCCCTGCCCGCGGTGCCCGATCACGCCGCTCTCGAGCGCGAGATCCTCGCCTGGTGGGACGACGAGGGCGTCTTCGACCGGCTTCGCGAGCAGAACCGGGGCGGCGAGCGCTGGAGCTTCATCGACGGGCCGATCACGGCGAACAACCCGATGGGGGTGCACCACGCCTGGGGCCGCACCCTGAAAGACGTCTTCCAGCGCTACAAGGCGCTGCGCGGATTCGACCAGCGCTACCAGAACGGTTTCGACTGCCAGGGCCTCTGGGTCGAGGTCGAGGTCGAGAAGGCGCTCGGCCTGAACTCGAAGCGCGAGATCGAGGAGTACGGGATCGCGGAGTTCGCCGCGCGCTGTCGTGAGCGGGTCGCCGAGTTCGCAGAGGTGATCACAGACCAGGACCGGCGCCTCGGCCGCTGGATGGACTGGGACAACGACTACTACACGTTCTCGGATACGAACATCGAGTACATCTGGCGGTTCCTGAAGACCGTCCACGAGCGCGGGTGGCTCTACAAGGGGCATCGCTCGACGCAGTGGTGCCCGCGGTGCGGGACCTCGCTGTCGCAGCACGAGCAGGCCGGCGAGGAGAACTACCAGGAGCTCGAGCATCCGTCGCTCTTCGTCCGCTTTCCGCTCGTGGAGCGCGAAGGGGAGTCGCTTGTCGTCTGGACGACGACGCCCTGGACGTTGCCCGCGAACGTCGCGGCCGCGGTCAAGCCCGATGCGGAGTACGGGCTCCGGGATGGCCAGTGGCGGCTCGCCGTGAGCGGCGAGGAGTATGAGCACGTGGCTCGCGGAGAGGAGCTCGTCGGGCTCCACTACACGGGCCCGTTCGACGACCTGCCCGCCGCGGTCAAGGAACACCGTGTGATTCCGTGGGACGAGGTGTCGCTCACCGAGGGGACGGGGATCGTCCACATTGCGCCCGGCGCCGGAACCGAGGACTTCGAGCTCGGCCGGATCCACGACCTACCGGTGATCGTGCCGATCGACGAGTCGGGGCGGATGCTGCCCGGCTTCGGCCTGTTGGAGGGGCTCTCGACGAGCGAGGTCGAGGACGTCGTGATCGAGGACCTGCGCGAGCGCGAGCTGCTCGTCGAGGCGGGCCGGATCACACACCGCTACCCGATCTGCTGGCGCTGCAAGACGCCGCTCCTCTTCCGCGTCGTCGACGATTGGTTCATCTCCTCCGAGCCGGCCCGCCAGGAGCTGCTCGACGCGAACACGACGGTCGAGTGGACTCCCGCCTTCTACTCGAAGCGCATGGACGACTGGCTGCGCAACATGGGCGACTGGAACATCTCGCGGAAGCGTTACTTCGGCCTGCCGCTGCCGTTCTACCCGTGCGGCGACTGCGGCCTGCTGAACGTCGTCGGCTCGCGCGCGGAGCTCGACGAACGTGCCACGGCAGGGCTCGACCAGCTCCAGGAGCTCCATCGGCCCTGGATCGACGAGGTCCCCATCACCTGCGAAGGGTGCGGGAAGGAGGTGCGGCGCATTCCCGAGGTCGGCGACGCCTGGCTCGACGCCGGCATCGTCCCGTTCTCGACGCTCGGCTGGGAGAATCCGGAGTGGGTCGAGCACGGTTACGCGACTGGCGCTTCCCAGGGGCTGTCCGGAGCGGACCTGCCCGATCAGTCGTACTGGGAGCAGTGGTTCCCGGCGGATTGGATCTCCGAGAGTCGGGAGCAGATCCGCCTCTGGTTCTACTCGATGCTCTTCATGTCCGTGACGCTCGAGGGCCGGGCGCCATACGAGCGCGTGCTCGCGTACGAGCGCGTCCGCGACGAGACGGGGCGCGAGATGCACAAGTCGACCGGGAACGCGATCGAGGCCAACGAGGCGATCGAGCGCATGGGTGCGGACGTCATGCGCTGGATGTACTCGGAGCAGGTCCCGAGCCAGAACCTGAACTTCGGCTACGGGCCGGCGCACGAGATCAAGCGACGGCTGCTCACGCTCTGGAACTCGGTGAAGTTCTTCGTCGACTACGCGAACGTCTCGCCGCGTGGGGACGCGGGCGAGCTGGAGCCGCTCGACCGGTGGCTGCTCTCGCGCGTCGAACAGTTCGTCGCCGAGGCGACCGACGCGTACGAGCGGTTCTGGACGCCTGACGTCGTCGCCTCCTTCGAGGCGTTCGTGGACGATCTGTCGAACTGGTACATCCGACGCTCGCGTCGGCGCTTCTGGGACGGCGACGCTGCGGCTCTGGAGACGCTGCGGACGGCGCTCCTGCGGTCGCTCGTCGTGATTGCGCCGGTGATGCCGTTCCTTGCGGAGCACCTCTGGCGCGTGCTGCGGCAGGACGACCAGCCCGAGTCGATCTTTCTCACGAGCTGGCCGGAGGCGGGCGCGCGGGACGAGCAGCTGCTGGCCGAGGTGGGGCAGACGCGGCGTGTC
>Ga0307312_10001484_pt1 | contig 11975 bp, 9 predicted proteins | sample ER_DNA_202_FD_194489 | JGI IMG/M metagenome (GOLD analysis project Ga0307312, IMG submission 194489) | Bulk soil microbial communities from the East River watershed near Crested Butte, Colorado, United States - ER_DNA_202 | ecosystem: Environmental > Terrestrial > Soil > Floodplain | place: USA...
GCGCCGATAGGCGGAGGGCAGCCGATCGCCGGCGATCGCGACCAGCTGACGGGGCGTCACATCGAACAGGACGGCCCGGGCCGGCGGGAGCTCCGCAATCGAGTCGACGCGATGGTCGGTCACGATCTCGCCGCCCAGCTCGCGCAGCGCGCCGACAAGTGCATTGGTGATTCGCTGGCTGCCGCCACGAGCCATCGGCCAGCCGAAGGCGTGACCGAACAGCCCGAAAGCGAGGCCGAACGCGGCAGTAACCGGGCGATCGAGCGCCACCATCGAATGACCGGCCAGGCCGGCGAACAACGCCCTCGCCTCTTCGCCCCTGAATGTCGAGTTCGCGAATCCCTTCGCCGAACGGAGTCCGGGCAAGCCGAACCGGGCCAGCGCCAGCGGATGCCGGGGCAGGTGGACGACCGGCCCCATCAGCTCCGGGACCAGTCCGTTGGCGGCTCGGACGAGCGGCCCGTACGTCCTACGCCAGGCGCGTCCATCGTCACCGAGGCCGGCCCCCGTCTCACCCACGGACAACTCGAGTACCGCCGCCCGTCCGCCATCGAGCGGATGCGCCAGCGGAGACGGCGAATGGATCCACTCGACGCCGAGTCGCGGAAGGTCGAGCGAGCGGAAGAACGGGGAGGCGAGTGCCGTCGGGTGGATCGCCGAGCACGGATCGTGGCTGAAGCCGGGCAGCGTCAGTTCCGCCGATCGGGCGCCGCCGCCGGGCGTCGGCGCCGCTTCGTAGACGACGACCGATCGACCCGCACGGGCGATCGTGATCGCGGCCGCGAGGCCGTTTGGTCCTGCGCCGACGACGACGGCGTCGGGCGCGCTCGAACTCATCCCGGGGAATATGTCGGGCGGAACATCGCGTCCAATCGTAGCGATGGCGTCGCCCGAGGGATGGAGGCGTGCCGTGCGGGGTAAAGTTCGAGGCGGCTCCCGAAGGAACCGCCTCGATGCTGTCCCGGTGAAGAAACCCGCCGAAGCGGACGCTTCTGCCGCGCGTCAAGGGCATCTATCACGTCGGCTGCACCGACTACCCTGACCCTACCTACCCATGACCTTGTCGCTGGGGCAGCGTGGCTGCGTTAACAGCGCAAGTCGCATCGTACCGTCCCGAGGGCCAGAATCCAAGAGTTTTGATGCAGACAGCGATGTAAATTCCTTAACGTTCGTGGCGGCGTGGCAAGCCCGCCTGACGAATCGCGGAAACCCGTTCCGATCGTCGGCCGGAGCGTCAGTCAGTCCTCGTGGATCGTCACCGTGGTCATCGCGATGGGGTCATCCGGCAGGTCCTTCGCATTGCGCGGTGCGGCGACGATCGCGTCGACGACGTCCATTCCCTTCGTCACCTGGCCGAAGAGCGTGTAGTTCTTCGGCAGCTTGCCGGTCAGGTCCTGGTGGCAGATGAAGAACTGGCTGCCGTTGGTGTTCGGGCCGGCGTTGGCCATCGCCAGGGCGCCGCGGACGTAGTTGCCCTTGATCGGCTCGTCCTCGAACTTGTAGCCCGGGCCGCCGGTGCCGACGCGACCCTTGTTCAGGCTCGCCTTCTTGCCGTGCTCGCCATCGCCCGCCTGGGCGACGAAGCCGGGGATGACGCGATGGAACACGACGTCGTCGTAGAAGCCCTTTTTCGCGAGGTCGATGAAGTTCTGGGCCGCCTTCGGTGCGTCCGTCGTAAAGAGGTCGACTTCGATGTCGCCCTTTTCGGTGGCGATCGTGGCGCTGGTCATTGGATCCTCCTGCGGGCTGCGAGGTTACGGGGTGGACACGGTGACCTTGTCCATGGCAATCGGGCTTGGCGGGAGCTCCTGCCCGCCGGCCGCCTTGTAAATCGCATCGACCGGGTCCATGCCTAAAGTCACCGAGCCAATGATCTGATAGGTATTGGCACTCTCGAGGACGGCTCGATCCTTGTCGTCCAGGACGATGAAGAACTGCGACCCCACGGAATTCGGCGCCGCGGTTCGGGCCATCGCCACAGTCCCGCGTTTGTAGATCGTCGTCACCGGTTCGTCCTGGATCTCGTAGCCCGGTCCGCCGCTGCCGGACCCGGTCGGGTCGCCGCCCTGGATGACAAACGGCGTGCCGTCCTGGAGGGTCGCGACGCGGTGGAAGACGACGCCGTCGTAGAAGCCGCAGCCGGCGAGGGCCACGAAATTGCCGGCCGCGATCGGCGACAGGTCTGCCTCGATCGTAATCTGGATCTTGCCCTTTGCCGTTTCGATCGTGACGACCCGCTTCTGGCCGGCGCCCAGGGCGGGCGGTTGCGACGTCGGGCAGGACCCGGAGGCTGTTCCGGAACCAGCCGGCGCTGATGGCACGCCACCGGGCGATGCTGCGGGCGCGGACGCAGCCGAAGTCGGTTCATCCGTCGGCAGGAGTCTTGTGTTATTACCGCCGCCGCCCGTCGAGCAACCCGCGAGAAACGTGGTTGCGCCGACGACAAGAATGACAACGGCGGCGAAAAGTCGGGTCATGCGGCGGCCTCCAGGGCGGCTGAGAATTCGATCGCCCCGGACAGCAGGGCCTGCCCGAGGATGATGCCCGCGATCCCCGCATCGCGCAGGCGGTGGATCCCGTCGAGGTCGGTGACGCCACCGGCGACGAGGAAATCGGCGTCATGGCCGGCGACCAGCCGGCTGAGCGACGAAACGTCCGGCTCGCTTCCGCCATGCGACAGGACGAACCGCCGAACGCCTCTTCCGCTCAGCTCGTCGACGAGGGCGGCAAGCGTTGGTGGCGCGGGCCTCCGCCAGGGATAGGCGGCGAGCCGCTCCGGACGCGGATCCAGCCCGACGGCCAACCAGTCACCCGCAACGGCGAGGCACTCGGCCAGCCTCGGGGGATCGTCCGCGACCTCCATGGCAAGGACGACCCGAGTCGCCCCCGCGGCAAATGCGAGGCGGATCCGGTCCGGTCCCTCGAGCCCGCCGGCGAGCTGGATCGGGATGGCGACCCGCGACGCGATCTGCCCGACGGCCTCGAGGTTTCCCGGCACGCCGGTCCTGGCACCGTCGAAGTCGACGACATGGACGACCCGCGCGCCGAGCCCGACAAACGCTTCGGCGATCCGCTCGGGTCGATCGGTCGGCGCCCCGACGCCGGTCGAGGCGCCGGGCCAGAAGACGATCCGCGAACGGCCTCGATCGAGATCGATCGATGGAATGACCTGCACCCGTCAGCGCCGCGCGGCGCGCGATGCTCCAGCGCCGTTTGACCCGCCCGCCGAGTCGCCGGCCCCGCCGGCACGAGCCGCATCGCGGAGGATGCGGCGGTGGAAGCTGATCGGCAGGGAGCCGTTGGCGAGGAGGCTGTCGTGGAACGCGCGAAGCTCGAACCGATCGCCAAGCCGACGCTGCTCGTCGGCACGGAGCTGGAGCAGCAGGACGCGCCCGAGCAAGTACGAGAGCTGGTACGTCGGCGTATAGGTGTACCGATTGATCTCCGCCTGGGCATTGGCCCGTTCGAAGCTCGTGTGGCCGACGAGGAAGTCCGTCGCCTCTTCGACGCTGAGCTCGCCGCGGTGCATCCGGACGTCGAGGATGATCCGGCAGGCCCGCCAGATTGCGTCGGTCGCCATGGCGAGGCGGAAGTTCGGGGCATCGTCGAAGCCCTGCTCGCGCATCATCAGCTCGGAGTACATCCCCCAGCCCTCGACGAACTCCGGGGCGTCGGCGAGGATCCTGGTCAGGCTCGGATGTCGATTGGCGACCGCCAGCTGGAGATGGTGACCGGGGTACGCCTCGTGGATGCTGGTGTTGCTGATCGAGCTGCGGTTGTGCTCGCGCATCGCCATCGGGTCGTCGCCGACCGAGGGCGTGACGATGTAGATGCCCTTCGGGTTCGGGTCGAACTTCGGGGGCGCGAAGTACGCGGCGAACGGGATGACGTTGCGGAGGTATTCGGGCGTCGCGAGGACGTCGATCCGCTCGTCATCGGGCACGGTCACGATCTGCCTGTCGATGAGGTGACGTCGACTGCGGACCATGACGTCGCGATAGGCCTCGAGAGCCTCCTCGAAGGTCGCGGGATGGTCTTCCTTGATGCGCTCGACGACGGTTCCCTCGTCGACCGATGAGTCGATCTCGCGGGCGGCGTCGATCCGGGCGGTCTTGTGAAGGGCGAGCTGCTCCTGGCCGATCGCCAGGATGGCGTCGGCGTCCAGGCCGTCGAAGGCGCGCAATGCGACGAGCTCGTCGTAGCGCTCGCGACCGAGAGGCCAATCGTCGGTTCCGCCGTCGAGCGAGCTCTCGACCCAGGCGGCATAGCCATCGATGGCCGACCGAGCCGTCGTGGCCGCCCGGTCCAGCCGCCGTCGATCGTTTTCCGGCAGGCTGACCGCCGCCGTCTCGATCTCGTCGAGGAACGACGGCAGGTCGCTGGCGGTCTCCATCTCGAGGCGCTGCCAGAGCCGGACCTGGGGGACGGTCGCCCTGGTTCGTGCTTCATCGAGATAGGCCGGAACGGACTCGAGTCGTCCAGTGATGGATTCGAGTCGCTCCGCCAGCGGCGCGAAGTCCTGGGCGAAGATCAGGAACAGGCCGTCGCCGACGGTGTCGAGGGCCGTCGAGCGCCGCTCCCAGGTTCGGACGACCTCGGTGTCGAAGATCGACCGACGGACGTTATGGAGCTCGAGGTCGCGCTCGACCCGTCCCGTCGTCGAGAGGGCGGCGGGATCGAGTGCCTCGACGGCGGCGAGATGGGCCTTGTCGGCAGCCAGCTCGGCCAGGATCGCGTCGCGCGTCCCGTCGCCGAGGTGATCGTCCTCCGTGTGGATCCCGAGGTAGGTCCCGACGATCGGGTTGTCACGGACGATCCGCCGGAAGCGCGTTTCAACGAGGTCGTAAAGCGTTTCGTCGGCCGGGCCGGCGTCCGGCGCCGGCGCGGGTCGGCTCAGGACGACGTCGGCGGAGCGGTCGGTCACAGGTTCTCCATCAGGCGACTCGGGGATGTCTTGCCGTCACGTGGCCTGGGTCTGGCCAGCAGCGATCGGAGCGGCCGACGATCGCCCGACCGTATCGGCCAGAGCCGCAGATACGGCGGCCAGCGTGGTCTCGATGTCGGTCGCGGACACGTCGTGATGCGTCGCCGCCCGGATCTGACCGTGCGCATATTCCTCGATCAGGATGTCTCGCGCCCGCAGCGCCGCGATGAACGCGCGCTGGTCGCCGGCGACGCGGAACAGGACGAAGTTCGTCCGGACGCGGTCGGGATCGAGCGGACCGCTGCCGGGCTGGGCGATACCGCCGGCGCTCGTGATCCCTCTCAGCCCGGCGAGTCCTTCGGCGAGTCGGCGTGCGTTGGCATGGTCCTCGGCCAGCCGCTCGATCATTCCGGCCGTCCCGGGTCGCAGCGCAACGAGCCCGGCGACCGCGAGGACGCCTGCCTGGCGCATGCCGCCACCGAGGAGCTTCCGCGCGCGGCGCGCCTTCGCGATGACGTCGCGATCGCCCACGAGCACCGAGCCGACGGGACAGGCCAGCCCCTTCGAGAGACAGAACGCGATGGTGTCCGCCGGCGCCGCGAGCTCTCGCGGGGTGACGCCGAGGGCAACTGAGGCGTTGAAGAAGCGGGCGCCATCCACGTGGAGCGGAACGCCGTGGCGATGGGCAATCTCGGCGACGGCGGCAACGTACGAAGGCGGCAGGGGAGAGTTCATCGAGTGGCTGTGGGCGTTCTCGATCGCGACCAGCGCCGTCGGCGGCTGGTGGACGTCCGTCGCGTCGCGAAAGGCGGCCTCGACGTCGTCGAGGTCGAACGTCCCATCCGGTGCCTCGCGGAGCTGCCGGATCGACGCCCCGACGACGACAGCGTGGCCGGCTGCCTCGTCGTTCACGATGTGCGTCTCGCCGCCCGCGATGATCTCGCCGCCGCGTGGCACGTGAGCGACGAGCGCCGCCAGGTTGGCCATCGTTCCCGACGCGACGAACAGCCCGGCCGCCTTGCCGAGCAGCTCCGCCGAGCGCTCCTCCAGCTCGTTCACGGATGGGTCTTCGCCCCACACGTCGTCGCCAACCTCGGCGGCGGCCATCGCCCGGCGCATCTCGGCGGTGGGGCGGGTGACGGTGTCGGATCGGAGGTCGATGAGTGCCATGGGGGCGGAGTATAGGGAGCCGCCGCGAAACGGGGCGGGATCGGTGCCGCGGGTCGCGACGCCGCTCGATCCCCGCTGCAACTGACGAGACGTCAGCGGTGTACGGTGGTCGAATGGCGGCTTCCGACGACCCGGGCTTCGAGATCGCCCCGACCCGAGTCGGTGGGCAGGCGGCTGACGGCCGCCCGGTCCGTCCGAACAACCCTGGACGGAGGATCATCCTCGTCGTCCTGATCGCGATCGCCATACCGGCGGCGGCGATCGCCGGCCCACGGATCGAGTGGCGGCCGGCAATCGACCTCACTGCGCTCCGCCCGACCCCGACGCCAAGCCCGTTGCCAACCGTGGTCCCCACCGAGACGCCGGTCCCGACCGCCACCCCGCTCCCACCGGTCACGTTCTCGGCCGGGCCTCCGCCGGCCGGCCCGTTGCCGATCGACGTCGGTGGCTTTCGCCTGATCGACCCGTCGAGCGGGACGCTGGGTCCGATTGGCGATCTCCGGCTCGACAACGATGCGGTCTTCCGCGAGGTCGGCGGCGACGGCTGGTGGTGCGTCTGCTTCGTGCACACGCCTGTGGATGATGCCGAGACCGTCGACGTGACCGTCCGCCACTTTGACGGGAACTTGGGCGAGATCGCGTCGTTTCCTATCGCCACTTACAGGTCCGTCGTGCCATTGCCCGGACAGGACTCCAGCGTCAGGTTCGACCTCGAGCGATCGGCAGATGGCCGAATCGCCTACCTGGCGGTGGGCGTACGGAACCTCGAGCGCTGGATGATCCTCCTCGATGCGATCGACATGGAGAGCGGCCGCCTCCTCGGCGGCACCAAACTGGCGACAGTCAGCCTCCCGGTTCAGCCAAAGCCCGCACCCGGCCAAGAACCGATCGACTCCTATCTGGACGGGCCGATCATGCGTCTCGCCCCGGACGGCCGACAGCTCCTCGTCACTGCTTCGGTCAATCCCAACACGGAGAGCGGCCAGCCGGCGCGACGCGCCTGGTTCGTCGACGTCGCCGGCGACTCATCGACCCAGCCGTTCGGCAAGGCCCGGCCCGTCGCGACAGGCCTCCTCGACCGGTTCGCGTCGTGTTACCTGATGACATGGCTCGCGCCCGACGAGCTGCTGATGAACTGCTGGGATGCATCCGGCACGTCGAGCCGCCCGAAGATCAGCGCCAGTACGTTCGACCTGGCCGGTCGGCAGACCGGCGGGGCGTCGTTCGAGCTTAGCGAAGGGGCGCAGATGACCTCGCCGCTGATCGACAAGGCAAACGGGATCGTCTACTACTGGGAACCTGACAGCCATACCCTTCACCGGCTCGACCTGCAACGCGACGGATCCGACCAGCTTCTCGTAGATCCCGCCACCACCGACACATCCAGCCTCGTTCAAGACGGCGGGCCCATTCCGGCGCAGCCCCCGGTCTGGACGAATGGCTCCTCCGATTTCCCGTCGTATTACTGGCCCCAGCTCATCGGAGCACCCGGTTCGACCCGCGTCTACGCGCTCGGCCTCACCATCCCAGCAGCCGCCCAGGCCAGCCGCGATTGGCGCTTCGGCAGCACCGGAGTCTGGGTTTTCGACACCACCTCATTTGCCCTCGTCGACCACTGGCCGGCCGCCGCCGCCTATACGTCGATCGCCCTCTCGCCGGACGGCCGCTGGCTGACGGCCGCCGGCCAGCCTGGTATCGACGTCGCCGGCAATCCATCAGGCTGGGGATCGTCCGTTTCGATCCATGACACGGTCGACGGGCGCCTCGCCCTCCAGCTCGGCCAGCTCGGCGAAATCAACGTGCTGACGCTGCCCTGACCGCACCTCCGGGCGAGCTCCTTTCGAGGCGACAAGCCTGGCGGCAGGTGCTATCCTCCGCACTCGCTGCAACGGACCCGTGGTGTAGCGGCCCAACATGCCAGCCTGTCACGCTGGAGATCGCCGGTTCGAATCCGGTCGGGTCCGCCATCGACGCATCTCCCTACGCCCCGTCCGCCCGCCCGGACGGGGCGTTCTTCATGCACGTGCCAGCGGTGAATGGCTGTCGCGCCTGGACGACGCTGGCCGCGTTGCCGGATGCGCTGCTCGCTCACGGGCGTTTGAGCCCGCTAGCTCCGCTGCTCCCCGGCGCCTTGCCGGCTTCGCCCAGCCGCGACGAACGCAGTCATTGCCGCGAGGGCGTTCATCATGCCCGACTGTCACAATCGCGAGTGTGAGGCGAGCCCCCCTCTTCACCGTCATCCTCCTTCTCGCCGCGAGCGTCGTCGTCGGCATCGGGGCCGAACTCGTGGGCTCATCGGCGCCCTCAGCAAGTCCCGGCGGCCCGGTCGGCCAGGGCCCGACTCCGACGGCGCGACCGACCTCGACGCCAACCGAACCGGCCGTATCGGTTTCCCCGTCGGCACCCAATGAACCGTCGCCGACGACCGGACCAACGACGATCGCCGACGTTCCCATCGTGCCGGTGACCCAGTTCCGGACGACCCGTGAGCGGACGAACCACGACGAGGTCGGCGCGATCCTCGCCGGGTCGAGCTCGACCTACGAGGCCCTCGAGCTCGTCGCGACGGAGTCGGACGCGATCCTCGCGGCACTCAGGGAGAAGCGTCCGGCCGACGCATCACGGCTCGTCCTGGCTCCGGACGCGGCGACGCTCGCCAAGGATCTCGCGGCTCACCGCAAGCGGCTCGCGTTCCTGCGGGCTGACGCCATCGGGCCGAGCGTCCGCGCCCTGGGTTGGGGGACCAAGACGCTCTTCGGAGTGGGTGGTGTCAGGACGATTGCAGCGTGGGGGCTGACCGCCCGCCTCCCCGAAGCGGCGGGCGCCGGTTTCGACCCGGCGAAGAGCTGGACGCTGGTCGCCGGCGGCGACATCATGCTCGACCGAGGTGTCGCAGAGACCGTCAAGATCAAGGGCAAGGGCGTGGACTTTCCGTTCGACGGCGGGACGGCCAGGATCACGTCGCGCTATTGCTGCTCATCCTTCGGCTGGAACCTGCCCAAGACCCAGCGAACGGGTAATGCCGGCGCGGTGCGTAGCCTGGTCAGCGGCGCGGACCTGGCGATCGCCAATTTCGAGAATCCCGCGCCGGACAACTTCCACTACCACACGAAGGGAACGGTCTTCTCGGCCGATCCGAAGCTCATCAAGGGCCTCGCCGACGCCGGGATCGATTACGTCGGGATCGCCAACAACCACATCGGCGATGCCGGTCGGGCCGGCATCCTCCAGACGATCGCCAACCTCAGGGCGGACGGGATCGTCTCGAGCGGCGCCGGCAAGAACACGGCCGCCGCCCACAAGCCTGCGCTCCTCACCGTCGGCGGCGTGAAGGTCGCGATCCTCGCCTACGACACGATCGCCAAGTACTACGCCGCCGGCACCGCCAAGGCCGGCAGCGCGATCCTCTCGGCCAGGTCGCTCAAGGTCGACGTCGCGGCGGCTCGCAAGGCCGGCGCCCGTGTCGTGATCGTCTTTCCGCATTGGGGCACCGAGTACGACCCGACGCCGTTCAAGGGTCAGCAGGCTCTCGCCCGCGCCGCGATCGACGCTGGCGCCGACATGGTCATCGGCAACCACGCCCACTGGGCGGGAGCCATGGAGACGTACGAGGGCAAGCCGATCTGGTACGCGCTCGGCAACTTCGTCTTCGATCAGACCTGGTCGGAGCCGACGATGGAGGGGATGACCCTCGAGCTGACCTTCCACGGCGCCGACCTCGTCCAGGCCCGGATGCGCCCGCACATCATCCTCGACAAGGCCCAGCCGAACTTCCTCGACCCGGCCGGCGATGGCCGCGTCGTCATGGGCCAGGTCTTCAACGCTTCGAAGGGCCTGCTCGACTGGTAGGCGGCCCGGAGTCTTGACGGGCCGTTTGGCGTCTGGCTATCCTGCGGATCCGGACCCGACGAAAACGTTAAGCCCCACCAAAATCGCAGCCGAATTGAGGGTACGATGGCCGACTTTCCGCGGTTCGACCTGGTCGGCCAGACGGCCCTCGTCACGGGTGCAGCGCGCGGCCTCGGTCGGGCGATCTCGCTGGCGCTCGCAAACGCCGGCGCCAACGTGGTGCTGGGACTTCGCGACCCGGCCTCCGGCAGCCACGGCGATCTCGTCGAGGAGATCCGCTCGATGGGTCACGGCGTCGAGGTTGTCGCCTGCGACATCCGCAATCTCGGCCAGGTTCGCGACGCGGTCGATCGGGCGGTTGCCGCCTTCGGGCGGCTCGACATCCTCGTCAACAACGCCGGCCTCGGACCGGAGAACCCGGCCGAGGATGTCACCGAAGCCGACTTCGACCTGACCTTCGACATCAACGTCAAGGGCACGTACTTCGCCAGCCAGGCGGCCGGCCGGGTGATGATCCGCCAGGGCTATGGCCGGATCGTCAGCTTGAGCTCACAGGCCGGGTTCGTGGCCCTACCGACCGAATCGGTCTACTGCATGTCCAAGGCCGCTGTCGCCCACATGACGAAATGCCTCGCGGTCGAATGGGGCCGGCACGGGATCACCGTGAACGCCGTCGCGCCGACGTTCATCCGGACGCCCGGCACGGCCGACGCCCTGGTGGATCCCGCCTTCGAGGCCGAGGTCGTCGAGCGGATCGCCGGGCTCCATCGGATCGGCGAGCCGATGGACGTCGCCGGTGGCGTCGTCTTCCTCGCCTCGCCCGCGGCCTCGCTCGTGACCGGCGTCACCCTCCTGATCGACGGCGGCTGGACCGCGCGCTAGAGGCCGGCAAAGAGGTCCGATTCCGGCTTTGCCGTCTCGACCGCCGACTCGCGAAGGATGAACGACTCTTTCGCCCAGAACTCCCGCCAGCCGTCGAGCCCGAACCGCATGAACGGGCTCTCGTCGGAGATCTGGGTGACGTGCTTCCGCATCGCTTCCCACTTGAGATCGACCGTATCGGAGATGTCGATCCAGGTCGTGATGTCCTCGTCCGGGACCAGCATCTTGGCCATGCGCTCCTCGAACTCGGCCAGGGCCTCCGGCGTCGCGTCCTCCGGCGGCCGCCAGAAGCTGTCGACGCCCAACTCGGCGAGGCGCTCGTTCATGGCGTTGCGAACGCTCGCCGGGGTCGCAGTCTCGTAAAGCTTGCGCGGCGCCCACGGCTCGAGACCGGCGTCCGAGATCTGCTCCGGGTACCACGCGGCGTCGCCGGCCCGCGGAAACGCCCGGACGGCGACGTCATGGGTCCGGATGTGGTCCGGATGGCCGTACCCGCCGAACGAGTTGTACGTGGTGACGACGTCGGGCCGATGCGTCCGGATGAGCCAGACGAGCCGGCGGGCGGCCTCGTCGAGATCGGTCTGCCAGTACGAACGCGGGTCGAGGTTGCCCGGCTCGCCCATCATCCCGGAGTCGCGATAGCCGAGGTTCTCCCACTCGGTCACGCCCAGGACGCCCATCGCCGCCTCGAGCTCGGCCGCTCGCAGCTCCGCCAGCCGCCGGTGGTTGTCCGGCGTGTCCATGTCCTTGACGACGATCTCGCCCAGCTCGCCGCGGGTCCCTGTGACGAGGACGACGCGATGGCCGTCGCGTATGGCCTTGGCCATCGTCCCTCCGGTGCCGATCGTCTCGTCGTCGGGATGGGCATGGACGGTCATCAGGGTAAGGCGTCGATCAGGCATGGCCGCATCGTAGCGCGGGGCGGGCCAGCGGGCCCGGGAGCCTGGTCGGGCCGGGCGATCGGACCGGCCAGCCTCATTGGCGGCGGGCCGATCGGACCGGCCCCCGATACGAGCGGCCGAGCGGGCGCTACCATCGTGCGATGTCCCCCTCGGCCGCCGGGCCGCTCGCCGGCATGCGTGTCATCGACTGTTCGACGGTCCTCGCCGGGCCGTACTGCACGATGCTGCTGGCGGACCTCGGCGCCGAC
>Ga0307312_10001486_pt1 | contig 11973 bp, 19 predicted proteins | sample ER_DNA_202_FD_194489 | JGI IMG/M metagenome (GOLD analysis project Ga0307312, IMG submission 194489) | Bulk soil microbial communities from the East River watershed near Crested Butte, Colorado, United States - ER_DNA_202 | ecosystem: Environmental > Terrestrial > Soil > Floodplain | place...
GAGCCGGAACATCGCCGGCTTCGTATCGGAGGTCCTGGTGCTTGGGGTGCCGAGTGCGGCAGGTGATGTGGTCCTGCTGGATGTCGAGCGGGAAGTGCCGCTGGGTGGTCGGGTGTACTGAAAGGAGTAAACAGTGAACGGTGAACAGTGAACGGGAGGGTGAGAGACCCGTTCACCGTTTACTGTTTACCGTTCACGCAGTTCATTGCCGGGTGGAATCGATGGCCGGCCGGACAACCAGGCCCGTCACCGCGCCATCCTGGGCAAGGCTCCACTCGATCAACATCCGGTGTTTCGACTTATTGAAGGATGCGCTGCGGGTGTAGACCCGATAGGGATCGGCATTCTCTACCCGCTCGTCCACCTTGCCGCTCTCGGTGCCGAGCCGGCGCACGGCACGGCTGGCGAAGCTGGCGAGGTCAGCGACGCTGCCGAAGGTCTGCTGCATCTCTGGGGAGAACCGCTCCCAGAGCTTGCTGTATTCGTTGCCGTAGAGCCAGGCCGTGTACATCCGGCCCTGTTGCATCGGCTCGCTGTCGGTCCGGTCCCGTGGGGGCGCGCAGGCAAGCGCCGCCATCGCGATCGCCAGTCCCCATCTGCGTGCATCCATAACTCTTCCTCGGTATCCTTCGCGCCGGATAGTCACCTTCGGAGAACCCATGCGGGTCTACATCTCGGTCGATATGGAGGGAGTCGCCGGAGTCGCCCACGAAGACCAGACCGATCCGATCGATCCCCGCCATGCCGGAGATTATAACAGGTTTCGCCGTCTGATGACGAGCGAAGCCAATGCTGCAATCGCCGGCGCACTCGAGGCGGGTGCAAAGGCTGTTCTCGTCAACGACAGTCACTGGCTCATGCGCAATCTTCTTGCCGAAGAGCTCAACCCGGTGGCGGAGTTGTTGAGCGGCGGACCCAAGCGTCTGTCCATGGTTGAAGGCATCGATGGCGGCTTCGATGCAGCAATGTTCATCGGGTATCATGCCCGAGCGGGCACGCGGAATGCCACGATCGATCATACCTACACCAGCCGAGTGTATGAGGCGCGACTCAACGGCAAGCCGGTAGGGGAGCTGGCATTGAACGCCGCGATGGCCGGAGTGCACGGAGTGGCGGTGGCGCTGGTGAGCGGAGACCAGGCGCTCGCGGCGGAGGCGAAGGCACTACTTGGCCCGGGCGTGGAGACGGTCGTCGTCAAGGAGGCGGTAGGACGATTCGCGGCCAGGAGCGTGGCGCCGACGGTCGCGTGCGAGCGGATCCGCTCGGGTGCGGCGGCGGCGCTCAAGCGGAAGCACGTCGCATTCACGTTCAACGCGCCGATCAGGCTGGAGGTGGACTTCGTCCTGAGCCAGATGGCGGACATGGCCGAGCTGGTTCCGGGCTCCAACCGCACCGGTGGGCGCACGGTCAGCTATGCGGGGGATGACTACCGGGAGGTGTTCCGGGCCTGGCGGGCAATGTACAACCTGGCGAGTATCGACTAGGCGAGGTTGGGCACGCGCGGGCCGCGTCAGCGGAGGTGAGACATTTCTGACCACCCTCAGTACGCGATGTGGAAGGCCCGCTACGACGCTGAGCAGGCGGCGCGCCGGGAGCGTGCGGCGTGGCGGGCGCAGCGTGAGACGGAGCAGGAAGGGTGGCGCGAGGCGTGGCGCAATTATCAGAGGCACTGGCACGAAGGCGTTCGCCACGTGTCGCTGCCACGGTGGTGGAACGTGCCAGCGTGGCTACGCCTTATTCTGGGCCCGCGCAGCTGAAAGGCCACCGTGACTACTCGCACCATCATCCGATTCGGGGGTCTCTGTCTTGCCGGCGGCGCACTCGCCTTCATTGGGGTCTTCGCCTACCTTGCCGCGCGCTTCAACTACCCCGATGTGCTCGATGGCCCGGCTGCAACGGTGTTGCCCAGCCTTCTTGCAACTGGTCACCAGGGCCGGGTGGTTTGGGCTCTCTATGGGCTCCTTCCACTGATATGGCTTCCGGCCGGCGTCGCCGCCTACGAGGCCCTAGCCCCAGTGCAGCGCGGTGCCATGCGGCTTGCGCTCCAGTTCGCGGTGGTCGCGGCCCTCGCCATGATGCTAGGCCTGATGCGGTGGCCGAGCGTCCATTGGCACCTCGCGTTGGCTTTCGAGCGCGCCGTGCCGCCGGAGCGCGCCGTCATCGCATCGGTCTTTGACGGCCTGAATATCTATCTCGGGAACTACATCGGTGAGTTTCTGGGCGAGTTATCCTTCAGCGCCTTCTTCCTGCTTACCTCGATCGTCTGGCTCCAGTCACCACAACGATCTCGCTGGATCGGTTGGCTCGGTCTAGTGACCGCGGCCTCTGGCTTCCTCGGTATGTTCCGCAACATCATCGGCCCTGTGGCTCCGATCGCAGCTCTGAACAACTACCTGCTGCCTGTCTTCATGATCATTCTCGGAGTTGCCCTGGTGCGCTGGCGGACGAACGACACTTCAGCGGACGCCTAACCAGGACCCTGATGCGCGGTCCGTTAGACAGCAACAGGAAAGGAGGAACCTGATGAAGAGTCACAGAGTTGCGGGCGGCGGAGGAACCCAAATCCACCTCGCTGAGACGGGTAACCCAAGGGGTCGCCCAATTCTATTCATCCACGGCACTTCGCAGTGTTGGCGCAACTGGAGTCGGCAGATGAGCTCAGACTTGGCCGACGACTACCGACTCGTCGCTCTGGATCTACGGGGCCACGGTCTCTCGGACAAGCCGCGCGAGGGTTACACTGATTCCAGACTCTGGGCTGCTGACGTCAACGCGGCCATACAGGGCCTGGGTCTCGATCATCCGATTCTCTGTGGCTGGTCATACGGACCACTCGTAATTCTTGACTATATCCGGCACTACGGTGAGGATGGCATCAGCGGCATCAACCTTGTCGGTGCTATTACGAAGCTTGGTAGTGACGAGGCGATGTCGGTCCTCAGTTCTGAGTTCCTCAGCCTGGTACCCGGTCTCTTCGCCACTGAGGTGGAGGAGAGCGTACGCAGTCTCGACTCATTATTACGCCTCTGCTTCAACCAGCCCTCAGCCGAGGACCTCTACCTGATGCTGGGGTACAATGTGTCCGTTCCACCCTATGTTCGTCAGGCGCTGTTCTCTCGCTCGTTCGACAATGACGACCTTCTACCAAAGCTCCGTAAGCCGGTCCTGATTACTCATGGCGCCGATGACGCGGTTGTCAGACGAGCCGCCGTCGATCAGCACAAGGCCGCCATAGCGCACGCTCAAATTCAGATGATGGCGAATGCGGGGCACGCCTGTTTTTGGGATGACGCGGCAGCCTTCAACCGGCGTTTGCGGACGTTTGCCGAAGGTCTCTAGAATCAGGCTTCATGAAGCTCTTGATCGTCGGCGCCACTGGCGGGACCGGCCGGCAACTCGTCGCCCAGGCACTCGAACGGGGACATCGGGTCACAGCCCTCGTTCGGAGGCCATCCCGCGCCGAGCTCCGCCCCGGGCTCACTTGGGCTGTGGGCGATGTCCTCGACCCCGGCTCGCTTGACCGAGCCATGCAAGGCGAGGAAGCCGTTCTCTCCGCACTCGGGCACAAGCGGTGGCTGGCGCCGAGCCGCATTTTGTCCGAGGGCACACGCAACCTGATTGCCGCCATGGTCCGCCATGGCGTCCAACGCCTTGTCTGCGAGACGGCCCTAGGGATCTCGGATGCCTGGTGGGAGATGGGCCTCTACTACACCCTGTTCGTCCGACCCGTCATCTTGCCCTTCTATTTCCGGGACAAGGTTCGGCAGGAGGCGGTGATTCGGGCCTCCGGTCTCGCCTGGACCATCGTGCGTCCGGGCATGCTCACGAATGGCCCGCCCCGTGGCCGCTACCGCCACGGCCTTCACGTCGGCCACTGGCTTTGGACCGTGGGGATCTCGCGGGCGGATGTCGCGGCGTTCATGCTCGACCAGCTCACGGACACCAGCTATGTCCGAGCGACCGTCGGGGTCGCCGACTAGACAGACCCACCCAACCGATTGGAACCGCACAGATGGACGAGAACCGCCTAACTCGCTTGCTGGAAGAGATCCGGGACCTGCAGCGCCAACAGGTTGAGGCCTACGGGCGGGCGCTGAAGAATCAGGAGGAGGCCGTGCGCCTGCAGCGGGAGGGTATGGGCCGCGCGCGTAAGGTCCTGGCGGGATTGGGCCTCGTCATCGTCATCGTGCTCGTCACCGTGCTGGTGCTCCTCCGGTACATACTGCGGCACTATTCCTGAGGATGACTGAGCTTCTGGCTGCCCTGCGGTCGCTGGTGTATATGACCGGGTTCCTGTTCCTTTGGGGGTGGCTTGCCCTGCTGGTACGCTCCATCGGCGGGGGTTGGGCGCTCCCGCAAGAGTCGCGGGCTGTCGGGACCGTCCTGATGATCGTCGGCGGTCTGGTCGTGCTATCGTGCGTCGGCTGGTTTGTCGTAGCCGGCCGAGGCACCCCGGCGCCCTTCGACCCGCCCCGGTCATTCCTTCCCGGAGGGCCATACCGGTGGGTTCGCAATCCGATGTACCTCGGCGCTCTCCTCGTCCTGATTGGCTTTGGGTTGTGGCACGCGTCCCTGTCGATGGTTCTTCTGGCCCTGCCAGCTCTAGCCCTGGCCCACCTCTTTGTCGTGCTTTATGAAGAGCCCACGCTTCGGCGCCGCTTCGGAATGCCATACGTCGCGTATCTGGCGCTGGTGAACCGGTGGGTTCCGAAGCCACCGAGGCGATCCTGACCCGACTAGACATGCGCATCGCGTTCGTCATTACAACCGTCGGGATGCTCGCGTCAGGGGAGTCATCCGGCGCGCAGAGCGTCGCTACGCGAGCACCCGCGGTGGCGGCTGGGCGATTTCTTGACGCTCAGTTGTCCGATAGTGCCTTCCGACAGCTGCGCTGCGTGTCGGCCGGCGTCGGCGATTGCCCGGGTGGCGTCCTGATCGTGCGAGGCTACCAACTGGGTGATGGCGTGAGGACTCCTGACACGGTGCGGTATGCTGTCGCATTCCAGGTCGTCGGCATCGTGGGCGTGAGCGAGGGGGGGCCGTTTTTCATGCCCCGCTCATGGGTCGACAGTGCAGAGGTCCTCGTAGTTCGCCGCGCGGGGCATTGGATGGTCCGCTCACCACGACACCAGAGCGATGAGCGGGTGCGAACGACCGGGGACGTGGCCCGTGGCTACTTCGATCTGGACGCGACGGACCGCAGTCTGCTCGATACGGCGGTCGCTGTGCCTCGTCGTCCCTGAGGCATCGCTCAGAACCAGGATCCGATGGATTCGCAGCTCTTGGAATCGCTTGACTACCTCTACGTGCCGGCGCCGGACGTCGAAGCTGCCGTCGCGTTCTATACCGGCACGCTCGGTGGCCGGCTCCGCTGGCGGATTCGGCACGGCAGCACTTGGGTAGCCGCAGTTCGGCTCACCGACGCGAGCCCATTAATGCTGTTGGCCAATCATCTCGAGCCGGGACAATTGCTGTTGATCTACCGAACGCGTAGCCTGGCGGAGCTACAGCACGCCCTGACAAATGCCGGCTGGGCGGTCGAGGGATCGGTCTTCGAGCTGCCGCCAGGCCCATGCGTCATCTTCCGCGATCCTGGAGGGCAGCGAGTCGCCGCGTACGAGCGGGTGCGGCCCGAGGTCGAAGCGGCGTTCGAAGGGCGGTTTGATGTATCCTGAGGTCGGCTAATGGGGATTCTTCGGTCGAAGCTTGGTTGGGCGTTGGTCGTGGTCTACGTGGTCGCGTTCATGACGGTGTACTCTCACGTCCAAGCCCACCGCGGGACATTCCTCTATGATATCGGCCTCGACCTCCTGGCCGTGCCCTACATTCTGGTGGTCGGGCGGCTGCTCTTCCAAGAGCCGACGTTCGCGGTCCACGCCCATGAGCCATGGGGGCTCGTGCCGGCGGTCATTTTCTGCAGCGGGGTAGTCTTGCTCGTGGGAGCCGGACTAGAGCGCGTGGTGCGAGCGCTGTGGGCGCGCGTCCTACGCGGGCGGCGACCTAAGTAACGAAGGCCTTGCGGTGCCAGCCGCGGTCGAGCGCCTGCTGGTGTGAAAGCTGTCGGGGAGCTAGCATGCGGAGATTCGTGCCTTTGAGCGGCAACATTGTCAGCAGGGAGGACCCGATGCCCAATCGTGTCCGGCTCTTTTTTTCCATCCTCACCGTGGTGTTCTTTTTTATTGACGACTCGTCAGGCCGCCCCTCGAGATCGCAAGGCTAAGAGCGTGCAGGAGTGGATCGCCGACCCGCTCACCTTCGGGCGCCGCTACTTGGGGCCTTTGTCCGAACTGCTCCTCGGTTGGGTCCTGCTCGTCTACGGGGTGTTGAGGCTGCTGGGACGAGTGCAGGCTGAGGAGCGGGGGCGCTACGTCGGCGGAGGCCTCGCGTTAGCCGTCGGGAGCCTCCTTCTGGGCCACGCATGTAGCCGATTGTGAATCGCCACGCCTAAGTTGCCATGAGTGGAGCGTGGCGGCCGCTGCGCCCGGTGACTCGCAAGGTTCCGCGTTTTTCACCGTGCGGTCTGCCTGATGCGGAGAACACCGCCAAGCCAGGCACAGGGCAAGGCGGTGAGCGCGATCGCGATCGGGTACCAGGCTGGGCCCAGGTGCATCGGCATCGCGGCAATGGCGCCGGCCATGCCGACGATGAACCCGATGACTCCTAACACCCAAACGTGACGCATCGGTGAGTGGGGGGCCAACCTCGCGGTAATGTAGCTTCCGAGAACGGTGTAAATGATGCGATAGGACAACGCCAGAAGATTCAAGCCCGGGTCGTACATCGGCTGGCCCCAAGGTGGATAGACCTTGAGTACGTGCAGCAATTGGTCGGTGCCGAGCGAAAGAACCACGACCGTGATAAACCCCAGGAATACCGCGCCCACGGAGCGCCAGCGGCGGCGGGGATGCGCATCCGTGTTGGTCATTGGACTCCCTGACCCACCCTCGATGCCAACACTTCAGCCATCTTGTCGTAGCTCTCGGCGACTCCGGTCAGCATGGGGGTCTTGAGGACGGCATCACGAACCTCCTGCGACGCGTAGCGCACCGTGGTCGTGGCCGTGGTCTTGCCCCCCGCTCGACGAAGGTCGTCGTGTCCAGCGCGTCGCCTTCGTACCAGGGCTCGTCGAACTTCTCGGTGGCGACGAGCCGCTCGGGCCGGACGATCTCTCGATAGACCCCCCCATGCCCATTTCGGCTCCGGTCGGTCCCCGCCACACGAAGCGATAGCTGCCACCCACCCTTAGATCGACCTCGCAGACCGCGAACGTCCAGCCGCCGCGGACTCCCAACCAACGTTTGAGCAGCTCGGGCTTGGTCCACGCGTCAAAGACCAGGCTGCGGGGAGCATCGAAGACGCGGGTCATGGCGATTTCCCGCTCCGATGGTGTGGTGACCTGTAACTTTCCCATGTTCTTCGCGGTGTTCGTCATCGGGTGCTCTCTCCTATCGCTTGGTGGACCTGCGTCTTTTCTGCTTGGTCTTCAACTCTTCGAGCAGGGCATCGAGGCGCTGGTAATTGCCCTCCCAGAACTCACGGTAGCGCTCCAGCCATTCGGTGGCTTCCTCGAGCGACTGGGCCTCGAGCCGTCGTGGCCGGCGCTGGGCGTCGCGTCCGCGCGAAATCAGGCCGGCCCGCTCCAGCACCTTGAGATGCTTGGAAATCGCAGGCTGGCTCATCCTGAACGGCTCCGCCAGCTCCGTCACCGATGCCTCACCCGACGCGAGCCGGGCGAGAATGGCCCGCCGGGTGGGATCGGCGAGGGCCGCGAAGGTCGCGCCCAGGCGATCATGGCCCATTCGCCCATAACCTGCTTGCATAACTGATAGGTTATATAACACGGCCCGCCTGGCGTCAAGCCCCCGCCAAGGGGCACTGGGTTAGAATACGGGGAGCCTAAGACACGGCGCTGCCCGATCGCCTCGCTGATTTCAAGGAGCTGGTTGTATTCTCCAGCCTCGACGCGCTCGCGGCGGCGCGTGGACACGGTGATGGCTTCCGCTACCCGGTAGAGCGTTGGATTGCCTGACCCAGGCGCAGCTCCCGGTGAGTTGATGCCTGCCGGTGTGCGCAATGGTTCTAGAGCCTTAACGGAGGTTGGTCCGGCATGATTCGCAAGATTGCTTCCGGCGAGTACCGCCTCTACTCAAAGAAGAAGAATCCGAAGACGGGAAGGCGGCGCAACCTGGGCACCTTCAAGACCCGCGCGGCAGCAGAGAAGCACGAACGGGCGGTGCAATTTTTCAAGAGGCGTTGAGGGCATTACTAGTGCAGCAGGGGGCGCACGGCTGCGCGCAGTTGGTCGGCGGTGAACGGCTCGTGAAGGACGGGTACGTCAACGGGTAGCTGCGCCTCAGGGTTGTACCTAGTAGGTGTCGTGGTGGCTGGATCCGCAGCCACTTCGGCAGTAAGGAGGGCTCATGGTGAACGGGAAGATGCCCTTGTATTTGACGCTGCTTTTCGCGGCGCTGTCCGTGGCCGCGGTACTCGTTTTCCAGCCCTACTCGGCTGATTTCCCCCGGACCGCCTATGCTAAGCCGGCCCAACGGTACATCCGAGCGGCGTTACGCCAGGACTCGGTCGGCCTCACCCGGCTATCGGCCTCTGTCTCTCCCGTGGCGTGGGCGCTCGAGGCAGCCCGGAAGCACCCCGACTCGCTGGCAGCTTGGGCTGTTCACCCTCAAGCCTGGACCGGCGAGCGCAGGGGCGACACCGCTGAGGTGTTCCTGTATCCAGACCGCGAGCCGTGCAGTGAGGTCCCGATCGTGCTGCGGTTCGTAGGGTCTGGAAAGCACGTCCGAGTACTCCAGGCGAGCTCGGCTTGCCTTGACTCCCGGTAGCGAGATCGTCACAACCCCGTTCTTCGCGTTCACTGATCGAGGAGAGTCCGGCTCATGAGCCTGAGCGTGCGGGAGTACCTGGATCGGGCCAAGGGCCAGACGATCCCACCACTCGTGCTTGAGCTGATCCTGCGCTCCGGCAAGTCCTTCTACATCAAGAATGTCTTTGCCGTGGATCAAAAGGCGGAAATGGTGCCCTTGCGCGTCTGGGACGTGCGCGCGCTGGCGCAGGCAGACCTGGATACCGTATTGCGGCGCTTGGGCGCGGTGCAGTCCCGGGATGAGCTGGAGAACATCGAGCGGCTGCATCCGAAGCTGGACCAGGGTAATCTCTGGGTCCTGCTCTCCGAGATTGAGGCGATCGTGGAATGGCATAGCGATCTTTGGCCGGGAGTCGATCGGCCCGAGGCTCGCCAGGTGGTGGTCGGCTTCAGACCCTAGAGCATCGTGGTTTCAGCGCACGAAGCACTCGAGCGATTGCGAGAAGGCAACCGCAGATTCGCCTTGAACCTGCGCGAGTCTGACGCTTTTCTGAGTCACACCCGGCGCGCTGCACTCGCGACGGGGCAACAGCCATTCGCCATCATCCTGGGATGCTCTGATTCGCGCGTGCCGGCGGAGATTGTGTTCGATCAGGGTCTGGGGGATCTGTTCGTGATTCGGGTAGCCGGCAACATCGTTGCACCCTCCCAGGTCGGCAGCGTCGAGTTCGCCGCCGCGCGCTATGACACGCGGCTGGTGGTGGTCCTCGGCCACTCGCAGTGCGGGGCGGTTGTGGCCACCCTCGAAGAGCTTCAGAGGCCGACCGCAAACCAGTCCCGCAACCTGCGGGCGATCGTGGACCGCGTGCGACCCTCGGTTGAGGGATTGCTGGCGACCGACCTCCGGCACGACATGGAGGCGCTGGTGACGCAGGGAGTCCGGGCCAACATCCGCGCCTCCGTGAATCACCTCCGACACGGCTCCGAGGTGCTCGAGCAGTTGATCCAGAATGACGGGCTACAAGTCGTCGGCGCCGAGTACTCGCTGGAGACTGGCGTCGTGGAGTTCTTCGATGGCACCGCTCCACCCCCTCAGGGTAATGCTTAGCTCCGTTGGGGGATAGCCGCCCCCGTCGCTTCCCGCCATTCTTCCTTCCCGTCTGCCCCGCCCGCGCACCCCGGTTGTCTCGGCGCGAGACCCGGCACGGGAGGGAGCCCCGACAATGATTCACCACAAGCCGTACTCACTGCATCCGGCACACCCGTCCCCGACAACCAGAACTCGCAGCCGGCCGGCCCGAAGGGTCCGGTGTTGCCTCAGGAGCATCACCTGACCAAAAAGCCGGCGCCCCCCACCCCCGAGCACATCCCCGAGCTGGGAGACGTGCGGCACACTGAGGCTCTGCTGAAAACGGGAGCCTTGCAGAGCGCGATTTTCAACAGCGCCAACTTCTCCAGCATCGCTACCGATGCCAGGGGCGTCATCCAGATCTTCAACGTCGGCGCCGAGCGGATGCTGGGCTACACCGCCGCCGAGGTGGTAAACAAGATCACCCCGGCCGACATCTCCGATCCCCAGGAAGTGATCGCGAGGGCCAAGGAGCTCAGCATCGAGCTCGAAACTCCAATTACGCCGGGCTTTGAGGCCCTGGTCTTCAAGGCCTCGCGCGGGATCGAGGATATCTACGAGCTGACCTATATCCGCAAGGACAGGAGCCGCTTCCCCGCGGTGGTGTCGGTCACGGCGTTGCGCGACGCCCAGGGCGCCATCATCGGCTACCTGCTGATCGGTACCGATAACACCGCCCGCAAGCAGGCGGAGGAGGCGCTGCTTAAGGCCGGCGCCTTGCAGAGTGCAATCTTCAACAGCGCCAACTTCTCCAGCATCGCCACGGATGCGAAGGGTGTCATCCAGATCTTCAACGTCGGCGCCGAGCGAATGCTCGGCTACACCGCCGCCGAGGTAATGAACCGGATCACCCCGGCGGATATCTCCGATCCGAATGAGTTGATCGCGCGCGCCACCACGCTCAGCGTCGAGTTCGGCACCCCGATCACGCCAGGTTTCGAGGCCCTGGTATTCAAGGCTTCGCGCGGGATCGAGGACATCTACGAGCTGACCTATATCCGCAGGGACGGCAGCCGCTTTGGGGCGGTTGTATCGGTCACGGCGCTGCGCGACGCCCAGGAGGCCATCATCGGCTACCTCCTGATCGGCACCGACAATACCGCGCGCCAGCAGGCGGAGGAGGCGCTACTCAAGGCCGGCGCCTTGCAGAGGGCGATCTTCAACAGTGCCAACTTCTCCAGCATCGCCACGGATGCGAAGGGTGTCATCCAGATCTTCAACGTCGGCGCCGAGCGGATGCTCGGTTACACCGCTGCCGAGGTGATGAACAAGATCACCCCGGCCGATATTTCGGATCCGCAAGAGGTAATCGCTCGCGCCAAAGCGCTCAGCATCGAGCTCGAAACCCCGATCACCCCAGGCTTCGAGGCCTTAGTCTTCAAAGCCTCACGCGGAATCGAAGACATCTACGAGCTGACCTACATCCGCAAGGATGGCAGTCGGTTCGCCGCCGTGGTGTCGGTCACGGCGCTGCGCGACGCCCAGGATGCCATCATCGGCTATTTGTTGATCGGCACCGACAACACCGCCCGCAAGCAGGCGGAAGCGGCACTGCTCAAGGCGGGCGCTTTGCAGAGCGCGATCTTCAACAGCGCCAACTTCTCCAGCATCGCCACCGATGCGAATGGCGTCATCCAGATCTTCAACGTCGGCGCCGAGCGGATGCTGGGCTACACAGCCGCCGAGGTGATGAACAAGATCACCCCGGCCGATATCTCCGATCCGCAAGAGGTGATCGCACGGGCCACCGCGTTGAGCGTGGAATTAGCCACCCCGATTGCCCCAGGATTCGAAGCGCTGGTCTTCAAGGCCTCGCGCGGGATCGAAGACATCTACGAGTTGACCTACTTCCGCAAGGACGGGAGCCGGTTTCCGGCCGTGGTGTCGGTCACGGCGTTGCGCGATGCGCAGGACGCCATCATCGGCTACCTGTTGATCGGCACAGACAACACCGCCCGCAAGCAGGTCGAAGAGGAGCGGATGAAGCTGGATCAGCGGCTGCGCGACCAGCACTTCTACACCC
>Ga0307312_10001487_pt1 | contig 11970 bp, 9 predicted proteins | sample ER_DNA_202_FD_194489 | JGI IMG/M metagenome (GOLD analysis project Ga0307312, IMG submission 194489) | Bulk soil microbial communities from the East River watershed near Crested Butte, Colorado, United States - ER_DNA_202 | ecosystem: Environmental > Terrestrial > Soil > Floodplain | place: USA...
GGTGCACGTGCCCTATCCCAGTTCGCCGCAAGGGATCACCGCAGTCATCCGCAACGATGCGCAGATGGCCTGCCTTCCGGCGATTGCGGTCACCCCTCAGGTCGCAACAGGCGCAGTGAAAATTCTCGCCGTCTCCACCGCCAGGCGCTCGCCCTATTTGCCCGACGTCCCGACGCTCAAGGAGAGCGGCATCGATGTGGAAGCCGATGCCTGGAGCGGCCTGATCGCGCCGGCCGGCACGCCAAGGCCGATCATTGACAGAATCAGCAAGGACGTCGCCGAGATCATCCGCCGGCCGATGCTGCGCGAGAAATTGGATTCTTCCCCGGACGAGCTTCGTGCGCGGATGGACAGCGAGATCGAGCGCTGGGCACCGGTCATCAAGGCGTCCAATGTGAGATTGAACTAGGCAGCCGCCTTGTCCTTCACGTCCTTGATATCGGTGAAGGAAATTCCGGGGGCGCGTTCGCGCGTATAGTCGAGGATGAACTGGTTGCGCGCCATGAAGACCTTGTCATTGTCGAGATCCTCGGCGCAGCTCGAATAATTGGCCTGCACGAAATTATCGAGGCCTTTTTCGTCCGCCGCTGCAATCCAGCGCGCCAGCTGGAACTCCGGCTGCTCGAAACTGATATCGAGACCATATTCTTCCGACAAACGTACTTTCAGCACGTCGAGCTGCAGGGGGCCGACCACGCCGACCAGCGCCGGCGCACCGTCGAGCGGACGGAAGACCTGAACGACGCCCTCCTCGGACATCTGCTGGAGCGCTTCCTTCAATTTCTTTGCCTTCATCGGATCGCCCAGTTTGACCCGTCGCAAGATTTCCGGCGCGAAATTCGGCACGCCGAGAAACGCAATGTCTTCGCCTTCTGTCAGCGTATCGCCGATGCGCAGCGTGCCATGATTGGGAATGCCGACCACATCGCCGGCATAGGCTTCTTCGGCGAGCGCGCGATCCTGCGCAAAAAAGAATTGCGGCGTGGACAGTGTCAGCGGCTTTGCCGTGCGTGTCAGCTTCACCTTCATTCCGCGTCGCAATTTGCCGGAGCAAAGCCGGGCGAAAGCGATGCGGTCGCGGTGATTGGGATCCATGTTGGCCTGGATCTTGAAAACGAAAGCCGTCATAGAGTTTTCATGCGCGTCAATGGTGCGCGTATTGGAAGCCTGCGCGCGTGGCGCAGGCGCAAAGGATGCAAGTGCGTCCAGCAGATCCTTGACGCCGAAATTCTTCAGCGCCGAGCCGAAGAACACCGGCGTGAGATGGCCCTCGCGGAACGACTTGAAATCGAAAGTTCGGCAGGCCTCTTTCACCAGCGCCAACTCGTCGTTGATGGCCTTGGCGTCCAGCATGGGATTTTTCGCCGAAAGCGCGGCGAGATCGAGCGGCTGCCGCTCGACGGTCTTCCCGTCTTCGCTGACAAGCCGCATCTCGCCCGTAGCGAGATCATAGGTCCCGGCGAAGTCACGGCCGCGACCGATCGGCCATGTCAATGGCGACGTGTCGAGAGCGAGTGTCTTTTCAATCTCGTCCAACAGCTCGAAAGGATCACGGCCCTCGCGGTCCATCTTGTTGATGAACGTCACGATCGGTATGTCGCGCAGGCGACAGACCTCGAAGAGCTTGCGTGTGCGCGCTTCGATGACTTTTGCAGCGTCGATCACCATCACGGCCGAGTCGACCGCGGTCAGGGTACGGTAGGTGTCTTCGGAAAAGTCTTCGTGGCCCGGGGTATCGAGCAGGTTGAAGACGCGATTGTCGTAATCGAAGGTCATGACCGAGGTCACAACCGAAATGCCGCGTTCGCGCTCGATCGCCATCCAGTCGGAGCGCGTGGAGCGACGATCGCGCTTGGCTTTGACCTGGCCGGCAAGATTGATCGCCCCGCCGAACAGCAGCAACTTCTCGGTCAGCGTCGTCTTACCGGCGTCAGGATGAGAAATGATCGCAAACGTGCGCCGCCGATCGACTTCCGCAGCCAGCGGCGGCGCCGGAATCGAATCGGACGTGACCAAAGGCTTGTTCATCGTGTGCATGTGGCCGTAAATAGCAGCAAAATCAAGCCGCGGGCGCGGCGGCCGCGCCCGCAACGTCGCATCCTGTCATCGCGTGGTTAGCGCGGCCTTATAAGCGTCGGGGTTGAAGCCGACCAGCAACTTGCCGCCGCCGGCGTCAAGCACCGGACGCTTGATCATCGACGGTTGCTTGAGCATTAACGCGATGGCTTTCGCTTCCGACAGGCCGGCTTTGTCCTTATCGGGCAGCTTTTTGAAGGTCGTTCCGGCCCGGTTGAGGAGAACGTCCCAACCCGTTTTCTTCGCCCAGCGCTCGAGGCGTTCGCGATCGATACCCGCCGTCTTGTAGTCGTGAAAGGCGTAACTGATGCCGTTCTTGTCGAGCCAGGAACGGGCCTTCTTCATGGTGTCGCAGTTTTTGATGCCGTAAATGGTAACAGGCACGATTATTCCCACTCGATTGTGCCGGGCGGCTTGGATGTCACGTCGTAGACCACCCGATTGACGCCTTTCACTTCATTGATGATACGCGTGGCCACGGCGCCCAGAAATGTCATTTCAAAAGGATAAAAATCGGCGGTCATGCCGTCCGTCGAGGTGACTGCTCGCAATCCGACCACATATTCGTATGTGCGATAGTCGCCCATGACGCCGACGGTCTTCACCGGCAGCAATACGGCGAAGGCCTGCCAGACGTCATCGTACTGACCGGTGCGCCGGATTTCTTCGATATAGATTTCATCGGCGAGCCGCAGGATGTCCAGCTTCTCGCGCGTGACCGCGCCCGGACAGCGGATGGCCAGTCCCGGCCCGGGGAACGGATGCCGACCGACGAAGCCCTCGGGCAGCCCCAATTCGTAACCGAGTGCCCTAACCTCATCCTTGAACAGTTCGCGCAGCGGCTCGACCAGCTTCATGTTCATGCGCTCAGGCAGGCCGCCGACATTGTGATGCGACTTGATGGTCACCGAGGGTCCCCCGGTGAACGAGACGCTTTCGATCACATCCGGATAAAGCGTTCCCTGCGCCAGGAATTCGGCACCGCCGATTTTCTTCGCTTCCGCTTCGAACACGTCGATGAACAGTTTGCCGATGATCTTGCGTTTCTGCTCGGGATCCTCGATGCCCTCGAGCGCCTTGAGAAATTTTTCCGATGCATCCACGTGGACCAGAGGAATGTTGTAGCTCTCGCGAAACATCGTCACGACTTTCTGTGCCTCGGCGAGGCGCATCAATCCGTGATCGACGAGGACGCAAGTGAGCTGATCTCCGATCGCCTCGTGAATCAGCACGGCTGCGACCGCACTGTCGACACCGCCGGACAGTCCGCAGATCACCCGCCCCTTTCCGACCTGCTTGCGAATTTTCTCGATCGCCTCGTCCTTGAAGGCGCGCATGGTCCAGTCGCCGGTGAGGCCGGCGATCTTCCGTACGAAATTGCGCAGGAGCGCCGCGCCGTGCGGCGTGTGCATCACTTCAAGGTGGAATTGCGTGGCGTAAAATTTACGCTTGTCATCGCCGATGATGGCAATCGGCGCATTCGGCGATGTGCCGAGAACTTTGAAGCCCTTTGGCAACCCGGTAACCCGATCGCCGTGGCTCATCCAGACCGGATATTTCTCACCCTTGCGCCAGACGCCGTCGAACAGAGGCGTGTCCTCGGTGACCGTCACCTCGGCGCGTCCGAATTCGCGATGATGGCCGCCCTCGACTTTGCCACCGAGCTGTTGCGCCATCGCCTGCTCGCCGTAACAGATGCCGAGCAGAGGCACGCCGGCCTCATACATCGCCTTCGGCGCAAGCGGTGCATTCTTGTCGAGAACGGACGCGGGGCCGCCGGAAAAGATGACCGCCTTGGGCTTCATTTCGCGGAAAGCCTCTTCGGCCTTCTGGAAAGGCACGATCTCGCAATAGACCTTCTCCTCCCTGACCCGGCGCGCGATGAGCTGGGTAACCTGGGAGCCGAAATCGACGATCAGAACCTTGTCGTGCATGGACGGCGTGGTGCCCGAACATATCTGGAATCGGGCGCCGAGACGCCGTTCGGGCGGGCTTTGTGCGGGCTTTGCACTTCGGGGTCAAGCCTTTCGGCAGTTATCGACTGCATGTCCAAACGATTAACGCCGGGCGTTGTCGATCACGGGACCCAGAAGAGGAATGTTCGATATCCATTTGCCGGCACGTGAGCGGCTCTGATCCTCGGATTTCGTGTCGCCTTCATTGGCCGGAGGAACAGAATCGGGGATCGACTCCGGCGGCACCGGATGGTCGGTATCAACCCGCCGCACGGAGGGCGGCGCTACCGCGATCGGCGGTGGCAATGCGGGTGCCGTCGTAGTCGTGGTCGGTCCGGCAGCCGAAGAAGCTACAGGAGCTGGCGGCGCCGGCGGTGGCATTTCCTGTGGCACAGGGCGAGCAGCCGGCGGCGGCAACGCAGTCTCCTGCGGCACGGGGCGAGCAGCCGGTGGCGGCAGGGCAGTCTCCTGTGGCACGGGGCGCGCGGGCGGTGCCGATATGGGTTGCGGCTTGGCCGCTTCGGTCGGACGTGGCTCAACCTGCTTCGCCGGCGGCGTCGGGTCTTCGGGCTTGCGACTCACAAGAGCCTGCCGGACCGCCTCAAGCCATTGAGTATCCGAGACGGCGGGATCGCGCTTGGCCGGCTCCACAACAGCCGGAGCGGCCGCGACGGGTGCCGGGTTGACGGGTGCTGAATTTGTCGCCGGCGACTTCGCAGTCACTTGCGGCCGGGGCTCCGGCTTGCGCACGGGCTCTTTCGGCGGCGCAGCTTCTGTGCGTTGCACTTTCGGCGCCGAAGGGGCCGGCGGCGCAGCCGGTGCGGCCGATTTTTCGGCGGCAAGCAGCGACTTGAACGCCGCCGTAGCATCAGGGTCGACAGCGGCACACGTCTTCTCGAACTCCTCGACGTCCCGCCGGACCAGCATGCGGCGAGTACCGGCATCCACGCTCTTGTCGAGCAGAGCGATGATCCCGCTGCGCAGGTTCTGGCAGGTCGTCTCGGGAGCGAAATTGGCGCGATAGAACGAGTATGCGCTGGCGATACCGACCGGGACCGCCAGAAGCGATCCGATCATTTGCATGACGGTGACGAGCCGCGCCATCCTCGAGGCGCGCGGCGGCGGATACACATTGGGATTGAGGGGCGCCGCGTCCTTCGCGTCCACATGAAACGGCGGATCGCGCCTGGCCACCAGCATGGAAAACCCCAAAATAAAGAGCTTCGCGAGTTCCACAGACACTGGATTTTCGCGGAAAAATTGGGCCCGGATTGGGGCGCAATCGAGGTATTCCGTTTGCGTTTTGTTACCTAACCAGACAGTGGCTCCCGTTACCCGCTGCGCAGCACAATTGAGATATAAAAACCATCTGTGTCCGTTGAACGCGGCGTCATCAAGACACCCAAGTCCGATAGCCGCGCCGCCTTGCCGAACATGAAGGCGCGTTCCCCGAGCGACTTGATAACCTCTGTCGGCGGCTGCACGCCAAACTCCGGATGCCGCGCCAGGAAGCTTTTTGTCTGGGCACCGTTCTCCTCATCCAGCACCGAGCAGGTGATATAGGCGATGCGTCCGCCGGCTTTGACCAATGGCACGGCATGGTCGAGGACTTCGGCCTGTTCCTTCTGACGCTGTTCCAAGGCACCCGGCCGTATTCGCCATTTGGCGTCCGGATTACGGCGCCAGGCGCCGATGCCAGTGCAAGGGGCATCAATAATCACGAGGTCCATGCGTCCGGCCAGGTCGCTGATTTCGTCGCCGATGGATTTCGGCGTGCGGACCTGCACGTTGCGGGCACCCGAGCGCTTCAGCCTCTCGTGAATAGGGGCGAGCCGCCTTTTGTCGTCATCTGTCGCAAATATCTGTCCCTTGTTCTGCATCATCGCCGCCATCGCCAGGGTCTTGCCGCCGGCGCCGGCGCAGAGATCCATCACCTGCTCACCTGGCCTCGCGGCGGACAGCAGCGCCGCAAGCTGTGATCCTTCGTCCTGGATTTCGACAAGCCCCTTGAGAAAAGCCGGCTCGGCATGAATAGCCGGGCTCTTCGCGTCGGCCGGTAGACGAACCCGCAGACCCCAGGGCGACCACCGCGTCGGTTCGGGGTGAAGGTCCGCAAGCATTCCGACCGCGGCATCGCGCTCGGCCTTCAATGTATTCGTTCGCAGATCGAGCGGAGCGCGCGATGCAAGCGCCGCCCCTTCCTCAACCCTAGCCTCACCGAAGACCCGCGCCAGATGCGGATCGAGCCATTCCGGATAGTCGCCGGCGACGTGTGCCGGCGCGTTCGAGATGTCCGCGGCTTCAAGGCGCGCGCGCTCGTTGCTGCTCAACGCCTGCGGCGCATATTTCGAGCCGTCGGCGAGCCTGGCGATGGCTTCGCTGTCGAGCCCCCGCTCGCGCCTGAGCATGCCGAGGACAATGCCGCGCGGCGTTTCCTCACCCATGACGAAAGCGCTCGATGCCCGGCGACGCAACGCGTCGTACAAGAGGCCCGCAATGGCGGCGCGGTCGCCGGAACCTGCATAACGATGCGTGAGGCCCCAGGCCTTCAGCGCATCGCCTGCAGGCCGGCGTTCCTGTTCGATCGCGGCGAAAACGTCAATCGCGGCAGCGAGGCGGGCCGCCGGCGTCATGGCAAAGCGAGGACGATACGCACGATGTAGATCACCCACATGATGAACAACACGAGCGCGCCAACGCCATAATATGCGCCACGCACGCGGACATTGTTGTTCGTTACGTGCACCGTCGCCTGCAGAATGCGCATCACAACGAAGATCCAGGCGAGGGTAACGAACAGCAGATCGGCATGCCGCGTTACGATCTCAAGGATTGTCAACACATAGAACAGGACCGGCAGCTCGAATTGATTGGCGAATGCATATCCGAATTGCGTCGCGCGCCGCGGCCAGTTCGGCTCGCGCAACGAAATATCCTCAAACCGCGTCTCGCCTTTGCTCAACGTCGAGGTGCGGAAATACATCATGCCCAGCATCACACCGAAGGTGAGCAACACCTCGACGAACAATGGAAGCAGTACAAATTGAATAGACATGGTCCAGCCCTCATCCTCTCCCCCGGGACAGGATAACTATACACGGCTCGGATAGTTCGGGCTTTCACGCGTGATCGTCACATCATGGACGTGACTTTCACGCAGGCCCGCACCAGTGATGCGGACGAATTCCGCCTTCGCATGGAGCTCGCTGAGGGTCTTGGCCCCGACATAACCCATGGCGGCGCGCAGCCCGCCGGTGAGTTGATGCAGCACGGTTGCTGCAGAGCCTTTGTAAGGCACCTGACCTTCGACGCCTTCCGGGACCAGCTTGAGCGTGTCCTTGATGTCCTGTTGAAAGTAACGATCGGCAGAGCCGCGCGACATCGCGCCGACCGATCCCATGCCACGATAGGTTTTGTACGAACGGCCCTGATAGAGGAACACTTCGCCGGGGGTTTCGTCGGTGCCCGCAAGCAGCGAGCCGACCATCGCGCAATCGGCGCCCGCGGAGATTGCCTTCGCAAGATCGCCGGAATATTTGATTCCGCCGTCGGCAATCACGGGCGTGCCGCTTGCTTTCGCCGCCTCAACACAGTCCATGATGGCGGTCAATTGGGGCACGCCGACACCTGCGACAACACGCGTGGTGCAGATCGATCCAGGTCCAATTCCCACTTTGATGGCGTCGGCGCCACAGCCGATCAGCGCCTTGGCGCCCTCGGCGGTCGCGACATTGCCGGCGACGACCTGAACTTTGTTCGACTGCCGCTTGATCCGCGTCACCGCGTCTAGCACGTACTTGGAATGTCCATGCGCAGTGTCGACCACCACAAGGTCGACGCCGGCAGCGATCAGCGCCTCGGTGCGGGCAAAGCCCTTGTCGCCAACGGTCGTGGCTGCGGCGACGCGCAGGCGGCCCTGCTCGTCCTTGCAGGCATTAGGATTGGCAACCGCCTTTTCAATATCCTTCACCGTGATCAGGCCGACACAGCGATACTGCGCGTCCACCACCAGAAGCTTTTCGATACGATGTTGGTGCAGCAGGCGCTTGGCTTCGTCCTGGCTGACGCCTTCGCGGACGGTGATCAGCTTCTTCGTCATCAACTCGGAAATCTTCTGCCGCGGGTCGGTAGCAAAACGCACATCCCGGTTTGTTAGGATTCCGACCAGCTTGCCTGGTTGGGCGTTGCCACCGCTCTCGACCACCGGAATCCCGGAGATGTGATTGTCTTTCATCAGATCGAGAGCTTGTTGAAGGCTCGCACCGGGCTCGATGGTGAGCGGATTCACCACCATGCCGGATTCGAATTTCTTTACCTGGCGGACCTGCGCGGCCTGCTCGTCCGGCTCCATGTTGCGGTGAAGCACGCCGATGCCTCCCGCCTGTGCCATGGCAATCGCCATTTGCGCTTCGGTCACTGTGTCCATGGCCGAGGCGATAATCGGGATATTGACGGGGATCGAACGCGTGATGTGGGAGCGGATATCGACATCTGCGGGCAGCACCTCCGACAGACCGGGCTTGATCAGCACGTCGTCGAATGTGAGGCCCTCGCGAGGACTTGCGTTGTATTTCACGGCCATCGCCAACTCCGTCACGCCCGAAAAGGCAAAAGGCCGGTCGGCAAGGGGTTAAAAAGACCCGTGGCGAGGGGGTCTTCGCCTTCCGTCACGGCCCGCTTTTGGGTTGGCGTGGGTCGATAGCACGGGATGCCGCCGATTCCTAGGGCAATCGCGGATAGCTGTTATGAACTCGTAAACGGGAACGGGCCTTTCTTCCGCCGCTGCTTTAAGCTTCAAGACGCATATTTGATGCCTCGCGCCTGCCGGATTTTCCATGCTCCGTGACCGCATTGTTCCGCTGATCATCGCGGTCGCCCTTTTCATGGAGAACATGGATTCGACGGTGATTGCGACCTCCCTGCCCGCGATCGCCGCCGATATCGGCACCAATCCACTGGCGCTCAAGCTCGCGGTCACATCCTATCTGCTGTCTCTTGCAATATTCATCCCGGCCAGCGGCTGGACCGCGGACCGTTTTGGCGCACGTACGGTGTTCCGCGCCGCCATTGGCGTGTTCGTGCTCGGATCGATTGGATGCGCACTCTCGAGTTCGCTGACCGACTTCGTCATCGCCCGCATCGTGCAAGGAATGGGCGGCGCGATGATGACCCCGGTCGGCCGCATGGTCGTGGTGCGCACGATCAGCAAGCGCGAGCTGATCGGGGCGATGGCCTGGGTGACGACGCCGGCGTTGATCGGGCCAGTATTGGGGCCTCCGGTGGGCGGTTTCATCACCACATATGCGACCTGGCATTGGATCTTTCTCATTAACGTTCCGATCGGCTTGCTCGGTATCGTTCTTGCGACGCACTATATTCCCGATGTTCGAGCCGAAGAGCACGAGCGATTCGACGTTCTCGGTATGATTCTCGCCGGCCTCGGCATAGGCGGCATGGCGTTCGGCCTCTCGGTGCTCGGACTGAACTTCCTTCCCTGGTTCGTTGTCGTTGCACTCGTGTTCGGTGGCGCCTGCTTCGTCGCGGCCTATCTTGCGCACGCGCGACACACGGAAAATCCGGCGCTCGATCTGACGTTGTTTCGCCTGCCGACGTTCTTTGCCAGCGTTGTCGGCGGATTCATTTTCCGCCTTGGGCTCGGCGCGCTGCCGTTTCTCCTGCCGCTCATGTTGCAGATCGGCTTTGGCATGACGCCTTTTCAGTCAGGCATGATCACTTTCGCAACGGCGCTCGGGGCCATGGGAATGAAATGGGCGGTCGCGTTCATTTTGCGCCGCTTCGGTTTTCGCAACATCCTGGTGGTCAATTCGGTGATCAGCGCGGCCTTTCTCGCAATCTGCGCCGGTTTCACCGCGACGACACCGATTGCGCTGATGCTGGTTTTGCTTTTCGTCGGCGGGTTTTTCCGTTCGTTGCAATTCACCAGTATCAACACAATTGCCTATGCCGATGTGGATCCCCGGCGCATCGGCCGGGCGACGGCACTCGTAAGCGTCGCGCAGCAACTGGCCGTTTCATCAGGTGTCGCCCTTGGGGCCATGGCGGTGGAGTTGACCGTCCACTTCAGGGGCGGCGGACCATTGCAGGCTGCGGACTTCCCGCCGGCATTTCTGGCGGTCGCGGCGATTTCTGCGCTCTCGGCGCTGGTCTTTGCCCGGCTGGCGCCGGACGCCGGCGCTGAGATGGCCGACAGGCTGCCGGCCCCAGCGGAGCCTTGGGATCAACGCGCCGGCTGAGTGGTCGCCGGCGCCCCGCGAAATCCCGTTGCCAGCAAATACAATTCGGCCGAATCCGATCGACTCGCCGGCGGCTTGACGTGCTTGACGCTCTTGTAGTCTCGCTTCAAGGAGGCAAGCAGCGCCGCCTCCGTTCCGCCTTGCAGCACTTTTGCGAGGAACGTGCCGCCTGGCGCAAGCACCTCGCGCGCAAATTCGGCGGCCGCTTCCACGAGCGCCATGATCTTGAGATGGTCGGTGCGCGCATGTCCGGTTGCATTGGCCGCCATGTCGGAGAGCACGACATCGGCCGGACCGCCAATCATTTCCTTAAGTTTGTCCGGCGCGGTTCGATCGAGGAAATCGAGTTCGACGAAGTCCACTCCCGGCACGGGGTCCATCGATAAAACGTCGATTGCGACGACCCTTTCCTGTTCGCGCGCTCCCACGCGTTGCGCGGCAATCTGGCTCCAGCCGCCTGGAGCCGCACCAAGATCGATCACGCGGGCGCCTTTCCGGAGAAAGCGTGCCTTGTCGTCGATCTCCATCAGCTTATAGGCGGCTCGCGAGCGCATCCCCTCGCGCTTGGCACGCGCCACATATGGGTCGTTAAACTGACGTTGCAGCCATTGGCGAGAGGACGCAGAACGGCTACTGCCTTTGCGAACACGGACTTTTTTCTGACGTGGGTTTGCCATTTGTGCGGATTACGATATCGCCGCCTGGTTGCCACCACTCCAGGCACCGTCCTCGCGCATCATCTGCACCAGCATACCCTCGCGCAAGCCGCGATCGGCGACACGCAGGCGCGGACACGGGAACGCGCGCCGGATCGCCTCGAGGATTGCACAGCCGGCAAGCACAAGATCGGCGCGTTCGATGCCGATGCAAGGGCTCGCCACCCGATCCTCGTGTGTCATCGCCAGCAGGCGCTCGATGACCGAGGTGATTTGATCCGCGCTCATCCAGCAGCCATCGACGCGATTGCGATCATAGCGTTTGAGATTGAGGTGCACGCCCGCGATCGTCGTCACCGTGCCGGACGTTCCGAGCATGTGAATTCCGGTCGTTCCACCCCCGCCGTGCTCGCGCACAAAAGGCGCGAGCAAAGAAGCGACTTCGATGACCATCGCTTCGTAACTTTGCCGGGTCACTGTGATCCCGCCGTAGCGCTCGGCAAGCGTGACGACGCCGTGCGGCAGCGAAATCCAGCCGCGAATCTGCGGCAACGGCGGCCCCCCACGCCCTTTCTGCGAGCGCGCCAGCCGTACGATTTCAGACGAGCCGCCGCCGATATCGAACAGGATGGCACCGTCGGCCTGCGGGTCGATCAGCAGCGTGCAACCGGTGGCGGCAAGCCGGGCTTCCGTTTCACGGTCGATGACCTCGAGCTCAAGGCCGGTTTCGTCGGCGACGCGGGCAAGAAACTCGCTGCCATTCTGGGCCGCCCGGCAGGCTTCGGTCGCGATCAGCCGGGCGCGGGTCACGCCCTTGTTTTTCATCTTGTTGCGGCAAATGGCGAGCGCGGCGAGCGCCCGCCCGATAGCGGCGTCGCTCAGGCAGCCCGACGTTGAGACGCCCTCTCCCAGCCTGACGATACGGGAAAACGCATCAACCACGCGGAAACCCTCGCCCGAGGGCCGCGCCACCAGAAGCCGACAATTGTTCGTTCCGAGATCGAGCGCCGCATATGTTGCGCCGCCCCG
>Ga0307312_10001489_pt1 | contig 11967 bp, 11 predicted proteins | sample ER_DNA_202_FD_194489 | JGI IMG/M metagenome (GOLD analysis project Ga0307312, IMG submission 194489) | Bulk soil microbial communities from the East River watershed near Crested Butte, Colorado, United States - ER_DNA_202 | ecosystem: Environmental > Terrestrial > Soil > Floodplain | place...
CCCGCAACAGCATGGCCTGCATCACAGAGGCGGCGATCGGCTTCCCGAACGCGAGCGGGACGATCCCGCCGGAGAACGGGATGCTGTCGGAGATCCTCGGCGACCTGGGTTGGAACACCTACATGGTGGGCAAGTGGCACCTCTGTCCCGAGGACGAGATGAACCTCGCCTCGACGCGACGCAACTGGCCAAGCGGCCGAGGCTTCGAGCGCTGGTACGGCTTCCTCGGGGCGGAGACCAACCAGTGGTATCCAGATCTGGTCTACGACAACCACCTCGTCGACCAGCCGAGCTCTCCTGAGGAGGGCTACCACCTGACGGAGGACCTCACCGACAAGGCGATCGAGTTCATCATGGACGCGAAGACGGTCGCGCCGGAGAAACCGTTCTTCCTCTACTACGCGCCCGGCGCCTGCCACGCGCCGCACCACGTTTCGAAGGAGTGGATCGAGAAGTACAAGGGCCGCTTCGACATGGGCTACGAGGCGATGCGCGAGCAGACCCTGGCGCGGCAGAAGGAGCTCGGCCTGGTTCCGAAGGACACCGAGCTACCGCCGATCAATCCGATCGGGACACCCGAAACGCGGAGCGGGCCGGACGGCAAGCCCTTCCCGCCGCTCGACGTCACCCGGCCGTGGGACTCGCTGTCGAACGACGAGAAGAGACTGTTCTGCCGGATGGCCGAGGTTTACGCCGGGTTCCTCGCACACACCGACGAGCAGATCGGGCGCCTGTTCGGCTTCCTCGAGGAGTTCGGCTGGCGCGAGAACACGCTCGTCGTCCTCGTCTCCGACAACGGCGCCTCGGGCGAAGGCGGCCCGAACGGCTCTGTCAACGAGATGAAGTTTGCGAACGGCATCCCCGACACCGTCGAGGCCAACATGGCGCTCCTCGACGACCTCGGCAGCCCGAAGACGTACAACCACTACCCCAACGGCTGGGCGATGGCCTTCAACACCCCCTTCAAGATGTGGAAGCGGTACGAGTTCGAGGGCGGTATTAGCGACCCCTGCATCATCTCCTGGCCGGCCGGCACGAAGGCGAAGGGCGAGATCCGTGAGCAGTACCACCACGCGATCGACATCGTCCCAACGGTCCTCGATGCGCTCGGTGTCGAGGCCCCGGAGACGATCAAGGGGCACGTCCAGAGCCGCTTCGACGGCGTCAGCATGCGCTCCAGCCTCGACGATGCGAAGGCGCCGACCAAGAGGAACACCCAGTTCTACTCGATGCTCGGCTCCCGGGCGATCTGGCACGACGGCTGGAAGGCGGTCACGAACCACCCGACGATCGCCGGCTGGAGCCACTTCAACGACGACGAGTGGGAGCTCTACCACACCGAGGTCGATCGGGCCGAACTGCACGATCTCGCCGCCGAGCAGCCCGACAAGCTCCGCGAGCTCGTGAACCTCTGGTACGCGGAGGCCGGGGCCAACCAGGCGTTCCCGCTCGACGATCGCTCGGCACTCGAGATCATGATCACGCCGAGGCCGGTCCTCTCGCCGGCACGCGACCGCTACGTGTACTTCCCGGGGACAGCCGAGGTGCCCGAGTCCCAGGCCGTGAACATCCGCAACCGCTCGTACCTGATCGGGGCGCTGGTCGACATCCCCGCTCCGGGCGCCGAGGGCGTGCTCTTCGCGCACGGCTCGCCGTTCGGCGGTCACGCCCTTTACATCAAGGACAATCGGCTGCACTACGTCTACAACTTCGTCGGCATGGCGGAGCAGACGATCGTCGCCACCGAGGACGTTCCGACCGGCGAGAAGCTGATCCTTTCGGCGTCGTTCGACAAGAGCGGCGAGGATCCGCCCGGCGTCGCCAACGGCCTACTCTCCCTCTGGCACGCCGACGACAAGGTCGGCGAAGGACAGATCAAGACGCAGCCTGGGAAGTTCATGATCGCCGGCGAAGGGCTATGCATCGGGCGCGACGGAGGCGCCGGAGTCACCGCCGACTATCCGGGAACAGAGCCGTGGCCCTTCACCGGCGGGACGATCCGACGGGTGGCCGTCGACGTCAGCGGCGAGGCATACATCGACCTCGAGCGCGAGGCCGCTGCGATGCTCATGCGCGAGTAGCCCGTTCCACCCCCGTGGCCTTCCTTACAGCGGAGCTGCCCCTGGCGGTCTGGTGGGGATGCGCTGGGCCAGGAACAGGGCGACGATCGTGAGCAGGGCGAGGATCGCGAGCGCTGACCTGAGCCCTTCGATTCGCGCGCCGCGGTAGGCGTCGACCGCGTCGTCGGTCGCCCTCGATCTGACGTGTGCCTGGTCGAGGGCGGCCTCGAGGTCGGCGTCCGAGATGAAAGGGGCTCCGCCGGCGAGCTCGACCTTGGCCTGGGACTTGACCCGCGACGGGATCGCCGAGCTCTGCTCGATGTTCGTGAGAAAGGCAGAGGTGAGCGTGGCGATCAGGATCGCGCCGGCGAGCGCGGTGCCCAGCGAGGCGCCGAGGTTCGTCGCCGTGTTCTGGAGGCCCCCCACCTCGGGGCTCTCCTCATCGGGTACCGCCGAGACGGTGACGGCGCCGAGCTGGGAGGCGAGCGCGCCGATCCCGAGCCCGATCAAGAGCATCGGAACGAAGACGATCTCCGCGCCGGCGTCCTTGTCTAGCGCGCCGAGCAGGACGAGCGTGCCTGCAAGCAAGGCCAGCAGGCCGCTGCGGACGACAAGGCGGGGCGAGATGCGTGGGAGGAGGCGGGGGATGCCGATCGCCGCGGCAAGCAGCGTGATCGAGAGCGGCAGCAGCCGAGCGCCGGTGGCGAGCGCGGAGAGGCCCAGACACACAGAGAGGAACAGCGGCACGACGAAGAAGAAGCCCGCCTGGACGAGATACTGGAAGAAGAACATGATCATGCCGCCGGTCAGCTGCCTGTTTCGCAGCATCGCCGGGCGGACGAGCGGCTCTTTCCCACTCGCATCGAGGCGGGCCTCCCAGTGGAAGAAGATCCAGATCACGAACAGGCCCGCGAGGATCAGCCACATGGTCGGCGACAGGTGCGCCCACGAGGGCCCGCCCGCTTTGGGCTGAATCCAGCCCCACTCGCCCGAGCGGAGCACGCCGAAGACGAGGAGCCCCAACCCGAGCGCGGAGAGCACTGCCCCGACCAGGTCCAGGCGCGGACGCGTCTCGACCGGCGCGTCGGCAATTCGCCGCGCAAGGAGCAGGATGACGAGGACGAGCACGACCTCGCCGGCGAACACCCACCGCCAGGAGAAGTACGTCGTGCAGAAGCCCCCGATCAAGGGCCCCACCGCGACCGCGATCGCTCCGGCGGCGGCGACCATTCCGTACGCGGCGGGCCGCCGCTCGGTCGCGAAGTTCCCCGCGACGAGGGCCACGATCGCCGGCAGGATGAGCGCTGCGCCCACTCCCTCCAGGAACGACCAGCCAAGCAGCAGCACGGGCAGATTGGGCGCGATCGCAGTCGTGAGGGACCCGCAGCCGTAAATCACGCACCCGATCGCGAACGCCCGCTTGCGCCCGATCATCGCCCCCACCTTGGCACCGGTGATCATCAGCGCCGCCATCACGAGCGTGTACGCGGTGATCGCCCCCTGGATCCCGGACACGGTCGTGTCGACGTCCTTCGCAACTGTCGCGATCGAGACGTTCATCACCGAGCTGTCCAGCGTCATCAGGAACTGGCCGGCGGCCAGGGTGAGCAAGACGAGGGTCGCGCCGCCGGCGCGCGTCGATGCGGAAGTCTCCGTCGTCGTCACCGTTGCGAGTCTCCCAGCCCGTGCCGCATGATGCGAGCGTGAGTCGAGCTCAGGCGCTGACGCGGCTCGTCTTCGGATCCCGCAGGACGATCGCGGGAACGGTCTACGGAACGATCGTCGTCCTTGCCGTATTGTCGACCGGAGGGAAGGCCTTCGAGCACGACCTCTGGCACCTTGCAGCGATCGTCGTCACCACCGTGCTCGTCCTCTGGATCGCACACGTCTATGCACATGGCCTCGGGGAGAGCCTCCAGGTAGGTCGGCGTCTAGACGTCGCAGAGCTCGGCGCGGTCGCCGGGCGCGAGCTCGCGATCCCGCTGGCCGCGGTCGCCCCGACGGCGATGGTCGCGCTTGGCGCTTTCGGGCTCTTTCGCGGCAGCACGGCCGTCTGGCTGGCGGTCGGCGTCTGCGTTGCCACCCTGGCGGTTCAGGGCTTGCGCTACGCCTGGCTCGAGCGCCTCGGCCGCCTCGGCACGCTCGCCGCCGTCGCGCTCAACCTCGCTCTTGGTCTAGCGATCGTCGCTCTGAAGGTGGTCGTCGCGCACTAGGGCGATGCTGAAGGGTTACGCGGCCCGCTCGAAGACTCGTGCTCGGATGTCCTCCCCGCGTGCAGCGATCGCGCCCAGTTCGTAGAGGAACTCGAACCAGCGAAGATCGACGCCCGGCACCTCCGGGCTGACGCGCAAGCCCGCTCCCGAGCGAAGCGCCATCGCGAGCGTGAGCAGCCGGCGCACGAGGTCGTCGGCCGCCTCCTGCAGCGTCGCCCCCTCGCCGTGGGCGTGGCCGCCGAGGCTGAGGCGGCAATGGCCGCCGACGTCCCGGACCGAGAGCGCTGGTGTCCAGGGCTCGATCATTCACCAAGTGTGACGCCCGTAACGGCTGATAAACGCTTCGGCGCCCAACTTCATACACATGGGGCGATGACCGGGGCGCTTCAGGGCGGGAAACTGCTTCCCGACCTTGTTTCCCCGCTCCGGGAGGATCCCGAATGCCGAAACCCGAGCCACAGCGCAGCGTCCTGCCCATTCCCGACCGGGACCACGTGGGTGTGACCACCTTCGACGCCAAGAGCCCGGACACGAGCTTCCCGCCGATCGAGCCGCGCCGGCCGCCGGAAGGCGCGCCGAACGTGCTGATCGTGCTGATCGACGACGCCGGTTTCGGGTCGTCGAGCGCCTTCGGCGGGCCGTGCCAGACGCCGAATTTCGAGCGGCTGGCGGCGAAGGGGCTCAGGTACAACCGCTTCCATACGACCGCGCTCTGCTCGCCGACACGGCAGGCTCTGCTCACCGGCCGCAATCACCACTCGGTCGGCATGGGCGGGATCACCGAGATCGCGACCTCCGCGCCCGGCTACAACTCGATCCGGCCGAAGAGCGCGGCGCCCCTGGCGGAGACGCTGAAGCTGAACGGCTACTCGACCGCGCAGTTCGGCAAGTGCCATGAGGTGCCGGTCTGGGAGACGAGCCCGATGGGCCCCTTCGACGCGTGGCCCAGCTGCGGCGGCGGATTCGAGCACTTCTACGGCTTCATCGGCGGCGAGACGAACCAGTACGCCCCGGCGATCTACGCCGACACGTTCCCGGTCGAACCGGACCGCACCCCCGAGCAGGGATACCACTTCACCGAGGACATGACCGACCACGCGATCGACTGGATCCGCCAGCAGAAGTCGTTGATGCCGGACAAGCCGTTCTTCATCTACTACGCGCCGGGTGCGACGCATGCGCCGCACCACGTGCCGGCCGAGTGGTCGGCCAAGTACAAGGGCAAGTTCGACCAGGGCTGGGACAAGCTGCGCGAGGAGACCTTCGCGCGTCAGAAGGAGCTCGGCGTCATCCCGCAGGATGCGGAGCTGACGGCGCGACCGGCCGAGATCCCGGCCTGGGAGGAGACGCCGGACGACATGAAGCCGATCTTCGCCCGCCAGATGGAGGTCTACGCCGGCTTCATGGAGCACACCGACCACCACGTCGGCCGCGTGATCGACGCGCTCGAGGAGCTCGAGCTCCTCGACGACACGCTGGTCTACGTGATCGTCGGCGACAACGGCGCGTCCGCCGAGGGAACGCCCAACGGCTGCTTCAACGAGCTTGTCGTCCTCAACGGCGCCGGCGGGCTCGAGACGGTCGACTTCATGACCGCACGGATCGACGAGTTCGGCACGCCGAAGGCGTACAACCACTACTCGGTGGCTTGGGCGCATGCGATGGACACCCCCTATCAGTGGACGAAGCAGGTCGCCTCCCACTGGGGCGGGACGCGCAACGGCGCGATCGTTCACTGGCCGAGCCGTTTCAAGGCGAAGGGTGAGGTCCGCTCGCAGTTCCACCACGTGATCGACATCGCCGCCACCGTGCTGGACGTTGCCGGGCTGCCCGAGCCGGCCTTCGTGCACGGCATCCAGCAGATGCCGCTCCACGGCGTCTCGATGGAGCCCTCGTTCGACGACGCAGCCGCGCCGGAGCGGCGCGAGACGCAGTACTTCGAGATGTTCTGCAACCGCGGCATCTACCACAAGGGCTGGACCGCGGTCACTCGCCACAGTGTCCCGTGGGACATGGCGGCCGAGCTGCCTCTCTTCGACGACGACGTGTGGGAGCTCTACGCCCCCGAGGACTGGACGCAGGCGCACGACCTATCGGCCGAGCAGCCGGAGAAGCTGCACGAGCTGCAGCGCTTGTTCCTGATCGAAGCGACGAAGTACAACGTGCTGCCGTTGGACGATCGGCGTGCCGAGCGCTTCAACGCCGACCTCGCCGGCCGGCCCCAGCTCGTGCGGGGCAACCGACAGCTGCTCTTTGGCGGCATGAAACGCCTCTCGGAGAACTCGGTCGTCGTGATGAAGAACAAGTCGTACGCGGTCACCGCAGACATCGTCGTTCCCGCGGACGGAGCCAAAGGCGTGATCGTCGCGCAAGGCGGCGCGTTCGGGGGCTGGAGCCTCTATGCCAAGGAGGGGAAGCCGGCGTACTGCTACAACCTCTTCGGCCTCCAGCGCTTCAACGTCTACGGCGAGGAGCCGCTGGCCGAGGGCGAGCACCAGGTGCGGCTCGAGTTTGCCTACGACGGCGGCGGGCTCGGCAAGGGCGGCACAGCGTCTCTCTACCTCGACGGCAACAAGGTCGGAGAGGGGCGCGTCGAGGGGACCGTGCCCATGCTCTTCTCAGCAGACGAGACCCTCGATATCGGCTCCGACAGCGGCACTCCGGTGAGCGACGACCTGACGGTGGACGAGCTCGAGTTCAACGGGCGGGTGCGCTGGGTGGAGATCGACCTGGGCGAGGACGCGGAGGACGCGGACCATCTGATCACCCCGGACGAACTTCTGAAAATCGCGATGGCGCGGCAGTAGCGGCGCCAGACGAAAGGAAACGAAGATGGCGATTGGACCTGTTCAACTCATCGTCTTGGGCTTCAACCACCCGGAGTTCCACGGCGAGATCATCGAGGAGCTCGAGCGCCTGAAGGCAAGCGACACCGTGCGGGTGATCGACTCGCTGGCCGTGTACAAGAGCGCCGAGGGAGAGCTCGAGGTCGAGCACCTGAGCAACCTGACCGAAGAGGAGGCGATCGAGGTCGGCACGAAGATCGGCGCTCTGATCGGCCTCGGAATCGAGGGAGAAGAGGGGCTGGAAGCAGGCGCCCGGGCCGGCGCCGAAGCGGCCGCCGGCGGGATCGACGCCTTCTCGGGCGACGAGTGGGACGTGCTCGAAGAGATCCCCAACGACTCCGCCGCCGCACTCATCCTGCTCGAGCACCACTGGGCGGTTCCGCTGCGTGATGCGATCGCGCGGGCAGGCGGTTTCCGGATCGGCGACGGCTTCATCAGCCCGCTTGACCTGGTTGAGATCGGCCTGCTCACGGCTGAAGAGGCCAAGGAGCACCATCTGTCGGAGACCGCTGCCGTACCGACGCCGCATTAGTGCGGTGGACCGCATCATCGTCACGATCGACGGGCCGAACTTCCAGGACTTCGAGGAGGCGGAAGTCGTGCGCCTGCCCGAAGAGGGCGAGCTGATCTCGACGAAGTACGGGAACTGTCTCGTGACCGCCGTGGAGCCGCTGCCTGACAGCGACTTCCTCGGAAAAGTCTCTTGTCGGATGCCCTAGGACAGATTGGAGGTGTGAGATGTTTAGAGCCCGCAGAGTCGTGCGACGCTCGTCCCGTCGCACAGCGCGTCGCGTCTCGCGCCGTCGCTAGAGCGGCGAGTAGCAGTTAGACATCTGGTCAGCTCACCCGGCTCGCACGACGCAGCTAATCGAGGGTGTGGATCGTGAAAGCGACCGCGAACCCGAGCGTCGTCACGACTCCGGCCAACTTGCCTCCGTGCTCGAACGCCTCGGGCATCATGGTGTCAGCGAGCATGGTCAGGATCGCACCGGCCGCGAAGGCGAGAACGAAGGCGACGGTGTCTGGTGAGGAGTTCTGGAAAAGGCCGTAGCCAGCGAGCGAGGCGACTCCGGAGATCAACGCGATCGCGATCCACATCCACAGGATCCGCGACTTCTTCCAGCCGCTGGAGACGAGTCCCGAGGTCGAGGAGACCGCCTCAGGCAGGTTGGACATGAAGACCGCGGCCAAGTAGGCGGCGCCCACCGCTCCGCCCTCGAAGATCGTCAGGCCGATCACCATCGACTCGGGAATCCCGTCGAGCACCGTCCCGAGCACGATCGAGAGCGGGGAGCCGCTTTCTTGGCCGCCGGTTGCTTTCTTGCGTTCACTGCCGCCGAGGCGATCGATAACCCAGTCGCCGCCAAAGAAGACCAAACAGCCGGCGAAAAACCCGCCGACAACCCAGCCGTGCCCGGACGACTTCGCGACGGCCTCATCGACGAGGTCGAACGCAACGGCGCTGATCAGGACGCCCGCACCGAAGGCCATGATCAGCCCGATCACGCGCAGGCTGATGCTGAAGAGGAGCGCAAAAACCGCACCGATCACGAGCGACGAAGCAGCAAGAATCCCCCACCCGAAGGCGGCACCCATCTAGTGCTGCTCCCTGCTCGCCGCTGCCGCCGTCCGTGTGGACGCTGCGCCGATCTTGGCGCCGGCGGTTGTGCGGACTCGAGCGGGCTGTAGAGGCGCAGGATCGGCCCCGACCAGGCTACAGAGCAGGAGGCCGCGCTTCTTGCTCATCGTCGCCTCCCGCTCTTCACTTCAGCCTGCCGCGGTGCGCCGGTCGCGGGAGCGTCCGAGTGTCGGAGCTACTCCCGTGACCCGTCGTTCCCTAGAGCGCAGCCGCGGTCTCCGGCGGCTTCATAAAGGCACCGACGATCCAGAGCACCGGGAAGAAGATTCCGAAGAAGAACATCCACCCGTGTCCATTTCTGAGCGTCATGAGCCCGAGCGTGAATGCCACGAGGAAGTACAAAATGCCGGCGCCGATTCCAATTCCCCACCACATGTTTCCTCCCGGATGCGCGTAGATGTGGACTCGCACCTCAATCGTGTCGTCAGGAACAAAGCCGCACATCATCCAATGAGGACGATGCTGAAGAAGGGCAGACGCTGGGGCCAAACGGTGTCAGACACCGGTTTTTGTCAAGCCCTAACTCGTGACGAAGGTGTGACGTTCTCTGCACGCCGCCAAGGCCGGCTGTACAGGCCTCGGCTCACGACCGCTCTCGGCGAGAAGAAGAAATTAGACGGGAGTTTCCCTCCAGTCGGACGCGACCGACAAGGCGTAGATCACGAGGATCGCGATCAGCAGCGTCCCAAAGCCGAACCAGGGTGCGTACTGGATCACGAGGAAGCTCTGCACGATCACCAGCACGGCCCACACGTAGCCGATGACGCGGCCGAAGGTGTTCCCGCTGAGGAGCGAATAGCCGGCCGAGAGCGCAAGCACGGCGATCAGCAGATCCCACAGTCCCCAGATGAACAGGTTGTCGCCCAGCGCACCGGCGCTCACGTTGGCGACCCTCGAGCTGTCGGCGAAGTAGTAGATAGCCGAGATGATGCGGAGAAAGCCGACCGAGAACATCACCACTGCGGCAAATGTGAGCCAGCCTGGGCGGTTAAGACCTGAATAGGCCTGTGTGGTGGACATCGTTGCCTCCCTCTTGTCTTATCGGACAACTCTGGTCTTGCCCAGACTACGCGCGGCTGGGCTAGGTCGCTCCAGAGGCTTTCCCGGCGGCCGCGGGCGGATCCTCAGGGAATTCTCGTAGCGTTTGCCGGCGCAGCGCCTCGATGCCAATGGCGGTCGTGGCGGCAAGGAGCGCGACCCCGAGCAGCTGCCGGTCGCCGGCGGTCGGCCCCCAGGCGAGCAGGATCAGGAACAGGGCGAAAGCGCTCGCCCAGACGACGATCGGATGATGTCTGAAGGAGGGCGCCAGCCAGCGCCTGACGGCGACCGCCGCTCGATTGGGGCCTGCCAGGACCGTAGCGAGGAGGACCAACGCGCCGTAGACGACCAGGATGATCGCGATGTCTCGCATCACGCTCGTCTCGAGCGACCAGATCACCCTCACCGGCTGCTTGTTCGCCTCCGTCTTGACGAGCGCGTCGACGATCACCCCGCCCAGGTAGCGCCTGAGAGAGGCGATCAGCAGGCCGACGAACACGAGGCTCGCCCCGGTCGCGCCCAGCAGCAGCCTGCGCCGCCCCCGGGCGAGGTAGATCGCGAGCGCGTAGAGGGCGACGACGGCGATCAGGAGCAGCGAGCTCAGCGCTTTGAGTATCTTCACCGCCGTCTGGGCCGCGCTGAGCTGGCTCGACTTCATGATCACGAGCTGGCCCGCACTCGGATCGGTGTTTGCCTTCAGCTTGTCCTCCAACCCGAGCCGCGTCGCCAGCCTCGTGATCGCCGGTCTCAGGTCGAGTGTGACCTCTCCGTTCGCGGTCGAGATGTTTCCGTTCTTGCCCAGGTCCTTGCCCTCAAGCACCCTCACGACAGCCGCGTGGGCGCGCTTGTTGGCGTTCTCCCAGAGCGTCTGCACCCTCGGCCGCTGCAGCAGCCTGTCGGCCGCCGCGGGCACGACGGTGTTCTGGAGCGCCGCCGCCAGCGCGGCGGCAGTTCCCTGTCTCTGCGCCGGCAGCCGCGCACGCAGCTGCGCTTCCACGTCGACTCGCTGGAACAGCCCGTCGCTGAGCTTCTGCGCGATCGCGCCTCGAACCTCGTCGTTTGCCAGCAGTTGCGCCGATGAGTCTGCCCAGGCTTGGTCGTCGAGCAGTTGACGTTTCGACCAGACCGTGAGCGACGAAACGAGCATCAGGATCGTCGCCAGCCCGAGCAGGCTCCAGACCAGGACTCCGCGTTTCTTGCTCATCTTCGCCTCCCACTCCTCACAGCTTCTCCACGTGCGACTGCGAGATCGCTCGCAGGCGCTGCCGGGTCAGCATTAATTGGCTCGCACCGCGCCTACGGCCTCGGTCGTCGGCGTGAAGGCGTGCAGCTCGTCCTGGCCCGGCTGGATCACGCCGTAGGAAGCCTCCGGGACCTCGTTCCACGATCCCGGCAGGTCGCCGAGTGGCTCCGAGACCACGAGCCGGGACTCGTCGCCGAGACCTCGCAGCAGCTCGTTGCCCGGATAGAGCGCGCGGAGCGTGCGGACGTCCGTGCTGAAGAAGAGGGAGCGCGACTTTCCTTCGCTCGAATACCGGAACGCCCAGACGCACTCCCCGTTGCTCGTCGCGATCGTTCCCTGGAACGGGAACTCGACGCCGTGCTCATGGCCGACCGATTCGACGAGGCCGATCGTGCGCTCGACCGCCCGCGGGGGATCGTCCTCCAGGCCGAGGGTCAGCGCGAGGTGGAACAGCAGTTCCGAGTCCGTCGTGCCCTCGATCTCCGGGTACAGCTCCGGGTCGACCGCGACCGTGAGGTCGCGTTTCACGCTGTGGAACCCATCGAGGAACCCGTTGTGCATCCACAGCCACCGGCCGTGGCGGAACGGGTGGCAGTTCGTCTGCTGGACCGGGGAGCCCGTGGACGCCCGGATGTGCGCAAACACGAGCGGCGAGCTGATGTGGCCGGCCAGCTCGCGCAGATTGCGGTCGTTCCAGGCGGGCCCGACGCTGTGGAAGACCGCCGGGCTCTCCTGCTCGCCGTACCAGCCGATGCCGAAGCCGTCGCCGTTGGTCTCCTCGGCTCCGAGCCGTGAGTGGAGGCTCTGGACGATCAGCGAGTTCTGCCTGCCGTACAGGAGCTCTTCGAGCAGGACGGGCGAGCCTGAATACGCGAGCCAGCGACACATGTGGCGAGGACCGTGCCCCGTGCAGGGATGGGCCGCATCA
>Ga0307312_10001490_pt1 | contig 11965 bp, 9 predicted proteins | sample ER_DNA_202_FD_194489 | JGI IMG/M metagenome (GOLD analysis project Ga0307312, IMG submission 194489) | Bulk soil microbial communities from the East River watershed near Crested Butte, Colorado, United States - ER_DNA_202 | ecosystem: Environmental > Terrestrial > Soil > Floodplain | place: USA...
CGCTTCTGCGAAGACGCCCGGCCCGGGAACGAGATGATCGCGGCCCGGTTGTGCGACCGGATGTACCAACCCTTCAGGTGCAGCCCGTCGGCGGTCGTGAACTCGACCTGTTCGTAGGGCGCGCCGAGGTCGGCGGTCGGGACCGTCGCGCGGGCGGCGTGCGTGACGACGTAGGCGATCGTGACCGGTAAGAGCACCACGAATGTGGCGAGGAAGGCGCCGGCGAACAGGAGGAGACGGCGGAGGTACCTCCACCAAAGTCGGTCGTCGGTTCGCCGAGACCTCCACAACGTGACCGCGCCGAGGCCGATCAGCAGCAAACCGGCCAGGATCGACAGCAGCCCGGTGTAGTCGTCGCCGGACGCACCGACTGTCTTTGTGTAGTGGACGGCCTCCGTACCGCCGAGGATTCCAAAGAAGCCGCCCAGGAGCGCGATCGTCGCGCGCGCGCCTGCGCGCGGTCGCGGGTAGGCGATGCCGGCCACGACGAGGAGCCCGAGTGGGACCAGACCGCTGACGAGGTGGTCACCGGCCGAGGTGCCGCGGTTTGGCTGCAGGAAGTTGTCGTCGACGACGTGGAGCGAGACGACCGCGAGGGCGAGCCGGGCCAGGCCGACCTCGGTGCGCAGGGCCGCTGCGACCCGTGTCGCAACGGCCCTACGCGAGTCGGCCGACGAATGAGCGACGGTCGACAATGGACCCTAGGACCCGGCCACCTGCGCCGGCGGCGCTTCCGGAGCGGTCTCATGCTCCAGCCGGGGCAACCACTCCAGCCACTTCGGCAGGTACCAGTTCCAGTCGCCGAGCAGCTTCATCGACGCCGGCAAGAGGATCGCCCGGATCAGCGTCGCGTCGATCAGGATCGCCGATGCGAGACCGACGCCGAACTGCTTGAAGATCATCATCTGGAGCGTCGCGAAGATGGCGAACACGCCGACCATGACGATCGCCGCGCTCGTCACGACTCCGGCCGTCGATTTGATGCCGTGTGCGACCGCCTCGTCCGTCGTCATCCCGCTCTCGTAGCCCTCTCTGACACGGCTGAGAACGAAGACGTGGTAGTCCATCGACAACCCGAAGAGGATCACGAACAGCAGGATCGGCAGGAAGGGGTCGATCCCTCCCGTGAACTCGAAGCCCAGGAACTGCTTTCCCCAACCATGTTGGAAGACGAGGACGAGGATCCCGTAGGCCGCTCCGACCGACAGCAGGTTGAGAACGATGGTCTTGGCGGCGATCACGAGTGAGCGGAACGACACGAGCATCAGCACGAACGCGAACAGCAGGACGAAGCCGAACACGAGCGGCGCGACGGTCTTCATCTGGTCGTTGAAGTCCTTCGACTGGGCGGTCTCTCCGGTGACGCCGACAACGCTGTCGGGGAGGATCCCGACGGTCACAGGGACGATTTCGTCGCGGAGCGCTGCAAGCGCCTCGTTGGACGTCGAGTCCGTACCGCTGCCTTTGACCGGGATCGAGATGTTGGCGACGGTCTTCGCGTCATTCACGTCGACATCGATCGGCTCGTACATCACGCCGCGCGACAGCGCGCGCCACTGGAGCTGGCCGATCGCCTCTTTGACCGCTGGTGCTTCGACGTTGGGCGCCTTGACCACGACGCTGGCCGCGACCTGTGTGCCGGGGAACGCGTCCTTCATGCGGTTGTACGTCGTCAGGAGGTGCTGCGGGTAGGTGTCGATGCTGGGGTTGGCCGTGTGGAGCTGGATCGCGGGCACCGCTAGGGCTACCAGCACCCCGGCGGCAAGAGCAGCCGAAAGAGCGGGGCGGCGGAGTACCCGATCGATGATCGCTCCCCAGATGCGGCCCTCGCCGTCGTCTCGCCGCAACCGGTGCACGAAAGGCACACGAAGCCGGTCGACGTTGTCGCCGAGCTTCGAGAGCAGCGCCGGGAGAACGGTCAGCGACCCGAGCATCGCGACCGCGACCACCGTTATCGTCGCCGCTCCAAACGACGCAAAGTCGGCATCGCCCGTGAGGAACATGCCCGCCATCGCGACGATGACCGTGCTGCCTGAGATGAGCACGGAGCGTCCTGATGTTGCCGCTGCCGCCTCGAGTGCCGCCTCTTCGCTACGGCCCGCGGCGCGTTCCTCGCGCTCGCGCTTCAAGTAGAACATCGTGTAGTCGACCCCGACCGCTAGCCCGATCAGAAGGATGATCGCCGAAACGGAATCGGACATCGGCAGCACCTGGCTGATGAGCGCGACGATCCCCAGGGTCCCGAGGACAGCGGTCAGAGCGAGCAGGAGCGGGATGCCGGCCGCGACGAGCGCGCCGAAAGCGACCACGAGGATGATCAGGGTCAACGGGACCGAGAACTCGCCTGCCTTCTTGAGGTCGTCGAAGAAGCCGGCCTCGACTGCCTTCCCGGTACTCGTACCGAACGACCCGATGTAGAAGTCGGGATTCGCCTTCTGCACCTCGTCGACGCGGGCGACGACGGGATCGATGAGGTCGTTGGCGTTGTCCGGATCCCCCTTGAGCTCGAGTCCCACGAACGCCGAATGCTTGTCGCCCGAGACCTGGCCCGAGTTGTCTTCGTCGAACGGGGACTCCACCTTGGCGATTGCGTCGAGGGAGGAGACCTCCGCGATGACCGATTTCACGGTTTTCTGGAACGCCGGGTCGGCGGCCTCCAGCGTCCGGCTCTGAATGAGGACGGCCTCGCCCGCGGGCTGCCTGAAGTCCTCGTACAGGATCTTGTCCATTCGACCCGACTCGCCGGGCCCGGAGGTCTCGAACACGATCTGTTTCATCGGCGAGACGATGCTTACCGCGAACAGGGCTATCGAGAGCGCAAGCCAGCCGAAGATCGCCTTCTTGCGGTGATGAGCGCTCCAGCGGGCCATGCGGCCGGCGATGTTCGACCTCTGGCTTGGTGGCCCCTGCCTCGTGGGCTCGGGCTCGTCTTGGATGATCCGGGTCTTCACAGTGTCTCCCTCGCGTTTGGGTGACACCCAGCCTCACACCCTCGGATCGTGCTGGGAAGACGGGAGACTTGCCGTTCGACAGCCGGTTTTCTGGTGTCTTCAGGAGCGCAGATAGAGCAGGACTGCGAGAACCCGACGCGACTCGCTGCCCGTCGAAGGCAGGCCGAGCTTGCCGAAGATGCTGGAGACGTACTTCTCGACGGCGCGAAGCGTGATCACGAGCTCGTCGGCGATGCCTTGGTTGGAGTTTCCCGTCGCCATCAGTTCGAGGACCTCCCTCTCTCTCGGAGTCAGCTGGGAGATCGGGTCGCCCGTCCGCTGCCGGGCGAGCAAGGTCGAGACGATGATCGGGTCGAGCGCCGAGCCGCCCTCCGCGACTCGACGGACCGCGGCGACGAAGTCCTTCACGTCGCCGATCCGGTCTTTCAAGAGATAGCCGACGCCCTCGGCCGACTCGGCGAGGAGCGTGAGCGCAAGCCCAACCTCGACGTACTGGGAGAGAACGAGCACGCCCATCGCTGGATGCCGTTTGCGGATCTCGAGTGCGGCCTGGAGGCCCTCGTCGTTGTGCGTCGGTGGCAGTCGAATGTCGACGATCGCAACGTCGGGTGAGTAGCTACGAACCTTGACGAGGAGGTCCTGGGCGTCCTCGCACCGGGCGACGACGTCGAAGTCGGCCTCCTCGAGCAGGCGGGCCAGCCCTTCGCGCAGCAGCACGCTGTCCTCTGCGATCGCTACGCGCATGGAATTTCCGCCTGTACTCGCGTCCCGCCGCCGGGTGGGCTCCACACTCGAAGGCGACCGCCCAGAGCTTCGACACGGTCGGCGAGGCCGCGGAGGCCTGAGCCGCGCTCCGTGTCCGCTCCTCCGATTCCGTCGTCGGTGATCTCCACGAGCAGGAAGCCCTTCGACCGCGAGACGTCGACCGTTGCCTCGGATGCTTGCGCGTACTTGCTGACGTTCGTGAGGCTCTCCGCGACGACGTAGTACGAAGCGACCTCGATTGCCTCGGAGAGGCGCTGGGGAACCTCGACCCTGAGCCGGACTGGAACCGCAGCGCGAGCAGTGAGCTGCTCGAGCGCAACGGCGAGGCCGTGAGCCGTGACCACGGCGGGGTGGATTCCTCGAGCGATCTCGCGAAGCTCGTCGAGAGACGCGGCCACCTCTCGTCTCGCCTTGTGGATCCGCTCCCTCGCAGTGCGATCCCCAGCGAGCTGTTCCTCGAGCAGGCCGAGGTCCAGCGAGAGGGTGACCAGCCGTTGCTGGGCCCCGTCGTGGAGGTTGCGCTCCAGGCGCTGACGTTCACCCCGCGCAGACTCGACGATCCGCGCGCGTGAGCCACGCAACTCCTCGAGCCGCGCGCGAAGCTCGACGTGCAGATGCGCGTTCTCCAGTGAGATGCTGAGGGCGGCGGCGACCGCGTCGAGGAGCTCGGGCTCCTCCTCGAGCGATGAGTCGTGCACAAGAGCAGCCACGCGAGCGCCGTCCTGTTTGATGAGGGTCAGCGCCCGGGCCTCGCTCGGCGCGGGCAGGGTGACGGCCCTGCCGTGCGGATCCGCGTAGGTCCCGAACTCCGGCAGCCAGTAGGCGAGGGTCAGAGACGGATCTCCCAGAGCGCGCGCAAGAGCCTGCTCCAACTCGGCCGGACCGGGATCGCGGCGAAGCTCGACCAGGAGGTCGCCGACCGCCGAGCGCGCGAGCCTGGCCCGCAGATGTCCGGCCAGGAGTAGCACGGGCGCGATGCCCACCAGCGCGAACGCCACCCAACGGACTTCGTGTCTTCCGGGCGCTTCGACCGACAACATGACGATGCCGGCGACGAGAGCGACCAGCGCAAGACCGAAACAGACGACGAGCAATTCGACCGAGCCTCGAACCGGCCGCCCCGAAGCCCGCCTGCGCGAGACGAGGGCGCCGATCGCCCCGAGGGCGACGAGTGCGACGCCAACTCGCTGGACCTGCACGACGACGTCTCCATCGCGACCCGTGCCCTCGGCCAGCAACCGCAGCAGGTCCAGGCCCACGACGACCGAGTACCCGCTGACGACGACGAGGCGCTCGAAGGGGCGTACGAGCCGTCCGGTCGGATACGCAAGGAACACATGGAGGAAGACGACGGCGGGCAGGAGCAGCAGCCCCCCTCCGAGCGCGCGAAGTGCTGCGGAGTCGGCCTCGGCCAGCCGCGAGAGAGCGGGCGCCAGGCCTGCAGCGACCAGCAACGGCCCGAACCGACTCTCGGGCCGCCTCGTCCAGGCGACGAGCCCGCAGCCGACGTACGCAACGACGATCCAGCTGACGAGGGCTGCGTGGACGTGGGGTAGGGGGCCGTACTCGCCGGCCAGGCTCAGCTTGTACGAGCCAACGGCTGCGATGAATCCGGCGAGAGCGAGAGCGACGACGACATATCCGTGCGGAGCCGCACGAGTCTGCTTCGGTTCTGCGACGAACGCTGGTGCGGCACCGACGGCCGTGGCGACTCCAATCTCCCCTCGGGGCTGCTCAGACGATACCCCGCCTCGAACCGGTTTCCGAAAAACCGGCCCCGCCGCAACGTGGATTTCAGTGATCGTCCCAACGACAGGCCCTTCGCCTTTACCCTGCGCGAGATACCGAACGTCGAAGGGAGTAATCGGAAATGTCGGATCGCAGCGACGAGGCCGAGGAACAAGTATCCCTGCGCAGTGGTGACATGCCCGAGCGCCTGGCGGTCGTCGCCAGGCTCCGACCAGGCTCCGGCGAGCGAGCGCGTCAGATCCTGGCCGAGGGCGCGCCTTATGAGCTCGGCGAGGCCGGTTTTCGGCGGCACAGCGTCTTCCTCGCCGAGGAGACAGTGGTCTTTGTCTTCGAGGCCCCGGGCATCGAGGGTCTTGTCCGCGAGCTCGTCGACGACCCGATCAGCTCGACCACGTTCAGCGTCTGGGGGCCGCTCCTCGAAGGGACGCCCGTGCTCGCACGGGAGGAGTTCTACTGGGAGGCCGGCTAGCGCAGTAAGGAGGCGCCGGATCAAAGGGAGCGGAGCGAAAAGCCTGATCCGTGCAGGAACTTCTCTGGAAGCCAGCCCCGCAAAGAACGCCTAGTGAGGCTTGTGGGTGGTGCTTCAACAAGAAGAGGGTGCCCGGCGATCAGAGCACGATCTCCAGCGCGAGCTCCGGCGCGCAGCCGCGCTCGACGAGACTGGCGACTTCGTGCCAGTCGACCAGGTCGGCGAATGTCTCGGCGAGCAGCTGGGTCAAGCCGACGGCGCGCAGTTGCTCTACACGCCAGCTGTACACGAGGAGATCCTCGTCTCTCTCATCGAGCTCTGTCGTGGGCATCAGTAGCGGTTCCATGGCCTTCTCCTCCGGCTCGTTGCTTTCCACGACGATGACGCCGGAGAGGCTCGGTGTCATCGAAGGCAGCGGCGATTCGAGCGCCTGGGCACCATGACTCTGCGGATTCCTGCTAGCCGCAATGCGGAGCGGCGCATCGCCTGCAGAGCGAATCGTCATGGCCCAGGCCCGCTCTCGGACGTGGCGTTCGAGCGGCTCGGGGAGCAGCGGTAAGCCGAACGACGCTCAGCTCAAGGCGCAGGCGCGCGGCCGCGCATTCTTGTGGAGACCAGCAAGCCTGCAAGCGTGCACATCAGCCAGATCGTCATGACGAGGATCGGCTTCCAGTGTTGAGCAGAGGGGAAATACACCGCCGTGCGAAGGGTCTCGACGGTCGCGCCTGGAGGCAGGAAACGGCCGATGAGCTCGTAGAACGGCGGCAGGAGCGGCGGCGCGACCGCGCCTCCCGACGATGCGTTCCCGAAAATGATGAACAGCGTGAACGTCGGGAGGATCGCCCAGCGCCCGATCAGGACGACCATCGTCGAGGCGAAAAGAGCTGCCACCGCGATCTCGGCGCCGAGGGCGGCCCACAGCTCGGCGAAGGGCCCGTGCAGTGCACCGATGATCGGGTCGGTGGCGAGAGCCAGCAAGAATCCCCCGACGACGGCGAGCAGCAGGACGACGGCCAGCCAGGCGCGGAGGGACATTCCTCTTGCGTTCGCGACCAGCTGAAAGGCCGTGAGGAAGCCGAGGATCGAGGCGGCGAGCGTGACGTAGAAGGCGATGAGCCCCTGCGGGTCGGACGACGGCAAGGGGTGGAGGTCGACGACTTGGAGGTCGGAAACCCCGCTCTGGGAGACCCCTTCGGCCGCCTCCTCGAGTACGCGCGCGACCGAGGCGCCGGAGGCGCTAGCGACGAGCAGCCGCGGCCGGCCGGGCTCGAGGACGAGTGCGGCGTAGACCTGCTGTTCACCGATCGCAGTCTCGGCGTCCCGAGCCGAGTCGTAGGAGCGGAACGCGAGCTGACCGTCAACCCCCCGCTCCAGCGCCGCGACGATCCCGGGCGAACCGTTCGCGTTGCCGACCAGCCCGATCGGGATCTCATGGGGCGATGCCCGGCCGAGCGCGAGGCTGTAGGAGGTGACGAAGACCGCCCCCGTGATCGAGGCGATCGCCACGATGATCAGCGCGGTGCGGTACGGCCGCGACGCGGCGGACTGCAGCAGGCTCCGAAAGCGCCGGGTCGACATCGACCGCTAGGAGGAGCGGCTTGCGAGCGTGACGTGCGCCGTCCTCGTCGCTCCGTTGCGTGTGTACGTGATCGTCACCTTGTCGCTTGGCTGCTTCGCGTTAACCGCAGCGATGAGGTCCTCCGGGCTGAGGATCCTGTGGCCGCCGAACGCCTTGATGACGTCGCCAGCCTTCAGCCCGGCGGCAGCTGCCGGTGAGCCACTCTTGACGCTTCCGACTCGGGCGCCGCTGCCGGTCGTCGGCCCGACGGAGACGCCAAGGTACGCGTGCTCGACCTTCCCGCTCGCGAGCAGCTGCTTGACGACTGACGTCACCGTGTCCGACGAGATCGCGAAGCCAACGCCGTCGCTGCCGCCACCCTCGCTCTCGATCTGGCTGTTGACGCCGATCACCTTGCCCGTCGCGTTCAGGAGCGGCCCGCCGGAGTTGCCGTGGTTGATCGCGGCGTCCGTCTGGATCGCGCCGGAGATCGAGTACGAGTTGTCGGAGCTGATGGTGCGGCCGACGGCGCTGACGATCCCTGTCGTCACCGTTCCCTGAAGCCCGAAGGGACTGCCGATCGCGACCACGCCGTCGCCGACCTGGGCCGTCGCCGAGTCGCCGATGGCCAGGGCATGCAGCTCGCTCGCCGGCGCAGCGACCTTCAACACCGCGAGGTCAGTCGAGGGATCGTCGCCGACCACCGACGCCGGGTAGATCGAACCGTCAATGAAAGCGACTTTCATCGAGCTTGTCCCCTGGACGACGTGGAAGTTCGTGACGACGTGGCCGTTCGTGTCGTAGACGAAGCCCGATCCCTGGACCGTCGCTTTCTGCTTCTGGGCGCCGAAGGGTGTCTTCGTGCTCGTCGTCTCCGACCCGGTGATCTCGACGACGCCCTTGTGGGTGCGCTCGTAGATCTGGTGGATTGTCGGGCCGCTCGCCGATACCGAAGTACTCGCGATCGTCGTCTGCCGCTCGACGACCGTACGTGTGTCGCCGCCGCTTGCAGCTGCCGCATACACGGCCGCGCCGGCGGCGACTACGGCGAGCGCGGCGACGGCGACGACGATGAGCAATGTCGCGCGATTCCGAAGCATGTCTTCGTTCCTTTCGGTGGTGGATGAGTTGACCCACCGCTCGCTGATCGCAGTGGGCGCAGCGGAAGCGGCTGGTTGAAGGGGCCGTAGACGTCGTGCATGAAGTGCGCCGCCGTCACCATCCGCAGGTCGAGCGTGCGAAGTGTCTGCCTGTCGAGTAGGGCCGTGAACCAGGCAGGCGTGCGTGGGTCGAAGAACGTGATCCGCCAGACGCGACGGCCACGCACGCTCGGCGAGGCGACGATGTGCGCATCGCGAACGCCGCTCCAGAACGGCAGGGGTTGCGGTAGTGACGGGTGCTGCGAGGAGCGCTGCCATGAGCCGGTCGCTGACGCTCGGTCCCAGCGGCGGTTGCCGATCACGACTGCCGCGGCGCCTCCGGCGATTTCATAGCTGAGCCGGTCCGGGGCGACCATGCGGTAGACCGTGCGGATCGCGTGGCGAGGATCGGACCCGAGCCGCTCGTGCGAGACGAGCGCTCTCAGGTTGCGCCAGACCCGGCCCGATCGACGCACGAGCGCGGTGGCGTCGGCCGGCGGCCAAGCGCGAGGGAGAGCGAACTCAAACCGTCTCCGCGACGGGCCGATCGTCACCGTGATGCGTCTCGGCGACCCAGCACCGATGCCGGCGGCGTAGCACCCGAGTCCGCAAGACGCTCCGACCGCTCGAATGACCCGGCGCGTCTGCACGGTAACGGCAAAGCGGAGCGACAGCCCGGCGACGCCACGCACGTCCGGGCCGACGACCGACGCTTGGAGTGACAGGTGCCGGCCCTTAGGGAGGACGGCGAGCCCGAGGGCGTTCGCGCCGTCTTCGCGGGCGAAGACAATGGCCCGGGCGGGTGGCGAGGGGAATTCGGGGGCGGTCGGCGTCAGGATCTTGCCCGGTGCAGCGGGAGCGGCCTGGCCGGCCCCCGTGTGCAGCAGGTCTGCGACCACCAGCGAGACGACAATCGCGGCGATCAGCGCTCCGAGTCCTCCTGCCAGGCGCCGACGCGCTACCACGACGCGGCCACCGTGATCGTGGTGGCCGCGCCCGTCCGAAGAGCCCGTATCAGCTTTCAACCTCACCGTTTACTCGACCGTCAATACGCCCTTCATCCCGGCCGCGGCATGGCCGGGAAGCGTGCAGAGGTAGGGGTAGCTGCCGGGCTTCGAGAAGGTGACCTTCAGCGTGGTGGTCGCACCGGGGTCGATGTTCGGCGTCTGCTTGCCGTTGATGCTCAGGTTGTGCGGGATGCCGCCGTTGTTCGTCAGCCTGAACGTGATCGTCCCCGTGTGGACGGTTTGCGTGGAGAGCGTGAACCTGAACTCCGTCGCTCCGACGTTCACCGTCGATGCGTTTGCGGGCGCCTTTGTCTTCGCCGGCTTCTTCTCGCCGGCATGCTGCGAGCCGCCGGTAGAGGAGCCCGCGCGGGCGGGCCCGAGCTTGCCGTCGAGGCCGAAGAGCCAGAGATCATCGCCGTGCGCGCTGCCGGAGAGGGCGCTGCCGGCGGCGTAGAAGGCGACGACCTCATTGCCGTCGAGTGAGAAGACGGCGGCGGTGTCGTTCGCTCCGGCACCGGTCTGGAAGCTCCAGTGGAGCTTGCCGTCCGTCGCGTTGTAGGCCTGTAGGTGCCCGTTGTTTCGGCCGACGAAGACGAGATTGCCGGCCGTCGTCGTCGAGCCGCTGTAGCACGAGTCTGAGAAGTGCTTCTGCCACGCGATTCGGTCGGTCGACGCGTCGATTGCGGTGAAGGTTCCGTCAGGCGTCCCCTGCGGTGCGATCGCGCTGCCGACGAACTGCTTGCCTGACTTGTAGACGGCCGTCTTACCGCCCTCGAAGAGCTGCGCCTGCTCCGTAGCGCACACATAGAGGTGCCCGGTCTCCTGGTTGAAGCTCATCGGGAACCAGTTGGTGCCGCCCAATGAGCTCGGTGTCGCAACAGTCGTGCCGCCGGGACTGTACGGAGTGAAGATGCGGCCTCCGTTCGTGAGCCTTGTTCCCTTCGGCAGCGACGTCGCAAAGGTGCGGAAGGCTTCGGGCGAAACCGACTGCGCTACGACAGCGTCACCTCGGGGATAGGGCTGCGTCGCAGCCGTCTTCTGGGCCGGCGCCTGAGGCACCGGACGCTCGTCGATCCCGATCAGGGGCTTGCCGGTCTCACGATCGAGGATGTAGACGAAGCCGGTCTTGCCGGCCTGGGCGAGTGCATGGCGCTCGCGACCGCCGACGGCAACATCGAAGAGCACGACCGGGCTGGGGGCATCGTAATCCCAGATGTCGTGGTGGACCTCCTGGAAGTGCCAGCGGTACTTGCCCGTCTTCGCGTCGATCGCGATGATCGACGACGAGAAGAGGTTGTCCCCCGCGCGCGCTGCGGCGTTGAAGTCGGGCGCCGCGTTCCCGGTCGAGAAGTACAGCAGCCCGAGGCCCGGGTCGACGGCCGGCGTCTGCCACACGGGTGCACCTCCGTGCTTCCAGGCGTCGCCCGTCGCCGGCCACGTATCGTGGCCGACCTCGCCGGGGCCTGGAATGGTGTAGAAGCGCCAGTCTTCCTTGCCGGTCTTCGCATCGAAGGCCGTCAGCCGGCCACGGATCCCGTACTCGCCGCCGGAGACCCCGGTGTAGACGCGCCCGTTGTAATAGAGCGGCGCGCTCGTGATCGTGTAGCCCTGCTGGTAGCGCGCCACCTGCGTCGACCAGGCGATTTGACCCGTCTTCTGGTCGAGGGCGACGAGCTTGCCGTCGAGCTGGCCGACATAGACCCTGCCGTCTCCGAGCGCGACGCCGCGGTTCGTCCAGCCACAGCAGACCGTCTTGATCCGCTGATTCAGGTTTGCGCGGTAGACCCACGTCGTCGCGCCGGTGTGCGCATCGATCGCGAACACGTCGTCGGCGCCGGTGACGATGTAGATGACGTTCTTGTAGACGAGCGGCTGAGCCTCACCGGAGTACTTCCCCGCGATGCCCGAGCCCAGATGTACGTGCCAGAGCCCCTTGAGCTGGGAGACGTTCGCCGTGTCGATCTGCGTGAGCGGCGAGTAGCGCTGGTTCGAGATCGAACCGCCGTTCGTGATCCAGTTCGTCGTCGGCCGAGCCTGGAGCTCGCTCGCTGAGAAGGCCGGCGACGCCCCGGAGTTGCTGCTGCTGCTGCCGCTTCCGCCGCAGGCGGCAACGAGGAGGACGACGGCGGCGAAGAACAGAGCCCCGGTTGCAATAGAACCAAGACGTTTCATCTGACTACTCCCCTTTCGATTGCGTCACTGCGTAGTGGGAATAGCGTTGCGACCACGTTCGCTCGCGACATCGCGGCCAGCGGCCGTCGTGTCCTGTTGCTGGCGGTAGTCCTCGGATTCCGGCTGGCCGGTAGTCGAGTTGGGCGCTGGCCCCG